>Ga0137465_1000779_pt1 | contig 10718 bp, 8 predicted proteins | sample EasRivERMGT828_2_FD_104906 | JGI IMG/M metagenome (GOLD analysis project Ga0137465, IMG submission 104906) | Soil microbial communities from meander-bound floodplain in the East River, Colorado, USA - East River MetaG ERMGT828_2 | ecosystem: Environmental > Terrestrial > Soil > Floodplain ... | reverse complement strand
TTCGAGACTTCGATGCACTTGGCGTAGCGCCCGGCATCGGCTTGCTGCTGCGTGATCTGCATGTCATGACTCCTTATCGTTGAATGTCGGTGTCCGCGCGCCCGGTTTTGGATGGCCGCGCGATGGGGTGCTAGTATCGGCGGCGAGCCGGTCCCCGCCCATGCCCGATGCTCCGGATTTCTTGCGCGGGACGCCGGAAACGGGGGAAGGCCGTGGACGCGCTATCCGAAGTGCTGAGACTGGTGCGGCTGACGGGCGCGGTGTTCATGGATGCCGAGTTCACCGCGCCGTGGTGCATCGGTGAGCCCTCCGGCGTCGAGGTGTGCATTGATCACATGCCTCACGCCCAGCATGTCGTGATCTATCACCTCGTGGTGGACGGAAAGTGCGACGTGCTCCTGCCCGGCGAGCCGGCGGGTTCCGCGCGCGCCGGCGAGCTCATCATCATTCCGGGCGGCGGCGCCCACACGCTGGGCAGCGACCTGACACGCCCGGCGGTGCCCGGCGGGCCTCTCATCGTGCGGCGCGGCCCCGACGAGGCGCCTAAGGTGCGGCACGGGGGCGGCGGAGAAGCGACGCGGATGGTGTGCGGCTATCTCGCGTGCGACTCGGGGCTGTTCGATACGCTCCTCGCGGCGCTTCCGCGCGTCATGATCGTCGACATGAATGAAGGTCCCGGTGCGCAATGGCTGACCTCCTCCATCCGGTTCAGCCTGGCCGAGGCGGCCGAGCCGCGCGCCGGCGCGGGCACCGTGCTCGCCAAGCTCTCCGAGCTGATGTTCGTGGAGGCGATCCGCCGTCACATTGAAAACCTGCCGCCCGCGCAAAGCGGCTGGCTCGCCGGGCTGCGCGACCGGTTCGTGGGCAAGACGCTGGCGCTCCTCCACTCGAAGCCGGGAGAGGGCTGGACCGTCGACGAGCTCGCGAGCCGCGTCGGGCTCTCGCGCTCGGCGCTCGCCGAGCGATTCACGTCCCTGCTCGGCATTCCCCCGATGCAGTACCTGACGCGCTGGCGGCTGCGGATCGCCGCCGACCAATTGCGCTCCGGCATGCGTTCGGTCGCCGCGGTGGCGGCGGACGTCGGCTACGACTCCGAAGCGGCGTTCAATCGCGCGTTCAAGCGCGCGCTCGGCACCACGCCCGCCGCCTGGCGCAAAGCGCCGCGCGCCGCGCCGGCAGCCGGCGACAAGCGCGGACGTAAGGGGAAATTGCGTGTATAATGCGCAGCAAGGTTTCTGTTTCGCATCTTCCGGTTAGCGTCACAGTCGTTTCACGGTCCATCCTGGATCGTCGAATCACCCAGCCTAGATTCGCATCTGCCTGAACCGGTTTGGAAGGCTTAGTCCTTCCCGGGCCGATACTTCAGGAGATTACAATCAGTACGTCATTTGAAAGCCTCGGCCTTTCGGCCGAGCTGCTCCGCGCTGTCGTTGAGCAGGGTTACACCGAACCCACCCCCATCCAGGCGCAAGCCATACCGGTCGTGCTCTCGGGGCGCGACCTGCTCGGTGCCGCGCAAACCGGCACCGGCAAGACCGCTGGCTTCACCCTGCCGCTGCTGCAGCGGCTCGTGGCCGGCGCCATCGGGAGCGCCTCACCCGCGCGCCATCCCGTCAGGGCACTGATCCTGGTGCCGACCCGCGAACTCGCGGCGCAGGTGAAGGACAGCGTGCGCGCCTACGGTCGCTTCCTGAAACTGCGCGCGACCGTGATCTTCGGCGGCGTCGGCTTCAACCCGCAGGCCGATGAGCTTAAGCGCGGCGTGGACATCGTCGTCGCGACGCCGGGTCGCCTGCTCGACCACGTGCAGCAACGTACCATCGACCTGCGCCACGTCGAGATCCTGGTGCTGGACGAAGCCGACCGCATGCTCGACATGGGCTTCATTCCCGACATCCGCCGCATCCTCGCGCTGCTGCCGTCGAAGCGCCAGAACCTGCTGTTCTCGGCGACCTTTCCCGACGAGATCCGCAAGCTGACCAAATCGTTCATGCACGATCCGGTGACGGTGGAAGTCGCGCCGCGCAACAAGCCGGTCGATCTCACTTCGCAACTCGTGCATCCGGTTGATTCAGGGCGGAAACGTGAGCTGCTCTCGCATCTCGTGAAAACCAACAACTGGCAGCAGGTGCTGGTGTTTACCCGGACCAAGCACGGCGCGAACCGGCTCGCCCAGCAACTCGAGCGCGACGGCATCGAGGCCGACGCGATCCATGGCAACAAGAGCCAGGGGGCGCGCACCCGGGTACTCAAGCGCTTCAAGGACAACGAGCTGCAGGTGCTGGTCGCGACCGACATCGCGGCGCGCGGGCTCGACATCGAGGAACTGCCGCACGTGGTGAACTACGACCTGCCGCACGTCGCCGAGGATTACCTGCACCGCATCGGGCGCACCGGCCGCGCGGGCGCATCGGGCGAAGCCATCGCGCTGGTCGGCGGTGAAGACCGGCCGCTGTTAGCCGCAATTGAGCGCCTGATCGGCCGGCGTATCGAGCAACGGGTCGTGGCGGGATTCGAGCCCGGGTCAGCATCCCACACTCCGGCGCAGCGGCACGAGCCGCAGCGTCACGAGCGCGGACGGCAGGGCGCCGGGCAGTCGCACCGCCGTAACAGCAGCGGCAACGGCAACGGCGGCAACCGCCAGCAGCAAATTAGCGGACAGGCACGACGGCAAGAGCCGCGCTCTCCCGGGCAAGGACCGCAACAACAGCATGGACGGCGCAAGCAGCAACGCCCGCACCAACACCCGCACGCGCAACAGCACGCGCAGTCACGTCAACCGGTGCACGGTGACCAGGGTGAAGACCGTCAACCCCCGCCGGAGCGTGCCGGGAACCAGTTGTTCCCGGGCGTGCTGGGCAATCTCGGTCGCAAGATCTTCGGCCGCTAGTCCGGCCTGACGCGGGGAATTCCGCCTCCGGTTGATCTGTCTCAAACAAGTGCGGCGCGCCGCACTTTCGCCGGACCGCCGGTCCGGCGTATCATTTATTGGCTTCCTGGCACTCATCACCCGTCACTCGTCACTCATCACTGTTCTATGAAGTTGAACGACACCGGCCTCGCCCTGCCCCCGCAGCAGGTCACGTTCGACGTGCTGCTAGAGAAGTACGCCAAGGGCGGCGAGAAAAACGTGGAGGACGTGCGCCGTCGCGTCGCGCGCGCGCTCGCCGCGGTGGAAAAAGACCCCGCGCGCTGGGAGCCGGTGTTTCTCGAGGCGCTGGAGAGCGGCTTCATCCCGGGCGGGCGGGTCAATTCCGCTGCCGGCACGCCGCTCCAGGCGACGCTCATCAACTGTTTCGTGCAGCCGGTCGGCGACTCGGTTTCAGAGATGGTGGACGGCAGGCCCGGCATCTACGTCGCGCTGATGGAAGCGGCGGAGACGATGCGCCGCGGCGGCGGCGTGGGCTACGACTTCTCCGCGATCCGGCCCAAAGGCGCGCGCGTGCGCGGCACCGACAGCACCGCGAGCGGGCCGCTGTCGTACATGCGCGTATTCGACCGCAGTTGCGAGACGGTGGAATCGGCCGGCTCGCGCCGCGGCGCCCAGATGGGGATTCTGCGCTGCGATCATCCTGACATCGAGGATTTCATTCACGCCAAGGACCAGGGCGAGCTCAAGAACTTCAACGTGAGCGTGGCGGTGACCGACGCCTTCATGCGCGCGGTCGAGAACGGCGGCGACTGGGAACTCGTGCACAAGCAGCCGCCGGCGCCGGATTTCGATGGCGCATCGCGCCAGCGCGCCGACGGGATGTGGGTCTACCGCAAGGTCAAGGCACGCGAGCTGTGGCAGCAGGTCATGGAGTCTACCTACGACCACGCCGAGCCGGGTGTTTTCTTCATCAACCGCGCCAACGCGGACAACAATCTTTCGTACGTCGAGGGAATCGAGGCGACCAACCCGTGTGGTGAGCAACCGCTGCCTTCATACGGCTGCTGCTGCCTGGGCAGCATCAACCTGGCGCCGTTCGTGCGCGAGCCGTTCGGCGCGAAAGCACGTTTCGACACCGAAGCTTTCGGACGCATCGTGCGCGCCTCGGTACGTATGCTCGACAACGTGCTCGATGCGACGGTGTGGCCGCTGCAGCAGCAGCACGAGGAGGCGCGCGCCAAGCGCCGCGTGGGCCTCGGCTTCACCGGGCTGGGCGACGCGCTCATCATGCTCGGGCTGCGTTACGACACGGACGAAGCGCGCCGCAAGGGCGCGAAAATCGCCGAAGCGATGCGCGACGAGGCTTATGCTGCGTCGGTCGACGTGGCGAAGGAAAAAGGCGCGTTCCCGCTGTTCGACGCGGGGCGGTATCTTGCCGCTCCGCATTTCGCCTCCCGCCTGCCGGAAAAACTGAAGAGCGAGATCCGCAAGCACGGCATCCGCAACAGCCACCTGCTCTCGATCGCCCCCACCGGCACGATCTCGCTCGCGTTCGCCGACAACGCTTCCAACGGCATCGAGCCAGCGTATGCCTGGACCTACCAGCGCAAGAAGCGCATGGCCGACGGCTCGATGAAGATCTACGACGTGGAAGACCACGCGTGGCGACTCTACCGGCATCTCGGCGGCGACGTGGAAAATCTGCCCCCGGCCTTCGTCACGGCGATGGACATTTCCGCGCTCGACCACATGCGCATGGTGGCGGCAGTGGCGCCGTACGTGGATTCGGCGATCAGCAAGACCGTGAACGTGCCCGAGGACTATCCCTACGAGCAGTTCAGGGACCTCTACCTGGAGGCGTGGAAGGCGGGGCTGAAGGGCATCACGACCTACCGGCCCAACAAAGTGCTCGGCAGCGTGCTGTCGCTCACACCGTCTCCCGAAGCAGAAGCACCGAGCGACCTCGACACCAGCGCCGACCGACGTATCCGGCTGGAAGCGGCGCCGCAGCCCGCGCTCTCGAGCCTGCGCTGGCCGGGGCGCCCGCGGCTCACCGCCGGCAACCCGTCGTGGACCTACATGGTCGAAAATCCAGCCGGCCCCTTCGCGATCTTCGTCGGCCACGTCGAGGGCGAAGATCCGCATCCTTTCGAAGTGTGGGTAAACGGCGCCGAGCAGCCGCGCGGCCTGGGGGCGGTGGCCAAGACGCTCTCAATGGACATGCGCGCGCAGGACAAGGCGTGGCTCAGGATGAAGCTTGAGATCCTCGCGCGCACCGCGGGCGACGACGCCTTCGACTGCCCGATGCCGCCGGACGGTGAAATCCAGCGCGTGCCGAGCCTGGTGGCCGCGTTCGCGCGCATCGTCCGCTATCGCGTGGACCAGCTCGGCGCGCTGGCGAGGGCGGACGGTAAATCACCGGTGCTGGACGCGCTGTACGCGAAGAAGGAGCCCAAGACCGGGCCATCGGGCACGATGTCGTGGACCGCGGACGTGCACAACGCGCGCGCCGGCGACGATTTCGTGCTGATGCTGAAGGAGCTGCAGTTGCCCGGCGGCCAGCGCCGGCCGTACTCGATGTGGATGGCGGGCGAGTATCCCCGCGCGCTCGACGGGCTGTGCAAGCTGCTCTCGCTCGACATGCGCGTGATCGACCCCGCGTGGATCGGCATGAAGCTGCGCAAGCTCCTCAATTACGCGGAGCCGCTCGGCGACTTCATGGTGCGCGTGCCCGGCGAGAACCGCCAGCAGAATTTCCCCAGCACCCTCGCCTACTGCGCGCGCCTCATCATCCATCGCTACGCGATGCTGGGCGTGCTCGACGAGCGCGGCTACCCCGTAAGCGAGATGGGCGTGCTCGAGATCCCGGAGGATGACCGGGTAACGGCGCGCGCGGTCCAGTACCGCTCGCTGCACGGGAAAAAGTGCAAGGAATGCGGCAACGCCGCGGTGATCTACAAGGATGGCTGCGAGTTCTGCACCGCGTGCGGCGCCATCGGCGCCTGCGGCTAGCGCTTCGCGCGGTGACTCGCGGATCGCGGATCGCGGTTCGAGCCACGAATCACGAACCACGGTACAATTCGGCGGTGTCCGAAAATCGTAAATCCCTGGACGAGAAAAGCGTCGAAAGCGACCCGATCGCGCAGTTCGCGCGCTGGTACGAAGTCGCGCTCGCAGCCGTGAAGCCGCTGCCGAACTCGGTCGCGCTGGCGACCGCGACCCGCGCCGGTCACCCGTCGCAGCGCATGGTGTTGCTGAAAAGTTTCGATGCCCACGGTTTCGTGTTCTACACCAACTACCGCAGCCGCAAGGGGCGCGATCTCGCGCGCAACGGGCGCGCGAGCCTGCTGTTCTACTGGGGCGGACTCGAGCGACAGGTGCGCGTGGACGGCGTGGCGACCAGGGTATCCACGCGCGAATCGGACGAGTACTTCGCCACGCGCCCGCGCGGCAGCCAGCTCTCCGCCTGGGCTTCGGCGCAAAGCGAAACCGTCGCAGGACGGGCCGCGATCGAGCGCCGTTTCGCCGCCTTCGCCCGCAAGCACCCGGGCGCCGTGCCGCGCCCGCCGCATTGGGGCGGCTACCGCCTGCTCCCGGACGCGATCGAATTCTGGCAGGGCCGCGAAGACCGGCTGCATGACCGCATCGTCTACCGTCGCGGCCCCCGCGGCCGCTGGATCATCGAGCGCCTCGCACCCTGATGCGTGGCCTGATCCGGGCGCTCGCCCCGTACGCCGTTCCGGTCGCGCTGCTGGCGGCGGCCTTCGCCCTCGTCTTCTACAGCGACGCACTGCCGCCCTCTCTCGCCGGGCTCAAGGTTTACGGCCCGTATATCGTGTTTGCGCTGGGCGCGGCACTGGCGCTGGCGTTCAACCGCGGTCGCGCCCTGCTGGCACTGGTGGTGCTGGCGGGCGCGTACGGCGCGCAGCAGGCATGGCTGCAACAGGGACTCGACACCCCCGCGGCGCGTGCGGTCTACGCCGGGCTTACGGTGTTCGTGCCGGCCAATTTCGCGGTTCTCGCCGTGCTGCCGGAGCGCGGCACGTTCAACAGCCACGGCGTGTTGCGGCTCGGAGTGATCGTCCTTCAGGCCGTATTCGTCTTCTGGGCCGCAATGACGGGCCAGTCCGGCGCCGTCGACTGGGCCTATCAGGCATTTCTCGACCCGGCGCCGTTCAGCGCCGGACGCATACCGCAGCTCGGCGTCGCGCTGATCGGTCTTGCGCTGTTGCTCACGATGGCCGGCGCGCTGGTGACGCGCTCCGCCACCCACGCGGGCCTGGCGGGCGCGATCGTCGCGTTCGCGGTCGCGGCGCATGTTCCCAACGCGTCTCTCACCTTCTCGATCTTCACCACGGTGGCGGAGCTGATGGTGACGGTCGCCGTGTTGCAGGACACCTTTCGCATGGCGTTCCGCGACGAGCTGACCGGGCTGCCGAGCCGGCGCTCGCTGAACGAGCGGCTTGCCGGGCTCGGCAAGCGTTACACCATTGCGATGCTCGACGTGGACCACTTCAAGAAATTCAACGACACCTACGGCCACGATCTCGGCGACCAGGTGCTGAAAATGGTGGCCGCGCAGATCGGCGGAGTGGGCGGCGGCGGGAAAGCTTTTCGTTATGGCGGCGAGGAATTCACTGTCCTGTTCCCCGGCAAGGACGCCGGCGAGGCGCTGCCGTATCTCGAGCAACTGCGCGGGGAAATCGAGTCGTACCGCATTGCCCTGCGCGGCCTGGACCGCCCGAAAAAGTCGAAGATCGACAAGCGCCAGCGCGGCAGCTGGCGCGGCAGGGAGGCTGTTTCGGTCACGATCAGTATCGGCGTGGCGGAACGCAACGACCGCCTCACCACCCCGCAGGCGGTGATCGAGGCCGCCGACCGCGCGCTCTACCGCGCCAAGGAAAAGGGCCGCAACCGGGTGAGCCGGTAGCGCATGGCGCCGCCGCTGTCCCAGCGCGCCGGGTTCGACGCCATGCTGGCGTGGTACTTCGTGACCGTGTGGGGATCGGGCTTCATCGCCACCAAGATCGGGCTGCAGTACGCCCCGCCCTTCACCTTTCTCACATTGCGCTTCCTGTTCGGGTTGGCGTGCCTCGTGCCGATCCTGCTCGTCACGCAGCCGCGCTTCCCCGGCTCGCGCGTCGAGCTCGGGCACGTCGCCGCCGCCGGGCTCTTGATGCACGCCATCCATCTCGGCGGCAGTCACTATACGCAGTATCTCGGCATGTCGGCCGGCATCACCGCGCTGATCCTGTCCGTGCAGCCGCTCTTGACGGCGCTGGTCGCGGTGCGGTGGATGGGAGAGCGTCTGGCGCTCCGCCAATGGGCGGGCGTGGCCGTCGGACTGGCGGGCGTTGCGCTCATCGTCTGGCACAAGGTGGACGTTCGCGAAGCAACCGCCGGCAGCCTGATCGCCGTCACGGTCTCGCTCGCGGGTGTGACGGCCGGCACGCTGTATCAGCGCATTTTTTGCCCGCTGGTGGACCTGCGCAGCGCGACCTTCGTCCAGTTCATCGTCACGATCGCCGCGCTTGCGCCGCTTGCGTGGTGGGTCGAAGGGTTTGCCGTGAACTGGGCCTGGCCGATGGTCGGGTCCATCGCATTCCTGGTCATCGGGGCATCGATACTCGCGGTGAGCGCGTTGCACACCCTGATGCGCCGCGGCCAGGCCACCCGCGTCACCAGCCTGCTCTATCTCACGCCGATTTTCGCGGTGGCGCTGGAGTTGGCGATGTTCGGGGTCGTGCCCAGCGCGCTTTCGGTGGCCGGCATCGTCGTCACCTGCTGCGGCGTGGCGCTAGTCGCGTGGCGGACGACGGCCGCTTCGACGCAATCCACATAATGAAGCGGAGCGGGCGGATACAATCCCGCTTTCATCCACGCGCGACCGTACCTTGAGCATCCGCCTTGTCATTTTTCTGACCGTCCTCACGCACCTGCCGTTTTCCGGCTTCCGCGTGGTGCTCGCGCTCATGGCGATCCAATTCGGGGCTTCGCCCTTCACGGTGGGCGTGGTGATGTCGCTGCTGACGGTCATCGCGATTCTGCTCGCGGTGCGCTGGGGCCGCTGGGTCGACCGCGTCGGCGTGCGCGGGCCCATGTTGGCCGGCATGGCGGCTATCCTTGCCGCCATGGTGCTGGTGTGGGCCGTGCCGCGCATGGAAACTTTGTTCGTGGCAAGCCCGCTGGCGGGATCGGGTTTCTTCCTCTACCACATCGCGGCGGGCCAGGCAGCCGCGGTGATCGGGCGTCCGGAGGACCGCGTCAAGAATTTCAGCCTGCTCGCGCTCGCATTCTCGACCTCCAGCTTCCTCGGGCCGACCCTCGCCGGCTTCGCGATCGACGCGATCGGCCACGCCAATGCGATGCTGGCGCTTTCCACCGGCGTCATGGTGACAATCGCAGTCCTGCTGGGCTCGCGCACCGCGCTATCGCATCACGAGCCCTCGCACGCCCGGGGTGAACAGCGGCGCCTCGCCGACATGCTGCGCATTCCCGGTTTGAGGATGGTGTTCGTCGTGAGCGCGATTCTCTCGTCGACCTGGGACCTGTTCGCGTTCGTGATGCCGATCCACGGCTCGCAGATCGGGCTCTCCGCCTACACCATCGGCATCGTGCTCGGCACCTTCGGCGCCGCGGTATTCATCGTGAGGCTCGTGCTGCCGCTCGTCGCGCACCGCCTGAGCGAGTGGCGCATGCTGATCGCGGCGATGGTGCTCTCGGGCGCGACGCTGCTTGCGTTCCCGCTGGCGAGCGGCGTACCGTTGCTGATGACGCTCTCGTTCCTGCTCGGCATCGGCCTCGGCGGCACGCAACCGTTCATCATGGCGTTGCTCTACGAAAAAGCGCCGGCGGGTCGCGGTGCCGAGTTGCTGAGCGTTCGCACCTGGCTAATCAACGTCAGCCAGACCAGCGTGCCGCTCGCTTCCGGCGCGCTCGGCGCCGCCGTCGGCATGCTGCCGGTTTTCTGGGCGATGGGTGTGGCGCTGCTGATTGCCGGACTGCTCGCCGCACGCGGGGAGAGCGGAAAGCCGTAAGACGCAAAAAAAGGGCCGCTCCCGCGGCCCCTTTTCGAGGTGTAACGCGCTCAGCTCAGGTGCTTGCTCACGAGCTTGGTCATGTCGAACATCGACACCTGCGACTTGCCGCCGAATACCGCGCGCAGCTTGTCGTCGGCATTGATCATGCGCCGGTTGGACTTGTCCTGCAGGCCGTTCCTCTTGATGTAGGCCCACAGTTTCTTGGTGACCTGCGTGCGCGGCATCGCGCCGCTGCCGATCACAGCCTGGAGCGTGGAAGTGGTGCTCATCGGCTTCATGAACGCTGCATTCGGCTTGCGCCCGCTTTTCTTGGTGCCCTTCTTGCTCTTCGCCATTGACTATCTCCCAGTAATTGCGCTTGAGTCAGCGCGTGTGGTTGGTAACGCGGTTGGTAACTACGTCGAATCGTACGTCGAATCGTGAATTCGGCGAATAGAGGATGCCAATGTCCGGCCAACCTTGCAAGGGGTATTTTTGTTTTTTCGCTATGAAACGAGCGATTCGTTGCTCAGTCTCGCGCGACGCAGGCGATGGCTGTGGATACTTTCCGCGCCGCCTGCCACAGGTATTTCAAGCGGTTTCCGACGGCGCGCAACCGTCCTGCCACGGCGTGTAGTCAATGACTTATCGCTACTTCTTCAGTTTTTCGAGGAAGTGCTTTCGAAATTTCTGAACTTTCGGCGCAACCACGGCCTGGCAGTACGGCTGGCGGGGATTGCGCGCGAAGTACTCCTGGTGGTAATCCTCCGCCAGGTAGAGGTCGGACGCGGGCGTAACCTCGGTGACGATAGGGCCGTCCCACAGTT
>Ga0137465_1000778_pt1 | contig 10730 bp, 1 predicted proteins | sample EasRivERMGT828_2_FD_104906 | JGI IMG/M metagenome (GOLD analysis project Ga0137465, IMG submission 104906) | Soil microbial communities from meander-bound floodplain in the East River, Colorado, USA - East River MetaG ERMGT828_2 | ecosystem: Environmental > Terrestrial > Soil > Floodplain ... | reverse complement strand
TAAATGGGGTCGGAGTCAATTTTGATTAGCGAAATGGTCGTGCGACGCTTATCAAAGCTGATTTGCTGCGAAGAGAGGAGTAAGGACTGTTTGTGCCGCGCCGAGCCAGGTTGAACTTGCAAAGAGCGCGTGGAACAAGCGCTGCACCGGCTTCTGCGCGCCCCGATCCGCGGCCGGCCGAGGAAATTCGTCGCGCGCGAGCGTCGCTTCATACCATACCACCATCTCGGATTGCAAAAATGACTCTGACCCCAGTTCTTGAGGCCGCCAGGGACGTGCAGACGAGGTTTGCGGGCCATCGGGCCAACATAGTCAAAGGGAGAGCATTATGCAATTAGCCAAGCCTGACCCCTTTCGTTTGACCCGCGCCATTCGCGCCAGTGACTCAATTTGCCTCATTCGCCCCACGTATTGGAGCTTGTTAGTCTTAGTGCTCGCCGGGTGCGTTACGGCAGGCGGGTTGCTTGGCGAAACTCCGGGTGAGCGCTTCCGTAAAGCGATAGCCGAGCGGGAACGTTACTGCAGTACACACCAAATGGCGCCGGGAGAAACGACTTGCGACATTTTGAAACTGAAAGCTCCCGACCCATTGGCGACACCGGAAGGTCGGTTCGCGCACTCGATCAAATTGCCGCCGCCTCACGACGAACCGAAGGAAGTGTATCGCGCTGGAATGACAAGCGAGGAGTATTTCAAGGCGTTGTGCGACGCGGAGGCAGGGGAGTTCATCTTCAAGACGGTGGGGAACGTCGAAGGCATATTCCAGATGCGACCGCGCGTGGTGGCGAGCGATGACATTTTGCAACACTTGTATGCCATGGAAGATCCTTATGGACATGATTCGGGGGAAATCAGGGCGCCAGAGGAATACTATGTGCAGCCAGCACTAGGGAAGTATCAATTTCTTGAAGTGCGTCCGTTAACAAAATCAATTGAGAAATCTAAGGAAACTTATCGAATTTACTATAGAAATCCCAACGCCAATCATAAAAAAAAATATCAAACCATGATAGATGGGCGAGGTGTGTTTGTTCCTTACATCATCTCAGAAAAGCCCACATCAGTGTTAAGGAGTCGCTATGGATACACTTGGCGTGGAATTAATCGTCCCTATGATCGGGAACTGGGAATCGCAGGCGGCGAGCTGATTCTCGTAGACCTGCAGTCCTCCGAGGTACTTGCTTTTCGGCGGGGGTATAGACGGACCGGATTCATTAGGAACAATTCAACTGGTGTTTGGTGGTTAACAGCTCAGCATTGCTCTGACCTTACTTCAAAACCCGCATTCAGGTTCATGACGCAAGTACTGATTCCTGCGCAGTCTTCCAGCGAAGGGGATTCGCATGGCGCTAAGTAACGTGATGCTTTGGTATGACTATGCATTACAGCAAATTTCTGCGGAATCGTATCTTGATCAGTTTACGCGTGGTAATAGGGCGTTGGCCGACGTCCTGATCGATGGAAACAATGACCAGCGGGTAGTCCGGGTTGATCAGTTCAGAGGTTTTAGCCGGATGACCAATTCGCAGGCTCAGCAATTTGTGCAGCGTTACCAAGTTGTCGATCATCTTAAGAACGATTCAAGTGGTTTTTCGGCGACGCTGCTGTTCGATACCCAAACACGGCAATACACACTCTCCTTTCGCAGCACGGAGTATTTAAACGCCAGCCAAGGCGGCGACTTCGTCCGTGACGGGCTGGGCGCCGGTGCCAGCATCAAGCTCTCTGGCTTTGCGTTTGCCCAAATTAACGCGATGGAGCGTTATTACAACGACGTGGTGAAACCGCTTATCGGTAGTACCCCGCTAAATGTCACCGGTTATAGCCTTGGGGGACACCTGGCGACGGTGTTTACCGAACTGCACACCGTCGCGATTAACCAGACCTATATCTTCAACGGCGCGGGGCGAGGCGCAGTACGTGCGGGTAATACGGTCGCGGATGTCCTCTCCGCCTACCAGGCATTCCTCCAGAATCCCGGTGCGGAGGTCCCCGGAATCAGCTATTCCATTGATGACCCTGCTTACCAGGCGGCGATTGCTTTGGCTGGGACTTCTTTCCCTAATGATACCGGCAACATCTATAACGATGCGCGTTACATCTGGGCGGCGAGGATGGCCTCGCAGTTAACGAGCGGAGCGAGCTTGGGGGAAACGGCGACATTGGATTCAAGCATCAGCAGCAAGATTACGCGTTTCTTCGGGCGCGCCACCCATGATGACGCTGAAGGTGTAGCAACCCTTGGCATTCAGGCAGCAAATCCGATCCAGGTTTTCATTGAGGATCAACCTAACTTCAGTGGCTTGGGCGGGTTCTTCGGTCTACCGGGTGACTACGGGAATACGCACAGTCTAACGCTCATGCTGGACTCTCTGGCGCTGATGGAGGTGTATCAGCAGATCGATCCTTCGTTGACGCAAGCGAAGTTGCAGAGTGTATTCGCGGCAGCCTCAAACCAACGCGCAAGCGGTGGACTCGGATTGAGCGGTATCGCCGAGGGAAATTCGTTGGAGACTGCGCTCGACGCGCTACGCAAGTTCTACGGCGTGTATGGCGAAGCTACACCATTCAACCGCTCTGAAGGCGGCTTCGGGAACGTAGGGACGCGCGATGTTTTCCACCAGAACATTGCTACCTTAAGGAATGCAGTGCAAAACCAAGGCGGGGGACGTATCGTCAACCTGGTTCCAGAGAGTGCTTTCAGTCCCCAGAGCGGGGAGCCGCTTCAAGATAATTTGGCCCCAACCGCCGCGGATCTATTGAACAATGCATTGGGGTCCTCGGAAAATGGCATTGCCTATCGCTACGCACTACGCGAGCTTAACCCCTTCGTTGTCATCGACACGCAAAACAGGGGCCTCTATGCGCGCTTTCAGGCTGGTGGCCAAAACGCCGGCGAACTAGACCTTTACGACTCGGCGAGCGAGCAAGGCCGAAAGGGGCTGACTGAATTCTATCTTAAAGACCGTGCCGATTTCCTTGAACGCCAGCTCTACATCACTACGCTCAATCTTACGAACTTCTACGAAACCCCGAACGTGTCTGATCCCAACACCGTGTTCAATGCGGTGGAGGCGCGCGGGCAAGCTTATCAGCTAGAGGCAAAACACTTCGAGGATCGGGTATCGAAATTCATTGCATCCGATGGCAGCCCGAACCGCAATTCGCAGCTGCATTTCATTTTCGGCGGGTCCGAAGCTGATGTCATCGAGGGCGCCGGGCGGGAGGACCACCTCTATGGCGGTGCCGGCAACGACTTTCTGGCGGGCAGGTTCGCGGACGATTACCTGGAGGGCGGCAGCGGTTTCGATACCTATCGCTTCAGCGCGACCGATGGCACCGATACCGTGCTCGATGCCGACGGGAAGGGTGTGCTTACCCGAAACGGCAACGGGATCGCGCTCGGCATCCGGCAGGACGAAACGCATTGGGCATTCGGCTCGACCACCTACACGAAGGTGGCGAACGGCACCGATCTTGAAATTACTTTTGCCGACAACGCCACGGACAAGATCACCATCAATAACTTTGACTTCGCCGCCGCGCAGCAGGGCAATTATCTGGCCATTCGGTTGGTGGATGCGCCGACCGTGGCAGCGAACCCGGTGCGGACTTTCTTCGGCGACAAGCAGGACTGGGACTCCGATCCCGAAGCGGAGGGCATTCAGCCGCAGAGCGACGGGCTCGGCAACAGCATCCGCGCTGACGGGCAGGGCCGTCCCGATATCGCGGAGCCGGATCGCGCGGACCTTTTCTATGGGGCGGAGAGCAACGATGTCGAGCGCTTCACGACGGCAGGCGGTGACGACGAGGTGCGTGCCGACGGGCTCTTGAGCGCTACATCCAGCATTGGCGGACGCGACCTGATCGAGACCGGCGTTGGCCGGGACATCGTCGTGGCGGGGGCTGGGGACGACTGGGTCGAGGGCGGCACTGGGGTGGACATCCTCTTTGGCAATGCCGGCAATGATGCGCTCTACGCGCAGACGAGCAGCGGCCAGACGCTCACCCTTGCCCAGGCGATCGCCGCAGGCGAAACCGAAGGCCGATCTCCAGACGTGGGCGAGCTTCTCACGGGGGATGCCGGCCAGGACATGGTGTTTGGCGCGGCCACCGACGACCTGCTGCTGGGGGGTGAAGCCGCGGACATCGTCATCGGCGGCGGGGGCGACGACACCTTCTATGGCGACTGGCGGGTAACGACCGCCGATCGCACCTGGACGATTCAGCGCACGGAGACGGTGCAGGGAGGCACGACCCGCTACGAGGTGACGGGGCAGAACAACATCACCTTTGCGGCACCGGGCGCGGGGCTGGGCGCGGCCGATGCGATCTATGGCGGGGCCGGACTGGACTGGGTATTTGCCGGGGACGGCGATGACTACATCGATACCGGTAACGACAACGATGTCGCGTTCGGCGAGGCCGGATCGGATGTCCTGATCGGGGGCGCGGGTGACGATGTGCTCTCGGGCGACAACACGCTCCTGGTGTTCGGGCCGGATGAAGGCGCCGATTATCTCGACGGCGGCGCTGGCAACGACACGCTCCTGGGCGACGGCGACGATGACATTCTCTATGGAGGGGCGGGTGAGGACTACCTCGGCGGGGGCACGGGCGCCGACATCCTGATAGGCGGGCCGGGGACCGACGTGTTGGCTGGTGGGGCGGGCAAGGATACGTATATTTTCAATCGGGGGGACGGGATAGAGACGGTCCTCGACTTTTCCCCGGGAAGCAGTTCGGAGGCAAGCGTTGTTGTCTTCGGCGATGGCATCTCGCGCGCGGACGTCAAGTTCCGGGTGGGCTCGCTGATGATAGACCTCGGCAACGGCGACGCGATTCACTTCGAAGGGTTCGATGCGACCGACCCGCTGGCGACCCCGCTGCTGGATTCCATACAGTTTGCTGACGGCACCACCATGACGTACCAGGACGTGCTCGATCAGGGGTTCGAATTCGAGGGCACGGAAGGCGACGACGTCATCGACGGCACGGCGGTGACGGATCGCATTGACGCAAAAGGCGGTAACGACAGCGTCAGCGGCAGAACGGGCGATGACACGATCATCGGCGGTCTCGGCAACGACATACTTTTGGGCGAAGGGGGCAACGACACGCTCTCCGGCGGCGAGGGCATAGACAGCCTGGACGGGGACTGGGGAGACGACGTTCTCGCCGGCGGTGAAGATGAGGACGAAATCTTCGCCGGGGGCGGAAATGATGCGCTCGACGGCGGCGCGGGTGAGGACCGGTTGATCGCTGATAGTGGCAACGACATGCTGACCGGCGGCGCGGGCAATGACCTGCTGATCGGCAATGAGGGTTCCGACGTGTATGCGTTTTCCGTCGGCGACGGCCAGGACGCGATAGACGATCAAGGCGTTCTTACAGTCAATCTCTTTGATACTGCAGGTGTGGACGCGGTTCGCTTTGCGGAAGGTATTGCACCCGCAGATGTGACCTTGCTGGCCCGTGGCAACGGCGATCTCATTATTCGATACAGCCCTGACGATCAGATCACCGTCAAAGGGCAATACCGGATACCCGGCAACGCGATCGAGCGCATTGAGTTCGCGGACGGAACGCTGTTCGACAGCTCGGCGCTCAACGCAGTCCCAATTGCGTCCATCGAAGGCACGGCGGGAGACGACGTGCTCTTTGGTACCGACGGTGGCGACACGCTGCTGGGATTCGCTGGCAACGATCTGCTCGACGGCGGTCGATCGCCCGACGAGGCAGCGTCGCCAGTACTTCTCACCGACAACGACCGGCTGGAAGGCGGCGCGGGAGCCGATACCTATGCGATGTATCTCGGCATGGGGACGGATACGATCGTTGATGCGTCCGATTCACTGGACGAGGTCAGCACGCTGAAATTGGCGGCGGGGCTGACGCTCGATAGCGTCCGCACCCAGCGGCGCGGAGACGATCTCTTCGTCGGTCTGCGAGGTGGGCAGGAAGGGGCGCTGATTGCGGGCTATTACGATATAGCCGCGCCCGCTCAGAACTGGCAGGTCGTGACGGACGACGACACTGCCACGCCCATCGAAGAGGTCATCAACCGTCCCGATCCCAATGCCGACGACATCGCGGCCACAGCGAAGGAGGATTACAAGCAGAACCTGCTGTCGAGCTGGAGCGTTCTTTCGCAGAGCGCGCAATTACCTACCCACGCGCTGGTCTTCAATTCCTGGTCGCAGACGGTGACGGTGGTGACGCTGTTTACCGACCCCCCTGTGGCGCCGCGCGTCATTGTGTCTCCTCCGAATACCTCGCAGTTCATCGAACAATTCGGCGTCAGGCAGGGCAGCGCATTCGCGCCGGTTTCCACCTCTCAAACGCAGGTCACTCCCATACTCCTGAGCCAGGAAACGAACGACAGCCTCATTCAGATACAGGGCACTCCGCAGTCGAGCGACCAGGAATCCCGGTACAAAGTAACGCTGGGAAGCGTGGTCAAAAATGTGAGCGGATCGCTATCCACGACAAACCTCCTGTCCACACAGCCGGGCGTCAGCAGCACGCTTACCACTTCCACCACCGAAAGCTGGCGGAACATCACGCTTGCGCTGGATCCGGGCGCCGCGTCAGCGAGTTCGTTTCGGGTATTCCAGCGCACTGAAGAACGCGTGATCGAGGAGATCACCGCTGGGAATGGCGACAACCAGATCCGGGGAGCCATCTTCAGCAACGGCGGCCACGTTGCATTGATCGACGCCGGAGGTGGCCATGACACCGTAAACGCCGGCGCGTACGACTTCGTTTACGGTAACGAGGGGTCCGACCGGATCACAGGCGGTCGCATCGTCTATGGCGGCAACGACAGTGACACCCTGATTGACGGCGCAACGCTATATGGCGGCGCCGGGAGCGATTCGCTGTTTGGCGGGACGTTCATGGCGGGAGGGGAGGGCGATGACTTCCTGAGCGGCAAGGCGGGCGCCACCATATTCTTCTTTGATCCTGCGGAAACTGGCGAGGACTTCATCGAGGACCTGGGCGGCGTCAATCGCGCGGATTTCGCTGATTGGTACTACGGGTCAATCGGTGTCGAACACCCGGAGGAGCACGTCGAGTTCGCGGGGATGTACGTAGCAGGAGATATTGAGAACGATAGTAACCGGACGCTAGAGGACCTACGCTGGATCTACACCTTCGGCCCCTTCGATTACGAGGACCTTCTCGGGGAGGACGATTCGTACGCCGGAAACAGTGATTTTGACGGACTTGCGTATTTCTCGCTGGAAGACCTTCGCTTTGAACTCGCGAGGTTCGACATTCCCTATCGTCCAAGCGACATTCGCTACATCGAACCGCTGCCCGAGGTGCCGCAAATCGCCGCCAACGACTACGCGGCGTTACAGCCTCTTTACAATGCGGGCCTGCTTGAGCGGGATAGCGTCGAATTCGGACCGGGCCTGACCCCGGAGAATGTCACCGTTCAGCGCAGTCGCGACGAGTTGTCATTATCGTGGGGAACCGGCAACACCCTGCATGTCGCGCTGGCGCGACCGGGCGATTTCCTGGGAACCGGCGTGGAGCAGTTCACGTTCGGCAATGGGGTGGTGTGGAGCATCAGCGACGCCCTGAATCGGGCTCCGGTGCTGGCCCCGACTCCAGGTGATGACGAGCTTTTCTTCACGGAGGGTAGCAATGTCGGGGCGGGCCTGGACGGCAACGACGCCTTATACGGTTTCGGCGGGAACGATGCCCTGGATGGCGGCAACGGTGCCGACTATCTCGCGGGTGGTCCCGGCAACGACACCCTCACCGGCGGCGCCGGCGACGACGTCTACGAGATCAACTTCGCGGAAGGGACAGACACCATCCTGGATGCGTCGGGCAACGATACGATCCTGTTCGGCCAGGAAGTCTCTACCGACATGCTCACGCTCGGTCTCGGTTCGCTCCTGATCCGGGTAGGCGATGGGGCGGGCGCCGTTCACATCGAGGGGTTCGACCCCGCCGACGTATTTGGTTCGGGCGCGATCGAGAACTTCAATTTCTTCGACGGCACGACCCTGACCTATGCGGACCTGCTCGCGCGCGGGTTCGATCTGCCGGGCACGACTGGCAATGACGTCATCAGCGGCACAAATATTACCGACCGTATCAACGGATTCGGCGGTAACGACACGCTGGACGGCGGTGCAGGGGACGACGTGCTCGACGGTGGCACCGGTAACGACACACTGAACGGCGGCGCCGGCAACGACGTCTATTATTTCGGCTTTGGGTATGGTTTCGACGTCATTGAAGATGCGGCGGGCGACTTTGACACGGTTTCGCTTCTGGATGTGTTTTCGTCAGACGGCATTGCCGTTACGCGTACGGGAGATTTCATCACGCTTGGAATTAGCGACAGCGATCGTCTTGCGATCCGCTGGCAGCCGCTCGACGGCTATCAGATCGAGCAGGTCCAGTTCCTGGATGGCACGCTGTGGGATGCCGCGACGCTCGAGAGCATTGCAACAACCGGCGGCGGGAACACCGCACCGGCGCTCGCCAGTGCGATCGCCGATCAGACCGCGCCGGAGGATGCGGCCTTCAGCTTCGCGCTGCCTGCGGGCACATTCGTGGACGCAGACGCGGGAGATACGCTCGCCTTCAGCGCGATGCTGGCCGATGGCTCGGCGGTACGCGGTTGGTTGAGTTTTGATGCCGCGACGCAGAGCTTCAGTGGCACGCCCACTAACGATGACGTAGGCGCGTTCGACATCACGATTTCAGCCACCGACGTGGGCGGTCTGAGCGCGGCGGACACGTTCAGCCTGACGGTTCTGAACGTCAACGACGCGCCCACGCTCGCCAACGCGATCGCCGATCAGACGGCGCCGGAGGACGCGCCGTTTAGCTTCACGTTGCCGGCCAACACCTTTGCCGATGTGGACGCGGGGGATACGCTCGTCTTGTCGGCGACGCGAGACGACGGGACGGCCTTGCCGTCGTGGCTCACTTTCGATGCCGCGACGCGCAGCTTTAGCGGCATGCCGCTGAATGCGGATGTGGGCACGATTTCCGTGCAGGTGACGGCGACCGACGGTTCGAATGCGAGCGTCTCGGATGTATTCGATCTGACGGTTGCGAATACCAACGACGCTCCGGTGACGGTTGCGGACAGCGTCGCGGTGAACGAAGATGCGACGACCGCGAACCTGGTGCCACTGCTGCTGGCCAACGACACCGACGTGGATGCGGGGGACACCCGCAGCATCGCGGCAATTGACATGACCGGGACAGTCGGGACAGTTGCGTTTAATGCGGCAACTCAGACGCTAACCTATTCGGCCGATGCCGTGGCGCAGGACACTCTTGCCGCGGGACAGACGGCGACCGACCAGTTCAGCTACACGGTTGCTGACGCAGCTGGAGCGGAGGCTTCGGCGACGGTCACGGTGACGGTGACCGGGGTTAACGATGCGCCGGTGCTGGTGACCCCGATCGCCGACCAGAGCGCGACCCAGAATCAGGCGTTCAGCTTCCAGGTCGCGGCGACAGCATTCAACGACGTGGACGCAGGCGACACGCTGAGCTACAGCGCGACCCGTGCAGATGGGACCGTGCTGCCGGGCTGGCTCACCTTCGACGCGGCTACGCGCACCCTCAGCGGAACTCCTGGTGCCGGGGATGCAGGCAACTTCGAAATCCGCGTTACGGCGACTGACCAGGAAGGACTAACGAGTTCTGACGACTTTCTGGTAAACGTCGCGACTGCGAGCCTCAATTCGATCACCGGGAACGGCGGAAGCGACGCGCTTGTCGGCACCGAAGGAGCCGACTTGATTTCGGGTCTCGGCGGCGGGGACGAAATCCATGGCAACGGGGGCGACGACGTGATCGCAGGTAGTGGCGGCGACGACCATCTGTTCGGTGGGCTGGGTGACGATATGTTCCAGGTGGAAGGTGCGGGGAACGGCAACGACTACGTGGAGGGCGGCGGGGGTTTTGACCGGATCCTCGGGGGCAGTGGGGGTGACACGATCGGGCTGTGGAATTACCAGGGTGTAGCGACAGTGGAGCAGATCGATGGCGGGGCGGGGGTGAACGTCATCGCCGGCACGGGTGCCTCCGACACGCTGGATTTCAGTGACACGACGCTCACCAACATCGCCCGTATCGAAGGTAAGGGCGGTGCAGACGCCATCACCGGCAGTGCGGGCGATGACGTGATTCTGGGTGACGGAGGAAACGACAGCCTGGCTGGCGGCGCGGGGAATGACTTTCTGGACGGCGGCTCGGGTGCCGACTCGATGCTGGGGGGGCTCGGCAATGATGCCTATGTCGTGAATAGCACTTCCGATGTGGTCACCGAAGACGCTAACGAGGGCGAAGATGTCATCCAAAGTTCGGTCACGCGGACGCTGGGGGCGAATGTCGAACACCTAGTTCTCACCGGCACCACCGCCATCAACGGCACCGGCAACACGCTCAACAACCTGTTGCGCGGCAACTCGGGCGTCAATACCCTGGCTGGCGCGGCGGGCAATGACGTACTGGAAGGAGGAGGGGGCAACGACACCCTGAGCGACACCGGTGGCGCCAACCTCTTCAGCGGCCAGGCCGGCACCGACACGCTGACCGGCAACAGCGGGAACGAGCTCTTCATCGGCGGTGCCGGCAACGACACCCTCAACACCGGCGCCGGCGCGGACATCCTCGCGTTCAACCGCGGCGACGGCACCGACACCGTGGCGGTGAGCACGGTCAAGGACAACTCGGTGTCGCTC
>Ga0137465_1000777_pt1 | contig 10738 bp, 6 predicted proteins | sample EasRivERMGT828_2_FD_104906 | JGI IMG/M metagenome (GOLD analysis project Ga0137465, IMG submission 104906) | Soil microbial communities from meander-bound floodplain in the East River, Colorado, USA - East River MetaG ERMGT828_2 | ecosystem: Environmental > Terrestrial > Soil > Floodplain ... | reverse complement strand
TCTATAGGGATCGTCGAAGAGACCCGTCGGATCCTGGATGATCGAGCGGTTGCCAAACGGCGGGGCGCCGGCGTTGATGTTGTGGTATTCGCCGGACATGAAGTCATACCCCATGGAGTACGACGACCGCACGGCGAGGCGGCCATCCCCGTGGACGTCCCACGCGACGCCTCCGCGGGGAGAGAGATTCCACCACTGCTTGTTCAACCCGGTCTGTCCCTCCGGGAATCCGGGATCGCCCGGATACGTGAGACCCGCCGGGGCGTTGTGAAACACCGTGCTCTTGACCCCCTTCTGGAAGTTCTCCATCCGGAAGATCGTGACGGCGTTGTTCTCGACGTTCTGGCCGAAGTACGGCTCCCACCGCATGCCCGCGTTGACCGTCACGCGGCTCGACAGACGCCACGAGTCCTGCGCATACGCGCCCAGGTACCAGTTGTTTATGAGCAGCAGGTTCTTGCCGCCATGCTCGAGGGTCGTCACGCGGCCGACGAGGAGGTCCGCCAGTCCGAGGCCGGTCGCAGACCCATTGATAATCCAGCTGCCGTTGGCGCGCGACGTGGATGTGTAGTGGCCCCTCCAGAACTGCGTGTTCACCCCGACACCGAACTGGTGGTTTCCGCGCACGACCGTCAGGTCCTCCCCGAGCTGGTACGTATCGTTGTCGAAGAAGGCCCTCGCTTGGTTGGCGGGGTACAGCATGAAGCCGCCGGTGACGTTCATGACCATGTAGCCGGGGTCGTAGCTGTAGACGTTCGAGCCGATATCCTTCGGCGAGAAAAACGGCGTCTGGTAGTTGTCGACCGTGGCCTTGTTCACCGCGAACCGCAGCGAGTTGACGACCGACGAGCTGAGCACCGTGGTTGCGCCAAGGGTCAGCGAGTGGGACCAGTCGTTCGCCCCCTGGTTCGATGTTTTCAGGACGTTGTCCGACTCGCCGGCGTAGCCAGACGGCTGCGTGAAGCGGACGATGAAGTACCTGCCGAAGAACGAATGTTTGGCGCTTGCCTGATAGTCGATCCGGGCAAGCGTCTGCTTCTCGTCGCGGTCCGACTTGACGTCGTAAGTGATCTGCCCGCATGGATCGGTCGTGCTCGGCAACCGTTTTACCAGGTTCAACGCCGCCTTGCTGAAGAGCGCGGGATCGATCTGGTTGTTCACATACGGCGCCCGCAGGGGCACTTGCCGGCCGCCATTGCACTGGGGCGACGTGAACGCACTGAAATCCCCAGCCAGCATCGCGGCGGTCGGCACGTAGGCGATATTCGACGCGGGCCGCTGACGCAGCACGGTGGCCTGGTAGGCCCCGAAGAAGAAGAGTTTGTCCTTGAAAACCGGGCCGCCCAGCGTGCCGCCGAACTGGTTGCGCCTGAGACCATCGTCGAGGCGCTTGCCATCGGGGCCGATCGCAGCAAACGGGCTCGTAGCATTGAACCGGTGATCGCGGAGGAACTCGAACACATTCCCCGAGAACCTGTTGGTTCCTGATTTGGTCACCGCGTTGACCGCCGCCGCCGAATGGACGCCATTCTGCGCGGTGAGGCCACTCGTTGCGACGCGGAATTCCTGGAGCGCGTCAGGAAACGGCAGCGGGAGGTTCACGTTCTCCTGCGGGTTGTTGTGCGTCGCCCCGTCGAGGGTGTACCCGACACCGGTTGGCAATCCGCCGGCAACCGAGATTCTCACGCCGCCCGGCGAGGTCCGGTTCGTCGCCTCGGCCGTCTGCACCGCTGCTCCGACCATCAACACCAGATCCACGGCGTTCCGGCCGTTGAGCGGGAGCTCGAGGATCCGCTCGTTCTCGATGACCGCACTGACGCCGGCGCTGCGGACGTCGACGAGCGGCGCCTGGCCTTCGACTGTGACCGTCTCCTCCAGCGACCCGAGCTCGAGAACAGCGTTGATCGTGGGCGTGGCGCCGACTGTCAGGACGAGCCCGGTGCGCACGTAGCTGCGGAATCCCTGCAGCGAGATCTCCAGGCGGTACGGCCCGGTTGGCAGATTCGAGATCAGATAGGAGCCGCTCTCGTCGGTTACGGCGGTGCGTACGAGTCCGGTAGCTGTCTGCGTCGCGGTCACGGTGGCACCCGGCAGCACCGCACTGCTCGAATCGGTCACCCGGCCATTGAGCTCCGCTGTGGCGAGCTGCGCCCAGGCCGGGGTAGTGGGAAAGACGCTGGTACAAAGAACGACCGACGCGACAATAGAAAATGCCCTTCGTACACGCGTCATTACTGGCTTCTCCGATCTGGCTGCTGTTTTGAGGAACGTATTTGGCGGCGATTAGAACACCCGCTCGCGGGCCTGTCAACGAACGGTCGGCGTGTCCGTAACTTGTGTCGCCATCGACGCTTCGCGTAAAGTCGCCAGGTTACAAGGCAATTCAGAGCTACAAATGAATGCGAGGTCGATCGATATGTCCGTTTCAGGCTTCGTGAGATTCTGGCTGACCGTGCTGGTGGTCGTCCTCTGGGTTGCGCTGCAGGGGACCAGCGTGCAGACGCAGCAGCGGGGAGGCACCGTTCAGACGGACAAAGTTCAGCCCGTCAACAGTGGCGCCAATCCTTATCGCGTCATTCGGGATTGGGCACAGCTAAACGTGGAAGGAAGGCCGTGGGGCGGCTCCAACGGCGTGGCCATCGACCGGGATGGCAAGTCGGTGTGGGCCACCGATCGATGCTCACCCGGGACCGCCCCGGGCTGCCTCGGCACCAAAGCGAACCCAGTCCACCATTTCGACGAGTCAGGGAAAGAGATCCGAAGCTTTGGCGGAGGGATGCTCGTGTGGCCGCATGGCATCCACGTCGACCGAGACGGAAACGTGTGGGTGACGGACGCACGCGCGGCGAGCCCCGACGAGCTCACAAAGTTTCCCGGAGAAGGCAACAAGGGAAGCGTGGTCATCAAGTTCAGTCCCGAAGGGAAGGTCCTGATGACGCTTGGAAAACCGGGCACGAGAGGAAATCCTCCCGCGGCCCTCACTGACCCGACTGACGTCGTGACGGATCCGGGCAATGGTGATGTGTACGTCGCGGAAAGTCATACCGACGTCACGGACCCCAGCTTGATCGGGCGCATCTCCGTGTTCGACAAGAACGGGAAGTTCCTTAGAACCATCGGCAGAACGGGAACAGGTCCCGGCGAGTTCCGGACGCCGCACGCGCTCGAGTTCGATTCCCAGGGGCGGCTGATCGTCGCCGACCGCCACAACCATCGCATCCAGATCCTGACGAAGGAGGGAAAGTTTGTCGGCGAATACGACAACTTCGGCCGTAGCAGCGGCCTGGCCATCGACGGCAACGACGTGATCTACACCGCCGACTCAGAGTCGACCGACAGGGTTCACCCGGGCTGGCAGAAGGGGGTCCGGATCGGAAGTCTGAAAGACGGGAAGGTGACGATATTCATTCCGCCCCATATGACGCCGAATTCCCCCGATGGCGCGATGGGCGAAGGGATCGCCATTGACGCCACTGGCAATGTCTATACAGCCGAAGCACAACTCCGGGGCGTCACAAAATACGTGAAGAACTAGAGAATCGCTCCAAGCCAACTCAGTGTGCACAGCGTCTGAAACCCAATCGGCGGAACTTGATCAATTCCTCTGGTCCGCGTCCGGGCAGACTCAGAAGTTCACCAAGTACGACTTGAACGGGAAGCTGCTTTCCTCGTGGGGGACGTTCGGGACGATGCCGGGGGCATTCTGGGGTGTGCACCAGTTCGACGTGGACAGTGAGGGCAATCTCTACACGGCCGACGTGCACGTCGGGCGCCCACAGAAGTTCCGCCCGAGACCAGGTGTGGACCGCGCGCTGCTCGTTGGGCGGGCGACACGCGGGCGGTAACGGTTTTCGCTCCGACGTAGCCACGGAGACACGAAGCTCCCTGCCTCCGTGGCGGTCCTGTTCACAATTCACCGCGTCGTCGTTATAGCTTGCAGACAGCATCAGTGACCACCTGATCTGCAAGTGCAACCACAACGACCGGGCGCGCGCGACGAACATTCCACTAGTGTTGGCGACCGCGGCGACGCTCTGGTCCACCTGACGCCGGCCTGGAACGGCGAAGGCCACCTCATGGTGGCATTCATTGCGTCGCAGCAGGTGACATAGGTGACTCGCAAACATGTGGACGCATGGTCGCCCTTAATCCAGAGGTCGACCTGAGCATAAGAGGCTGCGTTCACACAGAGGAGACACAGCCATGCCCGCTAACACCACACTCACGAAGTTCGAAGACATTCCGTGTTGCCCGGAGCTCGAAACGGCGCCGATCTGCGACGTGCTCGATTTTCGTCGACGTCTGGTCTTTCCGTCGCCCGTGCGTGGGCCTCAGGAACAGCCCGTCAAGGTCGAAGTTGTCATTCACACGCGCTTCACCCGCTGCTCGGGCCCGCTCGCGCTCGGTGATATCGCTTACACGACGACGCTGCTGCCCGGGGAGAAGGTGCGACTGGCGACCACCGATCGGCGAAGCCGGTTCAGCTTCGACTCGGAATCGAAACTGAGCTATCGCAGCGAGCAGATCAGCGAGGAGCAGTACCGTCTGCGCGCCCTGCGGGCGTTCATGAGCGACGAGAACGTCGTGGATCGGGGACGCGACAACTACTCGGAGCAAGGCAAGTGGGACTTCCACGGTGACGCGAGCGGGTCCCTCGGCTTCTTTTCAGCGAGTGCCGATACGAACGCTCGAGGCAGCCATAGCGGCTCGAGCGCGAGCGACTATCTGCGCGAGCATCGCGCGCATGCGGAGATGTCGGACAACCAGTCGGTGGAAGCCACGCGCCGGGCGCATTCGGTGAGCATCGGCGAAGTGTCGTCGCGGACGCACACGCAGGGTGAAAGCGAAGACCACTTCGAGGCGTCGTCGCGCGAGTTCACCAACCATAACCAGTGCCACGCCGTGACGTTCCTCTTCTATCGCATCAACAAGACAGAGACGATCAAGTTCGAGCTCGTCTCGGTTGAGCGGCGGGTGCTCGATGCGGCGGCGCCGATGCCCGTGCCGGCGAATCCCTTCCGCCCGTTGGGCCAGCTGGCGACCATCCCCCAGGAGTTGCCGGCGACGAACCTACAGCGTGTCGCAACGCTGGACCGCTCCATCGAAAGCGACAGGAAGGTCCAGGTGCAGGCGCTCGCGCAGCTGCCGCGCGGCAGCGACGCTGTTGGCGTCCTCGCCTCGGTGCGTACCGCCGCCGTCGCCGCGCCAGGCGACCAGGCTCCCCTCGCGGATGCACTGCGCGAAAAGGCCCTGGCCTTCGTCGACGAGCAGCTCGTCAAGCAAGGTCTCCTCGACAAGGTGGGCGGCGTCGTGAGCCCCAAAGTGAAGGCCGAAGTGGGGTACGAGCGACGGACGTCGATCCCCACCGCTGGAGTGGTCGTCAAGGCCTGTTTGGACGACTGCAGCGCATGCGAGCCCGAACTCGAGAAGAAGATCGGGCTCGAGCTGCAGCGGTTGGATCTGCAGAACAAGCTGCTGGCGAAGCAGATCGAGCTGCTCGAGAAGTCCCAGGAGTACCGCTGCTGTCCTGTCGCTGAAGCGGAGGACAACTAGCCAGCAGCGGCGGTGAACCGCTGCACGGCCTGCCAGCACGATGATCGATTGGCGACCGCAGGTCCGGGGACGGAGTGAATCTGTCCCCGGCCAAGAGCGCCTTTCAGTTCGACGGGCCACAGAGTCACAGAGACACAGAGCCAAAAACAATTGACAATTCTCTGTGACTCCGTGTCTCTGTGGCTTCTATGTGGAAAAGAAATCCGCGTTCGTTAGTCAGTCAGCGGGGACGGCACGCTTGGCGGCTTCTGAATAATCTCGCGCGCGCGCTGGATCTCCAACTCTTCGAAAATCAGGTTCGGGACGATGACCGACACTGCGTCATTCACGGTGGGGCGGAAGCTATAGAGGGTTCGCTCGCGCGAGGCGTCGAGGAGATCTCTGAACACCGCCGGTGCAATTGCGCCGAAACGCAGCCCCCGAACGGCCACTTCCCGCCCGTCGAGCGACACCCGCACGATCGAGAAAATCATCGGGCCGGTCCCTGGGCCGCCGCCGGGCGCCTCGGCCGGCGTGGCGACGCCGCGCACGATGTACCCGAAATCCTTGCCCTGCGCCTTCAGCAGATCGAGGTACCTCTGTTTCAATTCCGCCGCGGGGACTGCTTCCGAGCTCTGCATCGAGATGACGCCGGCCTGCACATCGCCGCTGCGGGTGTGGCCATTCGACTGGAGCAGCCCGCGAAGTGGCGCGCGCCCGGCAATCAGCGTCACCAATCTCCCCTTTTCGACAAGCGTGACGTTTTTGGGACGAATGCCGAAGTCGTCGACCTGGTACGAGCCCGCCACTGGTCGGCCGTCGAATTCGGTTAAAGACGCCATGTCGCTCAGCGAGAACGCATCGGTCAACACGCGCAGGCCGATGCGCGACAGAAACGGCGTGACCTGACCGCCGCCTCCACCGCGACCTCCACCGCGGCCGCCAGCGGTCTCGGGCGGACGCCGCGCCAGTACCGCCTGCACCAGCGTCTGGGCCACGATCTCCGCGCTCGCTTGTCCTTCAAGCAGCACCGGCCCGGTGTATTCCTCGCCGATCGGCGCCACGCGCGCTGCGCTCAATCGCGCCACCATCTCCTGCGTGCGATTGAGGATGTCGGGCATGGCCGGCAGATCCTCCAGACGCTTCTCGACAAGCGTGAAGCTTTCCCGCACCGCCATTCCATCGTCAGCCCGCGCGTCGGCGGACACGTGAATCGACGCGACCTGAATCGGCGCGACCACCTTGAACCCTTCGCTGTTCAAGTAGTAGCGGGTGCCGCGCGTGTCGGCCTCCGATACCTCGGAGTTGTCGATCGCCTTCATCGCGGGCCCAAGGAAGACGGCGGAGATGGCTTTCGCCCGCTCGGGCCAGGCGCGATTCACAACGATCGGCGTCAGCCCTGGCAACAGCGTCTCCACAGGCTGCTCGCGTGAGAAGTCGGGAAGCTCCTCGCCGGCGGCGCGATTCTGGAACGCGGCCTTTTTTCGCGCGAACACGCCGACCGCACGTTTGTACGCGGTGTCGGTGGCCAGCCACATCTGACGGCGCATCGAGCCGTAGCTGTCGTCGAGCGGCAGGGTCGTGCTGCCGTCAGCCGACAGTTGCAGCACGCCCGACCCCGCGATAGGCGCGTTGAACAGCGAACTGTCGAAGGCATAGTCGCCGACACGCACCGCCACACGGAGCGTCCGGTTATGGAGGTTCAGGTCCTCGACAAGCGCGCCCAGCCGCGCGGTCACGCGCGTCGCCACCCGATCTCGCACTTCGTACTCGATGTAATACGGCGACGGCTGATCCGCGAGGCGGAGATCGCGCATCGATCGCGCCATCTCGTCTTGCATCGCGGTGAAGATCGGCGAGTCCTGGGCTTGCGGCGGTTGCGCCAATGGGAGAATGAGCACGAGGACGGCAGCGACTGCCAGCGTCCGCCCAGATCCTCGGCGAAGGCCGGGCGTCGACATCAGAACGTCCTCCCGCCGCCCGCGGTCTGCCGGGGAGACGGCAGAATCGGAAGTGTCTCCTGCGACTGCAACTTTTTCTGCACCTCAACCTCGCTGATCAGCAGTTCTGGAGACGAGGCCGACACGGGCACGCTGCCGCTCTCGGCGCCGCACACCCCGTTGAACACATCCACCTTGTCGCTCGCCGCGATGAACTTCCCGAAGGCCGCCAGCGGCGTGCCGATGAGATCCACGCCTCGTACGAGTTCCGGTGCCCGGTTATCGGTATACACGCGATACACGACGTTCGGCATCACGTTGAACGCGTTCGGATTGTTCCGGCCTGTCACCGTAAAGCCGCCTTCGATGTTATCGAAGAGCAGGCCGAACGGCTTGCCCTGCCTGCGAGCCTCGTCCTTCAACATCGTCAGGAGTGCGGCCGACGTCACTGTGCGGCTCGCCTGCACGACCAGGTTCGATTGGCGTGAGACCGGCACGAACCCCGACTCGGCGCGACCGTGACCATTCGACTGCGGAAACGCCGGTAGAGGCGCGCGTCCCAGCAGAAACGTTTTCAGGATGCCGCGGTCGACGACGGTGACGCGTCGCCCCGGGACGCCCTCGTCGTCGTACTGATAGTGGCCCATGAGCTCGATGTTCCCGCGGGTCTTCAGCGTGGGATCGAACACCACGCTGAGGAACGTCGGGAGGACGGCCTCGTTTACTTTGCTCCCGAACGTCTGGCCGTCGTCGGCGTTACGCTGCCGATGACCCTCGACCCGGTGGCCGAAGATTTCGTGGAAGAAGACGCCGGCCGCTCGACCCGAGAGGATTGCCGGCCCCGAATACGGGTCGACGATCGGCGCCTGCCGCAGCGCCGCGAACAACGTCATCATCTCGCGAACATCCGCGATGAGTTTCTTTTCGTTTGGCAGTCCGTCGATCGTGCGCGAGAAGTAGCTCGCGTAGAGCGGCAGTTCCATCCCGTCGTCGGCCTTCGTCATCGCCTGGATGAACAGACGACACTGCAGCTCGCCGGTGGCCAGATTGGTCCCCTCGCTGTTGACGTAGTAGCGGTTGTCGACCTCGACCGAGAGCGACACGCTGCTGCGAAAGATCAACGGGTCTTCTGCAAACGGCGCAGATAGGCGCCTCAGACGCGCTTCCCACTCTTTCGTGTCGAGCGTGTAGTCAGCCGGATCGCCCGCATACGTCTGTGGTTGCTCGCGTGAAAAGTCTGCGGCGGGAAATTCGTCCTTGACTTTCGCCGCGACGTTCGTGGTCACGCGCGTGAGCTGTTCGGTCGCCTGCTTGAACGCGCGATCGGTGGCACGCCAGAGTGCGAGCTGAATCGGCTTGTCGTCGTCGGTGAGCGGAAGCGAGATGCGGCCGGGGCGCGGATTCACGCCCCCGCCGTCGCCTCGAAGCGGATGGGTGTTGTCAAGCGCGTACTCGCCCACGCGCACTTCCACGGTGGCGAATCGGCCGCGACTCTCGTCGGTCCGCTCCAGGGCTCCCAATGACGCGATGAGGGTGGACGATCGTTCGTCGTGCACCGTATAACCCAGGAAATAGGCGGGCGTCTGTTCCTTGTTGAGGACGGAGAAATTGCGCCGCAGCTCGGTTTGCAGGATACCGACGACAGGGCTCGCCGCCTGGATCGGCTGTACCAATGATCGGGGAATGAGGCACAATCCCGCGGCGACGACGGCCAGCTTCATTGATTTCATAGAGCCTCGACGAGATCCACAGGTCGTCCAACCAAGGCGGCCTGTTCCGCCTGCAACGCTTCGGCGCATTGTGGCACAGCTTGCGCGTGCGATTTAGGTGGCTCGGACGGGGGGCAACGAGCCGACCCACCTATAGCCGTTGACATGCCGAAGGCCGAGGGCCGATTATCCGCGTGTCGTTCGTGAGTGCTGCCAGCGGGGCGAAGGGTTCCAGCGGTCTGGAGGAGGGATATATGCGGCTCCGGTTCCTGATTCTTCTCGTACTGGCGACGCCCGTATGCCTTGTTTGCCCATCCGATAGCAGCGCCCAGGCTTCAGCTCCTGTGGCCATCCCACGCACCGCCGACGGCAAGCCGGACTTGTCTGGAATCTGGCAGGTGATGAACACGGCGTCGTGGGACATCCAGGCCCACGCGGCGCAGAAAGGTGTGCCCGGCGGTCCTGGGGTCGTCGAAGGCAACGAGATTCCATATCAGCCGTGGGCACTGGCCAAGAAGAAAGAGAACTACGAAAAGCGCGCCACGCTCGACCCCGAGGCGAAGTGCTACCTGCCGGGCGTTCCGCGCCTCAACTACATGCCATTTCCGTTTCAGATCGTTCAGACACCCGATGAAATCATCATGATGTACGAGTACGTGCATGCCGTTCGCTACACCTTCATGACGGGTGCGCATCCGAAGGGTCCCATCGACTGGTGGCTCGGAGACTCGCGCGGCCGCTGGGAGGGTGACACGCTCGTCGCCGATATCGTCCACTTCAACGATCAGACCTGGTTCGACAGGGCCGGCAACTTCCACAGCGATGCGCTGCACCTTGTCGAGCGCTATACGCCGATCGGCCCCGATCACATCCAGTACGATGTGAGGGTCGAGGATTCGAACGTGTTCACGCGGCCCTGGAACATGAGCATGATCCTGTATCGCCACAAGGAGAAGGCGTTCCAGTTGTTCGACTACGAATGCTACGGCTTCGACCTGCAGAGCCTCTATCCCTATCCTTCAATGAGGGTGCCGCGATGAGAACCGAATGCACGATCGCGTCTCTCGGGGTCGCCGTACTCCTGTCGATGACGGCGCCTGTTCATGGCCAGGCACGCGAGGAGTCGGGGAAGAACCCGGCGCCGCTCGGCCGTCTGTCGGATGGGCAGCCGAACGTCCAGGGCATCTGGGGCGCCGTTCTGGCCGGGTCTGTGTCTCTGACCAATCCGATAAGCCAGGCGCAGGACTTCGAAAAACAGAATGTGCGTCAGCCCAGCCGGATTATCGATCCTCCCGACGGCCTGGTTCCTTATCAGCCGTGGGCGGCCGCGAAAATGAAGGAGCAGGAAGCCTTTTACGACCGCCCGACGAAACCGGAGCACATCGACCCGCAGCACCGGTGCATGATCTCGGGCGTGCCCCGCCTGTACACCATCGTTCCGTCGTTCAAGATTATTCAGCCTCCTGGATCTGTCGTGTTCATCTGGGATGCCTATCACGCGTTTCGGGTCATCCCGCTCGACGGCCGGCCGCATGTCGCTTCGAACGTGAAGCTCTG
>Ga0137465_1000774_pt1 | contig 10762 bp, 12 predicted proteins | sample EasRivERMGT828_2_FD_104906 | JGI IMG/M metagenome (GOLD analysis project Ga0137465, IMG submission 104906) | Soil microbial communities from meander-bound floodplain in the East River, Colorado, USA - East River MetaG ERMGT828_2 | ecosystem: Environmental > Terrestrial > Soil > Floodplain ... | reverse complement strand
TTGGTCTGCCGCCGATGCTACTCCTCGCGACGCTGCCCGTCAAGGAGGTGGTGGGAACGAATGTGGCGGTAGGAGCGCACACCATGCTCCACTACTTACCTAACCCCCCAGGCCCCCTTCTCCTTCGCTTCGCTCGAGGACAGGCTCTAAAGGGGAAGGGGGAGGCAGCGCGCGCAAGCGGCGTGCACCGTTCGCCCGTACGTCGCGTTACCATGCGTCCATGCCAATCAGCGTAGAGTACACGGACGATGCGGGGCGGGTGCTGAGCGAGGCGCGGCCGTTCCTGGCGCGCGAGCCGGTGCTGCACAACGTGATCCTGACGCTGCTGAACGATCGGGCGGCGGTCCCGCAGGAGGGGCGTTACTGGGTGGCGAAGGATGGCGGGGAGGTCGTGGGCGTGGTGTTCCAGTCGCCGGTGACGTTTTCGTGCTCGCTGCCCTGCATGACGCCGGAGGTAATCGTGGCGCTGGGCGACGCGGTCGCCGATTCGGCCGCGGAGCAGGGCGTGCCGCTGCCGGGCGCGATCGGCGAGGTGTCGACGGTGGCGCGCTTCGCCGGACAGTGGACGGAGCGCAACAAGTCGGGCGCGACGCCGGTAGGCGGCCAGCGCATCTATGAAATCGAACGGGTCGAGGCGGAGCCAAAGGCTCCGAGGCCGAAGGCGCCGGGCGCGTTCCGCGCCGCGACGGCGGATGACCGTGAGCTGGTGGTGTCGTGGGTGACAGCCTTTGCGGAGGAGCTGGACGAACCGGTGCCGGCACCCGCGGCGGGCGCAGCGCAAGCGCCGCCTACGCGGCGCGCTTACTGGCTGTGGGACGTTGATGGCACGCCGGTGTCACTGGCGAGCACGTCGCCGCCGGTCGAGGGCGTGGTGCGGGTCGGGCCGGTGTACACGCCGCCGGAGCGACGCAATCGCGGGTACGCGGAGGCGTGCGTGGCGGAGGTGTCGCGGCGGGTGCTGGCGGAAGGGAGTCGATGCATTCTGTACACGGACCTGGCGAACGCGACTTCGAACGGGATTTACCGTCGGATCGGGTATCGGGCGGTGGCGGAAGTGCTGCGGTACCGGTTCGATGATTCGGGTTAAGGCGTGGCAGGGCGGGTTTGAAACCCGCCCCTACGGGGTCGAGGGCGGGGCAACCGCCGCCCGTACGGCGTCACAACGAGAGTAGATGATGGCGTTGCCTCTGCGGCCAACCTGCTCTATGAGGCCGCACGCTTTCAGGCAGTAGGCGACTTGCTGGGCGAGCCGTCGCGACCGTCCGAGCGCTTCGGCGATGTCGGACGTGAGAAACGCATCGGGCAGGGTGGCCGGCATGAGGGCCATGAAGTCGGCTACGTTGCGGAGGGAGACGGTTTCGATCACGTCCAGCAAGCGGCGTTCGACGCGGGCCCAGCCGCGTCGGCGCCAGCGCCGATGACCGTCGACGATGTGCATCCGCACCTCCTCCTCTTGTGTCAGGACGACGTCCAGCTCGAAGTTCTTGTGCATGATCAGCTCCGGGAAGCTGACTAGCTCGGCGAAGACGTCGACGATGTCCCTACGCAGCGGAGACTTGCGGCGCGAAACGGTGCCGTCGCCGATCTGAGACTGCTTGACGATCCAGAGATCGCGCGGGACGGGGTACACGAGGCGCACCTGGTGGCTGGAGACGAGGTCGCGCATTTTGGCGGCGATGGACGAAAAGTTGGCCGTTTGGACTTCGATGATCAGGTCGCCACGGATTATGTCGACAACGTACGCGCCGACCGCGGCCTCAACGGTGTCGCCAGGCTCGAGGTACCGCTCCTTGAGGGACGCATGGAGATGGCCTTCTCTCATCGTGCCGATGGAGTGCGGAGCGGCAGGCAGCTCACGTATCGCTTGCCGGACCATGGTTGCTGACATGCTACACGGCTCTGCCGCTCCCGCCCACTCCTCCCGGCCGGCAACGTGCGATAAACACGAAGGCCAGGCGTGATGCCCGGCCTTCGTTTGGCTAGGGACCGCGGGCGACCACGCGGGGTCGCCCCTACAATTCGTCGACAAGTCCGGCGACGAACTGGAGGATGAGCGCAGAATCGATGCTGTTGATACGTCCGTCGTGATTGGTGTCTGCGTTGGTTGGGCAGCGCAGGGTGTCCAGCAGCCCGGCGCCGTACTGCAAGATGAGCGCAGCGTCGATTGAGTTGACGGTGAGGTTGCAGTCGGCATCGCCGGATTGCGGGAGCGGCTGCCATTCGGCGTTCCTATCGAAGGCCGGGTTGTTGGTGATGTTGTGCGGGTTACTTCCGTTAGCGTTCATGACGTAGATCTCGTTGTTGGTGTTGTCGTTGCGCCTGCTGCGAAACACCAACTGAGTTCCGTCGGGTGACCAGTCCGGCTCTTCATCCGCTAGCGGCTCCTCAGTAAGACGGAGGACGGCGCTCCCGTCAGGGTTCATTGCGTAGATCTCGATGTCGCCGTGGCGGTTGCTATCGACCGCGATCCTAGAGCCGTCGGGCGACCAGTCCGGCTGGTCCTCGACTGCCAGGTTGTTGCTGATGTTGGTCTGGTCGCCGCCGTCCGCGTCCATGACATAAATCTGCTTCGAGCTGTCTCGTTCGCTGACGAACGCGATCCTTGAGCCGTCTGGTGACCACGCCGAAAGCGCATCGTTGGCCGGATTGTTCGTTAGATTGACTGGATTCGAGCCGTCGGCGTTCATTACGAAGATGTCGGAGTTGTTGTCGCTGACGTACGCCGTGTACGTAATCTTCGAGCCGTCTGGCGAGAACGCCGGATAGCGGTCGATGGTGTCGTTGAAGGTGAGGCGGGTCTCATCGCTGCCATCGGGGTTCATCAGGTAGATCTCTTCGTTACCGTCGCGGGTGCTGCGGAACAACAGCTTGCGGCCATCGGGCGACCAAGACGGGGAGTAGTTCTCGGCATCGGGGTTGTTGGTTAGGCGCATGAGCGCGCCGCCCTGGGCGTTCATCGAGTAGATCTCGAAGTTGCCATCGCGGTTGGTCTGGAAGGCGATCAGGCCGTTGGCGCCCGGGAACGTTGCGCCGGCCGGGCCGGCTGCTAGCCCGGCGAGGAAGCCTGAGGCGAGGAGAGCAAACACGAGTGCGAGCTTCACGTTACGCATTATGGCGCAACGCTAGGCCAGACGCAGCTTATCTCGGGCGACCGGGCGACCGGGCGGCCAGACGGCCGCCCTACACGTCGCCTCCGGCGGACGCGGTGCGTGCGCCGTGTGCTACGAGGGCCGGGCGAAGGCGTTGCGTCCGGCGTAGGTGGCTGACGCGCCCAACTCCTCCTCGATGCGGAGGAGGCGATTGTACTTGGCGGTGCGCTCGCCGCGCGCAGGGGCGCCCGTCTTGAGCTGGCCGGCCCCAGTGGCGACGACGAGGTCGGCGATGAAGGTGTCCTCGGTCTCGCCGGAGCGGTGGCTGATGACGGACGTCCAGCCAGCGTTGCGTGCCATCTCGATGGCAGCGATGGTCTCGGTCAGGGTGCCGATCTGGTTGAGCTTGATCAGGACGCTGTTGCAGCTCTCCTCCCGAATCGCGTTGGCGATACGGTTCGTATTGGTCACGAGCAGGTCGTCCCCGACGAGCTGGACTGAGCCGCCCAAGCGCTTCGTTAGCGCCTTCCAGCCGTCCCAGTCGTCCTCGGCCATGCCGTCCTCGAGGCTGACGATTGGGTACGTGCCGCACCAGCGCTCCCAGAGCGCGGACATCTCGTCGGGGCTCAGCGACTCGCCCTCACGGTCGAGGACGTACGAGCCGTTGGCGAAGAGCTCGCTCGATGCCGGGTCTAGCGCGATGGTGACGTCGTCGCCGGGCTTGTAGCCAGCGTTCTCGATCGCCTTCGTGACCAGCTTGATCGCCTCTTCGTTCGCGAGACCAGGCGGCGCGAAGCCCCCCTCGTCGCCGACTGTCGTCGGGAGGCCCATATCGTGAAGGAGCTTGCCGAGCGCGTGGTAGCACTCGACGGCCCACCGCAGGCCCTCGCTGAACGTCGGTGCGCCGATGGGCATGACCATGAACTCCTGGAAGTCGGTCGAGCCCTCGGCGTGCTTGCCCCCGTTCAGGATGTTGAACATCGGGACGGGGAGGGCGCCAGGCTGTCCATTCGCCCAGGCACACAGCCCCGCGAGGTGGCGGTAGAGCGCCATGCCCTTCCCAGCCGCCGCTGCGTGCGCGACGGCTAACGAAACGCCGAGCATCGCGTTCGCGCCCAGGCGCGACTTGGCGGGCGTGCCGTCCAGATCGATCATCTTCCGATCGATTGCAGCCTGGTCGCCGGCCGCCATGCCAGTGATTGCCGACGCGATCTCGCGGTTCACGTTCGCGACAGCTCTCAGCACGCCCTTGCCGCCGTAGCGCTTCGGGTCGCCATCGCGCAGCTCGAGCGCTTCGTGAGCGCCGGTGCTCGCGCCCGATGGCACCTTAGCGCTGCCGATGGCCCCGCCTTCGAGGGCGACGTCGACCTCGATCGTGGGGTTACCCCGCGAGTCGAGGATCTCACGGGCGTGGACGGATGCGATCTTCATTTACCGGATTCCCGGGGCCCTTCCGTCACTTACCTAACCCCCTGGCCCCCTTCCCTAAAGGGAAGGGGGAGATTTACTCTTGGTCGTTCTGGCGAAAGATGAACATCGAGCCGCTGGCGGTCGCCACGAGGCGGGCGCTGTTGTCCCAGACTTTCGACTCAGTGAACGCGATGTTCTGGCCCTGTTTGATAACGGTCGTATCGACCCAGAGCGTGCCTTCTCGGACAGAGATTAGGTAGTTGACCTGCGCCTGGATCGTCGCGCAGTGCTCGCCCTCCGAGAGGCTCTGCCTCACAGCGCCGCCCATACTGTAGTCGATGAGTGTGTAGACGACGCCGCCGTGGAGGACGCCGTTCGGGTTGTTCCATGTCGGATCGACAGTTAGGCGCAAGCGGGCCCGGCCCGGCGACTTCTGCTCAACAACGATTCCAAGCATGTCGCCGAGCGGGCCGACGCTCTCGCCGCGGATTGGGAGGGGCTCCTCGTCGAAGGGGCCGGCGGGCTCGGGAGCATCGCGACGCATCATGCGCAGCCAGCCGAGCAGCGTCTGGGCGCGCTCTTCGGACAGCGTTTCGACGGCCGCGCGAAGCTTCTGGCGAGGCTCGGGCTCGTTCATTGTGCGGGCACTCCTTGCCTAGTGTGCGCGGCTGCGGCAACGGCCAAATCGACGGCCTCAGCAGCGGTGGACGCTCTGAGGATCGAGGCGTCCTCGACGCCTGCATCGTCGCTGACGCGCCACGTGCCGAGGCCGACCACGGGCCGGCCGTGGTTGAGGGCCATTGCTATCTCAGAGAGCGTGCCGTACGAACCGTCGATTGCGATGACTGCGCTGGCTGAGAGGACGACGATAACGTTGCGGGCGAAGCCCATGTTGGTGGCGATGGGAAACTCGACGAACTCGTTCGCGCCGCTCGGGTCCGGGCCGGGCAGGATGCCGATCGTGTGGCCGCCTTCGGCTCGCGCGCCGCGACAGGCAGCCTCCATTACGCCGCCCCGGCCGCCGCAGACGAGCACGTTGCCACCGCGCGCTATCTCGCGGCCGACTTGCTCTGCAGTAGCGCAAGCGTCTGGCAACGCAGAGTTCCCTCCGATGACGGCGATCTGCATGGCGAAGCCCATGGTACTGGTCGCTGGTCGCTGGTCGCTAGTCGCTGGGGGTGGATCCTTCCTGTGGCGAACTCCACGTCGTTCCTAGCAGCTCGGCCACCCGCAAGTCGACGTCACGCTTCGATCGACAGACGACGAGCTTCTGTTCATATCGGCTCAACTCCTCGACCGCACGTGAACGGGTACGGGGCACGCCCCAGGGGTTCAGCGAGTGAGGGTTCGTGTCGTGATAGTATCTGTAGCTCCACATCCAAAACGTTCCGAGCCGGCGCAACCCGGGGTACTGATTCGTTCTGGCCAGCTCGGCTTTGAGGTGCCGGACGAGGATGCGATAGCACGCGACGCTCCACGGCAGATCGAGCCAAAGCACCAGCTCCGCCCGATCGAGAAGTGGCTGCGCCCAGTCGAAGTACGCTCCGTCACTCACCCACGCATCCTCGCCGGCCATCGCCCGCGCCCGATCTTCCCAGCGGGAGCGGTCTATGCCTTCGCCTGAATCGATCAGTATCTGATCCAGTATCGGATCCAGCTCATGGAAGGGCATACTCAACCCACTCGCGATGCGGCGGCCAGCGGTCGTCTTCCCGCTTCCCGGTCCGCCCGTAATGTGAATGCGCTGCATCATGAGGCCAAGGTACAGAACTCCGGGTGAACCAGCGAGACGCTAACGCTTGGCGCGCTCCTCGCCGTTGGGCTACGCTTGCTCGTGAGCGCGTGGCAGAGAAGGCGAAACGAGGAGTGACAGCATGGACACGACAGTGACACCAGATCGCGCCGCGATCCGCGGCTCGATTGAGGCGATGGCACCTGAATTCGCGGCTCTGGTAGGGGAGATTGGCGATGCGGGATGGAAGACGAAGAGCGGGCTTCCCGCGTACACCTGCGGGCAGCTAGCATGGCACCTGGCGTCGGGCACTTCGTTCCTCGCGGGTGAGATAGCGAAGGCGAAGGACGGAAAGGCGCTCAATCCGCCTGCGTTCCTGCGGCCGGTGCTCTACAAAGTGAGCGAGTTGCGGGTGCGCGTCGTGTCGGGGAAGGCGACGCCTTCGTCGGTGCTCGCTGACTTTGATTCCGCTGTGGGCAAGCTCAGGGCAGTCCTGGAATCGTTTGACGATGAAACGCTGCGTTTGTCCGCTACGCGTATGGGCGAGACGATGACAATCGCTGGGATGTTCCAGAAGCCCGTTGAGCACCTGGCGGAGCATACGGCTCATATCCGCGCCGGGCTGGCTGGCGCGTAGCCCTCTACCTGGCCCTCGAAACGGAACGAGGAGCCAAGCTTTCTCTTGAGCGAACGACTCAAGGAGCGAGAACGCCTCGTAGCGGCGAGGTAAGGGGAAGATGCAGGCAGCAGAGGCTCAGCGTGCGATTGCTGCGGTCAGGTCGACCGCCGCAGCGCTCGGCCTGAGCGTCGAGGACGCGACCGTTCTTAACGACTCGAACCGGCTCGTCCTCCGCCTGATGCCTTGCGATGTCGTTGCCCGCGTCGCGCCCATGGCGTGGTACGACGCACGGCTCGAAGTCGAGCTTGCGCAACGGCTCGCCGAAACCGAGAGCCCTGTGGGTGCTCCTGAGCCTCGCGTGGAGCCACGCGTCCACGAGCGTGACGGCTTCGCGGTCACGCTGTGGAGCTACTACGAACCTGGGCCGTCCCGAGAGCTCCCGCCAGCCGACTACGCGCAGGCGCTCGAGCGCCTGCACGCCGGTATGCGGCAGATCGATGTCACGGCGCCGCACTTCATGGACCGAGTCGCGGATATGCAACAAGAGGTCGCGAGCCGCGACTTCAATCCGGAGCTCGCCGACGCGGACCGGGAGCTTCTCGCTAACACGTTGCGAAGCTTGAGCCGGTCGATCGTCGACCGGGGCGCCGCTGAGCAGCTGCTGCACGGCGAGCCGCACCCGTGGAACGTGCTTAGCACGAAGAACGGGCCGCTCTTCATAGACTTCGAGAACTCCGCCCGCGGGCCTGTCGAGTACGACCTTGGCTGGGTGCCCGAAGAGGTCAGCGGGCACTATCCGGGCGCTGACCAAGACCTGGTCGGCCACTGCCGCGGCCTCATGCTGGCGATAGTCGCGGCTTGCCACTGGCGTCGAGACGACCAACACCCGGGCAACCTAGGAAGGGCAGACTGGCTCCGCGCCGTTCGCCAGGGTCCGCCGTGGCCCGCGGTCGATGCCGTGTAGCGCCGACGTAGCAGAGCCGCGGGCGGGTTTGAAACCCGCCCCTACGGCTGCCGCGCGCCGTCGATCGCCTGCGCGGCGGAGGGGAACGTCGCGAGCACTCCGTCGCCCAGCAGCTTGCCATCGACTGCGGCGCCACCAGCATCGCGGATGGCAGCCCGCAGGCCCGCGTCGATTGCGCGCAAGGCGTCTCGGAAGGCGGCGTCTCCCATGCGCTCCGTGAGGGCGGTAGAGGAGACGATATATGTGAAAAGAATGACGGCCGTGCCGGAGGCCGTGGGCGCGTCCAGCGACGGCGATGGTGAGGGCGTAGGCAGCCCTACGAACTCGCGTATCAGCTCAGCTTGCAGCTCGAACGTTGGATCCGCGTACTGCCTGAATTGAGCGCCCGGGATCTTCGCGGCGATGCGTTGACACACTCGGGTGGGGATTAGGCTGGGATCACTTCTCAAGACAAGCGTCGGTTGACGCACGCGCGCGAGGAGGTCGCCCAGATCCGTGGCCTCCCGCAGTCTCGTGTACTGAAGACCCACAGAGGGGTCTACCCATCCGGCTGCGGCCCTCGCCATCCGGTCCACCCAGGTACTGCCGGCCGCATCCAACCCGACGAGGACGCGAAACACCGTCTGCACATAAACGCCCCAGTCCGCCTCGGCGAGCGCCAGACCTGTCCGCCCGTACGGCGTGTCTGCCAGCTCACGCATATTCTGATGGGGAGAATTGAGAGCGAGGTGTGTAACTCGCTCGGGAAGGCCGGTTGCAAGTTGAAGGGCCGGCGATAACGCCAACAAGCCCATACCAGTTAAGACGACAAATCGGTCGAGCTTCGCGGCACCGATCACGGCTTCGGCGTCCATCAGCAGCGTAGACGTGGAGACGTCTGCGACGGCTCGTTCAGACATGCCTATGCCGCGCGCATCAAATGTGATCACGCGAAAGGAGCGCGCGAGCGCCCCGAAGGCCCCGGAGACCGCAGATGACTCCTGCACATGCGTAAACGGCGTCGAGCCGCAATTCAACAGCGCAGGGCCGTGGCCTGCCTCGCCCCACGCGATGCTGACACCGTCGCTGGTGGTGGTGTACTGGACGCGGGGTTCCATGGCGAGACTATCGTACATCCGTCACCAGATCACCGCATCTCTCTAGGCGGCTCGCCTAGGCGTCACCAGGTAGCTGGGTCTCCGTCCGGGCCATCGAGATGATGGGGCGCGGCTCCTGGCGGACGGTCAGCTCGAAGACGTCCGGACGGCTGTAGTGGCCCGCGACATCGAAGAGGTAACGTGACTCGTCGATCTTGGCCGGGTCGACCTCGGCGTACAGTATTTCTTCCTTCATGCGCACGGGCCCGGCGATGAAGTCGCTGCCTGGCGCGACGATGGCGCTGTCGCCGACGTTTAGCCACTCGCCGGCCTTCTCGTAGAATCGCGACTTGAGGTCGTAGCGATCCGGGATGTCTTCCTTCCGCATGGCGATGCAGCAGCCGACGACATAGCAGCGGCCCTCCTTGGCGATGTGCTGAAGGGTGGCCGTCCAGGTCTGGCCGCGGTCCCAGGTGGGCGCCAGGTAGATCTGCGTGCCCCACGCATACATGGCATAGCGAGCTAAGGGCATGTAGTTCTCCCAGCAGATAAGCCCGCCCAGCTTGCCCAGCGGCGTGTCGTACGCCTGGAGGGTCGAGCCGTCGCCGGGTGCCCAGACGAGGCGCTCGGCGTTGGTGGGGACGAGCTTGCGATGTACGCCCATGATCTCGCCGGCCGCATCTATATAGAGGAGAGAGTTGTATAGAGAGGTACCGCTCGCCTCGGCGTTGCGTTCGTTGATGCCCATCACGACGACCGCCTTGGCCTTCCGAGCGGTGGCACAGAGCCGGGCGGTGGCGTCACCCTGCACTTCGACGGAGTTGGCGAGCAGCTCGGCGTAGAGCTGGTTGTGGATGCCCAGCTCGGCGGGCGGGAGCGCCCAGACCCAGTCGGGGTAGGTGGGGATGAAGGCCTCGGGGAAGACGACGAGCCGCGCGCCTGCCTTCGCTGCTTCCGCGATCAGCGAGCAGGCCTTCTCGACGGTCGCTTCGCGGTCGAGAAGGACCGGCGTCGCCTGGACCGCCGCGATGGTGAACTTCGAGCGCTTGGCCGGGCTCATGGGTCACCTCCTATCGAGACGCGGGCCTTGGGGCTAAGCCGATGGGGGCCTCGTGGTCGAGCCGTAGGCTCGACTAGTCCTTCCCTACGGGAAGGACGCCCCGCCGCAGCGGGGCACGAGGCCCACAACTGCGCTGCGTCTCGCGGTGGCATTGTAGCGCTGAGGCGTTAGTCCGGGATCGCCGCGATGCACTCCATTTCGACGAGAAGTTCTGGCAGCGCTAGCCCGTTTGCACCGAGTGCTGAACGAGCAGGCAGGTCCTTCGTGAAGTACTCGCGATAGATCTCGTTCATCTTCGGCCACAGTGACATGTCGGTGATGAACACCGTGACTTTCACGACATCGTCGAGCGAGCAGCCGGCGAGCGACAGCACGTCGCGCATGTTATCGAGCGTGTTGCGAGTTTGCTGCTCGATGCCTTCGCCTGGCTTTCCATCACGGACGCCCACCTGGCCGGAGACGAAGAGCAGATCGCCGGTGCGAACGGCAGCCGAAAACGGATAGGGCAAATCGCTCTTGAAGACTTGCTTCGACATAAACTCTCCTTAGTGATGTGCGCGACAATCTACCGCGCATTGCTTGTTGTTGTTTACATCAAGACCGCCCCGGACTAACGGGGCGGTCTTGAAATGGGAGGTACCGAGGTTATCAGTGGGCCCGTGGGTGAGCCGCGTCGTACACGCGGCGCACGTGCTCGTCTGTGATTTGTGTGTACACCTGGGTTGTCGAGATGTTGGCGTGGCCGAGCATTTCCTGTACGTCGCGCAGCGGTGCGCCACCGCGCAGCATGTGCGTCGCGAAACTGTGGCGCA
>Ga0137465_1000773_pt1 | contig 10772 bp, 8 predicted proteins | sample EasRivERMGT828_2_FD_104906 | JGI IMG/M metagenome (GOLD analysis project Ga0137465, IMG submission 104906) | Soil microbial communities from meander-bound floodplain in the East River, Colorado, USA - East River MetaG ERMGT828_2 | ecosystem: Environmental > Terrestrial > Soil > Floodplain ... | reverse complement strand
GTCACTACGCGCGGCTGGTGGCGATTCCCGGAAGACCTTAATCAACCGCGAAGACGCGAAGGGCACGAAGAACAACGGCTTAAGCCTTCGTGTCCTTCGTGCTCTTGACGTCGGCCCTCTCAGCGAGGAGTATTGCCGCCGATGGATTACTTCTTGTTGCCCATCGGCCCGATGATCTGCTTCTGGTCCGCGAACTGAAGGTGGATTGACAGGCGAGGTTCCTTGCCGACGTTCGCTGTCGTGTGCCCCTTGCCCGTCAGGTCATCGATGTATTCGACCGTCCCGGCGGGCAAATCGACTTTGCCTTCCGCAACCTGGAGCTGTCCGCCACCTGTCAGATTGATGATGTACCTGCGCTCAGGACCGACGTGATAATCGCTGAAGCTTCCGGGCTGTGACACGCTCACCCTCGCCCCCGTGACTTTCTCCATCAACGACTGCGCGTTCAGCTCGATATTTTCCACATGGGACAGGCCATCGGTACCCGTGTAGACCCGCTGCATCATGAAGGGCTTGTGCTGTGTCTGAGCCCCAACCACGGCCCGATCAGCTCTGACCGCCCAGCCAAGACCAAATCCGACCACGAACGCTCCACAAACCAGGAATCTCGTCGTTGACTTCATCTGGCCTCCTCCATTGACGTCCTCTTGCGTTTTGCGAGTCCGCGCCCGAGTCAGACTCGCCACCCGCTTGCTACGCAGGTCACGCGAACTGTAGATGTGCGCGGCAGACCTGTCAACGATCACTGCCCCCCAAGTTCGCCAGTCGGAAGGGGTCGCTCGCTTCTAAAAAGCCACCATGTAAGTCATCTTTGCCACGAGCGCGCGGTCGAGCAGGCCGCCGGTGTTCGAATCGCGACGCTCATTGAATACGAGAAAGAAGTCGCTCAGCCGGTGGTGAATGATGTTGAACCGCAGGTTCGAGGTCCACTCCCGTGCGTCCGTGTTGTATTGCAGCAGCGCATTGGCGAACGCGATGGTCGAGAATGCGTATTCGACGCGCGCTGCAATGAGATCGGTCGTGTATTGACCGCCCCGAAGCCGAATCTGATTGCGCGACTCGTTGATCGAGGCGTTGAGCCGACCGCGCAATCGCACTGCCGCTCCGATACTGTAGGACTGCTTGTGGCCGTCGTAGAACTCGCCGACGTCCACGCGGCCGTTCAGCGAAACGGGCACCGAGGCATTCGTGCGCCAGCTGGTGTGCCAGTCGTTGAACTCGTAGCGGCCGATGGGAATCGAGATCCCGCGCCGCCGGTTGATTTGGAACGGTACGAGGAGGTTCTCGGTCGTCGGATCCACCCCGAGCTCGCCACCGCTGCCGTCCTGGAGATTGATACTCATGTGCGCCCCGATCAGGCGGGATTGCAGATCGCCTGTCAGCCACGACACGTTCGTGACCCCGAGATGCGGAAACAGCTCGCGCAGCCACTTCGACAGGCGCGTGGGTCGAAACCGCGCGCCGTACGTGCTGTCGAATTTGGCAACGCCGGTGCGCGGCACGAACCCCATCTCGTCGTTGAACCGCTCGCCGATTCTGACGTAGGTGCCTTGAAGCTCCCAGCGCCTGTCGCGGTAATGGATGCCGGCGTTGCCCATCGATTCGCTCCCTCGACTGGGGATCACCGCCGTTGGCGAGAACGTCCTGGCGACCGCGACGTTGAGATCCAGATTCTCAAAAAATCGGAAATTCGCGTCGGTACCCACGACCCGGTTGTAACCGGGTCCGCCTGCCTCCTTGTTCAGAACGATGACGCCAATGTCCGAGTTGGCCAGAACGTTCCGACGAAGCCTGAGTGCGGTGAAGTTGCTCGCGAGCGAGGTGCCCTTGCTTCGCTGCTGAATATTGAGGATGCCCACGCTATAGGCGCCGACGCGACCCGTCAGGCGGGTGCCACCGGCAATCGGAGTCGATTGGCCGTTCTCCGAGAGTCCGATTCGGCGACTGAAGAACAGGATGGCGTCCGTTTGTCTTCCACTGGTCAATCCGCCGCCCCCAAAGACGACGCCGCGACCCTGCCCGAACTGGAAGATCCCGGAATTCTCCAAGAAGAAATCGCGCTTTTCAGGAAAGAACAGGCTGAACCGTGTGAGGTTCACTTGCTGCTCGTCGGCTTCCACCTGCGAAAAGTCGGTGTTGACCGTGAAGTCCCACGTCAGGCCACTCGTGACGCCGTACTTCACGTCGAGGCCCACATCTGCATCGGTGCCGACGTTCACGCTGGTCGACTCGCCGGCGCTCCCGAGCACGTACGGTTTCAGGCGGATGTCGTTGCCGGGCCGGACGCCTTGCAGACCGGCGAGCGTCCCCGCCAGCGAGACCCGTTGCAAATCGTAGATGCGCGGCAGCGGCGCCCAGAAGCTGTCTTCGTTCCGGCGCCGGATCCGTCGCTGGAAATTGACGCCCCAGGTCTGCTCATCGGCGCTGCTGAACCGCAGCGTCCGGAACGGAATAGCAATCTCCGCGTACCACCCCGCCTCCGTGATGCGCGTCTTCACGTCCCACAGCGCGTCCCAGTTCTCGTTGACCTCCCGCCCCTCGTTGATCGTCTGCGCGTCCCACTTCGCGCCGTGCGCATTGGTCGCGAACATGTAGCCGTTCCGCTCGTCGTGGAACGTGTCCAGGATGATCTCGAAATCGTCGCCGGACTCACGATTGAAGTCCTTCGTCAGTTCGCTGGTGAGGATGTTGTACGGTTCGCGATCGTGTGCGAACACTCCAAAGTACAGGTTGTCGGCGTCGTACAGCACGCGCACATCGGTATCTTCCGTGGCGGGCTCTCCTTCGCGGGGATCGCTCTGTATGAAGCCGCGCGCCGTCGGCGCGCCGGCCCAATCCGATTCATCCAGTGCGCCGTCGATCCTGATTGGACCGGCGGCGCGAACGGCGGGCAGCATGCGCTCGACTCGAGCGGTTCTATAGTCGATCTGGCCGGCCTCGTTGCTGGTCGGCCACATCGCACAGGCACCGAAGAGAAGCGCAGCGGCTGGAAGAATGCGAACGCTGAGCATAGCGTCGACCCGGCGCATGATATCGCAGTTGAGCGGGGTTCCCGTTCGGGGTCGCGCCGGCTCCAGCGCGGATTACGCTGGGCCCGAAGCAGCATCCTGTTCACGAACTCGTTCGCCGGCCATGCGAACCGTCTCGATCAGTGCCTCCAGGTCCTGCTCTGTCGTGCGGAAATTGACAATACAGGCTCGAAGGACGAAGCGACCAGCCAATTCCGTCCCCGTAAGAAATACCTCTCCATCACTCTGAACGAGTTCCAGTAACCTTCGATTGAGGCGATCGCCATCCGCGGCGTTACCCGAAAAAGCGCGCGGGAGGTAACGAAAGCACGTGACACTGAGCGGGCCAGCAGCAACGAGTTCAAAATCCGGCAACTCACGCAGGCGCTGCTGCAGCGTTCGCGCCAGGCCAATGTCTCGGGCAATCGCCTGGCGGTAGCCGTCCACCCCAATCTGCTTGAAAGCAAACCACAACTTCAGCGCCCGGAATCCGCGGCTTTGCTGGATACCGAACTCGGAAAACCACGGGAGAGCCGCCTCGTCACGCAAATAGGGTGGAACGAGAGAGAACGCGTCACGCATCGCACGAGAGTCGCGCACGAGCGCACATCCACATTCAACCGGCACGTACATCCATTTGTGCGGATCGAATGCGAGGCTGTCGGCCCTTTCAATGCCGCGATACAGCTCCGCCAGTTCAGGCAACAGAGCTGCTGGACCTCCATACGCAGCGTCGACGTGAAACCAGATGTTCTCGGCCTCACACAGGTCGGCAATGTCGCTGAGCGGATCAATCGCGCCGGTATTGACCGTTCCCGCGGTGGCCGCAACGCATGCTGGCATCAGTCCTGCCGCCCGGTCATCCGCGATCTGCTGCCTGAGTGCTCGCAGATCCATCCGCCAGTCCGCGGTGACCGCAACACGGCGGAGATGTGCGTGGCCGATTCCGAGGAGTTCGATGGCTTTCTGGATGCAACTGTGGCCTTCGGTCGACGCATACACAATCAGAGTGGGACCTACGCCGCCGATGCCGCGGGCCCGCACTTCGCCGCTGGTCTTGACGTCGCGCATGACGGCAAGCCCGATGAGATTCGCGACCGATCCGCCGCTGGTCAAAATGCCGCCGCTCGTCGCTGGGAAACCCACGATCTCGCGAATCCAACTCAGAACGGCGTGCTCGACGTAAGTCGCCGCATGATCACCACCCGCCACGCTGGGGTTCAATCCGGCCGCCAGCAGTTCCGCAATCGCGCCTATGGGTGCTGAGGGCGGGTTGATCCAACCGAAGAAACGTGGGCTGCCGTTACCCATTGGAAAGCGAAAGATGGTTGAACCGACGTAGTCGAGTAGTGCGTCGGGATCGGACGGGGCGTGCGGAAGCGGCTGGTGCATCAGTTCATGCCGAACCTCCTCCGGCACCGGGGACCGGCAGGCCTTGCGCGACAGCGACCCGAAGTAGTCCGCAAGCAAGTCAACAGCGCGGTACCCCAATCGACGAAATTCATCCGGTGGCATGTCAATCATCGATTTGTCTCAGCGCCAACCGGAACCGACTTCCTGACGAAGGCCCGCCTGCCTCCACTTCAAGAAGTGGCCCTTGAGGTACATGACTCGCCGAAATCCAGACGCACGAAGGAAGGCTCCGGCAACGTACGCTCGTGGTCCGTGGCCGCAATACACCACTACCGGATCTGTCAGCGAAGTCGAAATCTGCGACATGCGAGTCGGTAAAGCCCAGAACGGGATGTGCCGCGCTCCTGGAACGTGTCCATCCGCGAACTCCCGCTGAGACCGGACATCGAGCACAGTCGGTGCGCTGCCAGCCTCGATCTGGGCAAGCAAGGTTATCCCACTGATATGCGATGGGAGTTTTTGGGGCTCGTCCACGGAAGGGCCAATCCGATTCTGACAGCGTCGGGGTCTCTGCGGAATAGGCACGGCCATAGGCCCCTGGTTCCAGTACTATTGGCGCCTGCGCGACGCAGAAAACGAGGAGGGACGATATGAAGTTTTTGGCAGCGCTCACGACGGTGTTGATGCTGGCTGTATATCTGGCCGCGGCCGGGCTGCCCACGAAAGTGACCTACGTTCCGCACGACAAGGTCTCCGCGACGATGACGAAGGGCGGCGCGATTATCGAGGACGGCGGCTTGCGCGTGCTGGCTCAGCGGCGCGGCTCAGGCGAGGTCGAAGTGCACGACACCACCAACCACGTCTTTATCATCGTCGAGGGCGAGGCGACGATGGTGACGGGCGGGACGTTGGTCGGCGCCAAGCAGACCGCCCCGGGACAGGTCCGGGCCTCGGATGTCAAGGGTGGCCAGACGTACCATCTGACCAAAGGCGACGTCATCACGATTCCGGCCAAGACGCCGCACTGGTTCAAGGAGGTGCCGACCAAGACGGTGGCGTACTACGCCGTCAACATGGAGAACTAGCCGCGCCTCAGGTTGGCCTGTTCCGCGGGCCTGAAAGGTCCGCGCCGCTCTATCAGGAGACCGAGCCAGACTCGGTCTCTGACACTCACAGGCCACAGGATTGGTGCGCCCAACGGCGTCACTGCATGAGAGACCCGATCACCTGGACGGGGTTCCCGTCCTTCCGGGGCACAAACTTCTGGATGCGGTACGCCATGTCCTCGCCGACGTAGAGGTTGCCTTCGCTGTCGGTCGTGAAGAAGTGGAATCCCCAGATGGCTCCCGGCGCGATGCCCATCGTCCCCCACGTTGAACCGGGGACGAGCTTCCCGGTGAGCGCGTCGTATTTCATGACCTTCTGGGTGTACCCGTCATTGACCCAGGCGTACCGGCCATCCGCGGTCAGGCGGATGCCGTAGGCTCCGACGATGTTCGGCCACTGATCCAGGAACTTGCCGCTCAGATCGAAGATGTCGATCCGGGAATTGACGCGGTCGACGACGTACATGCGGTTTCGGTTCGAGTCGATGGCGACGCCGTGAATTCCGTTTCCGTGCAATCCCTCTCCCACGATGCCAAACTCGCCCGATCCAGTGCCGGCCTTCCCAAATGCCGACACGAACTTCCCGTCCTTGGAAAACCTGACCATCCGGTGGCCGCCGGCGGCCCACAGATCGCCATTCGACGCAAAGGCGAAGAACTCCACCACGAAGTTGCCGTTCTGGGTCTGTGCCGGAGGGATGTCCTTCACGTCCAGCGTCTTGACGTGGGTCTTGCCGTCACGCGTCAACTCCACCAGGGATTCATCGGTCGCAATCCAGATATGGTGTTCGGGATCGTACGGGTTCTCCTGAACCAGCTGCACGTCCACCAGCAGTGGGCTCCACTGATCCCACGATTCGACCACCTTGCCTTGGCGATTGTAGACAACGATCATGCGCTGCTGCTTCTGCTCCGCAGGCGGAATGGGCCTCCCAAGGTTACGAAACGCGGCCGGCCCCCAAAAAGTCGTCCATGGGCTCTTGCGGGTGCCGCGCCCGACCGCGATTATGCGATCGGGGGACTCGGCGTACATCGTCTCGGCATTGATCGTCCAGCCCTCGACGACCGGCTGGGGCCAGCCCTTGACGACCTGGTAGGGGCCGCTGACCTCTTCTCCGCCCTTTCCATCAACGGGCTCATAGGCGGAAGAGATCACGTTGGTGTTGGACGCGAGCGCGCCCTGCGGCAGGGCCGCCGGCGCCTGACCTTGTCCGAGACCGGCCGCGGCAGCCTCTCGAGCGGGTCCTAGTGACCACGTGCCCAGCGCACCCAGCGCCAACCCCAGCCCCAAGGCCAACACTACGCTCATGGGCGAGTGCCGTTTCTGTTCACTCATACACGTCCTCGTTTCCGATCTTGTCATCCTGCAATGTGCACGCTTATACACCCGCGCACGCCACCTTGGCCAGTTCGCGTCCTCACAACTGTCGTCACGCAGATCCTTAGCTGCGGGGACTGGCCCCGCGCGACAGCAACGTCGCAGCCGTTAGATCGGCTGTCACATTCGATATCGTGAGAAACATGTCGGGGATGGGATCGAGCGCGATGAGCAGGCCAATGCCTTCGACAGGCAGATCGAGCGCCATGTAGACGGGCGTCATGACCAGCAGGCCACCACTCGGTATTCCAGGCGAATAGAACGGGAGGACGGTCAGAGCGGCGGCGAGCGTCAGCAGTTCGGCACTCCCCAGTTCTATGCCGTACACCTTCGCGATGAACAGCGTGCCCGTGATGCGGGCAACGGGCGACCCGTACTTGAAGACGGAGACGGCCAGCGGGATCGTGAGCCCGGCAATGTCGGCGGGCAGTTCGATCTTGCGTGCAGAATCCAGGAGGGCCGGCAGTGACGCAAGCGACGAACGTGTGCTGATGGCAACCGCCTGGGCCGGCGCACAGGCGCGCGCGAATCGGCCCAGTGGCACGCGACCCCACACCGCAACCAGCAGGTACAGCAGCCCCGTCCCCGCCGAGAGCAGCACGCAGGCGATCAGGATGAAATAGCCGATTGCGCCGGCGAACGCGGAACCCAGCCTCGCCGTCAACGGCAGCACGAGCGCGAATACGCCGATCGGTGCAACGACAAGAATCCCCCGGATCAATACGAACAGCGTGTCACGCACGGCGACAAAGAAAAGGACGATCGACGCGCGCCCATCGGATGAAATGCGACAGGCCGCGAGACCGAACAGCAGCGAGAACACGACCACTGGCAGGACCGCACCTTCCGCCGCGGCCCGGACCGGATTGAGCGGAACGATGGAGACCAGCCAGTCGCGAAACGAGGGCGACGGCGTCGACGGCGTCGCTGCCGCCGCACTCGCGCGCAACGACTCTGCCGCGCTCGCGTCCAGTGGCAGTGGCGCGAGCGCGAGCGGCGCGGTCAACATTGCGAACACCATGGATAGCGCGACCATCGCCACAAAAAGGACCATCGAGCGACCGCTCTGGCGAGTCGCGCTGCCCGCATCCGCGCTCGAAGCCACGGCCGTGATCAACAGTGAGATCAGCAACGGGATGACGGTCATACTGATGGCATTCACCCAGAGTGTGCCGATGGGTTCGACAATGACGGGAATGCGTTGCAGCAGCGGCGAGCTGGAGGCCTCGATGAGCGCCCCAGCAAGCAGGCCCAGGACCAGGCCGAGCAGCATTAACCACGACAGCCGTTGACCGCGCTGCGGCTGCGCGCCGCTGTCGCTCGCGACGAGTGCCTCCCTTTTCTCGGTAGTGGTCTCGGCCATTTCGTCGGCGGCTCGTTGGCTTGAAACGGAGTCGTTCAGTCGATTACCGTTTCGCCTTCATGCATCACAGGGTGGGTATCGTGGTGGTGCGCTCCACACGTAACCGCTGCGTGAGCGTGTGACCAACCGATGATACGCCTGCGCGTCGCGTCGAGCGTGAGCGAGATGCGGCGCGCCTGAGGACTTCCGAACCTTCGACTCCCGGCGTCGGTCGTACGAGTGGCGCCCGTGAGGTTGTTCGCGCGACTCGACAGGTACAGCTCATCGTCGGGGATCGATAGGCTGAAGGAGACGCGACTCGCAGACGTGGCGATCGGGGCCCGCGCGACGCGGGCCCCCATGTAGCAGCTTCTATCGAGTGCCAGAGGCGGCGCTGATTCTCCAGATCCGGTTGCTGCCGTCGTCGGAAATCAGCAGAGCCCCGTCGCGAGCCACGGTGACGCCCACCGGGCGTCCCCATCGCTCGACTCGCGTGCCGCCTGCGCCGTCGTTGAGGAGGAACCCCGTCATGAAGTCTTCGAGTGGCCCGGGCTTGCCGTTGGTCACCGGGAAGAACGCCACTTTGTAGCCGGACGCCGTCGAGCGGTTCCACGAACCGTGGAGCGCGACGAATCCGCCGTTGCGATATCGCTGCGGGAACAGCGTGCCGGTGTAGAACGCGACGCCGAGCGCGGCGGAATGCGCCGGAATCAGCACATCGGGCACCAGAGCGCGTTTCACGAGACCTGGAAACGCCCCGACGTAGCGGGGATCGGGGTGCTGGCCGATGTAGGAATATGGCCACCCGTAAAATCCGCCGTCCTTGATCGACGTGGCGTAGTCGGGCACCAGGTCGTCGCCCAGATTGTCGCGCTCGTTCACCGCCACCCACAGCGTGTCCGACCCTGGCTGCAACGTCAGTCCCACGGGATTGCGAATCCCGGACGCATACACCCGATACCCGGTGCCATCCGGGTTGAACTCGAGCACAGCCGCGCGCCGGCAATCCTCGCCCGCGTTGTTATTCGATTGCGACCCGACCGTGACGTACATCTTGGTCCCGGCGCGATTGAAGACGATGTTTCGAGTAGAGTGGCCGCCGGTCGGCAGATCGAGCAGCTTCTCGGGCGCGGCTTGCGCCTTCAAATCGCCAGTCGTGTACTTGAAACGGACGATGGAGCCGGTGTTTCCGACGTAGAGATAGCCGTCATGGAACGCCATCCCGAACGGGGCGGCCACGGTGCCGGGGCCTCGGTTGGCGAACGCCGGAGGTGCCACACAGGCGGGCGCGGCGGCGCCAAGGATCGGACCGTTGATTTCGGGGTTCACGACGGCTGCTGGAGCGGGCGCTGGAGGAGGTGTAACTGGGGCAGGCGCGGCTCCAGCGCCGGCTCCGCCACCCCGCGCGACGACCTCGCCTTGCGCGTAGACGCCGCGCGATTCGAAGACGCCGTCGTTGTTCGCGTCGCGCAACACCGTGATGTTGTTGGCGGCAGGCGAGCTGACAAACAGATCGCCGTTTGGCGCGTAGACCATCAAGCGCGGCGCCTGCAGCTCGGCATAAACGCTCACGGTAAAGCCGGCCGGCACCATCGGCATCACCGCGGCCGGCCTCTCCACTAGTGTGCCCCTGGACGGCCTTGCCACGCCGACCGGCACCAGCCTGTCTGCCACCGGCTGCGGCGGGACGGTACTCCTCTGCCCCACCAGCACGACGCAGAAACCTGCGACCCCCATGGCAACGGCAGCCGCGACTCGCGAAAGATTCGAATTCATTGAGGTCACTCCTGTCGTAAGTTGTCGACCTGACAGGGTACCTCAGACCACGCCTGGCGACAGGGCCAAGAGTCTATGCTCCCGGCCGACAATCCTCCGGATTCCTGGCAGCCGGCTGACGCTCGCGGGACCGATCGAAACCAACATTTGCAGGTTCATCCCGGAACTGAGCTACGGGATGCAGGGGCCGCCGAGAGCAACGAACTGAATCCGGGGATGATCAGGGATCAGGGAGCGGCGGCAGCCGGTTCCTGATTGCTCGTCCCTCACCACCATCCGCGCATGTGTGGGCGCTCCATGCGGCAGGGATGGCTGTCGTTGGCTGGCGAATTCACCGCCGGATCGTGCCGCCAATTCCGGATCCGTTCGTCGAGTAGACGGTTACAGGGCCGGCGTTCCCGCCGGTTGACCAGTGAACTCGTTCCTGGTCACAAACCCGTCGTCATTCGTATCCTGCTGGTAGAAACTGCGCAGCGACCAGCGCCACTCGACGGGCGAGACCATGCCGTCTCCGTCGGCATCCAGCGTAGCGAAGAGATCTGGCTGGGCGGCGGTCGTGGTGGTGGTCCCGACAACTTCGGCGCGGCTCAGGACGTTGTCGCGATTGCGATCGAGCCGAGTGAACGCGGCCGCGGCGCCGTGCCACTCGTTGCGCTCGATGCGCCCGTTGCCGTTGACGTCGAGATACTCGAAACTGTCGGTTCGATCGTCATCGTCCGGTGCAAAGAACTCCGCGGGCGACAGCATGCCGTCGTCGTTGCGATCCGCGCGCCGGAACGTTTCGACATCGTAGTACCACTCCGCGGGCG
>Ga0137465_1000772_pt1 | contig 10773 bp, 1 predicted proteins | sample EasRivERMGT828_2_FD_104906 | JGI IMG/M metagenome (GOLD analysis project Ga0137465, IMG submission 104906) | Soil microbial communities from meander-bound floodplain in the East River, Colorado, USA - East River MetaG ERMGT828_2 | ecosystem: Environmental > Terrestrial > Soil > Floodplain ... | reverse complement strand
GCTACACGCGCCTTGCCAAGCGCGCTGTCACCAGTGGTGATGTATCGATGTGGCTTGCGGCAGTCGATTTGGGATCGGATGGCAGCACTAAGCATGTCCTAGTCGTGCAGCAAGGCACGTGCGCAAGGCTCGAGGATCTTCCGGCCGATATCGAAAAGGCATATCGGGCGGAGGGCCGCCGGCTCGGCATTGACCTCGCTCAGCGCCTCAAGCAGCGCCCGACGGGCGGAACGATGTACCTGTTGAATGAAACTCTAACCGACGTAGATCGCGGGAACCACGAGCGCTTTTTCGGTCCGGGCGGCGGTGCATTTGGGCTGTTCTTGTTCAAGGGCAAGGCCTATATCGACGCGTTCGACGCGCAGCGGAAGTCGGATTTTTTTGGCAAGGGCACATTTACCGTCATGGACACGTTCGGCGTCGGTCGGCCTTCCGTATGTGAAGTCGCAATCAACCCTGAGGGGAGGGACAACAAATGATCAATTGGACGACGATTCAGAATACCGACGAATACAAAAACCGTCGCTATGACCTGCTGCTGCGACTAGAGGAACAAGGCACCGCAAAGCTAACACCCTATAACGACAATCCCGCGGCCGGAGCAGCGGGCAACGTGACAATGGGGGTCGGCTTCAACCTTGAGGCCTCCGCAGTGCGAGCGGAGGTGTTTCGTACGCTTGGCCTCATCCGCAACAACCCTTTGCTTTCGAATGTGCCGCCGGCTCCCGGCCAATTGTCCGCCCGCCAAGTCGAGAACAACTATATTGATCAGCTCATCTCTGCCATTGCTAGCGCGAGCAACGACTTCACACAATTGCATTTGACGATGGTGGACCGTGCCAACGACCCGCGCTTAGATGCTTTAGGGACGCGGCGCACGGCGTTTCAATTTCTCGACTTCCCGGAAATTCAAACCACTTTCGATCGCTTGATGACGACCATCTATGAACCGAAGATAGATAGTTGGTTAAGCGGCATACCGGAATCTCGAGAGCGCCTCGCTCTGGCATCCCTCGCATGGAACCAAAAAGACAGCAACCCACTCCTTGGCGCGGGGCTTCGAAGGGCACTTCTCGATAGTCAAGGTCGCTCCGAAGCCTGGTACGAAATTCGATACAACTCCAATTCGGCAAGTCAGGCAACCAATATTCGGAACGGTATCGCCAAACGGCGCTACTACGAATCTGGGGTGTTTGGTCTATTCGAGAATCCCAGTGCGCCGACACCAGCAGAAGCCGAGCAAGCGTATCGCGCGCTGCAATTGCATCGCGAAGAGATCCTCAAATACGAAGCTCAGTTTGGCGCTCAGGTCAACAACGCGAATACCGACTACCACCTTGTCGGAGGCGACCGTGTATTGAACCTGACGGAGAGCTATGCTGAAGCGCGAAACCGGATCGTCGACGCTTTGCAAGCTCAGTATACCTCCCTGCAGATGGTAAATCTTGCGGACGTTGCGGCTACCAGTATCCTCCTCGACTCGAACCGTGACCTGGCAACCCAGGCGCTCGATCCGAACCACTCGGGGGTCTTGAATGCCCGGGAGCTCGTGAACGGCGTAGAGCAAAGCGTCAAAAACATCCTCATCGGCGAAGGCGGCAATGACGTTCTCATTGGGGGTATGGGCGACGATATTCTGATCGGCGGAGACGGTGACGATGTCTACCGCTGGAGCACCGGCGACGGCAAAGACAAGATCATCGACTCCGACCGCAAGGGCCGCATCATCATCAACAGTCAGGACGGTGTCGATCTGATTGCAGGCGGTTACTTCAAGCAGATCAACGCGACCACCTGGCAGAGCGCCGACGGTTTTCTCACGCTGACGCACAACTCCCCCTGGAAGATCATCACCGCCGACGGCGGCGAACTGGAGCTCGGGGATACGCTCAATTCGGGCGATTTCGGGATGTTTCTCGACGACGCACCGGCGGCCATTGTCCCCACCCGCGACATCGTGGCCGACCTCGAGCCGATCGACTTCGATCCGCCGCACCTTACTTTCCATACCGACGACCTGGGCAATCTGATCGTCGATCCGACCCAGGCCGCTCCGGGGCGGCACGACCAGTTGCGCGATTCTGCCGGCAGCGACCACATTGTTTCGGGCGGGGGCTCGGATTTGATCGAGCTGGACAGCGCGAATCTGACCGCCGGGGGCTCGGGCAGCAACGGCCGCGGGGGCAACGACTGGATCCAGACGGGCGACGGGCGCGACGCGGTGTTCTCGGGAGCGGGGAACGATCTGATCGAGGGCGGCGCGGGCGGCTTCGAGGCCCAGCTCGCCAGCGGACAGGTGCTCACCAGCGGCCTCGGGGGAGATCTGCTGGCCGGCGGGGCGGGCGATGACCGCATCTACGGCGACAGCCAGATCGAGCTGGCCGCGGCGATCGACGCGGGCAACACGCAGCTTGCCACGGGCACCAAGGGCGACTGGCTCTCCGGCCAGGCGGGGGAGGACATCCTCGTCACGGGGGCGGACAACGATTTTCTGACGGGGGGGTCAGGCGCGGACCTGCTCATCGGCGGCGCGGGGGACGACAACCTCCTCGGTGACGCCAACTGGTCGGTGACGGACTTTGGCTGGTTCTATCACGACGAACCGGCGGCGCCGGGTGAGCGCACGGGCAAGCGGGTGTTCGAGTTCGTGGTGGGCGAGACCAATCCGCTCGACAGCGGCGCGGACACGATCTATGCCGGGGCCGGCACGGACTGGGTTAGAGGCGGCCGCGGCGACGACGTCATCTACGGCGAGGGCGGTAACGACGACCTCGTGGGCGAGTGGGGCAGCGACGAGATCTTCGGCGGCAGCGGCAACGACGTGATCGCCGGGGACGCCGTGTACATCACAAACGACGCCGAGCACGGCGATGACTACATCGACGGGGGCGACGGCGACGACGAGCTGCAGGGCGACGGCGGCTCCGACATCCTGTTCGGCGGCGCGGGCAACGACACTCTTTTCGGAGACGACAGCTTCGTCTCGGCGCCTTTTCAGGGCGCGGACTATCTGGATGGGGAAGATGGCAACGACCATCTTGAGGGCGGCGGTGGGGACGATGTGCTCTTCGGGGGCGCAGGCGCGGACGAGATGCTCGGCGGCAACGGCGACGACTCGCTCGAAGGCGAGACCGAAAACGACGTGGCCTTCGGCGAGGCCGGTAACGACTACCTCGACGGCGGGGACGGCGACGACTTCCTCGACGGTGGCAACGGCGACGACACGCTGCTCGGCGGAGCCGGCAGCGATACCTTGAAAGGACAGGCAGGGAACGACTACCTCGACGGCGGCGACGGCAACGATTTCCTCGAGGGCGGTGACGGCGACGACACCCTCATAGGAGGAGCCGGGGCAGACGTTCTCAACGGCGGCGCGGGCAACAACACCATCGTGGCGAACTTCGCCGACGGCGACTTCGTCATCGGCGGCCCGGGCGCGAACACGCTGCAGATGGAGTACGGCGGCGATGTCTCCACGTTATCCATCTCCCAGGTTTTTGACGCGGGCGGCAAGTCCTACCTCGCGATCGTGGACACCGGGGGCAACCAGGTCCTGATCCAGGGCGGCTTTGCCGGCGCGGTATCCGAGTTCGATTTCGGCGGCGTTTCGACCGTTACGCGCAGCGACCTGATGCGCCAGGCGCAAGTAGCGGCGCTCACGCTCGCGGGCGACGAAGCGGACGAGCACTTCATCGGCAGCAACAACGCCGACCAGATCAGCGGCGGCGATGGAGACGATGTGATAGAGGGGCTCGGCGGCGATGATTTCATCGACGGCGGCGCGGGTGCCGACACGCTCCAGGGCGGCGCGGGCGACGACACCTATGTCGTCGATGACGCGGGCGACGCCGTGGTCGAGAGCGCTGGTGAAGGCGTGGATGGCGTGCAAAGTTCGGTTACCCATGCCTTGGGCGCCGAGGTGGAGAACCTTGCGCTGACGGGTACCGACGCTATCGACGCGACGGGCAACGCGCTCAACAACGTTCTCACCGGCAATGCCGCCGCGAACATTCTCGACGGCGGAGCGGGCAATGATACGTTGATCGGCGGGTTTGGCGCCGACACCTATCTCTTCGGCCGCGGCTACGGCCAGGACACGATTCAGGAAACCGACAACGCCTCGGGCTCGATCGACAAGGTGCAGTTCGCCGCCGACGTGGCGCCGGCCGACGTCGCGGTCAGCCGCACCACGAACGATCTCATTCTGACCATCACGGCGACCGGCGACAAGCTCACTGTCGCGAACTATTTCAGCACGAGCAGCGCGGTGGTCGAGCAGTTCCGTTTCAACGACGGCACGGTGTGGAACGACACCACGATCGCGCAGAAACTTTCCAATGGCACGGCCGGCAACGACATCATCAGCGGTACTGCCGGCAACGACATCATCAACGGTCTGGCCGGCAACGACACCCTCAACGGACTGAACGGCGATGACCGCCTATTCGGAGAGCAAGGAGTCGACACGCTGAATGGCAACAACGGTGCCGACATTCTCGATGGCGGTGTCGACAATGACAACCTACTTGGCGGCAACGGAGGAGACACCTACATCTTCGCCCGCGGCTACGGGCAGGATTTCATCACCGAGACCGACGATGGCACGAACCCGGTCGACCAGATCCAGTTTGCGGCCGACATCCTATCAACGGACGTTACCACGCGCCGCAACGGCCTCAGCCTCGAGGTCTCGATCAACGGCACGGCCGACAAGGTCGTCGTTAACAGTTATTTCAACAACGACGCCGTCGGCCTGACGGTCGTCGAGCAACTGCGCTTCGGTGACGGAACGATCTGGGATGTCGCCACCGTCAAGGGGCTTGTCCTTGTTCCGACCGAAGGGAACGACACGCTAACCGGCTACGCGAGCAACGACGTGATCGATGGCGCCGGTGGCAACGACATGATCGACGGCGGCGCCGGCAACGACACGCTGATCGGAGGTTTGGGCTTCGACAATCTCACGGGCGGATTGGGCGACGATACGCTCAGAGGCGGAACGGGCAACGATTCTCTAAGCGGAGGCGCCGGCAACGACACTTATCTCTACGATATTGGCGACGGCCAGGATACGATTTTCAACAACGACTCGTCGACGGCGACGACAGACAAGCTCATCTTCGGCGCGGGAATTCTGCCGTCCGACGTAAGGGTCACCAGTGGCGGCACGGCCTCCGACCTGTTCATCGTGAAAAATGGTCTTGCAATCGTGACCGTCAGCGGGTATTTCAACATCGTTGGAGGGTCGAGCGAAGTCGACGAGATCCGGTTCACCGACGACCCGGCCACCGTCTGGACCCCGGCGGGCGTGAGAGCGATGGTGCTCACGGGAAATGACAATGCAAATTCGCTCGTCGGTTTCAACACGGATGACACGATCGACGGCCTGGGCGGGGACGACTTCATCGACGGTGGGGATGGAAACGACACCTTGTTCGGCGGCGCGGGCAACGACAAAATCCTCGGCAGTTTCCGCACCGATACGCTGATGGGCGGCGCCGGTGACGACCTGCTCTATGGCGAGTCGGACTTCCAGGATATTGCCTCCGGGGCTTCCGGCGGCGACACCCTGGACGGCGGCCCCGGCCGCGACCAGTTGTTCGGCCGGCGCGGGAACGACATCTATGTTTTCGGGCGCGGCTATGGCCACGACACCATCGTCGAGGCGACGTTTTTTTCCGATGGAGTGGACACGCTGCGCTTGAATGCCGGCGTGCTGCCGGCGGACGTGACGCTCTTCCGCCACGCCGACGATCTGGTCGTGACGTTCACGGGCGACCAAGCGCAGGCCTGGATTTCACAGTATTTCACGCTCCCCAACAAACCGATCGAGCAGATCGTCTTCAACGACGGCATGGTCTGGGACGCCACGGCGATCGCCTCGCGGGTGATCGCGGGCGCACAAAACGCGCTGACAGGAACAGCCGGCAACGACACCTTTGTGGTCGACAACGTAGGCGACACGATCACCGAGGGAGCAAACCAGGGTACCGATACCGTCCAGAGCAGCGTGACCTACACGCTTCCCGCCAACGTTGAAAATATTACCCTGACCGGGATTCTCGACATCAGTGCGACCGGCAACACGCTCGATAACACTCTGACAGGCAACACCGGGGACAACATCCTTACGGGCGGCGGCGGCGGCAACGATACGCTTATCGGGGGACAGGGCAACGATACGCTCATCGCGGGGGGCGTCTCTATTGGTGGGCAGGGAGACGATACCTACGTTGGGGGCGGCGGTACGATCACCGAGGCGGCCGGCGAAGGGATCGACACGGTCATCGCCAATTCCGGTTCGAGTGTCTTCACGCTCGGGCCCAACCTCGAGAACTTGACGATCCAGTCAGGATTTATTTTCTCGCTCTTTGTCAGCGGCAATGAGCTCGACAATGTGATCCTGGGACGCACCAATGTAATTGGCGACAGGATTGATGGCGGGGCCGGCGCGGACATCATGACCTCCGGGGGCGGCATATTTTTCGTCGATAACCCGGGCGACCAGATCATCTCCACCACCTCCGGCTCCAATGTCGCCGTCAAGAGCAATATCGACTGGACGCTCACCGCCGATCACTCTTCCCTCGAGCTTCTCGCAGGAACCGCCGCGATGAACGGGACGGGCAACGCAGCAAACAACACTCTGCTGGGGAACGAGCGCGCGAATACGCTCAGCGGGCTGGATGGCAACGACACGCTGTTTGGCGCCACCGGCGCCGACACCTTGATCGGGGGCCGCGGCAACGATACGTTTTTCCTTGCCAACTTCCGTTTTCCGCAAGGGAGCGCGTTCGCCTATGGCGCCGCCCTGGGTGAGGTCAACGAGGACACGGTCGTGGAGAACGCCGGGGAAGGCGTTGATACCGTCAACAGCCTGTTCGATTACACGTTGACGGACAATGTCGAGAATCTCGTGCTTCTCACCTACACGGGTGGCCCCGTGATTCCGCTTCAGGCCACCGGCAACGCGCTTGCCAACCAGCTCACGGGAAATAGCGGCGCAAACATCATCGACGGCCGCGGCGGCGCGGACACCATGATCGGCCAGCTGGGGAACGACACCTACTATGTCGACGACGCCGGAGACGTGGTGATGGAATTTTCGGGTGGCGGAATCGACACCGTGATCGCGCAGGCGAGCTTTGTTCTCGGCGCGGAAGTCGAGAACCTTACGCTCGCCGGCACGGATGCCATCTCGGGCACCGGAAACGCGCTCAACAACGTCATGGATGGCTCGCAGAACAGCGCGGGCAATGTCCTTGCCGGCGGCCTGGGGAACGACACCTATATCGTCGGCGCCGGCGACACGATCCTGGAAAACGCGGGCGAGGGAATAGATACCGTCCGAAGCGACGTTTCCTATGCGCTCGGTGCGAATGTGGAAAACCTCGTCCTTCTCGGGTCGGTTGCGACGACCGGCACCGGCGATGCGCTCGACAACACGCTCGACGGCTCGCAGAACGCGGCGGTCAATACACTGGTTGGCGGCCTTGGCAACGACACCTATCTGGTGGATGGCGGCGATATCATCGTCGAGAACGCCGGCGAAGGCATCGATACGGTCACGGCGGCGTTCGATTACATGCTGTCCGCCAACATCGAGAATCTGACGCTTGCCGGGAGCGCCGTCACGGGCACAGGCAGCGCCGATGCGAACGTCATCACCGGCAACGCCTTCGACAACCTGCTCGACGGCGCCGGCGGCGCCGACACCTTGCGCGGCCTCGGGGGCAACGACACCTACGTGATCGACGACGCCGGCGACGTGATCGACGAAACGAATCCGGCATCCGGCGCCGACGCGGGCGGGTTCGACACGGTGCGAGTGTCCTTCACTTATGCGCTGGGAGCGAACCTGGAGAGTCTGACGTTGACCGGCACCGCTGCAATCGACGGCACGGGCAACTCGCTTGGTAACCTTCTTTCGGGCAACAGTGCTGCAAACGTGCTGGCGGGCGGCGCGGGTGATGACACCTACGTGGTGGATGCCGGAGACAGCATTGTTGAAAATGCCGACGAAGGCACGGACACGGTGCAAAGCTCTGCCACCTACACGCTGGGAGCGAACCTGGAATTTCTGTCGTTGATTGGCATTGATGCGATCGATGGTACGGGTAATGCGCTCGATAACCTGCTATTTGGGAACAGCGCGGCAAACGTGCTGGATGGAGGTACCGGGTCCGACACTCTAATTGGCGACCTTGGCAACGACACCTATCGGTTCGCGCGAGGTGCGGGGAACGATACCGTCCTGGAAGGCGATGCCACCGCGGGAAACATCGATACCATAGAGATGGCAACCGGTATCTCGCCTGGAGACATCATCGGCACCCGTAGCGGTGATGATCTGGTACTGAGCATCTCCGGTACAAGTGACACTCTCACGGTGGGTGCTTTCTTCTTCAGTCCGGATAATGAAGTCGAGCGTGTGGTGTTCTCCGATGGCACGGTGTGGGACAGCGCTACCCTCAGAAATATGGCCGCGATCAACGGCACCTCCGGCGCCGACACCTTGAATGGAACCGCAAACGATGACCGCATCTTCGGCCTGGCGGGCAACGACACCTTGAACGGCCTTGCCGGCAACGACTTCTTGGACGGCGGCGCGGGCGTCGATACTATGAACGGTTCGACCGGTGACGACACCTACGTCGTCGACAACACCAGCGACATCGTCACCGAGTCCTCGAGCAGCGGCGGCATCGATACCTTGCTCTCCAGCGTCACCCGCACCCTTGGGAGCAACCAGGAAAACCTGACGCTGACGGGGACTGCCGCGATCAACGGCACGGGCAACACGCTCGCCAATGTAATCACCGGCAACTCGGGCAACAACACCCTGAGCGGCGGGACTGGGGCGGACACCCTGGCGGGGGGCCTGGGCAACGACACCTACGTTGTCGACAACACGGGCGATGTGGTGACCGAGAACGCAGGCGAAGGCACGGACCTGGTTCAAAGCTCGGTGACCTATACGCTTTCAGCCAATGCCGAGAACCTGACCCTCACCGGCACGTCGGCGCTCAGCGGCACGGGCAACACGCTCGATAACGTGCTCACCGGCAACAGCGCCAACAATACCCTGACCGGGGGCGCGGGCAATGACACGCTCAACGGCGGGTCGGGCAACGACACCATGGTGGGCGGCACGGGCAACGACAGCTATTTCGTGAACGTCACTGCCGACATCGTGAGCGAGCTCGCCAACGAAGGTACCGACACGGTCAACAGTTCGGTGACCCTGACGCTGGGAAACAACGTCGAGAACCTGATCCTCACCGGTACCTCGACGCTGAGCGGCACGGGCAATGGGCTGAACAACGTGCTTACCGGCAATAGCGGGGCGAATACGCTCACCGGGGGCGCGGGCAACGACACGCTGGATGGCGGGTCGGGCAACGACACCATGATCGGGGGCACGGGCGACGACACCTATTTCATGAACGTCGCCACCGACACGGTGACCGAGAGCGCGAGCCAGGGCAACGACACGATCCAGAGCGCAGCCACCGTCACTGCCCTTGCCAACAACGTCGAGAACCTGATACTCACCGGTTCGAACGCCATCAACGGCACCGGCAACACGCTGAACAACCTCGTGAGGGGCAACATCGGGAACAACACACTTAACGGTTCCGGGGGCTTCGACGCGCTGGAGGGTGGGGCAGGGAACGACACCCTCACCGATACCTCCGGGGGCAACTACTACAACGGCGGAGCGGGGACCGATACGTTGACTGGGGGCACCTCCGGGGACTTCTTCATGGGTGGCACGGGCAACGACACGATCAGCACCGGCAACGGGGCCGATGTGATTGCCTTCAATGCCGGGGATGGGCAGGACTCGGTCAACACGAGCGTGGGGACAGACGATACCGTCTCCTTGGGCGGCGCGGGCCTCGCCTACGCGAACCTCAGCTTTCAGAAGAGCGCGAACAACCTGATCCTGAACGTGAGCGCCACCGACAAGCTCACCTTCACCAACTGGTATGCGGCCTCGGCGAACAAGAACGTGCTGAATCTGCAGGTGGTGGCCGAGGCGATGGCCGGGTTCAATCCCAGTGGAGGCAACGCGCTTCTGGACAACAAGGTAGAGAAGTTCAACTTCCAGGGCCTGGTGGGGGCGTTCGATGCGGCGCTTGCCGCCAATCCGGGCTTGACGTCGTGGGCCCTGACGAACGGGCTCACGCAGTTCCAGTTGGCCGGCAGCGACACGGCGGCCTTGGGCGGGGACCTGGCGTACTACTACGGGCTGAACGGCACGGTAGCCGGCATCGGCTTCGGCAAGGCGCAGGACGTCTTGACCGGTACCGGCTTCGGCATGCAAGCGCAGACGCTGCGGCCGCTCGCGAGCTTGCAAGACGGGGTAACGCCGCTGGGTTGAGGCCTCTAAGACTCGAACTCGGCAATCAGGCGCTGCAGACCTCTTCTTTCGGTCTCCGGAAGAAACACGGAACGGCGAGCCGCGATCAGCCGCTTGAGGCGTGCATGGTAGCGGGGGTCGCTCGCCGCGCGGCGGATTTGCCGGGCAAGCCCCCGTTCGTCCGCCAGCGCGTAGTAACCCGGGTAGCCGCGCCCAAGCATCCCCATATTTCCTGATACCCGCGAGGCGATGACCGGCACCCCCGCCGCGGCGGCTTCGCAGATGACGTTGGCGCCGCCTTCCATTCGCGAGCTCACCACGAGCGCGTGGCTGCGCGAGAGCCAGCGCAGCGCGGCCCGGTGCGGCACGTTCCCCAGCCATCGGTAACGCCGGTCGACCCGCATCAG
>Ga0137465_1000771_pt1 | contig 10775 bp, 8 predicted proteins | sample EasRivERMGT828_2_FD_104906 | JGI IMG/M metagenome (GOLD analysis project Ga0137465, IMG submission 104906) | Soil microbial communities from meander-bound floodplain in the East River, Colorado, USA - East River MetaG ERMGT828_2 | ecosystem: Environmental > Terrestrial > Soil > Floodplain ... | reverse complement strand
GCGATGGCGGAGCGCGAGCGGTTTCCGCGGACGCTGATCTTCGTTGCGTTTGCGGGCGAGGAGCGCGGGCTGCTTGGCTCCGCGCACTACGTCAAGGCGCCGCCTGTGTTACTCGCGAATACGGTCGCGATGCTGAACCTGGATATGGTCGGTCGAGCACGCGGGGCCGTCGACGTCAGCGGGCTCAACACCGGCAACCTGAAGACCGACCTCATGGCAGCCGCACGGGCGACCGGGGGGCTCGAAATCAAGCAGGAGGGACCGGGCGCGGGGCGAAGCGACGACTCGAACTTCCTCGACGCACGAGTGCCGGCGGTCAATTTCTTTACCGGATTCCACGCCGACTATCACCGGCCAACCGACGACTGGGACAAGATCGACAAGGAGGGAACGGCGCGAGTCGCGGCGCTCGCCCTCGAATTCGCCGCGCGCATTGCGCAGGCCTCCCAACGCCCGCGCTGAATTTCTTCGGTTTGAGACAAGCCACGGAGACACGAAGGCCCGGAGCATATGTTTCTCCGTGTCTCCGTGTCTCCGTGGCCCGTGGGCGCTTAGGAATATGCTGGCGTAGGGCGATGCAGATTGAGGCCTGTCGTGAAATCCTGCAGTCGCGAGCGAAGCATCAGCCGTCCGCGATGGAGCCGCGACTTGAGCGTCTGATCCTTGACGTGAAGCCGGGTGCTTGCTTCCTCGGTGGTCAACCCTTCGATATCGCGCAGTACGACCGGCACGCGATATATCTCCGGCAGCTCCTGAATCGCCGTCACGACGGCCTGGCGCAGCTGTGCGCGCAGCAGCGCCTCATCAGGCATGTTCGACCAGTCGGCTGGCTCCCGCAGCGCCCGCTGACGGTCGTCGTCTCCGTCGCGCCCCTTATCGCGTTGTTCAGCCGCCCGCGCCAACCGGGAATTCCGGAGCCGTGACATGGCGGTGTTGAACGTGATGCGGTAAATCCACGACGAAAGGGCTGAATCGCCGCGAAACGCGCCGATCTTCCGGTAGACCTTCACCAGAACGTCCTGGGTGACTTCCTCGGCGTCTTCCCGGTTCTTCATCTGGCGGAGGGCAAGTTGGTAAATCCTTGATCCATAACGCTCTGCGAGCTCGTGCACAGCCGCCTCATCCCGCGCCTGCAGCCTCGCGATCAGCTGGCGGTCTTCGATCCTGTTCATTGGTGTCCTCTTTAGTTGGGAGAACACCGACCGATTCGGTCTTATTCCCGAGTGAGCCTTGGGAATCCCCGAACCTCTGAACCCCGAACCTCCCGAACCTGCTTGTACCCACGGCACCTCGACCGTAGCGAACGTGAGAAGCTTGAGAACCTGAGTGGTTCTCGCAGCCGTTCTTGTCGTCGCGGCGTTGATCCTCGTCAACGCCGTCTACGTCGCCGCCGAATTCGCAGCCGTCAGCGCCCGCCGCAGCCGGATCAAGCAGCTCGCCGAGGAGGGTAATCCGCTCGCCTCGTGGCTGGTGCCGATCCTCGAAAAGCCCGAATCCCTCGATCGGTATATCGCCGCCTGCCAGATAGGCATCACCGTATCCGGGCTGGTCCTGGGTGCCTACGCGCAGGCAACCATTGCCGGCGCCCTTACGCCGTGGGTGGCGGCGGCGGGCCTGCAGGAAAGCACCGCCCAGTCCGTGTCGATCGGCATAGTCCTGCTGCTCTTGACCGTGGCGCAGGTCATTTTCGCGGAGCTCGTGCCAAGGTCGCTGGCGCTTCAATACCCCACTCATGCGGCGCTATATGCGGTCGTGCCGATGGCGCCGTCACTCTGGGTCTACCGGCCGCTTATCACGTGGCTGAACGGCACGAGCCTTGTCCTTCGACGTCTGATCGGCGCGCCGCCGAAGACGCATCGTCACATTCATTCACCGGAAGAGATCGAGCTGTTGATCGCGGAAAGCCGCGACGGCGGTCTCCTGGAACCGGATGAGCATCGCCGCCTGCGCCGTGCGCTGCGCCTGAACATGCGGCAGGCTAAACAACTGATGGTCCCGCGGCCAGAAATCTCGGCGATTGACATCGCGACTCCGCTGGACGAGGTGATCCGCCTCGTCGCGCAAAGTCCGTACTCCCGCCTGCCCGTCTATCGCGAATCGATCGACAACATTGTCGGTATGTTGCACACCAAGGATCTCGTGCGGTGGCTGGTGAGCGGGGTGACCAGCGACACGCTCGAGAGCGTGATCCGCCCGATTACAAGCGTCCATGAGAGCGTGACCGTCGACCGCGTCCTGCGCCACCTGCGCGAGCGCCGGACACATCAGGCGCTGGTCGTCGACGAGTTCGGCGGGACATCAGGGCTGATCACGCTCGAGGACGTGCTCTCGGAGCTGCTGGGGGACGTCGGCGATGAGTTCAAGGCAGGCGAACCGGTTGCCGAGACCCTGCCCGACGGGCGGGTCAGGTTGCCGGGTCAGATGCCGGTCGAGGATGCAGCGACGTTTCTGGGCACGGAGTGGGAAACGGAGGCGGCGACCGTCAACGGCTTCATTACTCAGGCGCTCGGTCACTTGCCAACACCTGGTGAGCGCGTCGTCATCGGCGAGTTCGAGTTCGAGGTCGAAGAAGTGCGGCGGCGCGCGCTCGTGTCGGTGCTGGCGCGACGGATCAGGGCAGCCGGGCCTGACGAGGAGGACGCGTGACCGACGCCTTCGTCACGCTCGGCCTCATCCTGCTGTTCCTGCTCGCGAACGGCCTGTTCGTTGCCGCGGAGTTTTCGATCGTCGGCGCGCCGCGTGCAACTCTCGAGCATCAGGCCTCTCTGGGCAACGCGCTGGCCCGTCGCGTCGTGGCGATTCTCGACAACGCGCGCCGTCGGAATCGATATCTGGCGACGACGCAGATCGGCGTATCGCTCGCAAGCCTTGGCCTCGGGATGTATGGAGAGCACGTGATCGCTTCCTGGATCGCGGCCTGGCTCGAGCCTCTCGATCTCACGCGGTGGATCACCGCCCACAGCGTCGGGAGCGTCGTAGCCGTCACCATCCTGACCTACGCGCACATCCTGCTCGGCGAGCAGGTGCCGAAAACACTCGCGCTGCAAAGCGCAGCGCGCACCGCGATGTGGGTGTCGCCCTTCATCGAGGCGATCGAGAAGGCGGCACTGCCTCTTGTCGTGGCGCTCGACGCGATTCGAGGGGTTGTCATGCGCGCCGTCGGCGTCAAGGGCGACGTCGCCGAGGAGGGGCGGTACCACAGCACCGAGGAGCTTCAGTTCATCATCGAGGAAAGCCAGGAAGAAGGCCTCCTTCGCGGTGAGTCCGGGCGGATTCTGCGCGAGCTGTTCGAGTTCGGCGACCTGACGGCGGCGCAGGCCATGGTGCCCCGCGTGCACCTGGTCGCGATTCCGGTCGGCACCGCAACCGACGATCTGCGACGGATCGTCCGCACCAAACCGCACACGCGATATCCCGTCCATACGGGCGACCCGGACAACATGATCGGCAGCGTTCACATCAAGGAGCTGCTGCGCCACCTCGTGTCCGACCAGCCCGTGGCCGCAGAGGATGCGCGGGAGGTTCCTTACATTCCGATGACGATGCCGCTGGACGAGGTCCTGGCGGCCATGCGGCGCGGCCGCTCGCAGATGGCTGTGGTGATGGACGAGCATGGCGGCACCGCCGGGATCATCACGATTGAAGATCTGTTCGAAGAAGTAGTTGGCGAGATTGACGAAGGACGCGCCCGCACCCCGATCTCGCGCGATGCGTCTGGCCGGCTGCTGGTGAGGGGGACGGTCAGGCTCAAGGATGCCGGCGATGCGCTCGGCCGGCCGCTCGAACACCCTGAAGTTCAGACAATCAGCGGCCTCGTGCTGGCCCTTCTTGGGCGGCCGGCCGCGCTCGGCGACATCGTCACCTGGACCGATGTGCGCATCGAAGTGATCGCGATCGCGGGACGCGGCGTTCAGGACGCGGCGCTTACGGTTATCGCGGCGGGCCGTGACCCTTCGGCTAGCTCAGGGTCACCCCGAGCAGCGTCGAGGGGTGAAGGCTCGCCCTACACCGACGCGTAGGGCGCCCCTGTACGGGGCGCCGTGATCACAGCCTGCCGATCGAACACGGCCGACAGGTGATGGATAAACCTTTCCTCGACGCCTGCCAGAGGGACGTCAGGGCCGGCGATCTGCGCGAGCGACGTCACGCCCCGATCCGAGATTCCGCACGGCACGATGAGCTGAAAGTGACTGAGGTCGGTGTTGACGTTGAACGCGAAGCCGTGGCTCGTGATCCAGCGTGAGATTCGGACGCCGATTGCGCCAATCTTGTCTGCGCCCACCCACGCACCGGTGAGCCCGGGAATTCTCTCGGCCGCGACGCCGTAATCCGCGCAGACGCGGATCATCACTTCTTCGATGTCTCTCACGTAGCGATGCACGTCGCAACGGTCGGGCCGCAGATCCATGATCGGATAGCCGACGATTTGGCCTGGACCGTGATACGTCACGTCACCGCCGCGCCCGGTATCGTGCACCTCGATTCCGAGATCGGCGAGACGCGCATCGCTCGCGACGATGTGCGAACGGCTCGCCCTCCGAACGCCAAGCGTAATCACCGGTGGATGCTGAAGCAGCAGCAGAAGATCCGGAATACGCCCGGCGCGACGCTCCTCGACGAGCTCCTTCTGCAATTCCAGGCCGTCGCCGTACGACACGACGCCGAGGCGACGCACTTCGAGCGGCCGCACGTCAGAGCTCGCTTGCGTCGAAGGTCTCCAGCCGCTCCTTGACGTCGGCCATGAACTGATCCGCGACGGCGCCGTCGACGAGCCGGTGATCGTAGCCGAGCGTCAGGTACGCCATCGTCCGGATGCCTATTGCGTCGTCAATGACAACCGGGCGTTTCTCGATCGTCCCGACTCCGAGAATCGCAACCTGCGGCTGGTTGATGATCGGAATGCCGAACTGCGCGCCGAACTGGCCGGGATTGGTGATCGTGAAAGTACCGCCGTGGACCTCTTCCGGGTTGAGGCGCTTCGAGCGCGCGCGCTCGGCGACGTCGGCGATCGCCCGGCTGAGGCCAAGCACGTTCTTCTCGTCGGCGTTCTTGACCACGGGAACGATCAGCCCCGAGTCGAGCGCCACCGCGACGCCGAGATTGATGTCCTTCCTGTAAACGACGTTCTCGCCATCAAGGGACGCGTTGAGGATCGGATGGCGCCGCAGCGCGTCGACGATGACCTTTGCGATGAACGACATGTATGTCAACCGGGCGCCCGCCTGTTCGTATTCGCCCTTTTTCTGCTGGCGCAGCTTCTCGACGGTCGAGAAGTTGACATGAAACACCGAGTGCACGTGTGCGGACGTGCGCCGACTCATGACCATGTGCTCGGCGATCTTTTTCCGCATCACCGAAAGCTTCTCGACGCGATCAATGGTCGGTCGCGGGATCTCCGGCCGCGCCGCAGGCGCACGCTCGATGTATCCGAGAATGTCGCTCTTGGTGACGCGTCCGCCGATACCGGACCCGGGGATCTGCGCGATATCGACGTCGTGATCCTTGGCAATGCGCCGGACGAGTGGAGACGATCTCCGGCGGCCGTTCCCGGAATGCTCCTGCGCTGGAGGAACAGTTGAGGGCGTGACGGTCTCACGGTCAGGCGACTTGTCCGCTGCGGACGGTGTGGCAGCGACTTGTCTCGCCGTAGCGGCGGCCGGCATTTCAGTGGATGCGGACTGGCCGTCAGCCTGTTGTGTGGCCGCGCTCGGCGCGGAAACCGCTTCGCCCGCCTGACCGATAGTCCCGACGACGCTGTTGACGGGAACCGTTTCCCCTTCTTTCACCTTGATATCAGTCAGGACGCCCGCCGCGGGTGAAGGAATCTCGGCATCGACCTTGTCGGTGGAAATCTCGAAGAGCGGCTCGTCACGCTCGACCGCTTCGCCGACCTTCTTGATCCACCGGACGATCGTTCCTTCCGCTATCGATTCCCCCATCTGGGGCATCACGACTGGAGTGGCCATTCGCGTCTCCCATCTACCGACTACCGACTACCGTCTACCATCCTGCCGAAGACCGTGGACGGTAGACCGTAGACGGCAGACAGTAGACGTTACAAGTGAATTGCCGCGCCGTGCGTAGCGTGGGCGGCTTCACCGACCGCTTCCGAGAACGTCGGATGCGCGTGGATCGTCCTGATCAGCTCTTCCACCGTGCACTCGAGGCGAAGGGCGAGGACAGCCTCGGCAACGAGCTCGGTCGAGCGGGGACCGATCATGTGCACGCCAAGCACCTCATCGTACTTCTTGTCGGCCACGATCTTCACGAACCCTTCGCTCTCGCCGGCCATCTTGGCGCGGCCGAGCACACCAAACGGGAACGCGCCTGTCCGCACGTCATACCCCTTTGCCTTCGCCTCCGCTTCCGTGAAGCCAACGCTTCCGATTTCCGGATCGCAATAGGTGCAGCTCGGCACGTGGTCGTAGTTGATCGGCCTGACGTCCTGCCCCGCGATCCGCTCCGCCACGACGATCCCTTCGGCCGACGACACGTGCGCCAGCTGAGGGTGACTGCCGGTGCCGAGCGTGATCACGTCGCCAATGGCAGAAACATTGGGCACAGACGTGCGGTACATCTCATCGACCTTGATGTAGCCCTTTTCAAGCGTGAGCCCGGCCTCCTCAGCGCCAAGGCCGGCGGTAACGGGTCCGCGGCCGGTCGCAACGAGCAGAAGATCGGCAGACAGCTTCTGCGTCTTGCCATCCGGCGTCTGCGCCTCTATGTCGACTCCGTTTGCGCCCGCGACCGCCTTCGTGACCTTCGTGCCCGTCAGCGCCTTGATGCCTTGCTTCTTGAACGACTTCTCGAGCTCGGCTGAAACAGCCTCGTCCTCTATCGGCACCAGGCGCGGCAGCAGCTCGATAATGGTGACGTCGGTGCCGAAGCGCTTGTAGATTGACGCGAATTCGACGCCGACCGCGCCGCTTCCCATGATGACCAGTGATTTCGGCAGCTCCCTCAGGCCGATCGCCTCATCGCTGGTGATGATGCGCTTGCGGTCGATTTCGATGCCGGAAACACTGCGTGCGGCAGACCCTGTGGCTACGATGATTTCCTTGGCTTCGAGTGTCTGCTTGTCGCCCTCGAAGACTTCGATCTTTCCCTTCCCAGCCAGTCGCGCCGACCCCTTGATCCAGTCGATTTTGTTCTTCTTGAAGAGAAACTCGACCCCCTTCGTCAGTCCAGTGACGACACGATCCTTGCGCGTCTGCACCTGGGTCATGTCAATCGCTGGAGTGCCGGCCGGGATCGTGACGCCCCACTCCCTGGCGTCCCTGATGACCTTGAGCGCATGCGCATGCTCGAGCAGAGCCTTGGTCGGAATGCATCCCCAGATGAGGCAGGTCCCGCCGAGGGCCCTCTGTCTTTCGACGACGGCCACTTTCTTTCCAAGCTGGGCGCAACGGATCGCAGCGACATAACCGCCCGTACCCGCGCCGATCACCACGACGTCATAAGAACTGGGCAAGGAAGCTCCTTCGAGCCTTTACGGCCCGCCACTCAGCGCTTCAACGATGACAGCGGGACAAACGAGTCACGCCCCTGGGCGGCGGTCGGCGTCGTTGTCTGTTGCGGGGCCGACTCACCAGTGAGCTGCTGAAGCTTTACCCGAAGCTCGCCATTCAGGTACTTCAGCTCCCAGTAGCTCTGCGAGAGCTGGTCGAGCCGCTTGGCGGTGCGCCGCGCCTGATTGAAAGCGATGAGCGCAACCAGGAGCGAGGCGCCAGTGACGAACCATTGGAGGGTCATAGCGCGCAGGTCTGAGGTCTCATTCGTACGTTAACGAAGGGAATTCGGAAGTGTCAAGAAGCCGCGCTATACTCGCGCCGCCGATGCCGGATCGCCGCAAAACCGTGCTCATCGTCGATGACGACGAAGGCATGCGCGACACGCTGTCGGCCGTCCTCCGCCGCGACTACCGGCTGTTGAAGGCCGCCACCGGCGAAGCGGCGCTCCAGATCATGGAGAAAGAGGACGTCGACCTCCTCATGCTCGACGTGCGGCTCCCTGGCATCAACGGCTTCGAAGTTCTCAAGATCGTCAAGGAGAACTACGCCTACGTCGAGGTGATCGTCATCTCCGTCCTGAAAGAGCTGGACGCCGCCGTCGAAGCGATGCGTCACGGAGCGTATCACTACATCTCCAAGGATTTTGACGTCGAAGGGGTCCGCACGCTCGTCGGCAACGCCAGCGAGCGGCAGGACTTGAGCCGGCACGTCATGCGGCTCAGCGCCGAGGTGGCCGAGCAGAACGATCGTGAATTCGTCGTCGGTCCGAGCCGCACCACCCGTGAAATCGTTGATCTCGTACAGAAAATCGCAAAGCTCTCGGCGACGGTGCTGATTCTGGGCGAAAGCGGCACGGGAAAAGAGCTGCTGGCCCGCCTCATCCACCGCGAATCGGCCGATCCAGCCAGCCCGTTCGTCCCCGTGAACCTGGCCGCCATTCCGAAGGAGCTGGTAGAAAGCACCCTGTTCGGACACGAAAAGGGGTCGTTTACCGGAGCGATCCGCCAGCAGCTCGGGAAATTCGAGCTGGCGGGCGGCGGGACGCTGTTCCTTGACGAGGTCGGCGACCTCCGGATCGATCTCCAGGCGAAGCTGCTGCGAGCCATCCAGGAGGGAGAGATTGAGCGGGTGGGCGGCACTCATCCGATCAAGACCGATTTCCGGCTCATCGCGGCAACCAACGTCGACCTCGACAAGGCCGTCAAGGAAGGCACGTTCCGCGAGGATCTCTACTACCGGCTGAACGTGATTCCGATCCGGATGCCGCCGCTGCGCGACCGGATCGAGGACCTGCCGGAGCTCGCCCGGTTCTTCATCGGCCGGTACAACAAGCGGTTTCGCAAGGGCATCCAGGGGATCGCCGATTCGACGCTGAAGATCCTGGGCACGTATTGGTGGCCTGGCAACATCCGCGAGCTGGAGAATCTCATGGAGCGGATCGTCGCCGTGTCGGACAAGGACTGGATCACGGATGAAGACCTGCCGTATGAACTGCACGTCGCGCAGCTAGACGCGGAAGGGCCATCAACTGAAAACCTGCTCGAACGCGCCGTGACGACGTTCGAACGAAACTTCCTGATCCGCGCGCTCGAGAAATCGGGCTGGAACGTGACGGCCACCGCGCGCGTGCTCGGCATTCCGTTGAGCACGCTGAAGTTCAAGATGGACCGGCTCGAGATCCGGGAGCTGGCGCGGAGGATCCGCGGCAACTAACCCGCGTTTTTGCGGCAATCGACTGCCTTGACCGGCCAAGAAGTTGGCCGCCTCTGACTTCCATTTTTCCCTAGGAATTTCTGCCCAGCGTGCTTCTCGCCCGGGAGGCCGCCAATCCTTGGCCGTGCGACCGCGTGCCGCCTGAATGCGAGTTGCTTGCCGATCTCGCGATTCCCTTCGCAAATTCAGCAATGTTCGAGTGGAAGGTGTGCAACGCATGGGTTGGTATGTGCGTTGCTCTGTGGCGGTGCGAGCCGTCGTCGTCACGATCGGTGTGCGGCTTTTCCAAGATTGACCTCCTAACGACCCAAGAGGCCCGAGGGTGTTTTCGGGCACAGAGGAACTTTATGCAGCCGTCGATCTTCAACGTCCAGGTGCCGCTTCCGGAGCGGAACGAGGTGTTCCTGATGAACACCTTCTCTGACGCGCAGCTCCTGGCCTCGCCGGATGTGACCGGACTTCTCGATCGCATCAAACGCGGTGAGCAGACGTTCGGCGCCGACGAGCGCGAAACGATTGATTCGCTGGTTGAGAATGGCTTCATCGTTGAGAGTCGCGACGACGAGCAGCAGGCGTTGACGACGTATTTCACGGCCATGCGCGAAGACACCGAACAGCTTCGCGTCACTCTGCTGACGACGCTCCAGTGCAACTTCGCGTGCGACTACTGCTTCCAGGGCGACCACGGCGACTACAACAAGTTCGCCGCGAAGATGTCAATGGAACAAGCCGAGGGCGTGGCGAAATGGATTGAAGGCCGGCTCGACACACTCCATCCGGAGAAGTTCGTCATCACGTTCTTTGGCGGGGAGCCGCTCCTCAACCTTCCTGTAATGTATTACCTCGCAGAGCGGTGCTACGCGCTCTGCCAGGAGCGTGGCGTACGGCAGTTTGCCAACATCATCACCAATGGTCTGCTCCTGACACGGGAGATAGTCGACCGCCTGACTCCCTACGGTCTGAACGGGATCAAAATCACGCTGGACGGTGATCGCGATACACACAACCGGATGCGGCCGCTCCGAGGCAAACAGGGGACGTTCGATCGGATCATCGAGAACATCAAGCTCGTCGCCGACAAGGTGCCCATCACAATTGGCGGCAACTTCGACGAGTCGTCGGTCGACAGCTATCCCGATCTCCTCGACTTCCTGAAAGAGCAGGATTTCGCCGACAAGATCTCGAAGATCAACTTCAAGCCGATCATCAAGGCGCCGGCGCCGAGCACTCCCAAAGGAACGATTCCGCTGATGGCGGTGAGCGGCGAAGGTAAGCCACTGAACGGCACCTGCATGACAAGCGCGGGCGCGGGCTCCGTCGGATCGAGCGTCTGCGACTCGTGCCACTTCGTGGACGAGAAGATGGCCTACCTCCGCGACGAGACGCGCAAACGGGGCTTCCCGACTCCCGACGGCATTCACATGGGTCCGTGCGAAATTCATCGGCTGAACGCTCACACGATCGGCCCTGACGGTTCGCTGTACGTGTGCCCAGGGTTTACCGGCGACCCGAAGGAGTCGACCGGACACATTGACGGCCGGCAGGACCCGT
>Ga0137465_1000770_pt1 | contig 10784 bp, 8 predicted proteins | sample EasRivERMGT828_2_FD_104906 | JGI IMG/M metagenome (GOLD analysis project Ga0137465, IMG submission 104906) | Soil microbial communities from meander-bound floodplain in the East River, Colorado, USA - East River MetaG ERMGT828_2 | ecosystem: Environmental > Terrestrial > Soil > Floodplain ... | reverse complement strand
TGTATTGTGGTTTCCGTCTAAATCATACAAGACAATATCCAGATCAAAATCAAAATTAGATTCCTGGCCTTTATTAATTTTATACTCAATACCCTCGTAATAATAATCTACTTTGCTGATTTGTGCTTTTTGTAAATTCTGCTTGAGGGATATATTCCCTTCTTCAATTGCTTCTTCCAATGTTGCTTGTTGTGTAGAGAGCACAACAGTACTTCCCAATGAATCAATATCCGTAATTTTTCTAAGAAGCCCTGCGCCATTTTCAATTACCAGTATATCATTGACAGCAGGATTATATATGGTATCAAATCCACTTTGAAAAGTAAATGTCAGACTATCGTTCGAGATATTAACAAGATTTGATGAATAATCTGTACTGTCCACTGATTTAGTAGTTTCTGGTATTTTCACTACGTTTCCGTCCGGTGGTTCTACCGGATTTTCTTCTTCACTGCAGCTTTGAAAAAATATGACAAATGAAATGAAAGTTAATAATGATATGAACGAATATATCTTTTTCATAATTCGCCTCCGGGAAAATTTGTTATATTAGATTTTTTATAAACTTGATGATTAGAATAGAATATGTGTTTGAAGTGTTTTGGAAGAAAAGGATTTCTACTAATAAAAAGCATTCAATCCCCTATGCTCTATCTACGAGCAAATAAAATTGAAAAGTTGAATTAAATTACATGCCCTCTAAGAAATGCAATACAATTAATAATCAATTAAAAATCCAATTACAAAAAAATCTTGTTTGTTAAAATTATACAGTTGATGACTAGCATCTTTATATGAGACAGTTAAGCTAAATGATCTCTTCGAAAATGTCTTTTTAAGATTGGGTTTGAAAAACTTAAACAGAGTCTTCCAATTAATTCGAATTGGTAAGGATTTTTTTATTTCTAAGAAGGTCCTTATTCATAGTTATCACTATTGGAAAAAAATAATTTTTCTTTTTAATTGTCAGTTACGAAAAGTTGCTGGATTGTCTTAAGAAATTTTAGCAAGTTTAATTAGATTATTCTGCTCCTTAGGAGAAATATTCAGATTACTATTTCATTATTCTCCTCCCAGAATTCAGTGCTTCCCCCAAGGGGTAGTGTTCAAAGACATTGTGCTTTCACTTTAAATAAATGACTCAACAAAAAATTTGGGGGAAGCTATGTTAAATAAATTTTCTCTATTAGGTCGCAGCTCTTTGTTTGCTCTGTTATTTTCTTCTTTCTCACCAGCACAAACAAATTCACTTGTTTTATTTGAAGATGATTTCGAATCATACACGACGGGGGCACAACTGGCTTGCCAGGATACTATAAACTGGAATACGTGGAGTGGTACTCCTTGTGATTGGATGGAAGACCCGCTTGTCTCTAACACTACTGCACATAGTGGTTCGAACTCGGTTTGGATTCAACCATATAATGACCTTATAAAAACAATCCCAAACTATACTACCGGAAAATATAGTATTGAGTTCTATTTGTATATACCCACAGGTTATACCGCAAGCTGGTGTCAGTTAGCAGTTTTTAGTAATTCTGATTCAACAGAATGGGGATTCTATGCAATGTTCGATCCACTTGGAAATGGAAACATTGCTGCTGGTGGATGGGGTGCAGAGCAATTTTCTTTTTCTTATGATACATGGATGCACAATGAACTAATTGTAGATTTAAACTCAGATTGGGCTGAATATTATTTTGAAGGGAACCGGGTTCATAGCTGGCAATGGACACTCGGTGCTGGTAGTGACACAATACCACTTCAATTATGTGTGACGAATATTATGGGATTCGACTTTCCCAATCCTCCCGAATCTGCTCAATGGTATATGGATGATTATAAACTGACACGAATAGATACTACGGTTGGAATAAAGGATTTTTCTGTTCCAACAAAGTATACTCTAAATCAGAATTACCCCAATCCCTTTAATCCTTCAACAACGATTAAATATGAAATTCCAGAATTAAGTTTTGTTACACTAAAAGTATATGATGTTTTAGGGGATGAAATCACCACACTTATTAATGAAGAAAAACCAACTGGTAATTATGAAATAGAGTTTAATGCATCAACACATCCAAGTGGTGTTTATTTCTACAAACTAGAAGCAGGAGAATTCATCAGTACTAAAAAGATGATATTGATGAAGTAGAAGCAAAAATTGGATTTCATTCAATCCCACCCGGCTGCAACCGGGTGGTTTTTTTTATTTCTGCAGATTTCACTTATCCCCCAATTTCAATATTTTACAAAAGGCAAATTTTTTTTACTAACAAACCTAAAGTAATACTATGTACCGCAGAACCAAATACGACTTAAAGCAGGAGTTAACTTCAATCAGGGAAGCTAATCTTTATAAGGATGAGAGAATAATTCTCTCAGACCAGAAAGCTAAAATAAAAGTCTCTTATCCGGCAGACTCAAAACCCAAAGAAGTTCTCAACTTTTGTTCAAACAATTATCTCGGTCTGGCAAATCATCCTGATCTAATTAAAGAAGCACAAAAAACTCTTGATACTCATGGGTTCGGTTTGTCTTCAGTAAGATTTATTTGCGGAACGCAGGATATTCACAAAGTGTTGGAAAAGAGAATTGCTGATTTTTATCAAGCAGAGGATGCAATTCTTTATTCTTCATGCTTCGATGCAAATGGTGGTTTGTTTGAAAGTATATTGAGTCAGGATGATGTTATAATTACAGATCAGCTAAACCACGCAAGCATTATCGATGGAATAAGATTGTGCAAAGCGAGAAGATTAATTTATGAACACTCGGATATGAAATCGCTTGAGCAGAAATTAGTTCTGTCACGCGAAGGTGCAGATATCTGGGAACATACAGGACTTGCACAGGAACCTCATCCTGCAAAAAATATTATGATTGCAACTGATGGTGTATTCTCAATGGATGGTGATATTGCAAAGATCAGTGAGATAGTTGAGCTTGGAAACAGGTTCGATGCGCTAGTAATGGTGGATGATTCTCACGCAACAGGATTTTTCGGTAAAACAGGAAGAGGAGCGATTGAACATTGTGATGCAATTGGTGAAGTAGATATTATTACATCTACTCTTGGTAAAGCGATGGGCGGAGCTTCCGGCGGGTTCACAGCTTCTAAAAAAGAAATTGTCGAAATGCTCAGACAAAGATCACGTCCGTATTTATTTTCTAACACACTTGCACCCGCAATTGTCGGTGCTTCTATTGCAGCGTTTGATCTTCTTGAAAAGTCTGGTGACCTGAGAGAAAAATTACGAGAAAATACAAAACACTTCCGTGAAAAGATGAAAGCACTTGGTTTTGATTTGATAGAAAGTATTCACCCGATAGTTCCTGTTTTATTCAGAAAATTTGATAACGATGCTCAACTCGCACAGCAAATTTCAAAAGAACTTTATGATGAAGGAATTTATGTTGTGGGATTTTCATATCCTGTTGTTCAAAAAGGTCAGGCAAGAATACGCGTACAGATTTCTGCTGCACATTCAAGAGAAAACCTTGATGCGTGTATTAGTGCCTTCGAGAAAGTTGGACGAAAGCACAAAGTAATCAACTGACACTGGATACTAGATTTTCGATACTGGATGCTGGAAATTAACACATTGAATTATTTGTCACTTAAATGTTCAGTGTGAACTGATTGCAGAAAACGATTGATCTTTTTGCCTAGAATGTCGATTTTGGAATGTAGTTCGTGATACAATGTTTCATCTGTTAATGAACCTGTTTCAAATAAATTTTCAAGATGATCAATTGTCTCATCATTCGAAGCTAAAGCAATTGTGATGTATCGTTCATAATCATTTTTATAGTTTCTTCTTCCGTATCCTTCCACAATATTTGACTTAACAGATTTTGATGACCTTCTAATTTGACTGCCTTCCTCGTACATTTCAAATTTCGGAAGAGTTAAAGTCATCTCATGAATTTCAATAACGACTTCTCTTGCAAGTTGCCATATTTCTAAATTTCTATAACTCATCTCACTTTACGAATTATTTTTTAATATATAGAATCAAGTATCCAGCATCCAGCTTAACAAACCAGCATCAAGTATCCAGAATCAAGCACCCCAATCCAAGATCACCTTCCCCGAATTACCAGACTTCATTATCTCAAATCCTCCGAGGTAATCATCAATCTTAAAGCGATGAGTGATAATCGGGCTGATTGGCAATCCACTTTGAACCATAGCCTGCATCTTGAACCAGGTTTCAAACATCATCCTTCCGTAAATACCGCGGATAGTGAGTCCATTGAAAATAACTTTGGTCCAATTAATACTAGCCTTCTCAGGAAGGATTCCAAGCAAAGCCATTTTACCACCGTGATACATAACATCGATCATATCATTAAAAGCATGAATGCTGCCGCTCATTTCCAACCCGACATCAAAACCTCCAACCATTCCAAGCTCTTTCATTACATGGGGAAGCTTTTCTTTCGTGATGTCGACGGCTCTTGTCACTCCCAATTTTTTTGCAAGCTCGAGACGATATGGATTCATATCAGTGATAACAATGTTCCTTGCACCTGAGTGTTTTACGATTGCGGCAGCCATAATTCCAATTGGTCCTGCGCCTGTGATAAGAACATCTTCTCCAAGCACATTAAATGATAAAGCAGTATGAACAGCATTTCCAAGCGGATCAAATATTGAAAAAAGTTCTTTTGGAATTTTCGGATCGCAATGCCAGATGTTTGAAACAGGAATCACAAGGTATTCAGCAAAACAACCGGGACGATTTACTCCAACTCCTTTTGTATTCGGGCAAAGATGACCTCGACCTTCCCGGCAGTTTCTGCACGTTCCGCAAACGATATGTCCTTCACCACTAACCAGTTCACCAACTTTTACATCGTGAACATTTTCACCAAATGCTTCAACAGTACCAACATATTCGTGACCAACGTGCATTGGAACAGGAATAGTTTTCTGTGCCCACTCATCCCAATTGTAAATATGAATATCAGTTCCGCAGATTGATGTTTTGTGAATTTTGATTAATACATCATTCGGTCCATATTCAGGAACGGGAACTTCATCCATCCAGATTCCGGGTTTAGCATATTTTTTTACAAGAGCTTTCATTTTTTTCATATTTATACCTTTCGGGAAATGAGATTAAGTAGGTTTATATCAAATCATAATAAAAAGAAAAAATTTATTGAGGTTTAAAATTAGAGATTAGGCGAGTAAACAACAAAAGAGGTTAAGAAAAAAGATCTTAAACAATTACAAAAATCTGAAAATTATATTAAAGAGTATAATGCAAATTCAGCACCACTGGGTTTGCGCGGTTTTAATTTCAGGACTTTAAGCTTTTTATCAATCCATCCCGGTGCGATTGAATTAATTTTTGCGGTTTCGCGCAGCCATTGGATTTCACTTACAGAGAATAATTCATCTGCAAGGGTAAGGCGCAAGGCGTCTTCAATAAATGATATTGCAATTCTGATATTGGAAAATTTAATCGGTTCTTCGCTGATATATTTATTAATCAGCAGATTATTTATCACTTCTTCAAAAAAATCCCGTGAAAATCCAAGGCGGTCTGAAAATTTCTTAATTATTTCTATTTCTTTATCGGTAAGATGCTGATTTTTTTTTGCCGTGATGAGAAGTCCTTTTAGATAATTGCTGCGGTCAATCTGAGGTATTTCCATTATCCACCTTCATTTTAAAGTGTAAAGGGTTTTATTAAAATTATTTGCAATGAAGAATTCAATCACATCTTACGAATATCCCGGACTATTATTTCCAGGTATTAAGAGATCTATATAAGTAGTTAATGATTAATAAAAATCGTGACATCCGGTTCAAATATTTCCGATTCTGTATTGTTAAACAAGGTAAATCGTCTGCTCGATACTAAAATTAATTTATAGGACAGTTGTAAATATCTCAACAGTTTTTGTGCCATTAAAAAATTTCTGGATTCAGACCCGAAGTAGTCTTGATAAATCAGGAGAACTTTTAACTCCTCAATTGAATTTCATTGATTGACTGCCTGAATAACAGTTTTCTGTTTGAGCGGGAGATTTTTTAAATGCAAAATCATTATTTAGAAGTATCAAGGTTTGAGAGATTGCCTGTAATTTTTCCTATCCATGAATTAATTGTAGAGGCAAAATCGGGGATAGTCCTCCTGGTAAATTAATAAATTTGTCACTCATCAATTGTTTAGAATAAAGAAGTAATCCGTGAATAAAAACATTTTTAACTAAGTTAAAAAATTATAAAAAAAGCGGAATGTACTTCCGCTTCTCGAATTACCTCACCGATGCAATTTGTCCGGGAGGCATTGGATCGGGTACTTTATTTTTAACAGCGGGCAATGATTTCAAATACAGAAACATCGCCATTAAATCTTCATCAGGCAGTTCTGATAAGTTCTGCCAGGGCATTGGCGGAAGGATTGATCTTCCGTTAACAACACCCAAATGTTTTCCTGTTTTCATTCCATTGATGAACATTTCCGGCTGCCATGTTCCTATTCCGGTTTCATTATCTGGTGTAAGATTAGCAGAAAACGAAACACCCCAGGGACCAACCGCCATTGTTAAATCATGTGAAAGATAAGCCCATTGATGCAGAAGAGTAGTATCAACAGGAGGAATTACTGTTCCTGAAGGATGTCCTGAAAGACGTTTGTTCATAGCTAACTCGGGACCCTTCGGACCAAAGTTCTTTGGTGTATGACAGTCATCGCAACCGCCGACAGTAACTAGAAACTTTCCTCTTTCAATGATTTGCTGATCAGTCATTTCAGCAGTGGATTCCGGTTTTTCACAGCTGATGAAAAAAGTAATTGCAAAAATCGAAAATAATAGAAGATACACGAAGTTAATTTTAGTACGCTGCATTAAACTCTGCCTCCATAAATTGTAAATGAAAATTAATTGATTACTTCCCCTGAGCGGCGTAAACTTAAACTTCACTATATTAATTTCAAAAATATTTTTGGTGCTTCAACTTTTATCAAAATAATTTATGCTTTGAATTGCTAAACATCCGCTATCAATTTTTTAAAATAAATTTATTGTAAATTTGGTTAACAATATTTCAGTTCAGTAATAATTATTATTAACAGGGAGTATAAAAATGAGTTATCGAATAGAACGGGATACAATGGGCGAGGTTAAAGTACCTGCCGATAAGTATTGGGGCGCACAGACACAAAGGTCAAAAGAAAATTTTAAAATCGGTGGGGATAGAATGCCTGTTGAAATTATCCGGGCTTTTGGGATCCTAAAAAAAGCTGCGGCCCTCACAAATGCTGAACTTGGTGTATTACCAATGGAGAAAGCAAAGATAATCGCCCAGGTTTGTGATGAAATAATTGAAGGGAAATTAGAAGAACATTTTCCGCTGGTTGTATGGCAGACAGGTTCCGGTACTCAATCCAATATGAACGTTAATGAAGTAATATCAAACCGTGCTCATGTTTTACTGGGTGGGAAACTGGGTGAAGGAAAACATTTTATACATCCTAATGATGATGTGAATAAATCTCAATCTTCAAATGATACTTTTCCAACTGCGATGCATATTGCTGCCTGTGATGTACTTACACATAATACCATTCCGGGGGTTACAAAACTACTGGATACCTTGAAAAAAAAGTCAGTGGAATTTGAAGATATAATTAAAATAGGCAGAACACATTTGATGGATGCAACACCTCTGACTTTAGGTCAGGAATTTTCAGGTTTTGCTGCTATTGTAGAGCATGGATTAAGAGCTATAAGATACTCGATTCTGCATTTGCATGAACTGGCTTTGGGAGGAACAGCAGTTGGTACAGGTCTTAATGCCCCAAAGGGATTTGATGTTCTAGTGGCACAAAAAATAACAGAAATTGCAGCCAGCTGTCCCTTTGTCACTGCCAAGAATAAATTTGAAGCACTTTCTGCTCATAGTTCCATAATTGAAATTTCAGGTGCACTTAAACTATTGGCAACAGGGCTTACAAAAATTGCTAATGATATACGTTTCTATGCATCAGGTCCCAGATCCGGCATCGGCGAATTAATACTTCCAGAAAATGAACCTGGATCATCCATTATGCCTGGAAAAGTTAATCCAACTCAATGTGAAGCCCTTACACAGGTTTGTACTGAAGTTGTTGGTAACGATATTGCAATTACAATGGCCGGAATGCAAGGACATTTTCAGTTGAATGTTTTTAAACCTGTCATGATACTTAATCTCCTAAATTCAGCGAGATTAATAGGAGATGCGTGTGTTTCATTTAATGATAATTGCGCTGTTGGCATTGAACCAAACCTTGAAAAAATTAAGTTTAATCTTGATAATTCTTTAATGCTGGTTACTGCTCTTAACCCGGTAATTGGCTATGATAATGCAGCAAAGGTTGCTAAGAAAGCTCACAAAGAAAATAAAACTCTTAGAGAAGCTGCTTTGGAACTAGGGTTACTGACAGCAGAAAAATTTGATGAAGTGGTACAACCGGAAAAAATGATTGGACCAAATAAGTAAAATACTATTGTCATTACGAGCGAAGCGAAGTAATCTCAAAACTTATTCCAAATATTGCTTCGTTGCATTCGCTTCTCGCAATGGCTGCATAAAAAGAAATTATGAATTGGAACGGAACAGTATCACTTCTGATTGCCTGTCTTGAAGTTCTTCTTCTGCTTAATTTATTTGTATTTGCAGAGAAGAACAGGCTTAATAAAATTGCAATGATGATGGTTGCATTGCTTGCCGGCTATCAGATTATGGAATTTCTGATGTGCCAGGTTGAATTGCAAAACGCTTTCTTTCCTTATTTTGCTTTTGTGATAATTTCCTTTCTTCCACCATTAAATTTAATTCTTACTCTTTCTCTTTCTCATACTTTTACTCGAGCAGGTTACGTAATCTTCCTCCCTGCAATATCCTTTTTAGTTTACTACACATTTGTGATTCCTCAATTCGCGGTAACAAGCTGCACTGTTCTTTACGCAACCTATCATTATCCTTATGGTGAACTGTTTGGATTTTTCTTTTACCTGCCGATCCTGGTTTCTATTGTTCTGCTAATCCGATTTATCCGGAAAGAGGGTGATAAAAAGATGAAGAAGATTGGAAAGGTTTTACTATTTGGATCTGTCTTTATCAGCTTACCGGTTGTTGTTGGTTTCACTCTGATGTTTGCAGGCAATTACTCTTTGATATCAGCCATCGAGAGTATTATGTGCAAGTTTGCATTTGTGTATGCAGTGTGTCTGAGTTTTGTTTGTGTTTACAACTCTCAATCAATTACTAATAATTATAACATTAATAGTATTGCTTTTGTAATATTCAAATGCTAAGTTATTGCCAAATATCAAAAAGCAGGAACAAAGTGTTATTATTATTTACATACGGTTCTTGTTGCGTGATTCCATCTTTTGAGGAATCCTTTGGTATCTATAACCAATTTTTATCCCCACGTCCGCAAAACTTACCAAGGTTTCTCTGGTGATGTTAAAGAACAAATTAAATATAATTGCCAGAGTGGTCAGACTTCGGCGAGTCTACCGGACTCGACGAGGAGAATACTTTACAGGTTTTATATAGTTTGAGTTAGTCGTCTGTCATTCCGTCCGCCTCAGGTGTATTATTTCGGAATCTAACAGCGTTTCTTTCCCTATGTTTTAATAAAGGTAATAAAGAGATGAAAATTTTTTTTATTTGTTGTCTGATATTTTTGCTTTGCATTCTAGCCTTTCCACAACAGAGCAGAGAGGAAGCTTTGCAGAAAATAAAGTCCCGACAAGATTTGGTTGTTAGAGAGGTTAAAAAAGACCTATATAAAATTGAACATATAATTAGTGGCGATGCATTCCTTGAAGACTTAAGTGAGCAAGTAACATACACAAATACTATAAATACAGACAGTATGGTTATTGAAATCTTTTCTATTGACACCTCTTTGTACTCCGATATGTATCTGTACTGGCAAAGTATGGATATTTCTAATGCCATAAATGGATTACTTATTGCAGATTTTAATTCCAACGGTTTAGCTGAATTATACGGAAACAGAACAGTATATAATTCCAACTCACTTTCACCTGGTGTATTTGAATTAAATGCAGTTGGTACTAACCTCGAGTTGATTTTCGACTACCCGGATACTGGTTCAATCCCCAAAGCAAAATATGATATTGATAATGATGGACTTACTGAAATATTATTAAAAACGTGGGGTATCCCTTTTGGTGCGGTTTTTTTCAAACAGCCATCTCTGAACTCAATCCCAACTTTACCAAACTTTATTTATCCTAAAGCAAATCGTATACAAGTTATGTCTCCATGTTTTGGAGACTTTGATAAGGATGGTAAGGTAGAATTTGCATTTACCGGTTTAGGAAAAACATTATATTTAGCAGAATTCAATCCAGCAATTACAAACTTTGACAGTGTTTTTAGTTTCACAATAAGCAATTATATAGGCGGTATTACCGTTGGGGACTTTGATCTTGATGGAAACACTGACATCATTACAGGTGATGTTAAAGGAGGTGCACATATAGTTGAAGTTCAGGGAAACAATCAATATGTAAATGTATGGAATGATACCGTTGAAGTTCCTAATGCTTATTATTCATTCGCTACAAATGATATCGATAATAACGGCAGACCAGAGTTCTGGATCGGCGGAAAACATTGGACAATAGGAATTATTCTTACTTGTTTTGAATATGTTTCAAATAATATTTACGTGCCTAAATTTAAGATTAAAATACCCGATTACTATTCTCTGAATCCTCTTACAACTTTT
>Ga0137465_1000769_pt1 | contig 10784 bp, 16 predicted proteins | sample EasRivERMGT828_2_FD_104906 | JGI IMG/M metagenome (GOLD analysis project Ga0137465, IMG submission 104906) | Soil microbial communities from meander-bound floodplain in the East River, Colorado, USA - East River MetaG ERMGT828_2 | ecosystem: Environmental > Terrestrial > Soil > Floodplain ... | reverse complement strand
TTGATGGTGAACAATTTTTACGCCCAGCACCTTGGGTTGAAGTAAGCACTTTGCGGCCCATTCCTCTGCATCTTCAAGACGACCGTATCGACCTGATTCAACCCACATACGAGTAATTTCAGGTTGAATGGTCTCATGTCTTGGCCGCAACACTTCGACTGTCCAGCTATCGTTCATTGTCTTTCCTGAATTCTTTGTAGGCTTCGTACTTGTGTTTGCCGTCAGCGTGTGTATGAGCCATCGCGGCATCCCAACCGGCTTCAAAAGCTATTTCACCGGCCATAACGACCATGTTAGCAACCGCTAAAGGTTCAATACTTGCGGTATGGATCAGAGCACTCACTTCATCGGCGCGGTTGGCTTTGTCGGCATGCCAGTAGTTCGAAGCCATGCGTAATGCCTCGGTGATGAGTTCACATTGTTCTGAGGTTAGCGTCATTTCTTTTTCCACGCTATCGTTCCTTGATACCCTTCCACGGTGATGCGACAGGGGGCATTGAAATCACCCATATCATCTTCGCGTGTAAAGTACTGATAGTCAACAACAAAACCTTGGTCACGTAGTTTTTCAGCTATGGCCTTGGTTACCGCGCCGTCTACTGGTGAACTAGCGTTCATGCTAAAGTCCGTAGAAGTCCGTCCCTCAGCAACCGCTGCCTGAATGTCTTTTTTGATGCGACGTAGTTGAGACGGGACTTCCGTGCGTAAGGCTTTCCGGATATCTAGTTCTGTTCTACGAGCAGATGCCCTATCGGCGGCGAGTTGACGCTGAGCCGTGTGTTTACGGTTTTTACTGGCTAGCTTGGCTGCTGTTTCAGCGTTCATTCATCCTCCTCAGTTAAGCAGGCGGCGGGTCATCAGGAAACCCAAACGGGCCTGCCCGGTTCGTGCCGTGTGCTTTCAGATAAACCTCTAACGCCGGTCTGAGTACCTCTTCATACACGTCGCCACGCCATGAGTTCCCGTGGGCAAACATGATATTCCCGGCGTTTAACCCTTCAAGGGTATACACCGCACACGCGCCCGGTTGATCAAACAAGGATGCGATCATGCGACCGTGTTCCGCTTCATCGAACAAAATGGCATAAAATCCCAGTCCACCTATTCCATTACGATGGTAGGATGCGGAAACAATCGTCACATTCACGTCTCTTGACATACAAAATCCCTCTAAAAGCACGAACAACTCAGGCCAGATTCGAACTGACTAGTCCAAGGCACTACACCTTGAATCAGGCCATTCTATCCTTGTTTCAAGCCGCCATCGGTAGTTGGACCCACCACGAGTATGTTACCATACTCTCCTACACCCCGGCTCCGCTTTCGCCGTTGACTCGATGTTTTAAGTGCCTGTAAACACCGGGCTATCCCTAGACAGATTCTGACCATAGCGTCTCCCACTACGCCGCTGAGTCATTCGTGCTACTCAAGTTCTGTGCTTAATCTTGTGATGCCCTTCACGGTGTTTCAGAATTTTTATAATTTCGTCTTCTGAAAAAGGCCGGTATGAGCCCAGTAGTGCCTTAGCACTATCGACGCCCACATCAAGTGATCGACGTTGAGGCCAGAGTTTGGTCAGGAGTTCCTCTTCCTGATTGTGCATATGACCATAGAGGTGATAGTTACCATGATGAGAGCTTGGCCAAAACGCATGGGGGTAATGGGACAAAAACACCGTGAGCCCTGTCAGTCCGAAATTCCTGAGTATTCGTGTGTCTGGACACTCACCAAACACTTTTTCCATCTGGCCGCGCCGGTCGTGGTTACCGAGCACGGTACGTACGGTTTTGCACTTTATGCGTATCCGTGAATAAGCATGACGTGCCCATGCGAAATCGCCCAAGATGTACAATTCGTCGCGCACATCTACAATAGCGTTGATGTTGTCAGCGATCAACTTGTCATGCTCTTCAATGGTTGCGAAGCCGCCGCGCAGCATTTTCGTGAGCACGAGTTTGTGGCCGAAATGGGTATCGGCGGTGAAAAATCTCATCGCCACCGTTCGCCCATATCCGACACCACCCCTACGTCGGCTAGTGCAACTTTTAAGATTTCCAGATCGAGTTTAGTCGATCCACCGATGTGAAGTGGTTCTTTCTCGCCGTAGTAATCGTAGATGGTGAATGGTTGGCCGTTGAGAGTGCCGATAAATTCCACGGTGACTTTGCCATCACCGCAATCGGTTTCACCGGTTTGGCCGCTCATCAATCGGAGTTTCACCAGCATCTCAGGGAATTTACCGGTGAGATAGCCGCGAAGACTGGTGCCACTGAGGATTCGTGGTGTCCATGTAATCATGTTGTTTTCCTAGTATACCCCATTTGACATAGTAAACGGGGCCAAACTATTGGACTGACTTATACCTACGGGCGCAATCCACGAAGCCCTTTATTGTGGTCGGGGCTCAGCGAGAGCTAATCATCGGTAAACAACACACGACACAACCAGTGGGTACAATTCAACCACCAACACGAAACCATTGCCTGTGCCATCGGCAACAAGACGCACTGGATTCCTTGGTAGGAAGTCCCACGTGGGTTTGTACAAGGATTTTATCGTGCCCTCGCACCCGCACTAGATGACTCACATCTCCCGCCTTGCCCCGGTAATTTATTCGATCACGCCCAGCGCATCCTCGTTCTGACTGTAGCCTGTAATCACGGTGGTTGCATTCACCTTCTTGATCGCTGCATCCAGCACGCGAATTTCTTTGGCTACGTTGCCGACCAGCGCATCAAGTTTTTTGATGTCATAAATCGGCATCTTCTCGATCTGCTTGTCGGCATTCGCGCCGTAGAAGCGGGTTTCACGTTCCGCGTTTTTGTCGCGCAGCACGATCAGTTCCGAGTGCCGCGCCCTCAGCGTCTTCAGCCACGCCAAGCCTTCGTTAATCGTAATCTCAGCCATTATTCCTCCACCTTGATTTTCTCGATCTTCCAGTCGCCCCCGGAAAAAGAATCTTCCCAGTTGTCGTTAACTGGACGACGCCCCATGATACCACGTTTGGTATTCATATACGCCTTGGCTTTAGCGCGGCTCACCCAGTAAGAGTCAGGAACCATCGGGCCGCGCCCTTCGGTCATATCACTTTCGCGGAGAACAACGTAAATGGTCATTTGTTCCCCTCACGATGCTCACGGTATCTTGTTTGCGCCAACGCTAATGCAGCACTAGCTTGTGCTAACGTATCGACGTTGTTACAATCCAGTCCCTTGATCTTGAACAAATCAAACGGATTTTTCATTTCTAAGATTTCTGGATGTTTGTCGATAGCTGCTTCAATTCGTTGTGCAAACGTTTGCGCTTGCTTTTCATAGTCTATCACTACAGACCCCCGACTTCCCATCGTTGATGAGGAGCAGTTGGTAAATCTACGTTTTTGTATTCGTTGATCACTGTCCAGAGTACGTCTGGAATTTGTTTGAGGGTGATCTGCACACCTGTTTTGACGCGTGGATCTACTTTTAGCCAACAGACTAAAATAGACTCGTTCGCTTGTAGTTCGTATTGACGATACATAATCGGCCCTTTTTGATACCCACCCCGCGCATGGACTCCGCTGTATGCGGCCCACGGTTCAGGATAGCACAAACACAGATTGCGTTCACCCTATTGCTTTCACGGATGGGCATCAAAAAGGGCCGGGCACCTTCAATCAGGTACCCGGCCTTGGTGTTTAGAACGCGATGGAGAGAACCTTGCCAGCGGCCCGGTCCAGTGCCACACGTTCATCAGCGAACTTGGCGTCCTGAGAGATCCGCGTCAACCCTTGTGCAACGCCCCATGCGCTGTTCGGGTCCACGTTCGGGTCATTGACGACCGTGGCGTCATACGCCGCGTTCAGCTTTTGCTTGCTGATGTTCAAGTTCTTGATGCTGAACAGACGATCCAGCACCTCATCTTTGGTCATTCCCAAGCGGAACTGAGAGGCCCGCAAGATTCGTGCTTCGTCTTCGCTGGCAGACTCGTCGGCGTACTTGACCAGTTCACCAGAGATTTCCATCGAGGCCCGCGCATCCGCGTCTCCGATGTGCTTGATCCGAATCTCGCTCACCTGCTTCGCACCCCACACGATGTGATTGCCGCACACCGTGCGATACAAAAACTTGGTGATGACGAAGGAGGCCGCGCCAACTTCGGAGTTGCTCACGAAGAACCCCCGCGCCAGTCCATCCGGGTTACCGGGTTCGCTGATGCGCTTGTCGTCGTTGACCATGAACACGAACATGTCGTGGTCGCTGGCGTAGAGGCCCGCAGGCGCGATTTCATCGCCTACGTTGATGGACAGGCCGCTCTTCGCGCCCGTGAGCACGTCGGCCACGGTAGCGATGCGGGTGCCCTTCTGGCCCTGCCGCGCCGGTCGCGCCGGGGGAACGGTCCAGTCGGACGGGAGTTTCAGCAAGCGTTCGGTCACGTCGCTGTTCCAAATTCTCGTGTATTTTTCCGACGAGAATGCGCGGGTGAGCAAATCACCGTTCGCGTGGAACAGAATCGAGCGATCCGTGCGATCTTCCGTCTTGGCAAGACCGTGGTTCAAGTTCTGAACCGCAAGAGTCGCCGGGAGTGACCGCATGTAGTTCGCGGGAGCCCCAACGGAAGTAGCAAGCTGGCCGAATGCCCAGTTGGTGAGACGCGCCGGGGTGTTGGACTTGCCGACGAGTTTTACGTCACCGTCTTGCGCTTCGACGCGCAAAGTGTTGAACGGAACCGTTGCTTCTCGTGCGGTACCACGATAAGTGCTCACCGCATCGTGAAGTTCCTGAAGGGAGGCGAACCGTTCGTCATCCGGACGATTGGCCCACTGGTTGGAGGCTTTGAAAAGTTCCATTTGTTGCTACCTTTGCTTTAGCCGACCGTGCCCCCTTGATTGAGAGCGACTGTGGCCTAACACCAACAAGATTACACGAGACTTAACCGGTTGTCAACACCTTATTTTTACTGCTGCTTTTCATCGAACTTGTGTGGAGTATCGCCATGCATTTTCGAAAGGACGCAACGTTCAACGCCGTTGGGATTCACTACCATACAAAGGGTATCTGCTCTGCGATTTTCCAACACGCGTATGCACTCACGCGCAAGAGCGTTAATATCCACATCATCAGCGTGTTCCGCTGCGAGGAACATTTCGTCGGCCCACTTTAGTGACCCTATGAACGCTTTGAGTGCCTTTTGCGCGGTCGTGCTCATTGCCGGTTCCAAACAATGCCAGAACCTAAAAGATTTGTCAAGTGGGTCGTTAACTGCTTGAAAATAAAACACTTACCAGCCCGACATTATTTTGGTATTTTGGGGCTTGACAGCGGATTGGACTTGCGGTAGGCTGTCTGGGTCATGAAGCCGGTCAGATGCACCTTCGCCATAGGCAATATTTGGCGCGATACGATGGAAGCGACGGGGTTTACCCCCGGTCGTCAACATTGTTCGTAAAGGGCCGCAGACCGCGCATCCAAGTAATTCCAGAACCGCCAGCACGGTCTCCCCTTTAGGAATCTCATCACTTGATGATGTTGCGGGATGTGTTGTTGGTAACACAGTCTGTCTCATAAGCAGAAACCCATCGGTTCGATTCCGATTCCCGCAACCAGTTTTTCGGGGTGGGCGCATAACGGTTGGTGCAGTCGGCTGTCTACCGACGTTTAGCGGGTTCGACTCCCGTCCATCTCGCCAATGACAACGAGGTTTGATGTCAAAAGAAGGGAACAGAAAAAAGGATGAATTGCTTGGCGAACCTTATGGGACAGCGGCCAATAGGTTAAGAAAAGCTCTCTTTTTTAAATACGTTCAATTGGCGGGTCACGATATTTGTCATCGTTGTTCGCACAAGATCGAAAAAGTAAGAGATTTTTCAATTGAACATAAAATACCGTGGCAATCATCCGCAGATCCAAAAATTTCATTTTTTGATTTAGACGGTGTTGCATTTTCTCATTTGAAGTGTAACTGTGCGGCAAGCACTGGTGCTCCAAAACGTAAAGAAAAACATGGGCTAGCTAGGTATCGTAGGGGCTGTAGGTGTGATATTTGCCGTGAAACTAAGTCTAAACAAGATCCACGGAGAGGTTCTTATCGAGGGGTAAATGCTTCTGTAGGTTAACAGGCAGACCGCTGCACTCGTAACGCAGTCGAGGCCGTTCAAGTCGGCCCAGAAGCTCCAAGTTTGTGCCGTCGAAGTGTTGTTGGTTGCACACCGCTTTGGTAAGGCGGATGATCGGGTTCGATTCCCGACGATGGCTTAGATTTTGTGCCGCTGTATGTCAATGGTAGACGGCCTCCTTTGTAACGAGGCGATGTCAGTTCGATTCTGACCAGTGGCTTTCGCTCTCGCGGCGTATGTTCGTAGACGGCGGAAGTTTTATGATCGTTGTGGTGTGGCCGAGGCTCGATAGGATGAGCGCAAGGTTGTGGCCCTTGTATTAGCCGGTTCGAATCCGGTCGGTCACCCCAGAACGATTTAAGGGCCGTGAGGTAGTGGTATCGGTGAAGTCTCCAAAACTTTGTCCAGCCCGTTCGACTCGGGCCACGGTCGCCAGTTCTTTGACAATTTAATGCGGGCGTTGCTTAATGGTAGAGCCGTAGTCTTCCAAACTACAGACGTGGGTTCGATTCCCATCGCCCGCTCCAATATGCTCCCGTCGTTCAACGGATAGGACACGACGCTACGAACGTCAAAATGGAGGTTCAATTCCTCTCGGGAGTACCAAATTCTCAGCATAGGCTCAAGCCGCCAACTCCTTAACTCTGCTTGAAGGGAGAGGTTGCTGAGAAAATATACACCGCTTGCCGAGTGGTTAGGCGCAGGATTGCAAACCCTGATAGGTGAGTTCGATTCTCACGCGGTGTTCCAATTGATGAGACGGTCGAGCGAAGTGCGAGCCGCTTTGACCGTCGTTTTGGGCGGTTAGTGTTAACGGGAGCACGTCGCGTTTGCACCGCGAAAGCAGGAGTTCGAATCTCCTACTGTCCACCAATTTTTCAACGTGTAGCTCAACTGGATGAGCGTCACTCTCCGAAGGTGAAGGATGCAGGTTCAAATCCTGTCACGTTGACCATATACGCCCCGTGCGAAGGAACGACCGTGCGTCTTCTAAACGCGCAGGACAGGGTTCGAATCCCTGACGGGGCATTTTATTGCTGTGTCGTTCAGTGGTAGGACGTTTGTCTCTGAAGCAAGCTACCGTGGTTCGATTCCACGCACAGCAGCCAATGTTGACACCGCTCATTTCCCCCGGTGAGGGTTAGGTGGGGTAATCTGGGTTAAGCGTTTGCGGGTAACATCCGGCCACGTTTAAACCGGTAGTCCCAAGGGGCAATCACCGTGATACGCGAATGGATCGCGTGCTCGTTTCCTAAACGAGAATTTGCAGGTTCGAATCCTGTCACGGTGACCAAGTTTTGTGTTAGAATCTGCGGGTAGCTCAAGTGGCTAGAGCAATCGGTTTATAACCGATAGGTTGATCGTTCGACGCGATCTCCGCAGACCAGTTGTTCAGGGGTAGCAAAGTTGGTAATGCACTCGGCTGTTAACCGAGTTATGCGGGGGTTCGAATCCCTCCCCCTGAGCCAATTTCGACCGAAGGTAGCTCAATTGGCAGAGCAGCCCGTTGATGTCGGGCAGGTTGGGGGTTCGACGCCCTCTCTTCGGACCAATCTACGGGTGGTATACTGGCTGTGCTCCTGTTTTACACGCAGGCAAAAGGGGGTTCGATTCCCTCCCCGTAGACCAAAATGTGCCGCTGTGGGCGAAGGGCTAAGCCGATACCCTCTCACGGTGTAGATGCGAGTTCGAATCTCGCCAGCGGTACCAAAATTTGTGTTAGAATGCCGCTATCTTCTAAGGGTAGGAAGGTTGACTTTCAATCAGCCAATCGGAGTTCGATTCTCCGTAGCGGTACCAAGTTTTGGAGATGTGGGCAAAAGGTTAGCCGCCTGATTTGGGATCAGGACATCAAGGGAGTTCGATTCTCTCCATCTCCACCAATATTTATGCCGGGGTGTCTAGCAAAACTATAGACTACAAATTAGCGCAATCGGTCTAGCCCCGGCAACATACGACTATGGAACACACACTGTTACTCAACGCGACGTTTGAACCACTGAAAGTGATCTCATGGCAACGTGCCATGTCTTTGTGGTGTGACGGGCGTGTTGAAATCATTGACACACACGACGTAGAAAAGCGTGCGGTCACTTTCTCGTTCAAAGTGCCGTCAATCGTACGCTTGCTCCGTTTCGTGAGGGTGAAGAACCTCCATCAAGTGAAGTTCTCTCGGGCGAACATCTATGTCCGTGATGAATACACGTGTCAATATTGCTTGGAAACGTTTAACCCGGAGGATTTGACATTCGATCACGTCATTCCAGTTGCTAACGGGGGTACCCGGAGTTGGGATAACATCGTGACCTGTTGTGTACCGTGCAATCGTCGTAAAGACGACCGCACACCAGAACAGGCGGGGATGACTTTGCGTCACCGTCCACGTCGGCCTACAGCATCGGCACGGTTTCGGGCGACGTTCGGAGTACGGAAAACACCAGAAAGCTGGCGAGACTACCTGTATTGGAATATTTCGCTTGACGAATCTTGACGTAGCTGATCCGGTGATAGCGCCCCGCTGAAGCCGGGGAGAATGAGGTTCGACTCCTCACGTCAAGACCACGGAACGGGAGCACGAGCGGCAGTGCCCTAGCCTCTTAAGCTAGTCTGTGTGGGTTCAAGTCCCATCCGTTCCACCAATTTGCGACCGAAGTTGTAGTGGCACAACCCCCGCCTTTTAAGCGGAAATTTTGCGAGTTCAAGTCTCGCCGGTCGCACCAGTTGGCCTCTCGTTCAACGGCAGGACGTTGCGTTTTGAGCGCAATTATGTAGGTTCGAATCCTACGGGGCCAGCCAAAACTTTTCCCTTGACAGCCGCCCGTCTTGGGCGTAGGATGCTGCTCATGTTCCGGTACCTATCCTCGTTACGACTTAGCCTAGACCGCTATTTGCGGTCGAGTCGCTAGTCGTACATGCGGAAGGATCGGCAACGGGCACGCCACACTGTCTTGAAAACAGCGACACTCATAGCCTGAGTGTTGGGGGTTCGACTCCCTCTCCTTCCGCCAATTAAATACGGCCCCGTAGCAGAACGGCATATGCCGCAAGCTCAAACCTTGTGTGTCTTGTGAGTTCGAATCTCACCGGGGCCACTATCCGTCGCTGGCGCAACTAGGCAGACGCGCACGTTTGAGAGACGTGTTGTTCCGAGTTCGAATCTCGGGCGACGGACCAGTTCGGGAGGGATGCAACTTGGGAGTTGCGGCTGTCTGTAAAACAGTTGGCGTTTACGCCGTAGCCGGTTCGAACCCGGCCCTTCCCACCAATCGGGGTGTGGTCAAATTGGCAAAGGCGCTACGTTCAGACCGTAGAGATTTTGTGGGTTCGACTCCCACCACCCCGACCACTTTTGCGCGTGTAGCCCAATTGGCAGAGGCCGCAGACTTAAAATCTGCGCCAGTGTGAGTTCGAATCTCACGGCGCGCACCACGGAGAGTGTGAGTGTTGGTCAACTCAAACCGCCTGCTAAGCGGTACCCTTCACGGGGTTGCGGGTTCGAATCCCGTGCTCTCCGCCATTTTCACGACACTAAGGCCGCTTCCGCTGTCGCTACGACGTTGTGTGTGGCGCTACAGACATCACAACGCGGCGAGATGAGAATGATACGCTGTAGTGCTGTACGGAGCCGTGTAACCTCACTCTCAGCTTGTTTGAGAGCCTCGATTTGTTGTTCGTAATAACGACGGACAGCGAGGCCGCATGTAGGACACGTGCTCATTTGCACCTCTCCTCATTCAACGGTACATGCGTGAGCGACACCACTCGGTATCCCGCATAGACAGTTGATGCCATCATAGCAAAACATAGATTGTGTTTTTGATCGTAGCGATATGAGATGGCATTCGTGCCTGTTGAAGCATCAGGCTTACTCGTGTTTTCGCAGGCAGCACTGACTAGAACGAGTATCAACAGAAATACTTTTCCCATAACTACCACCCCTCATCTCCATTAGCAAGTTGCGGCTCCGTTGAGGCTTCAGGTGCTTCGACGGGGGCAGGCGGTACGTGTGGGCGCGTCTTCGCGTCCAGCGATTCCAGAACCGTGGCGATACGTACCAACGAATCTGCAATTTTGTGAAAAGAGTTCATCAAGTCCCTTCCGTTGATTGATCGAGCGAAATCAGTTAAGTCCATCTATTTCCACTTTCCGTCTGGTAATTCAGACACGTATGCCGCCTTAGTACGCCAAGAAGCATTGCACTCGGCACAATGGACAAGGCTGTAATCTGATGGGGTATACCGATACCCATTGAAAGCTGAGTAATTACACTGCCGGTGAATCACAACCCAGTGTTCTTTGTGCTTAGTTTTATCGACGCAGGGTACACTAAAACTCATGGTTTCTCTAAAAACCGGGTAGGGAGCCGTTGTCCCTACCCGATTCGTGTGTTGGCTACTGTTTACCGATACCAACGAAATGAGTATACCACAAAGTTATACCGGGTGTCTGCACATTTCCCGGTTCATGCTGGCGTCACACGATGCAGACCAGCGCCATACGATCAGTTCATCGCCCTTAGGCTCCCTGACCGCTGTTTTTAAAATTTTGTTGGGTACAGATATCCAGACAAATTTTCAAGCGTGATCTTCAGACTTGTCTGCCATGCGAGATTCTGTTGGAGTTTTGGCCGCGTTTCCAGTAAAAATTGAAGTCGCTTGGAGAGCCGTTCTAGGTTCTCCCATTCTTGTTC
>Ga0137465_1000768_pt1 | contig 10789 bp, 9 predicted proteins | sample EasRivERMGT828_2_FD_104906 | JGI IMG/M metagenome (GOLD analysis project Ga0137465, IMG submission 104906) | Soil microbial communities from meander-bound floodplain in the East River, Colorado, USA - East River MetaG ERMGT828_2 | ecosystem: Environmental > Terrestrial > Soil > Floodplain ... | reverse complement strand
CCCGAGACCCGCTCCGGCCCGAGGTAGTACTCGCTCCGAACCCCCTGAAAGGTGTACCCACCTGGAAGGATGAAAACCTGTTTTGAAATTTCGAAGGGCTCCCTGATCAGCTCGTAGTTACGCGTGTAGTCAGTCGTCCAAAAGCCGCCGCCATTGAATTCCACACGCGTCGAGGCCTGCGCCTCGCGGCTTTCCAGCCTGCCGTCGAGATCGGTGATGTAGTCGATGCTGCCTTCCGCACTCACCTTGCGCACCGTCGGACTCGATCGCGGTCGAGGGCTGAAGCGAGCCTGCGCGTAGTTTCGTCGAAAGCTTTCCCGTCGCAGAAACCCGATCTCGGGATTGAAGGCGTCGCCGACGGTCAGATGCTCGACGTTCATCCCGTACCGATCGGCGGCGTAGGCGAACTGCGCCATATAGCTCGACTCGTCGCCCCGGCGCCCGGGCGTCCGGCTCCGCGCGTAGTAGCTGTTGAACGTCACGTTCTCGAAGAAAGCGAACGCCGCATCGAGGCCGACAACCTGGTTGGAATCCTGTCCGGCGAGACGCGGCGCCCGGTGGGTGCCGATGAGTCCAATGGCGCTGCGCCGCAGGATGTCGCGGCGCAGGCGCACGACGGAAAAGTTCGTGGCCGGCGCACCCGCTCGCTCCGATGCCTTGGTTTCGATGTTCAACAGACCCACCGTGTTGCGGCCCGCGCGCCCCGTCACTCTGCCCCCGGCGAGAATCGGCACTTCTTGACTGCCGCTGAGACCAACCTGGCGGCTGAAAAACATTACCGGCGCCAAACTCGTCGCGCCGCCGAAGGCCTGGTTTTCTCTAGCCGGAGGACCAAAGCCGAAAATGCCCTGCCCCTCGAGGAAGAATTCGCGCTTCTCGGGGAAGAAGAGGCTGAACCGGGTCAGGTTCACCTGTTGTTCGTCTTCCTCGACCTGCGCAAAATCAGTGTTGTACGTGAAATCGGCCGTCAGGCCCTTGGTCAGCCCATATTTCGTGTCGAAGCCGGCATCGCCCGTGAGATCGTTCAATACGGCGGGTGTGGCCTGGCGGTTCGTCGTCACCCCGGAGATCGCGTACGGTTTGATTTCGAGATTTCGGCCCTGCGGCGGGACCTCGATGCCGACGATGGTGGCAGCGGAGGACAGCTTGTAGATGCCGCGACCGCCGTACGAGGCCGGGACGCCGGAGAGATACGTTCGTTCGTTCTTCCAGGGGATGCGACGTTGAATGTTGAAGCCCCAGGTCTGCGGGCCGCTCGCTCTGTACCGGAGCGATTTCAACGGGATGACGAACTCGGCGCTCCAGCCTTCGTCGGTCCGCGCGGCTTTGACGTCCCACACGGTATTCCAGTCCCTGTTGAAGTTGCGTTCGTCGGTCACTTCCTGATCGCTGAGCGCGCCAAGCGCATTGGTTTGAAAGAGAACACCGCTGCGGCGATCGTAGAACGTGTCGATGACGAGCTGGACGTTGTCGTTCTGAAAGATATTGTTGCTGTCCCGGCGCATTTCGTTGGCGATGACGCGATCCGGCTGGTCGTCGAGACAGCGCACCGCGAAGTAGATGTTCGTGGCGTCAAAGAAGATCCAGAGCTCGGTTCTCTCGGTCGCCGGCTCTCCCTCGTGCGGCTCCTGTTGCACGAAATCGCCGATCGCCGGTACCTGGCTGTAAATCTCATCTCGCAGAAGACCGTCGATGACGAGTGGCTCGGTGAGGCGGACCGCCCGTACGGTGACGTGCCCCTGGGCGTCCCGTGCCACAACCTCTGGAGCGACGGGGGCGGGCGGACCGTCGATCAAGGCCGTTGGAGCGACGGGCGCGGGCGAGCCGTTGAGCAACGACTCATCTTGAGCGAACGCGGGCGATGCGGTGGCGACGCCGGCGAGCACGAAAATCAGCGGTATTGCCCGTAAGGGGCTTGCGATCCCACTCATGGGCCCGGCCAAGGTATCACGAGAGGCTTACTTTACCGCACACGGCGTCGGGTTCCATTTCGAGCCGTCGGGCAGCTTTTTGAAGGCGTAATTGACGATCCACGGCTGGGTGAGGTACTCAGGATCATCAACAATCTGCGTGAATCGTATCCACTGACTGCGATCGGGTAATTCCATGACGCGGAAGTACTCGGTGAGCGCCGCGTTGCCCGTGTACGGCATCCCGTTTTTCCAGTAGTACCCCGGTTTCAAGCGAGTTGTGACGACTTTCAAGCTCCCGCCGCGCGCGAAATTCCCGCTTCCACCCATGATCGTCCACGACGCTATCGAGTAGCCCTGCCAGCTCGGCTCCACGCCAGCGGGCGGTTCTACTTTCTGCACCTGCGGTGGAACAAACGTCGCGTTGCCATAATCCAACCGTCCACGGTCGGGCGGCGGACCGAAATGAAAAACACGGGTCTGCGTTCCGTAGTCCGCTTCCATCTTCAAAGTGTCGTCGTCCTGCCAGCTAATTCGCAGGTGCGTCGGCAGCCGCATGATCCCGGGCGCGCCGTACGCCTTGCACGCATTGCCCTCGGCCTCGTCCTTTGCCGGATCCCATTTCATCGCTGCCTGAGCGGCGGCGGCTCTGTACGGGATGTTCCCTTGAGCAGACGGATTGGGACCCGCACCTATGAAACCGACGCCCGGATTCTCGATAGTGCCCGCCGCGCCGCTGCCGAAGTCGCCTTTCGGCGGCATGAGCATGCGCACGTGCCAGTCTTCGGTGATCACCGCAGTCCAGTTTCCCGTGAGATCGATCGGGGCACTCGCTTTCGCGGTCGGAGGCGGAGCACCGCCGCCTCCACGTCCCTGGGCCTGCCCGATCGCTGATCCCGAGAGACACGCGAGAGCGATGGCGAGCACGCGCCGCGATGTCATGACACCAGCCATCAGTTCACGGTTTCGCCGGTACGGCTGCCCCACGACTTGCCGTCGGTGGTCCGAGTGATCTTGATCAAGCGAGCGTGCGTGCTGTTGGGACTGCGCGACGGGTTGGCCACCACTTCCACCGGATCTCCGATTTTGAACGCGTCGCTGTCTATGCCCTGCCGCGCGAACTGGGCGGCCGTCGCGCCCTCGATCACCCATTGTTTCGTGGACCCGTCGGCATCCTCAGTTTCGACGTATAGGAATGAATGCGGGGCGCGCAGCGTCACCTGCACCATCTTTCCCTTGATCGTAATGAGCTTGCTCACATCGTAGGTGCCGCCAAAGGAGTGATGCGCGTGAATCGCCACGCTCGACAGCAGCCCGGCGGCCACAACGAGAGCCAAGAAGGCACGTCTCATTTCTTCTTCTCCTTGAGGCTGCGGTAGACGGCCTCGACGAAGCGCGAGGTTTCTCCCGGTTCCCGGCCATATTCCGGGTCGTAATCCATGGTCGGCTTGGCAGCCTTCACCTGTGCCAGCGTCATGCCCTTGTCGACCATCGCCTGAATACGATCGCGGATGACCATCAGCATGTCCCTGTAGTAACCCACGTCGGCAGCATCGCTGATCCACCCATGACCCGGAATGATCATCGTCCCGCCCTGGGACATGAATTCCGTGACGCTCATGTCGGTGAGCCTGTTGAGCGCGTCGATTTCCCCGTCGATGCTGCCGCCCTTGTCGACGTCGATCGGAGGATAGATATCGCTGTTATAGACGTCACCGGCAGCAATGGCGTCCGAGCGGCGGAACCAGACCACGCTGTCGCCGTCGGTCACGGCGCGGGGCATGTGGAAGATCTGAACCGCCTGGTTGTTGAAGAATCGATACAGCGTGTAGGTGTCGGACAAGTACGTGTCGGTCGGAACGAGAGGGCTCGGGGCTTTCGATTCGACCATCCGGCGTTGGACCGCGGCGTGGGCGAGCACCTGCAGGCTCAGTGACGGATCCCGGTAGCCCAGGAGACGGAACAGCGGAGACATCCTGATGTTCGCATTGCCACCGACATGATCCGGATTGCTGCTGGTATTGATGATCATCCGAATCATCGGTTCCGGAAGCGCATGCGTAGCCTGCCACGTGTTGCCGAAGGGTGACGCCGACTCGGGCGTCTCCGGCGGCCGCAACGCCTGGTGAATCCCGCGCACGGCGGCGAGCACCCGATCGCTTGCCGCCGTGGCGCCCGAATCGACCATGACGATTCCGTCTCCGCCGGCCGACACGACGACGTTGCCGCCGGCGCCGGCGATGAGATAGACGTTGCCGGCCACGTGCAACGCTTCGACCTTGTCATACACCGGAGTGCGTGGCCGCTGCGCGTCGGCGCGTTCGGCGATATGCGTCGATGCGTCGGTGTAGACAGGTTTGATCGTCGATTGCGTCGCCGGCGGCGCCAGCGTCACGCCGCGCGCGCGCCATTCCGGATAGAGGGTGTCGGCGCCGCCTCTCACTCCCTCCTGTGGCGCTTTGTATTTGAAACCTGACTCGGTGAGATACGGGTTCTCTCCCGGCTGGTAATGTGGGACGCGGTACTTCTCACCTGCCTGATTCTCCTCCGGCTGACATGGATACGGCGGCAGCTGCAGCGTGGGGGCGCGCATGTATGTAGCGCTGCGCACCAGAGGCTCTGTCAGATAGTCCGGGTCGATGACTGTGAACGTCACTTCCAGGTACGGTTCTTCCAGCGACATGTGTTCGATCACGGTCGCGCGGAAACTCGTAGCAACTCCGTTGCGGCGAACGTAACTCTCTTTGAGGTGGGTCGTGGTGATCTCGAACGTGTCGCCGCGGAACTGCCCGGTGGAAAAGCCTTCCCACGAGTGCAGAGCGTATTGCGAGGGCGCTGGGCGACCGTCGAGCCAGATGACGCGCTCGCCGGCAGTCTTCTCGTACGAGATTCGGTACGCCACGACTTGACGGGTCAACGGATCGATGATCTTGTCGATCCGCATCGGGTCGAGTCCCTTAGGCTGATATCCCGGGGTCCTCGGCCTGCACTGCAGTAAAGAGGCCGTCGTATTCACCTCTTCGTCGTACGTGTCCGCTCGCATGCGGGCGGCATCGTTCAGCGGGAGGCCGCGGTAGTCGCCCGGAAACGCACCGGGATTGCGATCGCGCTCGTCTTCGTGATTGATCCAGCGCCAGGTGCCGGTCAGGTCGAGGGGCGAGTTCTCCTGAGCCACCGCCGGGCGGGCAGCCAATGACACCAGCAGTATCAGGACAGCTGCCGCTCCCGATCGATTCACCGTATTCATGTGGACCCCCGAAGTGACCTCCGTCAGTTCGTTTTCACGGAGCTGGCAATCCTCGCGAAATCCGCCCAGGGAACCAGCCGTCCGTGGATCGGTACGATCTGGCCGACGTCCAGCTTCAGCCGCTGCACGTTGTTGTACAGGCTCATGTTGGCGGCAGACGCCGTCGTCGGGAGCGGCGCGTTCGCCGCGGGAGGATTGAAGAGATCCGCTTCCATCAGGAGCCTCTCCTTGGGGAGGTGCACCATCAGCATGCCGACGGCGTGGGGATTCCCCTGCACAAGGTGCAAGTCCATGATTCGCGTGCCGTCAGTGATCGTGTACTTGTCGTTCTGCACCTGTTCAAGAACAAAGGTCTCCTGGAATTCATCGGGCGGATACAGGGACAACCTGTCTGGTTCCAGCGTCCGCGGCGAGAGGTCCATGACCGCGTAGTAGTAGTACGGCACGACGTCCCGGTGCGCGATCGGAATCGCGCCCTCGTGCACGTAGGTGCGAAGGCCGCCGGAGTGGTCGAAGTGGTGATGGGTGTTCACCACGTACTTAATCCGCTTGTTGGGGATGAGCTTCTTCACTTCGGCGATGACCGCGAGGGACCGCGCCTCGTCGAGCGGCGCCTCGACCACCGTCACGAAATCGCTGAACTCGACGGCCACGCTGTGGTGGGAACCGCCGGTGAGGTAGAACACCCCATCGGCCAGCTTCTGCGACTCGACGCGAACCTGTGGAATGGTTGCGTTCTGCGCCGCCGCGGGGACGGTGACAGCCTCACCACACATGTTTGGTTGGACGTTGCTGATCGTGATGCCGAACGAATTGTGGCCCCCGTCGGGAACGCCGAAGAACCCCTGTGGTCTCAGTTCGTGATCCCAGTTCGTGTGGTGATGAAAATTGGTAGGAAACTTCACACCCCCGAAGTCCTTGTAGCCCCCATATGTCTTTTCCTCCACCATGTCTCCGAGGAAGGGACTGGGAACAAACGTCTGGATGCGGACGACTTCATTCTGAGCATTGATGGAGCCCTGGATCCGGAATTTCCCCATCGTGTACGCGAGAATGTTCCGCCGCTCTCCCCCGCCTTCATATCGTTCAAACGCCACCAGGTCCTTCGCCGCCATCGCACCCTTGAGGAAGCCGTGAGGGTCGAGCGAGATTTCGAGCTGGCGTGCTGCGGCCGCGGCCGGCTGCGGATTCACGGTGGTGCCGGCCAGGTTCCATGCGTAGTTGCCGCTGACCAGGTTGGTCTGCCTCTGTTCCCCGTCGATCGGAATTCCGCCGCCGCCGCGGCGCGGGTAATTTCCCTGTCGCCGAACCTGCTCTTCTCTCATCGTTCGGGCGTCGAAGTTGATGCTTCGAGACAAGCTCGCCAACTCAATCTTTGGCCAGTCGTCCGCCGGGCTGTAACCCTGGCCCACGATACCGACGTAGCCGCCGGTCCCCGAGTAGGTGATGCATTTCAGCGATTCGGTACCCATCGCTTTGGCGGCGGCCTGCAGAACGGCCTTCGCATCCTGGGCGACCGCAGTCCCGCTTGTCAGCGCCAGAAGGGCAACGACCGTCCACAATCTTTTTGCCATACGTTCTCCCTTGTTCCTGAACACGAAGTTTGGGGCGAGCCTACAACGGAAGACACGCGATTTCAACGGAGTTCCTCCCCTGCTGTACCCTTCTAACCGTCCGCGAATGGGTGTATACAGGGGAGCATCGCGCAAGCGCCTCGATACCAAGGTAATGAAACGATCGGTGCCAGAGCGATCAGTGACCTGTCGACTTTGGAGATCCATGTCAAAGCAAAAGGAGATTTGTCATGAGTAGGGCGAAGTTTCTCGCAGCGATCCTCGTGGGAATGGCCTTACTGGGCGGCGCGTTCGCCGGTTTCGTGCTGGCGGCAGAAACCACCTCTCCCTCGGCACTCGCAGGCACGGTGACCTCGCCGGCGGAAGGCGCGATGGAAGGCGTGCTCGTCGGTGCAAAGAAGGTCGGCTCGACGATCAGCACCTGGGTAGTCAGTAACGCCCAGGGTCAATACACCTTCCCGCGCGACAGAATGGAACCGGGCAAATACGCGGTGAGCATCCGCGCCGTCGGCTATGAGCTGCCCGCGACCTCGGTCGATCTGAAGGCCGATCCTGCGCGGCTCGATCTGCAGCTGACGAAGATCGCGCGTCCGACGAAGATCGCGGAGCAGATGACCAACGCCGAGCTGATCATGAGCGTGCCAGGAACGCAGGGACAGCGGGCGTCGCTCGGCGGATGCGTGAACTGTCACACGCTGCAGCGCGCGCTGTTATCACGGTTCGATGCGCTCGAGATGTCGATCGTCGCTGCGCGCATGCCGCGGCACACGAACAATTCGTCGCCGATGCACCCGTGGTACCGTCCGCAGGAAGGGCCGTTGCCGACAATCACCGAGCCGACGACGCTCGGCCGATATCTCAGCTCGATCAATCTGAGCGCGACCGATAGCTTTCAGTTCCCATTGAAGACGCTGCCGCGGCCGAAGGGGAAGGCCACGCAGGTGATCTACACGGTGTACGACCTGCCGCGCCCCGACGCCTCGCCGCACGACGTCGCCTTCGACGCGGACGGCAACGCGTGGTACTCGGATTTCAACTCGCAGTACTTCGGCAAGCTCGATGTCAAGACCGGCAAGGTGGTCGAGTACTCGCCGCCGCTCCGTCGCCCCGGACAAATCGCGCAAGGCGGCCTGCAGATCGATCTCGACAAACAGGGGCGCGTCTATTACGGGAACATGTCGCAGCTGCAAATCGCGCGGCTCGATCCCAAGACCGGCAAGATGGAGACGTTCCAGCTTCCCACGCCCGAAGCAACGTGGGGCGACGCGCACCTGACGATGATCGATCCGGCGCACATGGATGTCGACGGCCAGCTCTGGTTCAACATCGCGTTCGATACCGGCGAGTCGGGCGGCACGTGGCGCGTGGATCTCGCGAAGAACAAGTGGACGCCCATCAGGTATCCGCAGGGCAGCCCATCGGCCCGCGCCTACGACATCATTGCCGACTCGCAGAACAACGCGTGGGGCATGCAGATGACGAACGACAAGATATGGAAGACGGACGCGAAAACGCTGCAGACCGTCTGGTACGACTTCCCTACCAAGGGCGCGGGCTGCCGGCGCGGGCACATGGATTCGCAGGAGCGCATCTGGTGCGGCGTGTTCAACGGTAATCGGCTCGCGATGTTCGACACGAAGACGCTGAAGTTCACCGAGTGGACGGTGCCGACCGAATGGACGCGGCCGTACGACGCGCAGTACGACGACCGCGCGTACGCGTGGACTGCCGGTATGGACAACGACCGGGCCGTGAGACTGAACGTCGCGACCGGCGAATTCACCGAGTATCTGCTGCCGGGCCACACCAACGTGCGTCACGTGGAGGTCCAGAAGTCGGGTGCGCTCTCGAGCCTCTGGCTGGGTGATCAGCACGGCAACACGTTGACCCGCATCGAGCCGCTGGCGCCGTAGCGGGGCGGACCTAAAAGGTCCGCCTCTACGACCGCGCGCGCGTCAGCCGCGCTGCCCGGTGAACATACGAGGGACCGATGCGGCTCAAGCCGGTCAAGCCGGGTACCCGGATCACGCTGACGGACCACAATGCGGTGGACGATCAGGCGCCCCGGGGCAAGGAGGCCGAGCGGAAGCTGGCCCCGCTGCTCGAGCGGCTGCCGGAGCTGCAGACCGCGCTGTACGCCGAGTCGAAGCAGGCCCTGCTCATCGTCCTGCAGGGGCGGGACGCCTCGGGGTCCTGCAGGGGCGGGACGCCTCGGGCAAGGACGGGCTCACCCGCGCGGTGTTCGGCGCGCTCAACAGCCAGGGGTGCGTTGTCAGCAACTTCAAGCAGCCCACCGAGTACGAGCTGGCCCGCGATTATCTCTGGCGGGTGCACCAGGCGGTTCCCCCCAAAGGGACCATCGTTATTTTCAACCGCTCCCACTACGAGGACGTGCTGGTGGTACGGGTGCACGGGCTCGTGCCCAGAAAGGTCTGGTCAAAGCGTTATGAGCAGATCAACCAGTTCGAGAAGATACTGGCCGAGAACGGGGTGACGATCATTAAGTTCTTCCTCCACATTTCGAAGGAGGAGCAGAAGGATCGGCTGCTCGAGCGGCTGCGCAATCCGCTGAAGAACTGGAAGTTTCAGGTTGGCGACCTGGAGGAACGAAAGCACTGGCGCGACTACACCGAGGCCTACGAGGATGTGCTGGAACGGACGAGCACCGACTGGGCTCCCTGGTACGTCGTCCCGTCCGACCGGAAGAGGTCCCGCGACCTGCTCGTAGTCGGGTGGTCGTGGACACTCTGGAGCGGATGGGGCCCAAGTTCCCCAAGGTGAACCCCGAAGTGCTCGAGATCGCTCGGCAGTGGGAGCTGGAGGCGACGGGTCGGCGGACGATCGACGAGTAAGGACTACCGAGTACGTATGTGCTGAATGTGACAGCCGGTTGGTCGCCCGGTACGGCAGTATAGCGACCATGTCGGTAATCCTCCCGTAAGCGCCTGCCGAAAACGACCCTCGGCACGAATCAGTTATCGGTCGCCCCCCAAAGATACGACGTGATAACCGCAGCGACTTCAGAGCGAAGTGGCGCGCCCGTTGAGCGTACTGAGAAGTTGTCGCGCCAGCGAGCACGACAATGCCTGAGCTGCAAGGCGGCGCGGAATGGGCTTTTTCAACTGTAAGACCGAACAGAAAGGCGCGTTATGACGGGATCGATTCGAACGATACGAGTGGAGAAGGGGTTCGGGTTCATCAAGGACGATGCGGGGAAGGAATACTTTTTCCATCGGAGCGCCGTGCAAGGCGAGGAACTCGACAATCTGCGCGAGGGCGACAGCGTCGAATTCGATCTTGGCGAGGGGCCGAAAGGTCCTCGGGCCGAAAACGTCCGGCGCACGTCCACCTAACGGGGGCTGACAGCACGCGGGACTGGTGAGCGGAGGCGGTCGCCGGAGATGACAGTTACCGGCTACTGCCGCTTCTCGACAACCACCCGCCCCGCGGCATTCATGTAAACGCGGTACTTGTTCCCGTCTTTGCACGACACGGCATAGTCGTCCTTCGCCTGCTCGGTGGCCTCAACGACCTCGCCACACGGCAATCCCTGAAGCGCGATCACCGCCGTCAGATCCTTCTTGACCGCTTCGTCGTCGGCGGCAAACGACGGCACGGCAAAGAACGCCGACATCAAGAGTGATTGCGCGAATACGAAGCTGCGTTTGTTCATGGTGTCTCCTGGCGTCAGGCTTGTAGCGCGGCGAATTTCTTCGGGTCCGAGAGGAGGCCCCAGATCGCCTCGCGCGAGGACACGATCGCGGACGCGAGCTTCTGGTCAGAGTCCTGCAGCAGCGACAGCACCTTCATCATCAACAGATCGTAGGACCGGCGCAGCTCCGGCATGGTGACCTTGGCTTTGCCCTGGTAGAACTCGCCGAACTCGTTCATCAGGTCGTCCACCTTGTTCTTGAGCGAGATCTTCGTGAATACGCCGATCGCCTTGGTCGCCTTCAGCCGTTCCTTCAGGGTATTCAGATCCATTGCTGGAGGTGCAGCTCGTGAGGCGACGGGGGGTGCGGCAGGCTTCGGGGTTCGTGGCGCAGGCGCCGGAGCTT
>Ga0137465_1000766_pt1 | contig 10817 bp, 11 predicted proteins | sample EasRivERMGT828_2_FD_104906 | JGI IMG/M metagenome (GOLD analysis project Ga0137465, IMG submission 104906) | Soil microbial communities from meander-bound floodplain in the East River, Colorado, USA - East River MetaG ERMGT828_2 | ecosystem: Environmental > Terrestrial > Soil > Floodplain ... | reverse complement strand
CCAGGTAACCGGCAAGAAACCCCAGGTGGGACATCACGTCTCCCACGCAAACAACAAGACCATACGCCGGTTCTACCCGAACCTGCAGTACCGCCGCTTCTGGTTGGAAAGCGAGAAGCGCTGGATAAGGCTACGCGTTTCGAACGCCGGGCTGCGCGTGATCGACAAGAAGGGCATCGAAGTGGTGCTCAAAGAGCTGCGCGAGCGCGGCGAAATCTAGCCTGAGGACCCTACATCGTGCGCGAAAAGATCAAGCTTGAATCCACGGCCGGGACGGGCCACTTCTATACGACGACCAAGAATAAGCGCACTACGCCCGACAAGATCGAAATGAAGAAGTACGACCCCGTGGTGCGCAAGCACGTTATCTACAAGGAAACAAAGATCAAATAACGGTAAAGCCCGACGCAGCGAGCCGCGCCGGTTTACCTCCGCGCGCTCGAACGGACGCAAAGCGCCGTTCAACGCGCAGGAAAAGAAAAAGCCCGCGAATGCGGGCTTTTTTCAGGCTTCCTTGCAAACAGATCGGGAGTCAGCTGCCCCTCTTGTAGACGATCTTCTTCGTCCCGCCGTCGCAGGTTCCGACGACCTTTCCGTCCTCGGCCGCGTCTTTCTCCACGATAGTCAGCGTGAACTCCGTCACGCCGTTCTTCTTGATCTTCGCTTCGATCTCGGATTTGAGCTCCTCGCAGGGCTTCACCTGCGCAAAGACCGGCGAGGCTATCAACAATGATACAACGATCGCAATAAGGCTCTTCATCTCCATCTCCTTTTCCCCCTCCCCTGCCGATAACAACCGCGAAACCCGGTTGCGGCGCATATGGTACTCGGAAGCGCGATTGCGCGCTGCAACCCATTCGCGGTTCGCGGCGCTGGGAAACAAAAAACCCGCCGGAGGCGGGTTTTTCTTTCCGCTTTCGCGGGAGGGGCGATCTACGCGTAGCTGCGCAGCCGGCGCGAGAACTCCACGAGCGGGTGGATGCCGCTCGCTTCGGCCCGGTGGCACCAGTCCTGGAGCTGCCGCACGAGCTGCTCGCGCGACGCGCTAGAGCGCTCCCACAGCGAAACAAGCTCGGCTCGCATCGAATACACCGTGTGCAGCGCGCGTGATTTTGACAATCCATGCCTGAGGTTTTCGCGATCGGTCTCGCACAGCGACTTTTCGTCGCGATGCAGCCAGCGCTTCAGACTCTGCAGCACGTGCACGTCGTGCGGGGCGAAGCGGCGCAGCTTGCCGAGCTCCTCGGTATAGGTGTGCTTCAGCGACTTGGCGTACTTCGCCAGCACGTCGTAGCGGTGCGTGATCACAGCCTGCAGCGTCTCGGAGTCGACGGCCTTCGCCTCGGTGAAACGCGGCGTCGGCGCGACCTTCTTCACTTGCGCAAGGCCGAATGCCTCCAACAGGCGAATGTACATCCAGCCGAGATCGAATTCGTACCACTTGTTGGAGAGCTTCGCCGAGGTCGCGTAGGCATGATGGTTGTTGTGCAACTCCTCGCCGCCGATGATGATGCCCCAAGGAACGATGTTGGTGCTTGCATCCTCGGTCGTCCAGTTGCGGTAGCCCCAGAAGTGACCGATTCCGTTGATGACGCCCGCCGCCCAGAACGGGATCCAGGCCATCTGCACCGCCCAGATGGTGATGCCGATCGGACCGAACAGCACGATTCCGATGACCATCATCAGGCCGATGCCAAGCATGCTGTGCCCCGTATAAAGATTGCGCTCCAGCCAGTCGTCCGGCGTGCCGTGGCCGTAGCGATCGAGCGTTTCCGCGTTCCGCGATTCGCGCCGGTACAGCTCGGTGCCCTGGAACAGCACCTTGCGCAACCCCAGCACCTGCGGGCTATGCGGATCTTCCGCGGTTTCGCACTTGGCGTGGTGCTTGCGATGAATCGCCGCCCATTCTTTCGTGACCATTCCGGTCGTCATCCACAGCCAAAACCGGAAGAAATGGCTTGCGACCGGATGCAGATCGAGGGCGCGATGCGCCTGGCAGCGATGCAGGAACACCGTGACGCTCACGATGGTGACGTGCGTCACCCCCAGGGCCACCAGAACGTAGCCCCACCAGGGAAGGTTAAAAACGCCTGAAAACAATAAGTTAAGCTCCATCAGGATCCTCTTTTAAGTGCATGGATTCTACGTGAATCTCGGCAAAGGGCAAGTGCGTAGTTCCCTATTTCCGGCATACGGAATCCCCCGATCTCGTTCAAAATCCCGCAGATTCGAAGACGCACGGAAATCGAACATTCCGCATCGCGGAACGAAGCATGAGGCTCCCTCGCCTCGCCGTCACGCGGTGCGCTCGAAGACCGCTGCGAAAAAGCCGTCCGTGCCTTGCCGGTGTGGCCAGATCTCCAGATAGTCTCCCATATCGAGGTCGATGTGCTGATTCTCAAGGACCTCGCCCGCTCGCCGCAGCGCGAATTGCCCGTGGCCGGCAAGGAAACTCTCCGCTATGGAGCGGTTCTCCTCATCGAGAATGCTGCAAGTGGCGTAGACGAGCCTCCCGCCCGGCTTCACGAGCCGGGACGCCGCGGCGAGTATTGATTTCTGCTTTTCAACGAGACTCGCAACGTTCTCGGGAGTCTGCCGCCATTTCATGTCCGGGTCGCGGCGAAGCGTCCCCAATCCGCTGCAGGGCGCGTCGACGAGCACCCGGTCGATCTTGCCGGCGAGCCGCTTCACGCGCGCATCGTTGACGCCCTCGATCCGCTGCGGATGCACGTTCGACAGTCCCGAGCGCGCGAGCCGCGGCTTCAAACCCGCGAGCCGCTTCGGGGAGATGTCGAAGGCGTAGAGACGCCCGGTCGAGCGCATCAGCGCCCCGAGCGCAAGAGTCTTGCCTCCGGCACCCGCGCAGAAATCCACAACCATCTCGCCGCGCTTCGGCGCAACCAGATGGCAAAGCAATTGGCTCCCCTCGTCCTGGATCTCGACGGCACCCTCCAGAAACAGCGGATGCCTGCTGATCTGTGGCTTGCCCTCGAGCCGGATACCTTCGGGCGAGTACGGTGTTGCCGCGGCCTGAAGTCCGTCTGCGGCAAGCCGCTCGAGCGCCGTCTCGCGCGAAATTTTCATTGGATTCACGCGCAGGTCGAGCGGCGCACTCTGCAGGAGCCCTCTCGCCAGTTCGAGCAGCGTTTGTTCGTCGAAACGTCCGCGCAGCCGTTCGATAACCCAGTCTGGAAGCTCGCATTCGATTTCGAAAGGCTGCGGGGCGTGTGCCTCGCGTTTCACCGCGGCGAGCCATTCGGTCTCGTCGCCGCGCAGCCAAGGATCGAGTTCACGCAAATTTGCTCCGAGCAGGGCCGTCCAGGTTGCAAGCGCGAGCCGCCGCGGGCTTGCAGTCGCCGCGACACGCTCGAGCAGCCGGCGGTGCCTCAGCGCCGCGTACACGGAATCTGCGATAGTCGCGCGGTCGCGTTGGCCGATTTTCGGGTGGCTGCGGAAGAACGCCGAAAGCAACGCGTCCGCGGGTTGCCCGAGAGGCAGCACGGCCGCAAAGGCCGCAGTGCACGCGTCGAGCAGCGGGCGCGAGAAGCGCATCAATCACCGATACGCGTGATGATCTGGTCGGAGCGCGTGCCGTCCTTTTCCACGACCAGAACGCGCACCGGCAGAAAATCGCGATCGGCGGCGAACCAGATATCGGTCGCCTTGTCGTCGGGGCCGTCGGGCACTTTCGCTACGCGGAGCGTCGGGATCTCTCCCGCTGGTGTGGCCAGCTTTTCTTTGCCGACGACGGTGAAGCGGAAGGGCGTGAGTCCCCTGCCGTCGGCTCGCGTCACGTCGTACTCCCTGCTCTTCGGCGGCACGAAAGCAAAGCTGTAGGCGAGACTCAAGGGGTCTTGCGCCGTCGCCGGCATCTTGAGCGTCTCCGACTTCCCCTTGCGTTCCTGCGTCACTGAGCGCGTCTCCCAGTCGAACTTAGCCGACACCGCCCAACTGCTGCCGCGCTGATCGCGGAATTCGTCGGGCCTGAGCCCCTGCGGCGTGATGCGGCCGCGGCTGGTGCGCTTCAACGACCCGAAAATCGCCAGGACTCCCCTTCCTTTCATCTCGGAAGTGATCGTGTAGTTGCGGCCGTCGTGCTCGAGGATCTCGACTACGTCCCCCAGGACGGTGCCGTTGCGGATCATCTGATAATTGAGTGTGATGCGTTCGGGCGGCGCGGCGTACGCCGCCAAGGTCCACAGCGCGAGCGCGGCAAGACCGATGCGGCATGGCGATACCGGGCTGCAGATCATTCTTCTACGAGCAGTGCTTGTGGGGCGTCTGCTCCGCTGACGCGCACTACGCCGTTCTCTACCACCAGCCGGCCCTCGAGGAACCAGCGCACGGCAAGCGGATAGACCCGGTGCTCCTGACGCAGCACTCGCGCAGCGAGCGACTCTTCGGTATCGTCGGCGTGCACCGCCACGGCCGCCTGGACGATGATCGGACCGTGATCGACCTGCGGCGTGACGAAGTGCACCGTGCAGCCGTGCAGCTTCACGCCTTCCTGGAGTGCGCGCCGGTGGGTGTGCAGCCCGGGAAACGCCGGCAGCAGCGAAGGGTGAATGTTGACGAGCCGGCCCGCATAGCGCCGCACGAAATCTCCTCCAAGGATACGCACGAAGCCGGCGAGCGCGACGAGGTCGGGCGAGTGCGCGTCGATCGCCTTGGCGAGTGCGGCGTCGAAAGCCTCGCGCGAGGAAGACTCGCGGTCGTCGACGACTTGAGCGCGAACGCCCGATTGGACGGCAAACTTCAGCCCTCCCGCGTCAGCGCGATTGCTGATCACCGCGGCGACGTTCGCTGGAAGTCTTGCGCGCAAGATCGCCTCCATGTTGCTGCCGCGGCCGGAGATCAGGATGACGATGTTCTTCATGCTGCTTATTCTACGGTGCTTGCACAATCAGGCGCCCGTGCGTGGGAGTCCCGGCAGCCGCTGCAGGCCGTCCGCCTCGAACAACTCCTGAAGCTGCTCGGCCGCCTCCTTGGACGTCTGGATGAGTTGCGCCTCGTCGTGCTGCACCGCGTATTGCGCTTCGAGTTGCTGCTCGTCGTGCTGCTTGAAGAGGGTCACGGCACGCTCCGAGGCCGCGATGCCGAAGCCAAGCGACAATAACGCGCGCCGCGCCATGTCCAGGCTCGTCGGAAACGTCTCACGCCAGATAAGCTTCACGCCGAGGTCGCGGAGCCGGAACAAGTGTACGCGGTTGCGCGCGCGCGCGAGTATCGGCAAGTGCGGAAAATGCCGCCGCACGACTTCGGCCGTCTTTACCGATGCCTCGACGTCGTCGATTGCCAGCACGAAAAGCTTCGCCTCGCCCGCCTTGGCTGCCTCGAGAAGCTCGAGCCGCGACGCGTCGCCGTAATAGACCTTGCTGCCGAAGCGCCGAACGAAATCCACCTGCTGGTAGCTCGCCTCGAGCGCGGTAAACGGCACGCCGCACATGCGCAGCACGCGCGAGACGATCTGTCCGATGCGACCGTATCCCGCGATGATGACCGGATTGCCCGGCCCCGCGATCGAGTCGAACTCGGGCGCGGAATGCCGGTCCAGCCAGCGCAAGAGGGCACGCTCGTGCAGCTCCAATGCGAGCGGAGAGAGCAGCATCGAGACAGTCACGACTACGACGAGCAGCTGCGCGGTTCCGGGCTCAAAGACGCCCAGCGCGCCTGCCGCGACGAAGAGAACGAAGGCAAACTCCCCGCCCTGCGACACCGCGACTGCCAGGCGCTGCGCTGTGCTGTTGTTCGAGCCGCCGATCCTCGCGATCCCGTACATCAAGACGACCTTTGTGAGCATCAAACCCGCGGCTAATCCGAGCACCGTGAGCGGACGCTCCAGGACGAGCGCGAGGTTCGCGCTCATGCCCACTGCGATGAAAAAAAGCCCGAGGAGCAGGCCCTTGAAAGGCTCGATATCGGCTTCCAGTTCGTGGCGGAATTCGGAATCGGCAAGCAGCACACCGGCGAGGAATGCGCCCAGCGATGCGGACAGGCCGATTTTCTCCATGAGGAGTGCGGCGCCGACGACGAGCAGCAGCGCCGCGGCAGTGAACACTTCGCGCCCGCCGTAGCTCGCGACCGCCTTGAGCGCAGGGCGTACGACCAGACGGCTGGCGGCGACGACGACCGCGATCGCTGCAAGCCCTTTCAGGGCCGGCAGCCACCCGCCTGCGGCGCGCACGCCCGTATCGGCCAGCAGCGGCAGGAGCGCAAGCAGCGGGATCACTGCAAGGTCCTGGAAGAGCAGCACCGCGAATGCCTCTCGACCGTGACGCGTCGCGAGCTGCTTGCGCTCGGCGAGCGAAGCAAGCACCAGCGCTGTCGAGGACATCGCAAGGCCGAAACCCGCGACGAGCGCCGCCTGCCAGGACAAACCGAACGCAAAACCCAGGGCGAAAAGCGCCGCGCCGGTCGCAAGCACCTGCGCCCCGCCAAGACCGAACACAGGCCGGCGCAGCACCCAGAGGCGGCTCGGCTGCAACTCGAGGCCGACGAGGAAGAGCAGCAGCACTACGCCGAACTCGGCGAACTGCAGGGTGGACTGCACTTCACCAATCATGCCGAGGCCCCAGGGGCCGATCAGCATGCCGGCACCAAGGTAGCCGAGCACGGCCCCGAGCTTCAAGCGACGGAACAGCGGCACGAGCAGCACCGCGGTGAGAAGGAATATTGCTGCCTGTTCAAGGAAGTGCATGGCGGCGCCCCAGGGAAAAGGGATTCGCCGCATTATGCGCGGGCGGCGCAACGCGCGAAACCGGCTTGGCAATCGCCTGTCAGTTTGCGGGCATTCCCGCGACCGCGGTAAGCATGCTCACAGACCCGAGATCGTAGCCGTCCACGGCGAAGGACATCGGCTCGTCCTCGCTTTGCAGCGCCGCAACGTAGAGCAGCGGCAGATAATGCTCGGGGGTCGGGACCGACAACCGCGCGTCCTCGCCCAGGCGCTCGAAATCGACGAGCGTCGCGTGGTCGCGGGTGGCCAGGGCCTCACGTATTTTCTCGTTGAAGCGCACCGACCAGTCGTACGCCGACCCGCCATTGCGCTTCATCAACCCAAGGTTGTGAACGACGTTGCCGCTGCCCACGACGAGCACACCTTCCTCGCGCAGCGGCGCGAGCCGCTTGCCGGTGTCGTAGTGAAATTGCGGCGGCTGAGTGCCGTCGATGCTGAGTTGGACGACGGGGATGTCCGCGTCGGGATATGCGTGCTTCAACACCGACCAGGTTCCGTGGTCCAGACCCCACGAGTGGTCAGGATGCACCCCGAGCGGCGCAAGCAGCTCGCGCACGCGCGAAGCAAGCCGCGGATCGCCCGGTGCCAGGTACTGGACGTCGAACAGGGCCTGCGGGAAACCAGAGAAATCGTGGATCGTCTTGGGATTCTCCATCGCCGTCACCGCAGTGCCCCGCGTGTACCAATGCGCGGAGACGCAGAGGATAGCTCGTGGCCTCGGGATCGTTTCGCCGAGCGCACGCCAGGCGTCGGTATATTGATTGCGATCGAGCGTATTCATCGGACTGCCGTGGCCGAAAAAGACGACTGGCATCCTGGCACCGTTGCGCGTTGCGGTAGCGCTCATGCGAGGTCGAAGAGCAGGACTTCGTTCCCCTCACCTTTTTCGAGGACGATTTCGCTGGCGCCGACCGCCTTGAGCGCGTCGCCCGCTTCCAGCGGCTGACCGTTGACTTCGAGTTTGCCGCGCGCCACATGCACGTAGGCGCGTCGTCCCTGCTGCAGTTTGTGCACTGCGCGGTCCGCCCCGTCGAGAAGCGCTGCGTAGAGAAACGCGTCCTGGTGAAGTTTCACCGAGCCCTCGCGGCCGTCGGGCGAAGCGACGAGCCGCAGTCTGCCTCGCTTGGACGCGGCGTCGAAGTGCTTCTGCTCGTAGCTCGGAGGGATGCCGGTGACGTTGGGCTCGATCCAGATCTGGAGAAAGTGCGTAACCCCGTCCTGCGCGTGGTTGAACTCGCTGTGCAGCACGCCCTTGCCCGCGCTCATCCTCTGAACGTCGCCCGGCACGATGGCCGAGCCGTTGCCCATGCTGTCCTTGTGCGCAAGCGCCCCTTCGAGCACGTAGCTGATGATCTCCATGTCGCGGTGACCGTGCGTGCCGAAGCCCGTGCCGGGCTGGATGCGGTCCTCGTTGATCACCCTGAGATGACCGAAGCCCATGTGCGCGGGGTCACGGTAGTCGGCGAACGAGAAGGTATGGTAGGAGCGGAGCCAGCCGTGGTCGGCGTATCCGCGATCCTTGCTCTTTCGGATTTCAATCATGGCGAACTCCCGGTTCGATTGGATGTTGGGGCGAGCATATCGTTCATCAAGCGCTGATGATCTTCAGGTTGTATGCGCGCTCCACGAGCCAGATTGCCGCGATTGCAGCAATCGCCAAAGAACCGGCGACGAAGACCAGGCGCTGGTAGAACCAGCTCGCCCGCAGCCAGTACGCGGCAGGCAGGAATGCGCTCACGATCGCAAGCTGGCCGATCTCCACGCCGAGGTTGAAACCGACCAGCGCCACAAGCAGCGCCCCCTGCGGCAGGCCGAGGTCCCTCAGCACGCTCGCGAAGCCGAAGCCGTGAATCAGGCCGAAGACAAAGGCGACCAACCACCTCCGTTCGTGCACGACGGGAAAGACATTGTTCAGTGCGGCGAGCACGACCGAGATCGCGATCCCCGATTCGACCAGGCGCGAAGGCAGTGAGATCACGCCTAGCGCCGCGATGCTAAGCGTGATCGAGTGAGCAACGGTGAACGAGGTGACGATCTTGAACACGTCCCAGAACGCCGGAGGAAAGCGCGCGACCGGCCGCCAGCGCGCTCCGTCAAAGGCAAGAACGGCAGGAAGGAGGAGCGAGAGAAGAAAGAGGATGTGGTCGAATCCGATCCAGATATGCCACACGCCCTCCCGGCCATAATCGAAGAACTGCGTAAGCGCCGAGATTTTCGCCAGCTCGAAGGACTGCGTCGCCCGCTCGGGACTGAAGATCGCGGTGCGCGTCGCCGCTCGTTGCTCCAGGCGCAGCAGCCCCTTGTGCTGCGGATCGAGATCGGCGAAGAGGCTGTAGCCGATCTCGAGGGTCGTGATCTCGGTAGGACAGCCCGCGGCGAAGCGCATGACCGAATAGGCGCCGTCGCTGTGGTCCTCGACGAGAAACTCGGTCGCTCGCGCGCTGCAATCGGTCCCGCCTGAACGCAACTTCAGTCTCGCCAGCGCGTAGGCGGCAATGTCGGTATGGTGCGCCTTGACCTCGCCCCAGGTAACGTCTCCGTCGCCGTTGTCGTCCAGGCCGATCGCGAAATCCAGGTCGCGCAGCGCGATATCCCACTGCCCGCTGACGCTTGCGCCCTCGACGCGGACTGCGAGGTAACTGTCGCTCGGTTTGTGTGCGAACGCAGGCGGCGCAGCGAGTGCCAGCAGCAAGGCGAGCAGTATTCTCACCGCTTAAACGCCCTCAGCTTTTCCGCAGTACGGCGAAGGCGGGGATCCTCATGCCTTGAGCGCTCGAGCCAGTCGAGCGCCTCCTTCGCTGCCGAAGGGTCACTTGTCGCCAGCGCCGCTTCCAGAAGAATGCGTGCGTCGCGCGGCTCGCGCTGCGATTTCCAGTTCTCCTGCGCGAGGGCGAGCGCCTTTTCCTTCTGCCCGAGCAGATACAGGTTGAAGCGCGCTTCTTCCTGCAGATGGAGCTTGTCGCCGCGCAGTGCCGCGGCGTCGAAGCGCGCCCTGAGCGCCTGGACATGCTCCTTGGCCTCCGGCACGTTGAGAGCCGTTTCGGCGAGCGCAAGGCGCAGCAGCAACACGTCCGAGCGCACCCAGTCGCGCAGCAAAGCCCCAGCCTCCGCGGGCCTTCCCTGATCGAGCAGGAAATCGGACCAGGCCGCGAGCAGGAACTGGTCGCGAACCCCCTGGCCGAGCGCAACCCGAAAATGCTCCTCGGCCTGCTTCGCATCGCCTTGCCGCAGCGACATCTCGGCGAGCCGGGTCAGCACCCAGACCTTCGCGGCGGACGAGACAGCCGCGTCGCGAGCGAGCGCAGCCTCGAGCGCGCGATGCGCGGCGGCGGCCTTCCCGGTGGTTCCGTCGACATAGGCCGTGCAGGCGACGGCGCCCAGCTCGGTTTCGATCCCTCGTAGCGCCTCGCAATCCGCGCGCGCGGCAGCATAGTCCGCCTGCACCATGTGGATCGCAGCGCGCCAGGACCAGGCGAGCGCGTTCTTGGGATCTTCGCGAGTCGCGGCGTCAAGATCACGAAGCGCCCCGGAGAAATCATGACTGTACTGCTTGACGATCGCGCGCATGACGCGCGCCCCGATCGGCGCATCGGGCAAATCCCACCAGGGCTTGAGCGCAGCCTGAGCGTAGCCGATGTAGCGCGGGTCGCCTTCCGCGCCGGCAAGTTCGAAGTAGCGCTCGGCGAGCCGAAGTGCGACCTCCAGATTCCGTGGATCGCGGGCAAGCTCGGCGCGTAGCCTTCGCAGGTCGCGCGCAACCGGATCACCTGGCCTCACCGCGAGACGCTCGAGTACGATCGCGTCCTCCATGGGAACGTAGGGCGCGGCCTGTGCCGCGGCGGCGAGCGAAATAATCGTCAGCGCACGCGCGATGTCAATGATCGTGCCGATGATGAATATCCGGATAGTGCGGGTGGCTGTGGCCGAGCGGCTCATGTTGGTGAGCATGCGAGTGCGGTTCGACGCCGTTCCAGTCGAAGTCGTGCCGGTGGCGATGGTGCTCGTCGTGCAAATGCGAGTGGGCATGGGTGAGCGCTTCGTGCCTGTGCATGTGCTTGTGGCGCTCGGTGAGATGCAGGAT
>Ga0137465_1000765_pt1 | contig 10821 bp, 8 predicted proteins | sample EasRivERMGT828_2_FD_104906 | JGI IMG/M metagenome (GOLD analysis project Ga0137465, IMG submission 104906) | Soil microbial communities from meander-bound floodplain in the East River, Colorado, USA - East River MetaG ERMGT828_2 | ecosystem: Environmental > Terrestrial > Soil > Floodplain ... | reverse complement strand
TATTGTCTATAATAAAATTAAAAAACTCCATCTCGGAAAATTTGAGCACCGCGATCTGAGCATTACCTTCAGGGAATATCCTGCTGTTGATTTGTATTCCTTTAAAGCTGAATTATTATTAGCTGGTGAACCGATCATTTATTACTGGAAAGAAATTTCTGATACAATTCATTTTCTGAAAGCTGAAATTAAAACAAGACCTTATAGCTACTCTGAACTTGCCAGCTTTCCCAAATCCGGAGTTGAAAAAATTTTTACGGTTACAGGACTTTCTTCAAATGATAATCCTTTTCTGTTCAGCATCCTGACTTCAAGAAATAATTATACTGCGATTTTATCTGATGGCCCGGAATTTAGCATTTTGTTTCCTTACTCCGGTGACGTTAATTTTAAAGTTGATAATGAACTTAAATTAGTTTCAAACAGTATTGATTCAGACGACTTCAGTAACCTGATGATTTACTTACCAGAAAAAAAATCTCTCAGCAGGATTGATTTAGCAGTTAAGGAAAAATACTTTAAGCTGACACACATTCTTCAAGCCGAAAATGTTTTTGACTTTATTGTAGATAGCATTGATTACAGAAATAATCAGTTTATATATTCAAACAAAAAAGAAGGCTGCATATCAATAATTCAATTAGAACAATAAGATTATTTTCGGTTTATTTTTTCATTTCAGTTTTTTGTCCTGCATTTTTTGCGCAGGATTTGTCAGGATCAGAGCTTGATTCAGTTTATAATAAGTTTTTACAGGTCAGGGCTCCCCAGCTTGCTGAACTGCCCCAAACTCTGGCAAGAGAAGATCTGAAGTGCGGATTTGATATCGTCACCACCGTTAAAATGAATTTCAATAATTTTTCTGCAGATCAACAAAAACTTTTAGAACCGCTTGTCTCAAGGCCGGTTTTGGAAACCAGTATGGATTCTCCTTACGGATATTTCAGAATTCATTATAATTCTTCAGGACCCAGTGCACCTTCATATATTCCCGGAACAGTTACAGAAAATGTTATGGAAGTTGCAAAGGCATTAGACTCGACTTACAGGTTTGAAGTAACTTACCTAGATTACCTTCCTCCTCCATCTGATAACGGTGCCGGAGGCAATAATCTTTATGACGTTTATATAGTAAATCAACCAAGCGGGCTTTACGGTTACACAGAACTGGAATTGAGAGTTGGTCCAACCAGCTGGACTTCATTTGCAGTAATTGATAATAATTATGTTGGATATTACAGCCAGGGTTTAGATGGAATGGAGGTAACTGTTGCTCATGAATTTCATCACGGGATCCAGGTAGGAAATTATGCTGTGCTGAATGGTACTTCACCACTCAGATCCGGCGATGTATTTTTTTATGAAATTACTTCAACTTCAATGGAAGAATTTGTTTACGATGATGTTAATGATTATTACGCTTATATGCCCGATTATTTTATGAATGTAGATAAGGCCTTTCCTAACCAGAATGGTTACAACCTTGCGATATGGAATTTATACCTTAAAGAACGATTTAATTATGATTTAATTAAAAGACAATGGGAAATGATACCAATATTGGAAGCTATCATCGCAATTAATAATAGTCTTATTGAACGAGGAGCAACTTTGAAGGAAGAGTTAAATAATTTTGGTGTCTGGACCTACTTCACCAATTCCAGAGCTATAGCAGGAATATATTTTGAGGAAGCTGCTAACTATCCATTGATTTCTTTAACAACAACATTTGAATTTCTTCCACCATCAACATCTATGAATGGCAGTGTTCCTCCAACTGCAAACAACTTTGTTAAAATAAATTTACCATCAGGAAACGATTTTTTTGTAACTCTCATATCAAATGGTGATGCCGAAGCTGCAAATATAAATCCGAATCAATTTTTCTCATTCATATATTCATTATTTAATTATAATGAAATTGGTTCGGAACTTATTGTAAATAATTACTACTATATATTTGATAGTCCATTCGAATCTCATTTTAGTGTCAATCATATTTTTAATGATATTGCAAGTGCGGATGAAGGTTTTTTATCTCAAGTCTTTTGTTTATACCAAAATTACCCCAATCCATTCAATCCTATAACCAAAATAAAATATCAAATTCCAGAACTCAGTTTTGTAATATTTAAGGTGTATGACGCTTTAGGGAATGAAGTTGCTATACTGGTAAACGAAGAGAAAACATTTGGTAATTATGAAGTCGAGTTTAATGCAATTGGTTTATCAAGCGGTATTTACTTTTACAGAATACAAGCTGGTTCGTATATAGAAATAAAAAAGATGGTGATTTTGAAATGAAAGTAACTAAATATTTTCTTCTGATTATATAGTTGGTGTATATAGGGTGTATAAGCACAAAATCAAACCTGACCTTAATAATGTTTGCGAATGAGGTTTTTGAGCAAACATTGGCAAATGAAATAGTGATTTATAAGAAGTGAATAGAAATTACCGGCAAGTTTCGTGAATTGGAGAATATTAATTTTGAAGTATATCCTAAAATTGAAGTGATTCGAACAGCTGTAGCAGAAAAAGGTTTTGAAGCTGTCATACTTGAGGGGGATTATCACATAATCTATTAAACAAAAAAGAAGGATGCATATCAATAATTCAATTAGAACAATAAGATTAATTTCGGTTTATTTTTTCATTTCAGTTTTTTGTCCTGCATTTTTTGCGCAGGATTTGTCAGGATCAGAGCTTGATTCAATTTATAATAAGTTTTTACAGTTAAGCTCTCCGGAATTAATAGCTATCTCTGATCGGTTGAATGAATTAACACCAGAAGATAGGAAATGTGGGTTTGGATTAGTAAGTCAGATTAAATACAATCTTGATAAGTTTACCATAGAGCAACAAAAAATTTTAAGCAGGTTGTTACAAAGACCCGTTAAACAAGCTAGTATTGTAAGCCCTTCAGGAATTTTTAGGATTCATTTCAATTACACTGGGACGGAGGTTCCAATATATGATAATACACTTAACACTGACGAAAATGTAATGATGGTTGCGCTTGCTCTTGATTCATCTTACAATTTTGAAGTTAATCATCTTGGTTATCCTGCGCCTCCTTTTGATAATGGTCAGGGTGGGGATGACTTATATGATGTATATATAACACTTGCAAGAAATAACTATGGTTTAACTGATCCTGAGGATCCTCTGGGTGATGAAAAATATACATCGTTCATTGAGATTCATTATAACTTTGCTAGTTCAAACTTCTACACTCATGGGCTTGCAGCTATGAGAGTAACAGTTGCACATGAGTTACATCATGCTATTCAAGTAGGCAATTATATTTATCGTTCATCTGATGGCTTTTTTTATGAATTAACCTCTACCTCAATGGAAGAATTTGTTTTTGACGATGTCAATGACTACTACGGTTATATTCCCGAGTATTTTGATAACCCACATCGTTCTTTTTCAAACAACAGTGGATATAATCTTCCTCATTGGAATATTTTTCTACAAGATAACTTTGGTTTTGAAATCATTAAAAATCAGTGGGAACTAATGCCCACTATGAGGGCGATTTTGGCAATAGGAAATTCGCTTTTAGAAAGAAATTCAACCTTTGCACGTGAGCTTAATAGATTTGGAATTTGGACCTATTATACTGGGCATAGAACTGTAGCTGGCTACTTTGAAGAAGCAGCATCCTATCCATTAATAAGTCCACATTCAATTATCCCTTTCCCTCAATTCAATTCTGCACAAGTTGATGCTCAAATAACATCAAATAATTTCATTGTATTCAATATAACCTCGAATAATGATTCTTTATACGCAATAGTTACTAATGGAGATATAAACGCAGCAGTTCTGTTACAAAATCCCACAAACATTTTTGAATACATTTTGTACGCAAATGCTAATAGTGGTCAGAGAAACCTGACCGATAACTACTCCTCAGATTTTTTAGTTAGCGATCCAAACTGGTGGTCTGTTTCTGAAATTCTGAATGGACTAATTGTTAGAGAGGATTCAGCAATTGTCCCAATTACTGATATTGCAGAAAGTTTCATATTTCCAAATCCTTACAGATATAGCGGGGATCTTTCAATTTCAATTGAAGCTAAACTCGGCGAGAATTTAGACTTTAATGTTTATTCAAGCGGCTTAACATTGATTCATTCTTCTCAAGAAATAGCTACTCCATTAATAAATAATACTATTGGAGTTTCCTGGAATGGTTTCGACAATGAAGGCAATAAACTTGCTTCCGGCGTTTACATTTATGTTATTAAAAACGGTGATGAAGTTGTAAAAGGGAAGGTTGTAATTTTTAATGAGTGATTATTCACTTCAGTCTGATTCTTTGTCAAAATCTTTTGGAAGAAGATTAATTTTCAGCAATATAAATTTTCAGTGGCAAGAGAAAGGCATTTTCGGAATTTCCGGTCCGAACGGTTCAGGCAAATCAACTTTAGTGAAAATCATAGCCGGTTTAATCAGCCCTTCCAAAGGGAAACTGATTCATAAAAACTCCGGCGGAGAAATCATTCCCGAAAAACTTCATAACCATATTGGATTTGTTTCGCCTTACCTGGTTTTGTATGAAGAATTTTCTGCCTGGGAAAATTTGAAAATATTTGCAGAGATAAGAGGAGTCACTTTTGATGAAGCAAGAGTACTATCCTACCTAAAGGAATTTCTCCTGGAAAACAGGAAAGATGATCTTGTAAAAACATATTCATCAGGTATGAAACAGAGGCTGAAATTTATTTTTGCACTCATGCATTCCCCGGAAGTTTTAATTTTTGATGAGCCAACATCCAACCTTGATGATGAGGGAAAAAAGGTTGTTTACAAAATTATTAATGATGAAGGAAAACAGCGGGTTGTAATAGTTGCATCGAATGAAACAAGGGATTTAGAACTTTGCAATGAAGTTTTGTTATTGGAGAAATATAAAAATGTTTTACTATAAAAAATTAGGCTGAAGCCAGGATATTCAGCGGCTTTATTTGCCAACGACCTAAAGGTCGTGGCAATTAGGGATGAGAAAATTAATAATTGATATAGCCACGAGCTTTTGCTCGTGGATAAAAATAAACACATAAATATTGACTTTAGCCAAAGTAAATTTTTTATGATTTCAAAATCCTTCGCGCTTTTTAAAAAAGATTTCAGTTCAGAATTAAGAACACGTTATGCAATCAATTCGCTAGCAATGTTTATTATTGTTGCAATCAGCGTGATACTTTTTTCAATCGGGAATGAAAAAATAACTGAAAGTCTCACAGGCGGGTTGTTCTGGGTGGTAATTTTTTTTACTGCAATGTCAGGACTTGCACGGGCATTTGTTTCAGAAGAAGAAAGAGGAACATCACTAACCCTTCAGCTTATTTCAGCACCATCGACAGTCTTCACAGGAAAGCTGATGTTTAATGTTATACTCGTTTTTTGTATGAACACAGTTATTGCATTGCTGTACTCAGCATTATTCGAAGAGTTTGTTATAAGAAACTTCACTTTATTTTTGTTAACTTTTATTTTAGGAAATTTTGGTCTGGCAATTTCATCAACAATTATTGCCGCAATTATTGCAAAAGCAGGCGCAAAAGGGACACTTTACCCGGTATTATCATTTCCGATCTTATTGCCTTTGATTCTGACGAGTGTTCAATTAACTTTGTTTTCATTCGATGGCACAAGCTTTGAAGAAGCTAAGTTTGAATTAGCAATTGTTGTTGGCTACGATGTAATTATGCTCACTGCCTCCTATATGCTTTTTGATTTTATCTGGAAAGATTAACGATTTCAAAGAATAAAAAACTCAATTTTATGATCTGGAAAATATTTTTATTTCTTCTGCTTGCTTTCGTCTCAATAGCCGGAATTATATTTCCCATAGTTGAGAAGCCGGAAGCATGGTATGAATTTCCATTCATTCCCGGTCTTGAAGAAAATGCTAAAATAATATTCTTTCATGTTCCAACTGCCTGGCTTACAGTAATAGCATTTTTGATGTCAACAATATTCAGCTTCAGGTATTTACGCAAAAAAAATCTTGATGAAGATGCGAAAGCATATTCAGCAGCACAGCTTGGAATGATATTTTGCATTTTAGCAACTGTAACCGGAGCAATCTGGGCAAAATTTGCATGGGGTTCATTCTGGAGCTGGGACCCAAGACAAACAAGCATCTTTGCATTACTTTTAATTTATGGTGCTTTGTTTGCACTTCGTTCTTCAATTGAGTCCGAAGAAAAAAGAGCAACGCTTTCATCGGTGTATTCTTTGATTGCTTTTGTTACTGTTCCATTCTTTATTTTTATAATGCCGAGAATAATGAAAGGGCTTCATCCCGGTTCAGCTGACGATACAAATGCAGGTCCGGTTGTCGATTTTAAAATGAATTCAAATATGCAGTTAATATTTTTCCTTTCACTTATTGGATTTACAATATTATATTTCTGGATGTGGAAGGTTGGTTATAAATCAATTATTTATCGTGATAAATTAAATAATCAACTATTAATCCCAACAAAATCTGGACAGGGAGGTTAACTTTGGAAGGATTGTACCAGTTCTTATCTGATAATGCTATATATATTGTGATGATTATTGTTCTTATTGTATGGACTGGAATTTTCCTTTATATGTTCAGCCTCGATAAAAGATTAAAATCAATTGAAAAAGAAATAAGCGGAGAAAAAAAATGAAAAATAAATATGTATTCGGTGGAATTATTATTGTAGTGTTCCTGGGACTGATGGGTTACCTTTTCACCCAAAGCAACATTCAATATGTTGATGATTTCGCAGTTGTTATGAGTTCGGAAAAAACCTGCAAAGCAACCGGAAGCTGGGTAAAGGAAAAACATTACCAGGTTAACAAACCGGATAAAACATTCACCTTCTTCATGACTGATGTAAAAGGAAATGAGATGAAAGTTATTTATGAAGGTACGATCCCGAATAATTTTGAATCAGCAACCAGCGTTGTTGTCACCGGGAAATATGAAGAAGGGTATTTTCACGCCAGGGATATACTCACCAAATGCCCGAGCAAGTATGAAGAGCAGGTTAATAAAACGTCAGGTATATAGTCGCAGAGAGCAAAGTGCATAGGGCAATGCGTATGATCAAATTCAGATTTCAGGATTTGGAGATATGGCAGCTGGCAGTCGAAATAGCAGATAAATTATTTGATATCGCCGATGATCTTGAGCAAAAAAAATTTTATAAATTCGCCGAACAGCTAAGAGCAGCTGGAATGTCAATGAGTAATAATATAGCCGAAGGTTCGGGATCAGATTCGAACAAAGAGTTTAATCTATTTTTAAATTTTGCTCGACGATCAACATTTGAAAACGCGAATATTCTCATTCTCCTTAACCGGAGAAATCTTGTAAATGAAATTGAGAAGAATGCCCTGTTAGAGAAACTATATTTGTTATGCCGAAAAATCACAAACTTTAAAAAATCATTAAAGTAAATACTCTATGCCCCATGCTCTTTGCATCTGTCATATAAATTTTTAAGTATCAATCAATGTAAATCCATCAGAAATTTATTATTTAATTAACGAGGAGTTATGATAGGAAGTATTGTACTTACGATTGCTTTAGGATTCAGTTTATTATCGATGGTAATGTATTTTCTTAATTACCGCGGATATAAAAACGCAATTAATTACGGGCGTATAGGTTATCATGCAATGGCTATGCTTGTAATTGCTGCTTCCGTTCTGCTGTGGTATGCTTTGTTAACTCACCAGTACGAGTATAAGTATGTTTACAGTTACAGCAGCAATTCACTGACAACCGGATTTTTACTCGCTTCATTCTGGGGTGGACAGGAAGGAAGCTTTATGCTGTGGCTCCTGCTTACTTGTATTGTTGGAATTTTTCTTCAGTCGTATACTTCAAAACGCGGTGATCTTGAACCAAGAGTGATGGCAGTTTTTACTCTTGCCACTTCATTCCTGCTTGTAATGGTTTCTCCGTGGTTTAAAAATCCATTTGAATTTATATGGACAACACCCGTGTTTATAAATATTTCAAGTATAAGCCAGCAATATTTAAATCCTCAAAATTATCCATTCATTCAATCATTTTTCTTCACAGATCAAACTTCAAACCAGTCATTCATTCAAATAAATTCTGAACTTCATCAAATGCTTACAGGAGCTGGAATATCAATCAATGATTTTATTACAAATGGTAAAGGCTTGAATCCGCAGCTTATGAATTTCTGGATGCAGATTCATCCGCCGATATTGTTTACCGGGTTCTCAATGGCAACTGTTCCGTTTGCGTTTGCAATTGCAGCGCTGCTGAAAAATGATTATACACAATGGGTCAAGCAGGCATTCCCGTGGGTTCTCGCAGGAGCAGGAATTTTAGGTTTGGGAATTATGCTTGGCGGATACTGGGCTTATGAAATGCTGGGCTGGGGCGGATATTGGGCATGGGATCCTGTTGAAAATTCAAGTTTAATTCCATGGCTGGTCGGTGTGGCTTCTGTTCATACATTGCTTGTACAGAGAAAAAGCCAAACGAAAGGTGGTATCGGTAAATATGCTAAGACAAATCTCATGTTATGTGTATTAACATATTTGCTAGTGTTGTACAGTACTTTCCTTACAAGAAGCGGTGTACTTGGTGATGCATCTGTTCATTCATTTGTTGACCCGGGTATGGTTGTTTATTTATTCCTGATTCTGTTTATAGGAACATTTTTAGTGCTTGGCATAGGAATGATAGCATATAGATGGAAAACTCTTAACGAAAATATTCAGCATGAAGAAAATCTTTTATCAAGAGAATTGGCTTTGTTTACTGCATCTATCGTACTTCTTGCTTCAGCAACGATAATACTTGTTGGAACTTCTGCACCGATTTTTGGACAGGCAGTTGACACATTCTTTTATAACGAAATGCATTTTCCGCTTGCGATTATAATTATGCTGCTGAATGGATTCAGTTTATTAATAAAATGGAAAACATCCGATACAAAAGAAGTAATTAAAAAATCAACTTTCTCAGCCGGCGGAGCTGTACTGCTCACTTTACTGTTGATCATATTCGGCGGAGTAACTGATATAATGGTAATTCTGCTAGCACTGACCACTGCATTTTCGTTGTTTGTTAACCTTGATATCACAATTAAAATAATTCGCGGCAATAAAAAAATGATTGGCGCTTATGTTTCTCACATCGGTATTGCATTATTTATTCTTGGAGTTATTGGTTCTGCAGTTTATAGTGATGAAGTTGATATTGACCTTGTGAAAAACAAACCTGTATCCGCCTTTGGATATGATCTGACGTTTACAAATATGTATCCTATAGAGAACAACACAAAGTATGCTTTTAATGTTGTTATTAAAAAAGGGAACAGCGAATACTCAGTAGCACCTATTATGTATATGAGCGAGTTCAATAATAGTCTTGTTCGTGAACCAGCAATATTAACTCTTCTAACAAAAGATTTGTACCTGTCTCCATTGGGTTATGATGATACAAAAAGCAAACCCGATGCACACTCTCACGGTTCTGTTTCATTAGAGAAAGGTGGGACGACAGATTTCCATGGTGCTAATATAACTTTTGAAAGGTTTGACCTTTCTCCTGAAACTATGCAGGCAATGAGTGAAGGTAAAGATTTCAAAATGGGTGCAGTGCTTAGAATTGAAAAGGAAGGGAAGAATGAAGAAGTTGAGCTTTTCAGAAAAGTAACCGGGGGTGAAGTTGAATTTACTTTTTATGTTAATGAAGATTTTAATCTAAAGATAGAGCTGAAAAACCTCACATCTGCTGATATTGAAATTATTTTATCCGAACTTGATGAAGCTGCCGTTACAGAAGAATCAGTAACTACTGAAAGCCAGGAAACATTAACTGTTTCCGCAAGCATAAAGCCATTCATAAGTCTTGTTTGGATTGGAGTACTCGTGATGGTAATCGGTTTCTTTGTTGCTGTTGCCAGAAGATTAACCGAATCAAAAGTTATCTCTTAAACGAAAATTTCATAATTAGAAAATTAATGCCCGGAATAGCCGGGCATTTTTATTTTTCATTTGAAATAATGAATTTTAATTTCTAGTGATGTAAGAATAATTTTGGATATCGTCAGTTGTGAACGCATAGTCCGCTAATTCGGGGGTCTGCGTGTATACATAAACAAAAACGTTGGCACCAACAATTGCTTCACCTGTTAATGTTTTTTTAAAACAAAAACCGGCTCATTGCTGAGCCGGTCTCTGCTGGTGGTTGTGGTTGAGTCGGGATAGGAAACTCATAAATCAGATGATAAAAATTTTTCCCCTGTTTGTGTGGTCCCTTTTCTAAAACTTTTTATTTTGATGAAGTTTGATTTTAAATTTCTTTATAACTGCTTGAGGAATTTCAATTTTCCTGCCATTGGCAAGAACTACGAAATAAACGTCTTACTCTCATAAAATTCGACGACAGTTATTTCGTCAATTTAATTTTGATTAAAAATTACTAGTAAATAATTTTAACCATTCATTATTAAGACAATCTCATTTTGTAATATTTGAAAATACTGCCTGTAATAATTACTTATCCACCCTGTTTTGGCCTTATTTATTGATATTTTTTGAGGAATATTTGAATTAACGACATTCTTGTCATGAAGATTATCGGAATTGAAATATCTATTCAATTAACAGATTGGTTGTGTATGATTTAATTGATCAGAAGATTTTTTTCCCTTAAAGCAGAAATTAGATATGAGGCAGTTTCAATAATATAAAAATGTAAGTCAACTAACCTGGATTTGTTGAACAATCAATTTAAAGTCAATTAGGAAACCTGTAGGAGAAAGATGTATTAGT
>Ga0137465_1000763_pt1 | contig 10825 bp, 9 predicted proteins | sample EasRivERMGT828_2_FD_104906 | JGI IMG/M metagenome (GOLD analysis project Ga0137465, IMG submission 104906) | Soil microbial communities from meander-bound floodplain in the East River, Colorado, USA - East River MetaG ERMGT828_2 | ecosystem: Environmental > Terrestrial > Soil > Floodplain ... | reverse complement strand
GGGGTCGCGGTGCCGACGCCGGGTGGGATCGGGAGCTTTCACGAGGCGTATCGGATCGCGGTGACGACTTTTTTCCGCGCGCCGAACAATGCGGCCGTGAGCGCCGCGCTTGTGCTTCATGCGGTGACGTTTTTCACGAGCCTGGTGCCCGGGGTGGTCATCATGGCCAGAGACGGCTTGAGCGTGGCGGGCCTGGGCCGGCTGGCCGGCGCCGCACGCCAGGAGGAGACGGCGGAAACCGATGAAATGCCCGTTCTGCGGCCATCTGGGCGATAAGGTCGTCGACTCGCGCGAGAGCAAGGAGGGCGAGGTGATTCGCCGCCGGCGCGAATGCCTCGACTGCAGTCGCCGATTCACCAGCTACGAGCGGATCGACGAGATCCCGTACATGGTGATCAAGAAAGACGGCACGCGCGAACGCTTCGAACGGCAGAAGCTGATCGCGGGCCTCCTCAAGGCGTGCGAGAAGCGGCCGGTCAGCGTCGCTGCGCTCGAAGGCGTTGCCGACAAGATCGAAGCGACCCTTCAGGAGCGGCCCGAGAAGGAGATGGCCACCGACGAAGTCGGCCGCCTCGTCATGGACGAGCTCAAGCGGCTCGACAAGGTCGCCTACGTTCGCTTCGCGTCGGTGTACCGCCACTTCCGCGACATCGGCGAATTCATGACCGAGCTCAAAGATCTTCTGAATGCGAAGGACTAGCGGAGGGTCGGTCGCCGTTCCACCTCCTCCGCGCCCGGCGCCCGCGCCAGCCCGGCGCAGCTCCGGGCCCCGCGTGCGAAAGCCCTTCCGCGACAACACCCGGCTCATCGTCGCCGGCATTGTCTTTCTTCTCGCCGTGCTGGCTGGTCTGCTCACGCTGGCCTCGCGGTCGGCGCGCCTGGCGCCGGATTTCCTCACCGAGTTCGTCCTCTACGCCCTGTCGGCGACGAACCTCACGATCCTCGTCGCGCTCGTCTTCGTCCTCGCGCGCAACATCGTCAAGCTGTTTGTCGAGCGGCGGCGCGGGCTCCCATTCGCCCGCTTCCGCGGCAAGCTCGTCGCCGTGCTCCTCGGGATGACCATCATCCCGGCGGTGCTCGTGCTGATCGTCGGCAGCGAGGTCATCCGCAACAGCGTGGATCGCTGGTTCAACGCGCCGATGAACGACGTGCTGTCATCGGCGAACGCGATTGCCGGCGATTACTACCAGGAGCAGCAGCGCCTCGTGTCGACGCAGGCGCAGCGGATGGCGCGCGCGCTTGCGACAATGGATTTGACGGCGTCCTCGACCGCCGTACGCGACGTCATCGCTGGCGACGTTCTCCAGGAGCGCGTCGCGCTGGCCGAGGTCTATCGCGTTGCGGACGTGGGAGGCTCGCGGCAGGTGTTGCCAGTTGTGGACATGTCGGGGGCCGCGTTGCCGCGCGACTACTCGCGCGCATCGGCGGCCGCGCTGGCGGAGCGAACCGTTGCCGCAGGCACCGAAACACACGTCGTCGACCAGCTACCAGGCGGAGGCAATCTGATCCGGTCCGCGGTCCCGATTCGCTCCGCTGCCAACGGCCCGGTACGTGGCGTCGTGATCGCAAGCGAGTACCTGACCAGCGAATTCGCCTCGCGTGCCCGACGGATGACCGCGGCATACGAGGCGTATCAGCAGCTCCAGGTGCTCAAGCAGCCACTCGCGGGCGTCTACCTGTCGTTCTTCCTGATGCTCACGCTGATGATCCTGATTGGCTCCACCTGGATGGGGCTGTACCTGGCCAAACGCATCACGCGTCCGATTCAGTTGCTGGCCACCGCCGCGAAGGAGATTGGGGCCGGTCACCTCGATCATCGTGTCGTTCCCGAGACGCAGGACGAATTCGGCTCGCTGATCGACGCGTTCAACAGCATGGCCGGCGATCTGGCGACGAGCCGGCAACGACTCGAGCGCTCGGCGGTCGATCTCGAGCGCAAGCACCTGGACGTCGAGGGACGGCGTCGTTACATCGAGACAATTCTCGATCGCATTGCAACCGGCGTGATTTCGGTCGATGCGGCAGGACGCATCCGCACCGCGAACTCCGCTGCGGCGCGTCTCCTTGGCGTCGACGCGTCGGCCGCAGGCCTGCCCGCGGGAACGGCGTTTGCCGACCCCGAGCTCAAGCCGCTGGCGGAGGTGATCGACGAAGCGCTCCGGAGCCGCAACGACGTGCACCCGCGCGACGTGTCGATGACGCGCGGCGGGCGCGAGCTGCACCTCGCCATGATGGCCACGCCGCTCCGACGCGAAGACGGCGGGTCCGACGGCGTCGTGATTGTGTTCGACGACGTGACGCCGCTGATTCGCGCGCAGAAAGTCGCCGCGTGGCGCGAGGTGGCGCGCCGGCTCGCCCACGAAATCAAGAATCCGCTGACGCCTATCCAGCTGTCGGCCGAGCGGATGCGCCGGCACCTCTCGTCCGCGCCGGAGCCGACGAAAGCGCTGGTCGAAGAGTGCACCGGGACGATCGTCGCCGAGGTCGAGTCGCTCAAGGCGCTCGTCGACGAGTTCTCGCAGTTCGCGCGCATGCCAGCTCCCCGCGCGACGTCCACGGATCTTCACGATCTGCTCAGTGATGTCCTCAGCCTCTATCAGGGCATCTTTACCAACGTCGACATCCGTCCCTGCTTTGCCGCGTCGCTGCCGAAGGTGTCCGTCGACCCCGAACAGATCCGCCGCGTCTTGATTAATCTCGTCGACAACGCCATCGAGGCGATGGAACAGCGAGGGACGATCGAGATCGAAACGCAGCACGATCCATCGAACAACCTGGTTCGAATCATCGTGGCCGATGATGGCCCTGGCATTCCGGAGTCCGAGCGCGACAAGCTGTTCCTCCCGTACTACTCCACCAAGAGGCGCGGCAGCGGCCTCGGTCTCGCCATCGTCCGCCGCATCGTCGCCGAGCACGGAGGCAGCATCGACGTGACGGACAACACACCCCGAGGAACACGCTTCGCCGTGGAGCTGCCTTGCTGAACGTGTCGTTCACAGTTCTGGGTTCTCGCTTCTCCGCTCGAGTTCATCTTCGGTGCCGGGTTCGATGTTCTGAGTTCCGCGCTCCGGGTCTGCGCGTCCACGCGCACCAGAACCCCGAACTCCGAATCGCGAACCGAACTTGAACACGAACCGAGAAGAGGGAAGATAGAAGAGTGAACAGCGGCACTCAGGCTGATGCCATCAATCCTCATCGTTGACGACGAGCCGGGTGTTCGCAGCGCGTTGGGAGGCGTGTTGCGTGACGAAGGCTACGAGGTCGACGCCGTCGACAGCGGCGAGGCGTGCCTGGAACGTCTTGGCCGCCAGGCGTACGACGTCGTCGTACTCGACATCTGGCTGCCCGGAATGGACGGCCTGGCGACGTTTGCGCGGATGCGCGAGCGGCAGATCGAGTCGCAGGTCGTCATGATTTCCGGCCACGGCAACATCGAGTCCGCGGTCCGCGCGATCAAGATGGGCGCGTTCGACTTCGTCGAGAAGCCGTTGTCGCTGGAAAAAACCGTGCTGGTCGTCCGCAACGCGCTGCGCCAGCGGCATCTCGAGGCCGAGAACCAGGCGCTCCGCGCGCGTGTCGACGCGCAGCACACGATGGTCGGGGAGAGCTACGCGATGGTGCAGCTCCGCGAGCAGGTCGCGATGGCGGCGCCCACCAACGGCCGCGTACTCATCTACGGCGAGAACGGCACGGGGAAGGAGCTTGTCGCGCGGAACATCCACCAGATGAGCCGCCGGCGCACCGGCCCGTTCATCGAAGTGAACTGCGCGGCGATTCCCGAGGAGCTGATCGAGAGTGAGCTGTTCGGCCACGTCCGCGGCGCGTTCACCGGCGCGGTCGCAGACCGCCGGGGAAAGTTCGAGCTCTCGCACGGAGGGACCATCTTCCTCGACGAGATCGGCGACATGACGCTGAAGACGCAGGCCAAGGTGCTGCGCGTGCTCCAGGAGCAGGTCATGGAGCCGGTGGGTGGATCGACTCGGATCCGCGTGGATGCGCGCGTCCTCGCAGCCACCAACAAGGACCTGCCCGCGGAAATCCGTGGCGGCCGCTTCCGCGAGGATCTCTTCTTCCGCCTCAACGTCGTGCCGATTTTCGTGCCGGCACTGCGCGACCGGCAGGAGGACATCCCGTTGCTGGCCGAACACTTCATGGCGATGCTGGCGCGCGAGTACGGCCGGCGGCCGAAGATGTTCGATGTCGACGCGATGACCGCGCTGCAGCACTATCCGTGGCCCGGCAACGTCCGTGAGATGCGGAACCTGGTCGAGCGGCTGATGATCATGGTGCCCGGCGAGCGCATCACTGCGCGCGATCTCGCATTTCTCGACCAGGGCACGGTCGGGGGCATCGAAGCCTCGACCCCGGCGCCCGCGACCATGGCGCCGCTGCACGACGCGCGCGACCGGTTTGAGCGCGACTACATTCTCCGGGCGCTGGCGGCGCAGCAGGGCAACATCTCGCGCACCGCCGACGCGCTCGGCATCGAGCGAAGCAATCTGTATCGGAAGATGCGCTCGTTCGGGATCATGCCCGCGCGCAAAGCTGAAGACGAGGAAGCCGTCTAACTGTCAAGACTTTCAACCACGAAGAACGCGAAGGTCACGAAGGAAAGCTAGTCTGACTCGCGGAGGCGCGTTTCGAGCACCTGATGTCGATTGAAATCGGTGAGCTGTAGGGCCGAACCAGCAGCGTCGACAAGCGCCGCCGCTGGGACGAGGCCGACGATTTCGCTTTCGAGCACGTTCACACCGTAGCGCTCCGCTTCGCGCTTCACGGCTTCAAACACACGGTGAATCGGCGTCTTCTCGTAGTTGGTCAGATTCATCGACACCTGGACGATGCCGCGATCGGCCAGCGTCACACCCATCGCCTTGACGAACCGGAATCCGCCGCTGCTGAACCGGACGGCGGCCGCGATCTTTTTCGCCACGTCGAGGCGATCGGTGCTGAGATTGACGTTGTACGCGATGAGCGGCATGCGGGCGCCAATTACCGTCGCGCCGGCGGTTGGATGGGGAGACGAAGGCCCATAGTCGGGCGTCCATCCTTCACCGGCCATCTTCGTCGCCAGCCCTTCGAACTCGCCGCGCCGGATGTCTTCGAGGTTCTTGCGAAGAGGATTCGTCGACGCTTCCTCGTATAGATAGACAGGAATCGAGAACCGCTCCGCCACCGCTTGCGCCGTCTCCTTCGCCAGCGCCACGCATTGCTCCATCGTCACGCCTTCGATCGGGACGAACGGGACGACGTCAACCGCGCCCAGACGCGGATGCTCACCGATGTGGGTCCTCAGATCGACTGATGCGAGAGCGGCCTCGAAGAGCGCGAGGACCGCCGCCTTGATTGGGTCGGCGGCGCCCGCCATCGTGATCACCGAACGGTTGTGAGAGGCGTCGGACGACGAATCGAGCAGCCGCGCGCCCGGCACGCGCCGCACGGCGTCGACGATGCCGGCAACGACGTCAGACCGCCGTCCCTCGCTGACGTTCGGGACGCATTCGATGATCGCCATCGACCTCAATGTTAGACGCTTTTCCTTGCGTTCCTCTGTGCGTTGTGCCAAACGATTCGTGTGCGCAAGCGACCCGCTACACAGGCAGCACGAAGGAAGCGAGCCAAGCCGCGACTCGTCACGAAGGCGCATCAGCTGGAACGCGATGAAGCCGAGGCGGCGCTCAGTGCCGCACAGCGCATCATTCGGCGGACGGATGGCAAAAAGTAGACAGCTCCGACACGAGGAGCGACAACCGTGAAACAGGATGCGGCGTGGTCGTCGCGGTCATCGTGGCGTTGGTGTGGGCGAGTCTCTGGTTCACGCTGCGGCGACGAACGCCCCAGACGGCCGCACGATAATGGTGCTAATTCGTTGACGGATCGGGGGGGTTGCCCCATAATCGCACCGGAGTTCCCTAGACACCTGATCGCCTGATGACGGAGCCACTGCGCACCGATTCCGCACGCACACCTGCACCATCGGACGATCGCGATCGCGCCACGCGCATCGAAGAGCTCCTTGTCTCCGGACTCGATCACTACTTCGCCGCTGATTACGAACAAGCCATCAACATCTGGACGCGTGTAGTCTTTCTCGAGCGCGACCACGATCGCGCGCGCGCCTACATCGATCGCGCGCGAAGCGCGATTGCCGAGCGGCAGCGCGAGTCGGAGGAACTGCTGCACCGCGGCGTCGACGCCTACAAGCTGGGAGATGTCGCGAGCGCACGCGATCTGCTGACGCAAGCCGTCGACCGGGGCGCACCAAGCGATGAAGCGCTCGTGTTACTGGATCGCCTGGACCGTCTCGACGGAGTCGGCTTCGATGCCCCGTCGTATCAGCGGAGCGCGCCGGTCCGGCCATCGCCGGTTATCGCGCTCTCTCCAACTGCGCGAAAGCCTCTGCGCTGGTTGATCGCCGGGGCCATCGTCGTTGCCGCGGCAGCAGCCATCATGTTGGGCGGCGCTCCTGTGCTCTCATGGATGATCGATGTTCCGGCCGCAGTGCCGCCAACCGTACAGGCGGCGGAGCCGCTGCCCATCGTCCGCACCGCGGACACCTTGCTCGATCGCGCACGCGGACTCTACACGGGGGGACACTTGCACGACGCCCTGCGCCTGCTCGATCGGATTGATATCGCTGATCCTGTTCGTGCCGAGGCTGATCGCCTGCGGGCCGACGTGCAGCGCGATTTGCTTGCCGCCGCATCCGCCGGGACGTCCGGACCCTCTGGCGCTGGAGGCGCGCGATGAAGTGCCCCAAGTGCGCCTACCTGGGATTCGAGACGGGCGATCGGTGCAAGAACTGCGGGTACGACTTCTCATTGCTCGCCGCGGCGGACTCCGATTCCTCCGATCGCCTCCATCACGCTTCGTCGGATGAGCTCGATTTCGTCCATCAAGCATCGTCTGGCGAGCCCGACTACGTGTTTCGAACGCCGTCGGCCGACGACGTGTCGATTCAGGTCAACGAGGACCTCGATCCGTACGATCGATGGTTTGACATTCGTCGCGAACCGCTCGGCGGGAAGCGGGGGCCGGAGCTGAGCCTGCGCCACACAGACGCTGCGCTTCCGGTTTCGTTGACACCAGAGTCCCCATATGCCGATGAGCCTCCGGCGCCCCCACCTGTCGTCCATTTCGTCCCGGTGAGCTCGGCGGAAGCCTTGCCGCTCTTCAGACCGTCCGACGACGCAGACGACGAGCCGCTCATCAAGATGCCTGCGGCGCCACGCGCGCCGCTTGCGGTCCGGCGCACGCCAGATACGCCGCGTTTGCGGGCTGTGGCGCGGCCGGCCTGGCGTCCGCCGGCACCTGTGCTTCAATTTTCAGAGGAGCCGCTCGACGTTGCCGCCGGGCCTGCGGAGACACTCCCGCATGTCGAGCCTTGGGCCGCCGGCGCCATGACAAGCGAGTCGAGTCGCACAGGCGGCCGGCTCATGGCTGCGGTGGTCGACCACGCCATCCTGCTTGGCATCGATCTCGGCGTCGTGTATTTCACGGTACGTATGGCGGGATTGTCGATGAGCGAGTGGAATGTGCTTCCAATCGCGCCGATGCTCACGTTCCTTGGCCTGCTGAAGATTTCCTACTTCTATGCGTTCACCGCAGTAGGGGGGCAGACGATCGGCAAGATGGCGGTGGGCACGTGTGTGATCGCCGAGGACGGCGCCCCGGTCGATTCCGCACGGGCGATGCGCCGCACGTGCGCCGGCGTGCTGTCGGTTCTCCTGCTCGGTCTCGGATTCGCTCCCGCGCTCTTCGGCAATCGCCGGGCGCTGCACGATCGGCTCGCCGGCACGCGCGTCGTTCGCCTTCGCTCGGTCTAACCGGGCCTCCCGGCATGCTCCTGCGTCGTATCGGGGTGTTCATCGCGACATGCGCGTATGTCGGTTATGCGCCGGTCGCGCCGGGTACATTCGGCTCCGCCATCGGGCTGGCGGTGTTCTACGTTGTGCGCCACCAGCGATCGACCACCGTCGAGGTGGCCGCGATCGTCGCGCTCGCGGCGGTCGGCCTGTGGAGTGCGACCGAGGCCGAGCATCATTTCGGGGGCATCGACCCTGGCCCGGTCGTGATCGATGAAGTCATCGGCATGCTGATCACTCTCGCGTTCATTCCGGTGAATATGGCTGGCGCCATCGTCGCGTTCTTGATCTTCCGGTTCCTTGACGTGGTGAAGCCGTGGCCCGCGCGGCGACTCGAGCAGCTCCCTGGCGGTTTCGGAGTGGTGCTGGACGACATGATGGCGGGCGTGTACGGAAATGTGATGATGTGGGGTCTCGTCAGCCTGCTGCCGACCGCGCTGACATGATGGTTCGACTTTCGCTCACGATCATCCTGAGCAGAGTCGAGGGATGAAGCTGCTCTCTCGCGCTGCGATCATCGCCGTCGGGAGCGAGCTGCTCACGCCGTCCCGCACGGACACCAACTCGTTGTTCATCACCGAGCAGCTGAATCTGCTGGGCCTCGACGTCGTGTTCAAGAGCATCGTTGGCGATGATCGCGGAGAGCTCGAGAACGCCGTGCGCGGCGCGATCGCGCGTGTCGATCTGCTGGTGTGCTGCGGAGGGCTGGGCCCGACCGATGACGATCTGACGCGGCCGGTGGTAGCGGAGGTCTTGAAGCGGCCGCTTGTGGAAGACGAGGGGATTACCGCCCGCATCCGTGCGCGGTTCCAGGGGCGCGGACTCGAGATGCCCGAGATCAACCGCCGCCAGGCGATGGTGCCCGTCGGTGCGCGCGTGCTCGAGAACGCCAACGGCACCGCGCCTGGCCTTTGGATTGAGGACGCCGAGCGCGTTGTGTTGCTGCTTCCTGGGCCGCCGCGGGAATTGAAGCCGATGATGACGGCCGCTGCGGATGGACTGCTGAGCGAGCGGGCCGCCGGCCAACCACTCGTGCGGCGTGTCATCAGGATCACCGGGCGAAGCGAATCGCACACCGAGGAAGCCGTGCAGCCGCTCTACGCCGAGTGGTCGCGGGCGGCGATTCCGATCTCGGCGACGATCCTCGCGTCGCTCGGACAGATCGAGCTTCACCTGTCGGCGTGCTGCGGGTCGCGTGCCGCAGCCGACGCCGCGCTCGATGAAGCGGTCGAACGCGTCAATGCCGTGATGGGGATGCACGTCTACAGCACCGACGGCCGCGCACTCGAAGAGGTGGTGGGCGCGATCCTGACCGATCGCAAGCTGACCATTGGCGTGGCGGAGTCATGCACCGGCGGATTGATCACGTCGCGACTGACGGATGTCCCGGGCAGTTCCCGGTACGTCGAGCGGGGCGTGGTCACCTACAGCAACAGCTCGAAGGTGGAATTGCTCGGCGTTCCCGAGGCAACCCTCGCGGCCCATGGGGCCGTCAGCGAACCGGTGGCGACCGCAATGGCGGAAGGCATCAGGTCACGATCGAAGGTCGACGTCGGCATCGGCGTCACCGGCATTGCGGGGCCTGATGGAGGCACGCCCGAGAAGCCCGTCGGCACGGTGGCGATTGCCGCCGTATCGCCGTCTGGCAGCCGCGTGCGCACATTCCGGTTTGTCGGCGGCCGCGAGATGGTGAAGTTCCAGGCATCGCAGGCGGCGCTCGATATGGTCCGGCGCATGCTGCTGGAGCCGTGAGGCTGTTCGTTGCGGCTGAGATTGGGGAGCGCCTGGCCGGTCGCGCGGCGGACCTGATTCGCGAGCTCGAGAAGAGAGCGGCCGACGCGGCACCTCGCGCCCGATTGACGTGGCTCGTCGCGGATCGTCTCCACATCACGGTCAAGTTCATCGGCGACGTCGACGACGTTCGTGCCGCTGCGATCGTGGCGGTCCTCCAGCCACCGCTGGACGTTGAGTCGTTCGATCTCACGGTCGCCGGGATGGGCGCGTTCCCGAAAAGCGGTCCGCCGCGCGTGCTGTGGATTGGCATCGAGCCGGGCAGGGACGACCTGATTGCGGCGGAACGCGAAATCAGCGCCAGGCTGACGACGGTCGGAATACCGCCCGAACGCCGGCTGTATAGTCCCCACCTGACGCTGGCTCGGGTGCGCGAGGCGGCGGGGCTACGGTCGGCGAGTCTGCTCGATGGGCTCGAAGATCGGTCGCTCGGCACGACCCGTATCGACGCGATTACACTGTTTCAGAGTCGATTGTCGCCAAAGGGGCCGACGTATGTGCCGCTGTTGCGGACGGCTCTCGGAAGGCGGACCTGAAGGTCCGCCTCTACGGAATCGGGATCTGGGCGCACGTAGAGGCGGGTCTTCAGACTCGCCGGGGACAATGAATACGATTCTCACCGTCACCCTGGGGTATCTAATCGGATCGGTGCCGTTTGCGTTTCTGATGACGCGCGGACGCGGGATCGATCTGCGCCACATCGGCAGTGGCAACGTCGGTGCTGCCAACGTGTTGCGGGCGACCGGTGTGCCGTCCGCCGTGATGGTGATGCTGCTCGACTCGTTGAAGGGCTCTGTGGCCGTGCTGGCGGCGCAGGCGATGACCACCGGAGCCGCGGCGCCTGTCGCGGCGGGAATCGCGTCGATCCTGGGCCACATCTATCCCGTGTGGCTGCGCTTCCACGGCGGCAAAGGCGTAGCGACGGCGGCGGGCGTGTTCGGCGTGCTCGCGCCGATCGCGCTGTTGATCGCGTCGGGAGTGTTTGTGCTCACGATCTGCGTGACACGGTTCATTTCCGCAGGATCCGTCGCTGCGGCGGTGGCACTGGCAATCGCCGCGGCGGCAACCGATGCGCCGGGCGCAGTCATCACCGGCACTGTTGGCGCCGCATTGATCATTCTGTCCCGGCATCGCGCGAACCTCGTGCGGCTGGCCGCCGGCACGGAACG
>Ga0137465_1000761_pt1 | contig 10831 bp, 8 predicted proteins | sample EasRivERMGT828_2_FD_104906 | JGI IMG/M metagenome (GOLD analysis project Ga0137465, IMG submission 104906) | Soil microbial communities from meander-bound floodplain in the East River, Colorado, USA - East River MetaG ERMGT828_2 | ecosystem: Environmental > Terrestrial > Soil > Floodplain ... | reverse complement strand
TTTAGCAGCAGATGAAGAACCTATTTCAATAGTCCAATCGAGAAAGTAATCATCAATCGTTGGTTCAGCAGAACCCAACTGTAAAGTAGTTTCATTGATGCGAGTACCAGTACCTTCAAGACCATCAAATCCTGGTACAACATCTACTTGCCAATACGGTTGACCACCTACAGATATATCCTTAACCTGTACAATTATAGGTTGTTTTGAAGTCAACGACGAAGAAGATTCTATAGAATTAAATACATTCGTTATATCTGGTAACGGACTTTCACCATCATAAATTCTCTGATCGTATATGGAAGCACTAATTTCTACTCTGTAATCTGGTGTCCTTTTAGCTCCATCTATCAAAATTTTTCTAATCTGTACGTTCTGCTCACCTATCATCCACATATCACGTTGCGTTAATTGTATCACATTACCATTCGCATCTAACAATGCGTTCTCTAGGTCAACCTCATTGATATCAACACCAGCTGGAGTGATAACAGTTTGTGTTGATGTGATATTCAAATCGGCTATCACTACAAATATCGCATATACCTTTCCAGCCTCTAATGTGATAGGCCGATCTAACTTAACATTCGATCCAGTACTTTCATATCCTACATATCCTGAAAATCCACCGTATCTATTTGATGTACGAAAACTCAAAGGGCACACATCTAGTGGCATGGAAACTATATCTGAATTGGATGTGCTAAAATTATAGAACGTGTCTATCAATTGTCGCTTATCCATATGGCGTCGCATCTTTCTTGCGACTTGCGCCTTCCTAACTATGGATATAAATGATAATTCATCAGCACGTTCTGGGCTGCTAAGCAATCCACCACGTTGATACAACTTAGCCGGAGTAGACTTATAGTCAGCTAGATCAAATGGGAAATCTGCTAGCACAGTATTGAACTTAGGACGATCGTCACTTCCATACTCACGAGTAAATGTGCCATCGATTATATTTCCAGGCCAAGCATACCCACGGACAGGCGCATCTAACACCTCACCTTTATCTACAAGGTATTGAATCTTACCTAGAACAGGCATTAAAAATGCATCGCCCTCAAAACATAAATTTCGTAATATTTCCCATCCAGGCCTTCTATCATTTAGAATTACATCACAATGATCTCTATCTTCAAGACCTGTATATCCTTCTACCTGTTCAACTGCATATTGTGCACCAGCACGTAATGAAGACATGTCAAGAATATCACTTCTAAGTGCGGAACCCAATCCATGTTCAGCATTAGTACATACATAACGAACTATCCATGGCCGGAGATTAGTCCACTTCTTTATAAGAACTCCGCACTCTTCATCCAATACGTCTACAAGTATTCCTTTCTCACGAGCACTTATCTCCAATCCATCTATAGAAGATACCTGTTCTGAAGCGATACCTCTAACCCGTAACAATGCATTATTTGGATATGCAGTCGTGATATTTATGGTCTCCATAATATTCACAAGAACTGCAGGAGCAGATTGTTGTGACACTATTCTGATGTTTATACACTGAATAGACCAATCCCATCTACCACGATCTGGAAACTCTAACTCTATGTCAGTAAACAATCCATTTCTATGTTGGGCCTGAAATAAATGTCTACGAGAATCTATAGTCCATGTCGGATCACTATTCCTTTTATACCTTATTTCAAATTCATACCAACCTTCATGAACTGTACCAGCATCACCACCACTTGTACGAATTCCAAATATCCCATTAGGGAATTGAATAAACATCGTGATCTTATCGCATAGACTTCTAGTAGTTCCAGTTATCACCGTATTAGCATTATCAACATTAAGAACTGGCACTGGTATTGTAGATGCGATACTATATACCATATGCGCTAATTCATGACCACTAAATATCTCTTGATTTGCAGTGCCTTTACGCCATTCCCACTCGAATGGAAAATCTTCTACATGAGTTCCTTTTGATCTTACTTTCGATATTTCCTCAATCTCACCGACACCCATAAAGTAGACAACATCAAACGTCATCTTACGGAATAGTCTCTTTGAAACTGCACCGAATGTAGTTATCAATTCGGTCTTACTTGCAATCAAATGTCCAAATACATCACGTTCACCTGCCACTATAAATTTAGTTGTTCCAGGTGCGACAGTATTTTGTACACCCGCAACAGCATATCCAGGTTGTGATTTCGATTGATCAGGCTTCTTAGGAGCAGGCAGTAAGAAGCGCAATGCAATACTAACTGCTAACGATACTGCCATACCGATTAAATACGCTACAAGAGCAGCGCCACCTTCATAACCTGGATTCTTAGTCCAAACAGTTACATCATCATGCACACCACCAATAAATAATTCCCAATCAGGGAAATGTTCACCGTTAATAACGACAGCACTTATGTTATCCTTATGATGCCCAAATAGATACCCAAGATTTGATCCATGCTTGTTGTTTAACAACACCGTCTCATCAGACAATGGACTAGAAGGATCAAATGGTGCTTTAACAATCAATTTCATACGAATGACCTATGACGAAACAATTTACAGATTGCTGGTCTTCCATAAAGTCTATTCCAAGGTGGAGTAGTCGTGTCATCTATTGTAACTCCACCACCTGTTTTAGAGCAATGAACCATTAAATGATCGTTTAACATGGAGCCGATATGCACTTTATCACGACCAGCTAGATAACCTATTATGTCTAAAAACTGTGCTGGCTTTTCTACTTCTTGGAATTCCTCTTGTGCCTTCCAAGATTCCTTTGGAAGTACCAAACCATATTCTTTAGAAAAATACCATACCCACCCCCAACAACCAAATCCTTTAGTGATGTCAATTTCTGGATTGCCAGGGTCTTCAAGTATATACTTCGTCTTATTGACCCACTCCTCACGTATGCGCTTATAAACTTCCAATCCAGCAATCATAACGACCCCGCACGAATTACATCTGCCCTCAAAGCAGGGAATTCATTAGTCTCAAGTGTCTGTCTAGGAACTGGATCGTCAAACTTTACTCTAAAGCCACAAACGATTATAGCGCCCACATCATTTGTACGCAAGACCTCAACACTCATTACTTCTTCGTCATACATATACACATCAGGATCATTACCCTCATCATACACCAAAAGTTGTTTTCTTATTTCTTTGTCCTCAATTATCACACGACGATCTAAATAGTCATCTATTCTATTACCAACATTCGGCAATTTGATTTCTGCCTGTGGTATCTCCATCTTTGTAGACACTTCGCTTTCAGAAAACACCATTAGCACCGGTTCATATATGTTACCTTGAAAGCCTATAGGTCGTGAAAAGTTAGCAAAATAATCGTACACTCTAGGCTCAGCATCTTCCTCACTGGTCATTATACAAAACGCCTCAAAATACACCAAACCAGAATCATTGTTGTTTAATTTCTTAACTAGACTAGATGGTAAATCTTTCATCTCAAATACTCCCTTATGACAACTTGAGATACATCATACACCTTAAAGTTATCTGTCATCTGCCCTATCGTATTACCATTTACCACAAAGAATGCTTTCGCGATTCTTTTACACTCCATCAATACTATAGGCATATCAGCAGCAGGAGCAGTAGTAAATCGAAGTGCTCCAGTAGAAAATGTCAATGTCCAACCTGAATTTACAATACCACCCACCTTCATTAACACAGACTGTGGATAAACCCAACGCCATGGTAGAAACCAATCACGACGATTACCATCACCATAACCTAAGAATTGTGGTTCTCTAATATAACCATCTATCCCACAATCAAACCAAAACTTTTTATCACCCATATGATACTGAATAGCGTCACGAACTTGTTCTTTATCGAAATCTCTCACTAACGAAAATTCTAACGCCCACTCAGTAGTTATTTTCTCACTTAATCGTTGTAACTCTTGGACCTCAAGACCTTCCTGCACTGCACGCAATTTGAAGCTTGCAACAGGAGGATTAGTGAATGAAAACGCCCAATGCTTCATTGTTTACTCACTCCTTTGATAATCGTAGTCAACTGACCACCTGCCTTCTTATCTTTTCTAAACGCTTGTACCAACTCAGCATACGTTGTTTTCATAGATTGTGGATCAATCGGATTATGGAAATGAACCTCAACCACTGTTGGTGCAGGATCAACATTAACCGGCGATTGATTACTTTGAGCTCCACTACGTCCACTAGTACCTCCTCCTGTAAATGTAACAGGTATCGAACGATTGTCTGGCAACGGTACAATAGCTTCAAACTCTCTTGGTGCATTCTCACCCATACGAGTTATCATCGTCGTAGGCTGCTTAACCATACCATAATTGCCAGAGCCGTATGGATTCACACCACCTTTAGCCGCACCCATAGCAAAATAACTACCAACACTACTAAATATATCTGTTAGCCATGACCAATCACTTTCACCACCTCCACCACCAAAGTCTATAGAACTTAACGACTCAAGCAACTTATCCACTATCGTACTCATCCAATCACCGAAACCTTGCACAGCCTGTAACAGCCCACTTCCTAACGTAGTTACAAACGTAGGAATACCAGTCATCATCTTACTCATAAAAGTATCAGCAGAAGCAGTAACACCATCCAGCAATGTCTTACCAGCAGTTTTAGCTCCTTCAATAAGTTTACCAAACTCTGCATCCAATCCTTCAATGCCATGTGTAACAGGATTTGTATCTGGAGTAGCTGCAATAGCAGCACTACCGCCAATACCCAATGACGAAACGATACCAGTAGAAAATTTAGTTATCAATTGCTTCATTGACATGCCAGTAATACTCTGCACCATAGAATCCATCAACGAAGTAGTCATTACACCAGCAATCTGCGATATAGATCGTAACCATCCCTGCAATATAGACTTCGCAAATCGTTTACCAAAATCTTCCTTAGACTCTGGATCAAATATATCATACCACATATCTGCAAACGCAGACTGCATATTCTCTACACCGGATTGTAATGCTCTCTCAATCGTTTGAATAGCATCCTTCTGTCTCTGCAAAGCATCTTCCGTAGCTGCTCTAATGCCAGCTAACGCACGTGCCTTTTTCAGCAACTCCTCATTCTCAGCTGATGTCAGATCAACGCCCTTCTTCTTCCACTCAACTATCTCCTTGTTGATCATCAAGTTGATGCGTTCTTCTGTAGTAATGACTTTCAACGCTTCAGATTCAAGCATCATAGCTAACATAGAATCTCTATGCGCAGCAGCCATTTCCTCAGCAACCTTACTAGATAGAGCACCTTGTGGATTATTCTGAGCCTCTTGCACCCTAGCTAACAAAGCCTTCAAAACTTGTATAGCTGCTTCAGCTTCTGCTGTTAACTCAGAACCCGTAGCTTCCTTCTCAGCTGTAGCTATCAATGCTCTCAATGATTTCTCTTGATCATCTAAACTCTTAGTAAAACCTTGCAATGCTGCTTTACCAGGATCAACACTAGAAACCAACGCATTATATGCATCCGATAAATTTGTAACGCCTTTAGTCAATGTATCTGTACGATTAAATAAATCAAGTTCAACATCAATCAACGCTCTCTTAGCCTTAATTCCATCATCACTTGATTGTCTAGCATCCTGCTCGTCTTGATCAAACTGTCTAGTTCTCTCAGCTAACTGATCCATAGCATATTTCAGCTTCATGTTAGCATCCGTTGCTTTCAATATCTGAGGTATCATTCTCTTATAGACAGCTTCTAACTCTGCTATGACCTTAGCTGGTGCACCCTCCTTAATCGCACGCTGTCTAGCTTCAATCAATGCCTGGCCTAGTGAAAACTCCTTAGCTGCTAATTCTCCTTTCTGCATACCTATCGCTTGCTCCTCCAAGTTTGTAAGTTGTCCCTGCAAACTTTGACGAGCACTGTCTATCATATCCTTCCACTTCTCTGTCGCAGCGGTATTATTACGAATAGCGCCGGATTGAGTATCAAGATATGTTGTTGTCTTAGACGTTACACCACCAAGAGCATCCATCGAATCAACAGCATCGCGCTGTTGAACCACAAGAGAAGATAGTCTACCTTCCAACTCCTTCATAGTTTTCTGAACTACTGGAGTGTCTGCCGTACCATACTTCTTAGAGTTAGACTGCAACAGATCAATTTTACCTTTGACTTTATCAACCTCACTACCTAACTTAGCAATACGATCTTTAGCAGCTTGCGTAGGATCAAACATCGCCCTATTCATATTAGCAGCAACACCGCCAGCTATCATAGTAAAGAATGCAGTTATCGCTTTACCAGCAGGACTGTTAATTGCATTATTCAAACTCTCCATTAGATTAGCAAATGCAGGCAATAACTCAGAGCCTATGATCATCTTCATAGCTCTCCACTGCTCTGCTATCTTCCGCTGGCTATCAATGTACTTTTCAGAAGCAGCTATAGCTTCCCCACTAAGAACAAGACCCATATTCTTAGCTTCTTCCATTAATTCTTGTATTGCTTTCGGTCCCTTATTAATTATGGTAAGTAATCTTGTTCCCTGATTACCAAACGCATCTAACGCCAACGCTGTTTGCTTTGATGATGGGCCGATCTTAAATAGCGCATCAGCAGTTTCTAACAAAATCTTAAGAGTTGGTTTAACAGTTGTCTCAGTATCTTTTACCTCTACGTTCAATTCTTTGAACACGCCAGCCATCTTCTTACTGCCGCTAGCTGATTCTTGAATCTTATCATTAAATCTAACTAAACTCATCTGCATATCTTGAACGCTCAAACCACCCATACGAGCAACATGATCCAATGCAGATAAAGATTCTATACTGATACTTGTCTTAGCCGACATGTCAGATAGATTCTCTGTATAGTGTGCTAACGCACCAGCTAACTTGTTTCCCACTACAAGCGCAACACCACTAGCAACAACGCCGAAAGCTGCTGTACCAGCAGTAAGCGCAGTTATCATACCAAGACTTGCCATACCACTCTGACCGGCAAGTATCCCACCAGCACCACCAGCACCAACCTGAGAGTGTGCCCTCATCATTCCCTGCACAACGCCTGCTACAGCCCTTCCTACTAAACCAAACCTATATGACATCAACGCAGCAGTATCTATGGCTTCTTCTTTTATCAATCCAAAGAATGTTTTCCACATAGATATTGGTGGAGGCTTAGTTGCATCCTGCATGGTTTTCTTCACACCTTCAGCAAGACCTTTAGTAAATGCTGACTGCTGCTCTTTAGACATCCTAGCCATCAATGGCTCATAAGTTTTAATGGCCTTACTCAATAAATCTTCATACTTCTTAGTTTCAACCTGCGCCCTTTCCCATGCAACAATAAACGCCTGCACGTTTTTATCCAAAGGTATTGCTGCTATCTGCTTCATCTCCTCCTTCTGTTGCTTCGTAGCATGTAGAGCAGGATTATAATATGGGGAATCTGGGTTAGGTCTAGTATTCATACCCATACCCACATTATTAGGGTTCATACCAGTATTTAATTTTATGTTTGGGCCTGTTGCTGCAGGATTTGTTGATATGCCATTTGGATAGTTCTTACTGAAGAACTCTGACTTAGACTTATTCAAAGCATCCTGTTGCTTTATAGCAGTAGCCAATGCCGCAGAGTATGCTGTTAAGAACTTTTGATTATGAGTTAACGCCACACCTTCCTTAGTTAAAAAATCCAACTTAGTCTGAAATACATCACGTTTAACTTCACCAGTCTCCATTGCCTTCATTGTCTTAGCGACTAGATCATTTATTCTTTTCTGGCTGTCTGTTACTGCTTTCTCTGCACGTGTTGTCTCAGATACCACGACGTCAGTAGCGGCTTTTGACTTCTTTGACACATTATCAAAACCATCTGACGCACTCTTAGTTATTGCAGTACCAAGATTTGCTGACTTAGCAGACATCTTATCTAATCGTGCAACAACATTGTCGAGACTGCTAGCAACCTTTGAAAAGGCAGATTCTATCACCCCAGGTAGTTTTGAGAACTCCCTGATTAGTCCACTAGCATCAGCAACAATTCTAGCTTCTAAGGTGTTACTCATATTACTTCCTTATACCAGGCCTATCTTGACTCTTCACGTCAGGCATCTTAGGCTTAGGTACTTCATTCTTAGCATTATCTTCTGCGTACTTGATCTTCGCATTTAAGAGCAACTTGTAATACACCCACATCTTACGTTCTGCCCAGCTACGTTTGTTCCAATCTAATATAGAACCATTTGCATATTCGGCGACTAATCCCATCTCCACAACAAACTCTGTATCTACCTTCAGTGGATTTGGCGGACCTGATGTTATGGCTTTGGGATCGTCGCCAAATATCTCATCATATAGAGAATCAGGAAATCCCAAAGCCTCCCTTATTCCCGGTCTATTGTTTCCTTCTCACGCATAGTCAACGCTTGGATATCAGAATACAACTGCTCAAACTGCTCATTACTAACACCCTGAGATTTCAAGATAGTAATGGCTTTATCTTGATCAAGTATCTGAGTAGCCGATTTATTATCATTCGCCTTAACTACCGGAACAGGTCTGCCGTCTGCATCCACATCCTCAATATCCATAGCAAGGCCATTAAGAATACTATGGTACAACGACCAACGAGCATGCTGAATAACTTGTTCCTTGTACTCAGGATCAGTTCTATCCTCAACTCTGATTATTTTACCATGTGGAAGACCTAATGCTTTAGCTTCTGGGCTGCCCGCGCGAATGTATTCATCCTTAGTTGGTGGTACTGGAGCCTTACGAGCTATCATATCCATAGCTTCAGCCATACCAACCGATTTAATCGGAATAGCCAACTCAACTTCTTCCTCGACTATTTCACCATCAACAATAGATGCTTCCTTCTTTTTCAACAACGAATATCCCCAAGCTAGAAACGGCTGCTCGCCAGCACGCAGTCTCTCAAGAACCTGACGACGTATTTTTGGTTTCTCAACTACCGGCGCTTTCACTTCATCTTCACTCATAATACACCCCTCAATCCAATCTGAACAATAATATGAACTCACTATTCAATTTCTTAACGTCTAACTGGACGTTGTCAGTAACAAACCACTTATCTTTTACCACTACTACATAGTTTCCAGCTCCTTCCCACCATTTCATTGAACTCACTGCTAACAATTCTATGATGCCTCTTATAGTATCTTGCTTTAACCCTGCCTTCCTCATCTTAGATATCAACATCAATTCCTTTACGTTCCTTCTACCTAACATTGCTTGATCACCAGTACCGTCAGGCACATGATATTGTGGTGTTATCGGACCGTGAAATATCATGTTAGACACTTGACCTGGTGTCATATCAGCTAATTCAGCTGCTTTCGACACGCTAACAGCTTCGATATGAGCCTTCATATCACGATTCTAAGACCCCTAGCAGCCTCCAGGCTTAATGCTACGGCTGAATTAAGGGTAAAGTAGCCTTTCGATATAAATTTATGCTTAAATTCGTTGTACATAAAGCAACAATCATGTAGTTTTCGTGACTTCTGGATCAGCAATCAAGTATCCGCGACAATTTCGTGGTGTGTTATACTTGCCTAAATCAGTCTTCACCTGTACGTCCCATTCGTATCTTACATATGGTTTAAATAAAACAGTTTGCAACTTAGTCACATTGAATCGTACAACACCTGTACCATCACTACCAGTATCCTCTATGTGACCTACATTAGCTACTTCGATAGCAGTTATATGTTTCTGCAATACCGCATCATCATCCACATTGTCTATATTCTCTTTCACTGTAAACCACGCATCAGTTAATTCCTGATCGTCTGTTATATCAACGATTGTCAACCGTATGATCCAATCATCCCCAGCAACCAAGTTTTCTATCACTGGTCTATTGTTATAGCTCATAATCTCCCCTAAACACTCCAGTAAGTTCTATAGCATCTAAAAATTCTGCTACAGATTCATATGGTCCACGAAATATCACTACAGCTTCATATCTTGACATTGTTTCAGCATTGAAAGAAGAAACTATTGAGAACGTAACATCACTACCAACTATCGAATACGTGCCATCACCAAGACTTATAATTCTATGAGACAACAAAGATGCAGTTTGACCAGATAACACATATATACCAGAATCCAACTGTAAAGAAAACGATCTAAAAATATTAGCATCTTGTCCAATAATATTGTAACTACCTGACTGAGCGCTTAACAACCTATTCAATAGAAGTGATATTGCTTGTCCAGAAAGTAAATACGTCCCTGACGTAGCTATTAACACAGCAGTACGTCGTAAGGTGACATCTTGTCCAGATAATGAATATGTACCAGACTCTACATTGATCAATGACATTTTTAACAGGTTAACATTTTGTCCATCAACTAAATAAACACCAGAATTTGCAAGAAGCAATTTATTCGATAGTAACGATGCAACCTGCCCTGTTACATTATATATCCCAGTCTCAGCAGTAAGAGCGATAACCTTAGTTAATGCAGCATTCTGTCCAGATATAGAATATGTACCAGATTCTACATTAATCTTCCTAGTCGCAAGCAAACTAACTGCATTACCAGTCAGTAAATACACCCCACTTTCTGCAGTCATCAAAAATAATTTCTGGAATATAACATCTTGACCAGTTATCTCATACACACCAGAATCAGCTGATAGAATAGACGACTTCAATAGTGATGCTACTTGTCCAGATACTAGGTAGCTTCCAGATTCTGCACTAATCTTAATTGCTTTTAACAACGCAGCTATTTGACCTGATACGTTATATGTCCCTACATCAGCAACCAAACTAATCACACGACCAATTGTAGCGTTTTGTCCACTGATACTATATGATCCAGAATC
>Ga0137465_1000760_pt1 | contig 10838 bp, 9 predicted proteins | sample EasRivERMGT828_2_FD_104906 | JGI IMG/M metagenome (GOLD analysis project Ga0137465, IMG submission 104906) | Soil microbial communities from meander-bound floodplain in the East River, Colorado, USA - East River MetaG ERMGT828_2 | ecosystem: Environmental > Terrestrial > Soil > Floodplain ... | reverse complement strand
AAAAAAAAAATGACAGTTACAAAAAACATGAATCTTTTTCCCCTGAAAAAAAAATTTTTTTTCAAAAAAATGACAGTTATCCCAAAATTTATACACATTTTTTTGGGGGTTGACCTCAGAAAAAAAAAATAATAAAAAAAAATAAATAAAAATTTATTTTTCGCACGTGCGGTTTTTATTCGTGAATTTTTTATCTGGTAAAAATGTTATTAGAGAAAAGATTACGAAGAAGGGAAACACACGTGCGAAAATAAAATTTTATTTTTTATTATTTTACATCAATTCAAATTCTTTTTTAAAGTTTGTTTTTTTATTATCATCTAATATCATATTATTATTTTCATATATATTTATTATAGTAGGTTTTTCTACTATCATATTATTATTTTGATAAACTTCAATTTTTTTAAAAGGTTCAAATGGTAATATATATATTTTTTTTGGTTTTTTAATAGATTTTATATCATATGTAACCTCAGCGAAAATATGCCAATCAATATACCCTCCATCAAATCTTCTTAGATTTGTAATAGTATAAGGTTTTTTATATGTTGAACTCATAAATTTAATTCTTTTTATGGTTATATTAATTTTTTTTATTACCTTTTTTAATGAAATGGAAGGAATAGGACATGATTTTGATAATATTATAAATAATATAATAAATGATACTAAAAAAACATTAAATTTATTAGGATCAAGATTACTTGATCCTGATTCAAATAAAGGATTAACTGAATTATCATTACAACTTTTATTGTTTAATAATTTTATAATAAAAGATTTTTTAGATTTAGAGATTGAAATTGAAAAATCTATAGAACCAGGAAAAAGATGTGATTTATATATTAAAAATAAAGATAATCATATACTTATTATTGAAATTAAATATATAAAAATATCATATTTAGAAGAATCACGAAAATCATTGAATAATGATACAACTATTTTAGAAAAACATGTTTTATGGGATAAAATTAATAAAAATATAGAAAAAATGGATGATAAAGAAATTTTTAAATTAAAAAGATGGTCAGATTTTGTAAAATCAACAAAAGAATATAATGTAGATAAATATCAAACTATTGGATTTATTATGGAAACAGCTTTAAATCAAGCAGAAAATTATTCAAAAATTTTAAATACAAATGATTGGAGAAAAAAGAAACAATTTAAGATACATTATATGGCTATTATAGGAATTGGGTTTAATTTAATGAGATCAAACATTTATGATATTTAATAATAATAATAAAAAATCTTATTTATTTATTTCTTTATTCTTTTCACAATATTCATAATCTTCTTGATATATTTCTGATATTGATAATACTTTTGAATAAAATCGACTATCTATTAAATTAAGTGATTCTTCACATTCTTTTATTGTTGGTCTTGTAACCACTTTGAGATGGATTCTTCCATGATATTCACCTTTTAAATTCACCTCTTTTTTTGGATTAACAATATATGATACTATATAATATCTTTCCTCCATTATTTATTGATATTTTTAAAAAATAAAATATCAAATCCTTATATAGAAACCCCGAAAAAGGAATATAAAAATTAAAAATAGGTTGTATTATTTTTTCTTAATCTTAAAACTATCATAATATGTCTACAGGTAAAAGAAATGTATATTATTTTATGGAATTTCCATTTGATAATTTAGTATTACAAGATGGATTAGAAAAAATGAAAAAAAGTGATTTTGGTGATTTTCATGTCACTACAAAAATTAAAAATGGTTTTGATTTGGAAGATTATTCTATAGATTTTGGTACAGATCAATTAAAAACACCATCAATAACATATTATATCGCAAAAGAAGGTGTTAGTGATCCATTTAAGCCATCTTATTATATGAATCCAATATTACATCCAAGATGGGGAGATAAAGATATAAATGGTTGTTTAAGTCAAACAAAATCTTCAATTGGAAGTTTAATTCATGAATTTTTTAACAAGTTCATTTATAAGATTGAATCTTTATTAAATGAATTAACAAAACAAGTAAAAACCTTTTTATTAGGAAAAAAATCATCACAAAAAGAGGGTATCATTTCATCAATAGTTAATTTTCCAAAATATCCAGATACATGTGGATTAAATGCAGGATCACCTGATGAAAATCAATCACCTGGTTTTACTGTAAAATTATGGACTGGAGATACTACAGATCAAACTAAAAAATATAATGAAAAGAAGACAACAGATAAATTAATTGCTCCTCAATCAAAAACAATTATATTTACATCATTTTATGATCTCACAAAACAATCAAGGACAGGAAAAAATCAAATAACTGATTATTCTTATATTTGGCCTTTTATTTATTCGGCAAAGGGACATTCAAATGCATGTCCTCAAAGAAAAGATTTATTAATAAGTTTTTCATTATTAGCACCAATAATACATATTAAACATACAAAAGATGATGTATCTGTTAATATTCAATTAACAGCTGAAATAATTAAAATAAATAGTGCATCATTAATTCGCAGGAATAAAGAATTATCTGACGATACAATTAAAGAATTAAAAAGAAAAACTGAAGAGGCAAAAAAAGAATATGGTATTGAAGATGATGATAATAATAATGATAATGATAATGATGGTGAAAATAATCATTGGAGAGATCAAAGATCACAATATGATAATGGTCATAATAAAGAAAGAAAATTAAATCATGGTGATTTAACAGATGATGAAAAATTATTATTAATTCAAGAAATGGAAAATAAATGAAAAATAATTTATTTTTTGTTAATAAATAAAATTTATTAAATTTATATTATTTTTTTTGGGTTAAAAAGGGAATAATGTTAGTTTTATTATTTTTAATTTTATCATTTTATCAAATTAATGGTAAAATAAATTTTACACCAACGGGAAAATATTGTGGTCATATTGGTAATCTTATTGCAATTACAGCAAAGATTAAAACACATAATTTTATTGATTTAAATGTATGTTTTTTTTTTAATTTAATTTAATTTAATTAGATAAGAATTTTTGGAAGAGATTTTACTTGTTTAAATGAAGAAGTTATTTTACAATCAAATAATACAATAACATTTCCAAATTCTTTTAATAGACAAAATTGTATTTATAAAATTTTTGATGAATTTGGAAGAACAAATATAAATTTTATTTATGATGATTCATTAAATATAGTTAATGTTCAACTTCCTATGGGATTACTTAAAATGTCACATTGTAATTAAATTTTAATAAAAAAATATGTGTAAAAATTATCATCAAATTTTTGATTTTGAAATAATAATCTAAATTAATTTAAAATTGAGCATAATAACAATTTTTTTTTTAATAATATAATAATTTTTTATTAAAGGAAAAAGAAAATGGCTCTTGTTTCAGAACAGATGCAAATTGAACCTAGGAGAACATTAAAAAATGATGCAATGATTACACAATATAAAACATTACAAGAAATTTTTGGTCCTCTTCCAGATTGGAAAAGAGGACAATTTCTTGATATTGAAAATATGGAACCAATAGATATATTAAGATTATGGAATGGTATTGAACTTGTAACACCAAGTGCACAAATTACAGCACATTTATTAAATGAAAGAAATGCAGGATTTTTAAAATTAATTGCACCATGGATACAAACTGATAATAATACATTTAGACATCAAGCAAGAGAAATTAATCTTGTAGTTTTTGATCCTGTTGCAGAAGGTGCACCTTTTAATACATTAACTTCCAAAACTGGAACATATACAGATACAACACAAAAAAGAAAATTAGGTGTTACTATTGCTGCAGGAGTTTATAAAGATAAATTATTTGGTAAAGATGAATTTGAATTTTATCTTACAGGATTAACTCAATGTGCAAGTTTAACTGTAATGTTAGAAGAATGTTTTGCATTAATGACATGTGCATTTACAAATTCATGTAGAAGAACTTCTGGATATGAAGAAATTGATTATTCAAAATTTATAAATTTAGCTAGTGATATATTTGGAGCATTTTCATTAAATCCTCAAATTATTTGGAATAGAATAACAACAATTCAACAAACTCTTATTCCAGATCTTGATGCAGTTATTGTTCCTCCAAATGTATATTTATTATTAAAAGAATTTGGTGGTGAATCTCGAGTTATTCAACAAGAAGTTATTATTCCAAAAAATATTGGACCTGATCCAGGAGTATTAAAAGGATTTATTGATGGACCAAGATCATTAACAACAGTTAATGGTATAAATTTTTTTGAATTACAAGCATTTCATTCAAATTCTGATTCAAAAAGAGTAATTCAACCTCTTCAAACAAGAGTAATTATTGGAAGATTTTTTAAAGCAGATCCAAATATTAAAGCAACAGATAAACCATTTTTATCTCCAACAGCAAATGATATTGTTCTTTATTGGATGACTCAAACTTCTGGTGCAGAAGCAAAAATTTCATATAAAGATGCTTTACAATGGTGTTGGTTATTTGGTAAAGATAAACAACCAAGTAAATTTCTTAAAGATTTTGCAGCTCATAGAAATAGACAATTAGATAAGACTGGTATGAAACCTGCAAAATGGAGATTATTAGAAGATATTGAAGGTGAATCTAATGTTAATTTAGATGAACCTTATGATTCTGATACACCAATACCAGGATCAACTGAAAATAAAAAAACTATGAGTGAACAAGATGCATGGAGACAAGAATTTGGATTTTTAACTTATAATCCATCAGCTCCAAGTACAAATAAAACAGGAAGATTTTATGTTCCTAAAAGAATAGGTGATATTAATAAAGAATATTTACCAAATTCATGGATTTTAAAAGCTGCTATTGCATTAAATATGAAAGTTTCAAAATCATCAAAAAATCAAATTAGTTTAGATTCATATACTTCAAAATTAAAACAATTTATTTCTTTAATTGATAATTCTCCATGGTCAGATCCTTATGTTGAAGGACTTTATTTTGCAAATTCTCATAGATTAAGACCAAGCGGTAGTGAAGGTAAAATTAATTTAGGAGTTCAAGAAAGAAAAGAAGAAAGAGAAAAAATTTATGGACCAATTTATGCACAAGATTGGCCACCAAATATTTATGGTGGTATGGATCTTCCTGAAGATATTGGAAATCCAACTTCATCTTATCCACCAGGATTTGCAAATGCTGTAGGATTAAGAACTATTGCAGCACAAGTAAATAATGGAAAAAGTTATTATAATGAAATTGCTGGTACTGCAGCTGAATTAGTGAGAGATGGAGAAAAACTTGTTGAATATTTTCAAGAATATCTTGGATCTAGTATTGTTGATGGTAAATATGTAGTACCATGGATAATGCCTGCTGATCCACTTCAAGCTCTTTTTGATCATATTTTACAACCAAAAAAACCATTATTTATGGCATATTATCCTCAATTAGAAGGACCTAAGATCAAGAAACCTGAAAAAGGATTAGTTCCAACTATTGAAAATAAGGAGGAAGAAAAATTGAACAAATTTAGAACACCAGACGAAAGAAATACAAAGGCATTTAATATATTTAAAAAAAATTCATTTTCACCAGATGATATTGATTTTTTAAAAAAATATCTTATTGAAGATGATGCGATGTATGTTCCGTCAAATGTGATTGGTAAAGATCTATGGTATTTAATAATTATAGGATTTGCTGATCAGGATGCATTATTTAAATTTTCAACATATTCTCGTTATGAAAGTTTTATGAAATCATCATTTGATAGCCTTAAAATTAAGGATTTTACACAGGCTAATATTCTACAACTTTTTCTAGGAGAAAATAAGGACAATAATTTAAAAAGTATTAATTTTATGCGAACAATTATTTTAGGTTATACAAAAGATAAAATTGTGATAGAAAAATTCCTTACAAAAAAAGCAGATTTAAAAGATCTTCCTGCGTTAGATAAAAATATTACTGATCTGGATGAGACGTCCAAAAAAATATTAGCTAAAATTACTGATGGAGGTTTTGTATTTACAACTGGAGAATCATCAGCAACTTATGATGAGTATATAAAAACTGTAAAATCAAAAAAAGAATCTATTCCTACATCAGAACCAGGATCAGTATCTGATACAGGATCTAAACCATTAGGTTATATTAGAACACCTTTAACTTTATCTCCTTTATTTTTAGATTATTTAAATAGAAAAACAACATCAAATCCTGTTATTTTACCAGGAAATCCCGATACATTTTGGAATACAGTAATTACTCAAGCACAACTTAATTCTGCACAAACTGATACTGAATTAAGAAAATTGATATTTTCACAAAAATTACAAAATATTGCTCTTTCATCATTTCCTATAGGATTAGCTTTTGGAATAAGAACAAATAATCTTACATCATTACCAAAACAAGATTGGGGTAGTAAAAAAAATGAAGATGATTCTGATGATTCAAGTGATGATTTATTTACAACAAAATCATCACAAAAGAAACAAAAAAAAGATTATAGTCAAACTGTTGGAAGTTTTTTTTCATCAGGATTTGCTGATTCAAAACCATTAGGTGTACAACATAGAAAAATGGATACTTTACCATCTTTACCATTATTACAACAAAGAGTTGATGCAACTACTTTTGGTAAAGCATATTCTGAAGAATTTCCTGGACCATGGGAATCTAATATAAAATTTTATGAAAGTATATCATCAAATGCTGTAGCTTTATTTTTTTTAGCAATTCTTTTGTCAGATTTTTCATTAGAAATTTTTGAAAGTCTCTCAAAAATTGGACAAAAATTAATGAATTTAGATTTTATTAGAACTGCAGAAGAACACGAAATGAGTACATGTATTGTAATGAAAATGGGTATAGAAACAATAATGATGGTTTTTGGTAGAACTATTGTTATACCATCTGTTGATGGTATAACTGGAGCAATTACAGTATCAGCAGAATTTCATTTGGGTTATGTTAGAAATAATCCAAAAAAAATTGATTGGTTACCTTATTGTTGTCCTAATTCATTTGTAGGAGGACAAAATAATGAATTTATTAGAACTGTTGAACAATTTCATTTACCAAATACAACAGGTAAACCATCAATTTTAGTTGTACCAAAACCAGTTTCTGAAACAAAAATGGATTCACCAATTAATTTATTAAATGATGATACTTATGAAGCACCAAATAATATGATAACATCATCAATTTATAGAAAATATAGTTCTTCACAATTTATTGTATATGTTTTAGGTACAAATTTAATGGAATATGAAGCAGCAAAAGTTAAAACTATAACAAATTATTATCAATCACAACAACATTCATTTGTTTTATTTCAAGGTGCTTTAAGATATCCAAATCGTAAAGGGGAATTTGATAAAATTACTCCTGGTATAGGTCCAAAAGGTTATGTTGAAATGAATACAGGAAATGCATATCGTGCATGGAATGGAGATGGAAAATTTTCACCTTATGCTCCAGATAAATTAGTATATTGGTAAAAAGAGAAAAGAAAGGTGGAAATTTTTTATACATGAAAAAAAAAAAGAAGAATTGTTTATTTAATAATAAAAAAAAAGAAAAATTTGTTTTTATTCTACATTGTAATTGGTATTAATAGTATTATTATCTTTTTGATGATAATTTAAAATTTCCTTTGATCTCATATTATAAAAAAAATTTCTACAATTTTTTTGAAAAAAATCATTTAATTTTATAATTAAAAAAAACCCCATTATTAAACATAATAAAATATCTTTTTCATTATTATTTGAATTATGATATAAAGGTAAATAAAATGTATAGGGTTTATTTTTATATATATCAATAAGTCCAAAAAAAATTCCTTGTTCTAATCTTTCTTTTGCATTTCCATATGTTTTTATTAAATCATCATTAAGTCCTATAATATTTTTTTGAACAATATTTTCATCAAGAATTGATTGTTGATATAATGTTAAAAAAATATGAGTTATTGATATTATATTTAATAAAATATTACAAATAAAAGCTATTTTTATAAAAGTATTTATAAAATGTAATAAATATCCTTTAATTTTTATATCTAATCTAATATTAGGATAAAATAAATATTGTATTAAAAATGTTATAATTGTTATAATAAATAGTATTAAACACCATGATTTTTCTTCTTTATTATTCATTAAATAACCCCTTACTTTTTTATTTTAAAATATAAATAAGATATTATTAATATTATTTTAAAATTATATTGATAACGAAAAATACCTCTATATGGATAAAATAATAGAAATTCTTATTGATAAAAAACCTGAAATTAAAAGAATTAATTTTCCTTTACCAATACCATATCAAGAAAATAATATTAATTTTTGTGGATCTTTTTATAAAGAAGATTTTTTAAAATATTATGATATTTCATCAACAGAAACAAATTATTTAAAAGTAATTGATAAAGTTTTTTCTGGAGGTAAAATTATTAATGAATATCTTAATAATTTAAAAAAAAAATTAATTTCTTCAAATTATTATTCATTAGATGATTTATGGGATTATATTACAATATTAAATTATTCTAGAAAAATTTTTTTAAATAATAATTCAAATTTTCAATATACACAAAATGATGAAATAATTTCATCATCTTCATTAGATTTTGAATATTGTATGTCATTATATATAATGGCATCAAAACAACAATTATTATTATTAGATAATGATTCAATAAAATTAAAAGATTCAAAACAATTAAAAGAAAAAGTAAGTCATTTAATTATATCAGAAAAATGTTTTGATGAAGCATTTTTAATTGCAAAAACTATTGATAATAATAATAATAATAATATAATTATTGTTAGTTCACAAGAAGAAGAAAATGAAGAAAAAATTGAACCTTTTAAAATTTTTTCAAATAATCCAAAAAGATATATTATAAATTTAGATACACAAAGTATGGGAAATGAAGATGTTAATAATATTTTAATAAAATCAAATACATCAATTTTAAGTAAATGGGTAAATGATATAGGAGGATTAGATTTAATGAAAACAAGATCAAAAATTGCATATTGTCAAGCAAATGAATATTATTTTAAATCTTTAAAATATCTTATTTTACAAAATAATGATGTACCAAAAACAGTATTATCATCTAATGCATATGCAATTGGTTTATCTTATCAATCAATTTTTAATAATAATAATGGACCTTTAAATAATGAAAAATATGATGAAAATTTTAATAAGATTTTTTCAAAATTTATGTCAAAATATTGGTTTTTTAAATCTCATTATATTACATTTATAAATAATACAGAACAATTTATTAAAGGAGAAGAAGATTATGATTTACAAGATTTTATTGAAAATTCTATTGATATTGAATATTCAAGATTTAAAAAAATTAAAAAATATCAAAATGTTTTAATTAAATTAAATAATAATAATAATTTTTTTAATACATTTATTCAAAAAATAAATAAGAATATTGAATCAATTGAATTAATTTTTAAAAATTTTAATACAAAAATTGCAGAATTATCCTTACCTATTGATGAAAATTTTAAATTACCAAAAAATACTATGACCCCTTTATATTGTTTAAATATTTCAAAAACAATTCAATTTAATGATTTTATTAATAATTCTTTTAAAAGAATTATTAATAAAAAGAATAGAGATTTTCAATTCTTTTTAAATTTTACAGATAATAAAATTATAAATTTAAATGATATTTCACCAAAACTTGAATCTATTATTAATAGTACTAATCAAGGATTTAATGGAAATTTATTACTTAAATTCAGAGATTATCAAGAAAAATGGATAGAACATGAAAAAAAGACTCTTATAAATCATTATGATAGAGAAATATTTTTAAAAGGAAAAATTCATGAAAGATTATCATGGATACATTTTCTTATTGGTTTATTAAAAAATAACAATACTTTTACAGATGAAAATAATTCTATTAAATATATTGAAAATACAATTCAAGAATTTATTAATAATATTGATCAATTTCAATAAATTTTATTTTGTATCGGGCCATTTATCTGAATTATGAACAATTTCTCCAAGATATATATGATCATATAGATAATCAGGATTCCTTTCTTTTGTTATGATACTTATATAAAAAAATTTATCACCATTTTTTTTATAATAATGTGATCCATTTTCCTTATAACGTTGACTCTTTGTTACCATCTTACCATTATAATTTTCATCATATATTTCAATCCTGTTATTTGGGTCAAATGATTTACTGATCCATGCATGTAAAATAGGTGATTCCTTTTGTTTAGACATGTTTTAAAATTTTTTTATTATTTAGGAAAAATGAGAAAAATTTGTTTTTTCACACATGTGTTTTTTTATTCCAAATCTTTTTACTATTAAACATTTTTATAGAGAAAAGATTTGTGTTGAAAAAACACACGTGCGAAAAACAAATTTTTATTTATTTTTTTTTATTATTTTTTTTTTATGGACTCAACCCCCAAAAAAATGTGTATAAATTTTGTTGTAACTGTCATTTTTTTAAAAAAAAAATTTTTTTTCAGGGGAAAAAGATTCACGTTTTTTGTAACTGTCATTTTTTTTTTCTTCAGGAAAAGATTCATGAACTTTTTTTTTGTAACTGTCGTTTTTTTTTTCAAAAAAATGACAGTTACACCAAAATTTATACACATTTTTTCGACCCTTGAGTCCAGAAAAAAAAAATAATAAAAAAAAATAAATAAAAATTTATTTTTCGCACGTGTGTTTTTTCTTGCGAATCTTTTTCTCTATAAACATTTTTATTAGAGAAAAGATTTGTGAGAAAAAACGCACGTGCGAAAAATAAATTTTTATTTATTTTTTTTTATTATTTTTTTTTTTTT
>Ga0137465_1000759_pt1 | contig 10866 bp, 8 predicted proteins | sample EasRivERMGT828_2_FD_104906 | JGI IMG/M metagenome (GOLD analysis project Ga0137465, IMG submission 104906) | Soil microbial communities from meander-bound floodplain in the East River, Colorado, USA - East River MetaG ERMGT828_2 | ecosystem: Environmental > Terrestrial > Soil > Floodplain ... | reverse complement strand
TTGGGTAATGACGCGGCATATGCGGCGGCTCTGCCAACCGATGGTTGTTGAAGGTCTCGAGAAGTTGGACGGTGTGCGCGGACCGGTGCTGATCATTGCGAACCACACCTCGCACATCGATACGCCGACGCTGGTCTCCGCACTACCGGTGGCTCTACGCGAGCACACGTCCGTCGCGGCCGCCGCCGACCGCTTTTATCGCGCCAGCCAGCGATCATGGTGGTTTTCGTTGTTCTGGAACACCTATCCGATCGCGCGGGGCGGGGGCATGAAGGCGCTGGATTACTCGCAGTGGCTGTTGCAGCACGGCTGGTCGATCCTGATCTTCCCAGAGGGTGGCCGCTTCAAAGCGGGCGCTGTACAGCGTTTCCATCACGGTCCAACGATTCTGGCGATGCAGGCGAAGGTGCCGGTGGTACCGGCGTACTTGGAGGGGCTGCACGCTCTCATGCCGAAGGGTACGCGCATGGCGAAGCCGGGTCCGGCTCTCGTGCGGTTTGGAGCGCCTGTATCTCTTGAAGCCATTTCTTCTGTGCCGGAAGGGACCGAGCGGCTCCGGCGGGCGGTACTAGAGTTGGCAGGCGTGGACGATGTACCAGCCGCCGAGGCCGCTGGCTGAGTCGGCCTACGAGCAAGCGGCCGCGACAATGCGCGGCTGATCGAACACGCACGCTGTGAGTTGAGCGGCACAGGCCGTTCCGTTTCGACACCCCTGCAACTGCCCATCGCACGTGACCCACCAATTGGGACCGGACTGCGCCGCGACGCAGGAAACCGTGTCGATGGAGTAGGCGGACTGCTCCTGACGCGATAGCCACTGCGCGCCCAACGCGATCGCGCTGCCGGCGTCCAGAGAGGTGTCGCGCTCCTTGGTCGGGGAGGGTACCGGTGGCGGCAGGGCTCCGGAGGTTTCTGCCCCGACGCGTGCTTGACCGTTGGCGGTGTCCTCGGCCTGGGAAGGGCTATTCCGTTCAGCCAACAGCTCGGCCGTTACCTCCCAATCGCGGTGGGGCTCCAGGTATTGGAGTGGATCAACCAGTCCACCAAGGTGACGCAACTCAAAATGGACGTGCGGTCCGGTCGCTGTTCCGGTTCCGCCAGCCAGCCCGATGACCTGCCCCTGCTTCACCTCGTCTCCAGCGCTCACATCGATCCGTTCGAAATGGCCGTACAGACTGGACCAACCTTCATCGTGCTCAACTATGACGAAGAATCCGTAGCTGCAGCACGGATCGCCTCCCGCAAATGTCACGCGTCCATCTCGCACTACGTGCACGGGGTCTCCGGCCGGACTCCCGATGTCTACACCGAGCGGATGACCGGCCCACATGCCCTGGACGATGTAGTAGTCATTCGGCCAGATAAACGCGTACGTGGATGACGGAGCAGGGGCGGGCGCTGGCGGCGCGCTGAGCGCGAGCGGTGCGTAGGCAAGGGCCGGCGAATCCTGCCCGAACCGGAGGCCAGAGCTGCGGGCGACGTCCCTAAGCGAGGGCGCGGAAGCCTCGCCCGAGGTTCCGCCCGAGCTGATGCCGCGTGTCACAACCGTGGCGGCAATGACAAGGACAAATGCCCCGCCAAGAGCGAGTGCACTGAGCAATCGGATTCGTGGAATGTGGATCGCCAACCTCACCGTCTAGGTATCGACCAAGCCCGAGGCGCCCCTTAGTTTCCAGATTATGGCACGCAGGTGATGTTCCATTGAACCTAGATGCAAGAAGCCCGAAGCATGGCTCCGGGCTTTTGGCTGTAGTTTGGGTTTGCCTAGTGGCAGGCGCGAGCTTGGCCAGCGCCAGCCGAGTCCGCCGTATCGAAGCTGGAGCCGCAGGCGCAGCTCTTGACGGCATTCGGGTTGAAGATAGTGAAACCGCTCTTCATGATGTCTTCGACGTAGTCGATTTCTGCGCCGTCTAGAAGAGGGGCGCTCTCCGGGTCGATCAGCAGCTTGACGCCGCTGTGCTCAATGACGAAGTCGTCCTCTTCAACATCCTGCGCCATTGCCATCCCGTACTGGTAGCCGGAACACCCTCCGCCTGCAACGAAGACGCGCAACGCGCCCTGTTCGGCACCCTTTTCGCTGAGGATGCGCTTAACATTTTCGGCGGCCTTATCGGTGATATTGATCATCCTGTGCTCCTTGCTGACGTTTCTACAGTCGCGGCTTATTATACCTTTTCCTGACTGCCTGGCAACAGCCCGTTTTTCTCCCGAACCTGATACGCGCAGTAGCCCTCCCGGCCGATAGCCTCCGGCGCTACATAGGTTACGTCGGCCCTAAGCAGCAAGGACAGCAGGCGCTGATCGTGAGCGCAGGCGTGGCCGTGCTCGGCGGCGACACGCGGGCAGGGGCAGCCGTGTCCAACGAGCAGATAGCCATCGTTGCGCCTCTCGACATCGAAGACGATGCCCTCGTCAGCGAGGGCGTCGGTCGTGGCCTGGAGGCGCTCCGCGAGGGCGGACCCGTGAACGCGCGGCGCTATTTTGTGTGCCATGCGTTGGGCCATCTTCTCAAACACGAGATCGGCCAACTCGATGCCGTCGCGGCCGGTTGTTTCACCTGGAGAGAGCGCGACGATCTCTTCGATGAGCCGGTTGGTGATCCGTACGTAGTGTTTGGGAAAGAGCTCTTCGCCTTTCTCGCTAATCGAGTACACGTAGTGCGGCCGGCCGGTCTTGCGGCGCTCCTGCGCCACTTCGACGTGACCATCGCGGGTCAAGATGTCGAGATGGCGGCGCACCGTCGCGGGGGCAAGGCTTAGCTCGTTAGTGAGGTCATCGACTGTGACGTTACGGCGCCGCAGGATGCTGAGGATAGTCTGCCGGGTTGTCTCCATCGATTTCAGGGTATGGGAGGTCCCGAAGGGCGTCAAGCCGAGTTATATACGTTTGTTAGCAGACAAAGTCTATGGTTAACCCTTCCTATAGGTGCGGCACCCTATGCTGACAGGGACATCAACATCCAGCTTTGTGACGTTAGACTGTACGAGGAGGAGAGATGAATAGCGAGCAAATCAACGAGTTGCTGTATCAGGCATTGGAGACCGAGGTGGGTGGCCAGCAGATCTACGAAACGGCGATCAGTTGCGCATCAAACGACGAGTTGAAGGAGGAGTGGCAGAAGTACCTGGACGAGACGCGCGAGCATGAGCGCATCTTGTTGGAGACGTTCGAGAGGCTTGCGCTCGACCCCGAAGTCGAAACGCCAGGGCGTGTAGTAGTGCGACACCTCGGAGAGTCGTTGGTCAAAGCAATGGAGATGGCTAAGAAATCCGGCACGCCAAACGCGGCGCAGTTGGTTGCGGCCGAGTGCGTGGTGCTTGCCGAGACGAAGGACCATGCCAACTGGGAGCTGATTGGTAAGGTGGCGGAGGCGTCGAAGGGCGCTGACAAGAAGGCGCTGCAGGAAGCTTACGAGCAGGTGGAAGAGCAAGAAGACGAGCACCTCTACCACACGATGGGTTGGTCTCGGGAGCTGTGGATTGAGTCGCTTGGCATGAAGGCTGTGCTGCCTCCACCTGAGGAAGAGAAAAAGGTGAAGACTGCAATTGGTGCAGCACGCGCTGAGCAGTCACGCGAAGACCTGCTGAAGAAGAAGGCGTCGTAGCGCTAATTGGCGCTGCGGTGTTCTTATTGGAGCCAGGGGTCAGGAGACAGGCCGGCGGCTTAGAGAGCGGGTACTTTCACGATTTGACTACGGGGTTGGGGTGGGCGTGAGCGTCGGCGTTGGCGTGGCGCAGGTATCTCCGAGCTGGTTGGCAACCGCCGTAGCGTCCGTCCCATTGATTGTTCCATTCCCGACAATTAGGTCCCAGGCTTGGCTACTACCTGGGTCGTCTTGCCTGTCATAGATCGGGTGATAGACGGCTGGAGGTGGTGTCGGTGGTGGTGTTAAGGGATTCGCGCTCGCGCTTCCGCTGGTACCGTTTCGGGCAACAACCCTCGTCGCATCCGAACTATCGACTTTCCTGTCTCGAACGTTGCTGTTGTCGTACGTGTCGAAGAAGTCGTAGAAATTCGTTGGGTCTCGCTGGCCGCCGTAGGCGTGGTTAGGCCCGAGTTCGTAAGCATCGATGCAGCCGTCTTTATCTGAGTCGTGCCCAATCCAAGACGTTGTACTGGTGGTTGAATTGTTGCCGAGTTGACCAAAATCGTTCCATCCCCAACACTCGGCATACGTCGAGATGATCGCGCACGTGTGCGCGCCTCCGGCAGACAGAGCACTCGGCTGCGGCGATCCCCAACTCGGCAGCGTCCAGCTCGCTGGATTCTTGGCCAAAGCCGAACCCGCGACACTTGCATCAACGCTATTCCCTAGTTGTCCAAACCATTGACTACCCCAACACCTGACGTAAGGTGACGACGCCATTAGCGCGCAAGTATGTCCGGTCCCCGCCGATAGGCTGTTTGCACCAGACAGCGCGCTGCCGCCGCTGCAGGCGGAGCCGTTCCAGGTCCCGCTCGCGCAGACAGATACAGGGGTTGTTCGACCTATTGTGGTGCCGTCGCCGAGTTGCCCGTGCGCATTGAAGCCCCAGCACTTTGCGCCTCCGCCGGACGTAATTTGCGCACAAGCATGTCGCGAACCAGCCGTGATGGAGCCTACTCCGCTGGTGAGGCCGGAGACTGCCACAGGTAACGAGCGATTCGTCGTCGTGCCATCACCGACTTGTCCCTGGGCGTTCCGTCCCCAGCACTTCACCGCTCCGCCGCTGGTGAGCGCACACGACGACTCAGAACCGACGGTGATATCCACAATGCCGGTCAGTGGCGTGCCGCCCGAACAGTCCAACCCCGAGCCGCTGGCGCAAACTCTCCTCGCATGACTTCTGGATGTCGTCGTGCCGTCGCCTAGCTGACCAAACGCGTTGCGACCCCAACACCACACAAGACCGTCCCAAGCCAGCGCGCAAGTGTGCTGTACGCCTGTGCGCACGCGGACAATGCCTGCGAGGAGACCACCAACACAGTACTGATTGGATCCCTGGCATTGGACGTGGGCAGGATTAACTACAGGCGTCGTTGTTGAACCGTGGCCTACCTGACCGTATGGGTTCGAACCCCAGCAATCGACAACCAAGTACGTGATGAGCGCGCAGTTGTGGCCAGCCGTTGACCCTAGTGAAATACCGTATCCAATCAAAGCGGAGCCTCCACTGCACGTTGTGCCGTTCCAAACGCCGGTGGCACAGACCGGCAATGGTACGCTGCTCTGTTCATAGGGACTTCCGGTCGTCCCCAGTCCCAATTCACCTGAGAGGTTTCTACCCCAGCACTTGACAGCGCCTCCTGATGAGACGAGCGCACACGAGACCGAGTCGCCTGTGGAAATCTCTGCAAACGTGAGTGCCTTTGCATGCTGAGGCCCGAACCGATGGGCAAATACCAGAAGAAGAACGAGGCCAAGGGTCAGTACGGCTGTAGCAAACAGGTGTTTCATGGATTCCGCCTCATGAGCTAGCGCAATCGTGGAAGTACTGCTTCACAACGTTGAGGATATCATCGACACGCTGCAGGCCGTTGGGCTCCCCAAGGCTCCATTCATTCGGACCAACGAACGTACGATCGGTCTTCTCCAAGTACCCCGGATTCTCTTCGTCAATGTAGTACGCCTGGACCACCAATAGGATGTCATCGACGCGATTTGTTCCATCCTGACTTGGATTGAAGTAGTCCCACTCGTTCATCGGATCGCGCCTACCGCCAGCAAGTTGTAAATCGCCAAGCTCCTGCCCGTCCGTGCACCCATCGTCATCCGTGTCAGAGTCAAACGGATCAGCGAAAAGAGTGCCGAGGCTTGTCTTCGGCGACGTCTTTCCGTTTAGTTCGTCATCGTCGGTTAGACTGTCATCGTCGTCATCACTATTGCAAGGATCACCGAGCGTGCTTTCGGCTACATGTACCTGGAAGACTGCGCTCGTAATACGTGTAACGGTTCCTTCGGCAGTACTCGTACCTGTTCCCGTCAGCTTGATGGGGTAGGTTCCGCACGCACTCGTTGCGGAAAACGTTGCCGAATAGACGAGATCGCCTGACTGCTTGTCCCCGGCAGTGCCATTGTCCAATAGGTTGAGCTGAATCGTTGAACTATCTGGCTTCATAACCTCAGCGGAGAGCGATGATGCCGCAATCTTGCTAGTCCCATCGAATAGGCTAGCGCTCAGGGTGACCTGATCGTTTGCAGCTACGCTCGGTTCATTTGTTTGGGCTGCAAGGGTCACTTGTGAATCGGGGATCACCATAACCACGTAGGGAACGCCGCCAGTCGGCGAGCTCGATGCCGAAACTGTGATTTCCCATGTCCCGACATCCGGATTAGAAATAGTTGTTGTATGCGCGTTCAAACCGAGGGCACCCGTGGAGCCAACAGATGCCTGGCTTACGACATCGTCATCGTCTGAATCAACAACGGACAGGTCTGGCCTCTTGAGCTGTACGCTAAGCTCAGGGGAGGCTTCTGCGGCAATTGCATAAACGCCAAAGCTCGCCGCACTCATATCGTTTGGTACTGTCACTTCGTGCACTTTGCTATTGCCAGCCGTCACGCCGTCCTCAAACTCAACGACGACTGGGACGGACGGCGCATCCGGTGCGGGCGCCGCGGCAAAAGCACCGTGGCCACTGCCTCCGCCAGATCCTGCAATCACAGCCTTGGTGTTTGATACCACCGCGGCGGCCTGAGTGAGGGGGTTGGCGACACAGGGGTCAATGAAAGGGAACGGATCATTTGTATGACTAAGGGCCGCGTGCTCTTCAGCCACTTGCGCTAGCTGCTGGTTGGGTCCACGAGCACTAAGCAGCGATACGATGCAATCACCCTCCTCGTGAGGATGCAACGGACTCGATCCGCCGCCGTTAAGCCCGTATTGCACCGAATAGGTCACCAATTCCGGGATCTCGAATTGTCTATTCAGGTGAGTAAGAAAATCGGAATCGGCCGCGAGATCTTGCAGTCCTTGAGTATCCAAAAAAGCGTGAAAGACGGCCGCTACCGCGCACCTTGCTACTAGCTCTTCATTGCCGAAATCGTAGATCAGCCGGAGACAATTTGCTTCGTTGAAAGTGGTGACATCGCGCAGCACTTCGTTTCCCTCGTTTGGGGTGCCAATCATGGTCACACTCTTGACTGGCACCTCATCAAATGAGGACCCTGATGGCCAAAAGACTTCGTGCTCTGTGTAGTACCTCGCAACCAAACCACCCATGCTATGCCCGACAAGATGAATGCCAGCGTTTGGCTCCTTTATGAGACTGTCGAATGAAGCGCGTATCCGTCTTGCGACCTTGGTTTGGACCGAGTAGACGCCTGCCTTTGAGTCATACCCCGCGCAGATGACGCGCGCTTCGGGTAGATCTAGATCTAGAATAAGGTTCTGCCGAAGGTAGTTCATAGCGCTGCATCCGGAATCGTAGCCATGCAATAGCACGATCGCCGGACCCGTTTCGATCGTGGTCGACGCTGATGCCAGCGAAGTCATCGTGCCATTTCCAAGCTGCCCATGGCTGTTATTGCCCCAGCAACGTGGGATAGCGCTTGAGATAATGGCGCAGGTATGCAGTGCCGAGCTGCCACCGGTTACCGTTTGAACATTTGTTAGGAATGACGTACAAGTTCCAACAGAATACGTTTTACAAACCTGCTCGGCATCTGGATAGTTTCCTCCGGCAGTGCCAGTGCCCACCTGCCCATTCGTTGATGCGCCCCAACACATTGCCGATCCATCACTAAGCGCAGCACATCCATGTCTTGCACCAACGGCAAGACTAGTGGCGGCCGCAGTCAACCCATCCACCGCAGCGGGCGATGTGCAGCCGCAAATGCCCCCACCTCCCCAACAGGTGACACCGCTGCCTCCGCTCGAATCCAGGCGCGCACAGCTTCCGGTACGACCCGTCCCGATTTCGAGCACTCCAGCCGAGAGGCCCGTCGGTGTAACGGGGCTTGTGCTGCTTGTCGTCGTTCCATTCCCAAGTTGACCATCCGCATTACTGCCCCAGCACTTGACGCTCCCGGGCGCTTGGCTCCCTACGAGCGCGCAAGTGTGGCTACGATACGAACCTTCGTTACCACCTGCAGATACTTGAATGACACTGCCGGCGGCTGTCACGGGAACCGGAACTTTGCTGCATGGCTTGTGAATTCCGAAAAAGCACAATTGCGGTCCTAGGGGGTCCACGCCAAGCTGCCCCGCCTCGTTCAAACCCCAACACCACAGAGCATGGCTGCTTGTAATGGCACAGGTATGTGATGCGCCGGCGGAAATCTGTATGACAGCCGACAGGCCGGTCACCAGTCGCGGCGTGGGTACGTCGTTACCGCTTTCGCCGATACCGAGTTGGCCCCATTCGTTCTCACCCCAGCAGTAAACGTTTCCGCTCTTGATTGCGCAGCTGTGTCGATCGCCCGCTGCTATTCCTTCCATTCGTCGCGTGAGGAACAAGGGGTTCAGCAGGTGCGGGGGAGCCATCGTACCAGGAAAAGGCTTGGGAGCCGCCGTATCGAGATCCCCAAGTTGGTAATTACCTAGCTGCCCTGCCTCATTGGAACCCCAGCACTGCGCCCCGGCTGACTCGGTAATGCCGCAAGTGTGAAGCCCTCCCAGACTAAGGCTTGAATAGGAAGCTGACAGGCCGGCTGCCGTCACCTGGCGCTCTGGGGAGGTGCTCAATATTACCGACACGAAACCGAGCATAATAAGGAAGAGGCTCAGTATGACGCTTCGGGAGTTGAACACCACAATGCCCTCGCTACCGCCTGCCGAGTGCAATGCTACGGCTCACTGAGCGGGCTGTCAAGCATGATTCCCGGTACTTTGAAGCTCCGCAAAACTCGCAGGTCAAACGCTATAACTGCATGTTTGGCGGTGCTGATAACGATGACGGTTATGGGTGCCTTGGGAGGTGCGTGTAGCGTTCCCTCCACGGAGGATCCTCCCGATCAAGTCGTTGAGGCCGGTCGCCAAGTGGGGCTAGATCCCTACTGGTTGGGAGATGGTTTCACAGTTGCTGAAAAGATGGTCCATCTAGGCCAGGATGCGGACTTTTACGGACCGGACAAGCCGTTTGTCGCGTTACACTACTGGCTGGATGGCGCTCAAGGCACAGCGACTATTTCAACGTATTCCGAAACGCAGAGCGATTGGGAACGATACTTCCTAGCGGCACGAAGAGTACAAGGAACGTCTATCGAAAATGTTCAGCTCGGAGCCTGGAACGCGGAACTCTGGCGAGTTCCGTCTCCTTCTCGAGAGGTCAACGCAACGACCTACGTCTTTCGGTTCGATGGGATGGTCGTCATCGCGACAGCCAAGGCCTCTAGCACCGGTGATCCGGCGACTGATCTGAATCCTCTGATAGACGCAGAGCTATGGGCCCAAGTGCTCGAAGAGCACCTGCGGCCATTTCCAAAATAGCTGGATAGAGGCGCGGGGCAACGGGGCATGGCGACGCGGCGAGAGCGTGGCATTGAACGAGTCAGAGCTCGAAGGCTCGCCTAAGCTTCTGTAATCCCTCATCGATCAATGACTGCTCGTTTTGCTCTTGACCGAAGAGGATGTAGTTGAACGGGCTGATCACCTCTCGATAGATCGCAGCGCGCTTGAGCATGGTGTCATCGGCATCGCGTGTATAGTGCGACGCGACAGTGGTACGTAGGGCTGGGTCGAGGCCGGCGAAGTCGAGCGCGGGATCGCCAATACGCGCGTCACCGAAGTCGATGACAGTGACGCTGCCGGACGTGTCGACCAGGACATGCTCGAGTGAGAGATCGCCGTGGATCAGCGCGGGCGTGAACGCGAAGTACTCGTCGCGCGCGAGAAACTCCTCCCAATACGCTTCCATGAGCGCGGCTTCCTGGCTGTGTAACAGAGGATAGACGTCGGCAGCTACGCGGGTGCGCAAGTTAACGTACCGCTGGCGCCAGCGCGCCCCTACGCGAACCCGCACACCGAGCTGCTCCGCGCGCTCGACCGGGAAGCTGTGCAGCTCGCTCAAGAACTGTCCGAGCTGGATGGCGATGCCCTCTAGCTCCTTGTCGCCCGGCTGTGTCTCTAGAAGCGGCGTGCCTGCGAGCCTCCGATACGCGAAGAACGGCCACTCGTGCGCTGGGACGCCGATTGAGACGTGCAGTGGTCTCGGGATTGGAAAGGAGACCCGATCTGCAAGCTCGGCCAGAAGGCGCGCCTCGATGGGCAAGCGCGTAGCGCAGTTCTCCCGGAGCGGGAAGCGAAACAGGAGTTCGTTGTTGATCTCCCACAGCTCGTAATCCCAACCGGCGTTGAAGTAACGCACCGAGTGCAGTTCCAGGGAGGGAAGCGCCTCGGCAATTGCGTGGCGGCAGCGTTCTTCGTCGAGCATCAAGGCGGCTACGCGGCCTCCGTCACGCGGCTCCGAACGCCCGCGAGCCCAGCGTCAATGTGCTCGCGCCGGTTGATATCGAGCCCGTAGAGCACTTCGTGGAATGGTCCAATCTGCCAGTAGACCTTTGCTCGCTGAACGAATGTCTCGTCAGCAAGCTCGCCATACCCCTCTAGCACTGCGTTCTGGATGCGAAGCAGACCCACGATGTCGATCGCAGGATCGCCGACGCGAGCATCGCCAAAGTCGATCACGGCCCTGAGCTCGGCCCGCCCTGGATCGACGAGGATGTGTTCAGGCCCAAGGTCTGCGTGCACTAGTGCTGGCGTAAAGCGGAAGTTCCGGTCGTCTTCGAGAAAGACCGCCCAGAAGTCTGCTACCTGCTCGCGTTCGGCCGCTGCGAGGAGCGGACTAACCCGCTCGTCGCAGCGGGCGCGGAAGTCGCGGTAGAACTCGCGCCAGGTGTCGGTCTTGTATAAGGGGACGCCGAGGTCGGCAGCGCGCTCAGCAGAG
>Ga0137465_1000758_pt1 | contig 10868 bp, 6 predicted proteins | sample EasRivERMGT828_2_FD_104906 | JGI IMG/M metagenome (GOLD analysis project Ga0137465, IMG submission 104906) | Soil microbial communities from meander-bound floodplain in the East River, Colorado, USA - East River MetaG ERMGT828_2 | ecosystem: Environmental > Terrestrial > Soil > Floodplain ... | reverse complement strand
TGCCTACCAGAAGCAGCTGGAGGACATCGAAAAACAGTTCGGCGCGCTGTTAAAGCAACTGCCGGGCAAATCTGAGATGGATGCGCTGCTCACCGATATCAACCAGGCCGGCTTGGGACGGGGTCTTCAGTTCGAGTTGTTCAAGCCTGCAGCCGGTGAAACGCGGCGGGACTTCTACGCCGAACTGCCGATCACGATCCGGATTACCGGCAATTACCACGACATCGGCGCCTTCGCGAGCGACATCAGTAAACTCTCACGCATCGTCACGCTGAACGATATCGGGCTCTCCAGCCCCCCCAAAGGGGGGGGCTTGGCTCTCGATGCGACAGCCAAGACCTTCCGCTATCTAGATGACGATGAAGTCGCGCAACAGAGAAAGGCCGCCGCACCGAAAGGCGGGAAGAAATGATGCGCTGCCGCCTCGCTATCACGCTGGCCTGCCTCGCGCTCGCGTCGTGCAGCGAGGAGCATTCGGACTTGCGCAAGTTCGTCAAGGACTCGGACACCGAGATCAAACCCGGCCGCATACCCCCGCTGCCGGAGGTGCGGCCGTACGAGCCGTTTGAATACGCCGCGTTCGATCTCACCGACCCGTTCGTGCCGCGCAAAATAGAAGCGCCCAAGCCCTCCGGCGTTCCCGGGGCGCTGCAGCCGCCGAAGGATCACCGCAAGGGGCCGCTCGAAGCGTTCCCGCTGGAGAACCTCAAGATGGTGGGCACGCTGCAGCAGCATAAGAACATGTACGCGCTGATCAAGACGCCAGACAACAATCTGCACCGGGTCAAGCCCGGCGACTTCATGGGACAGAACTTCGGGCGCATCATCGATATCAACGAATCCGCCGTCAAGTTGAAGGAACTGGTTCAGGACAGCGGCAGCGAGTGGAAGGAAGAAGAACGCACGCTGCTGTTGCAGGAATAACAGGAGGTAAGGGAAATGAAGCCGACAACCAATTTTGTCATGTCCATTTTGCAGGGGATGCTGGGGCTGCTGCTCGCTGGCGCGAGTGTCATCGTCCACGCCCAGGCGAACTCGATCGAGGCGATCAACGTGTCCCCGGTGGCCGGCGGCAAAACGGTCATCAAGGTGACGCTGAAAGAGGCTCCGAAGAGCCCTCCCGCGGGATTCACGGTGAATAACCCGCCGCGCATCGCGTTCGACTTTCCCAACACTACCAGCGCACTGGGCCGCAGCACCCAGGAGATCAGCGAGGGCGACCTGCGCAGCTACAACGTGGTGCAGGCCGGCGACCGCACCCGGCTCGTGCTCAACCTGTCCCGCGCTGCGGGTTACGACATGCAGGTCGACGGGCGGGCGCTGCTCATCACGCTGCAGGGCGCCGTGGGAGCGGCTGCAAGCCCCGCGGGAGTAACCACCCACTTCGCCGAAGCAAAGCCCGGGGATACCCGCCATGCGCTGCGCGACGTTGATTTCCGCCGCGGCAACGCCGGTGAAGGGCGTGTCGTGGTCGACTTGTCCGACAACACCGTCGGCATTGACCTCAAGCTGCAGGGCAAGACGATCGTTATCGATTTCATCAATACCGCGCTGCCGAAAAATCTGCAGCGGCGCCTGGACGTGACCGACTTCGGCACCGCGGTGCAGACCATCGACGCTTTCTCACAGGGCAACAATTCGCGTGTGGTTATTGAACCGCGCGGCAACTGGGAGCACACCGCCTACCAGTCCGACAACCGGTTTGTCGTCGAGGTAAAGCCGGCCTTGGAGCAGGCTGGCATCGCGCGGGGCGGCGGCTATACCGGCGAGAAACTTTCGCTCAATTTCCAGAACGTGGAAGTGCGGGCCGTGCTGCAGGTCATCGCTGACTTCACCGGGCTCAACATCATCACCAGCGACACGGTGGGCGGCAGCTTGACGCTGAGGCTGAAAGACGTGCCGTGGGACCAGGCGCTCGACCTCATCCTGCCGAGCAAGGGCCTCGACATGCGCAAGACCGGCAACGTGGTGTGGATCGCGCCGCGCGACGAGCTGGCCACGCGCGAAAAACTGGCGCTGGAGGCGCAGGCGCAGATCAGCGATCTCGAGCCCACCCGCACCGAGAGCTTCCAGTTGAACTACCAGAAGGGGGCCGATTTCCAGAGGCTGCTGTCCGACCCGAACCAGCGCATCCTGTCCAAGCGCGGCAGCGCCGTGGTCGATCCACGCACCAATACGATCTTCGTGCAGGACACGCCGTCGCGGCTGGAAGAGGTTCGCAAGCTGCTGCGCAAAGTCGACGTGCCGGTGCGGCAAGTGATGATCGAGTCGCGCATCGTGGAAGCGACCGATTCGTTCAGCCGTAACCTGGGCGTCAGGCTCGGCTACCGGGAAGAGGGGGCCGGTCGGGTCCCCTTCGGGTTGGGTAACAACGGGGGTAGCGCGGCGAGTCGTGTGCCGGCCGTTACCGTCGGTGGCAACCTGGAAACGGTCGCGCCGCTCGCAGGCACCGCGACGACGCCGGCCTACGCCGCGAGCAACCTAAACGTGAATCTGCCGGCGGCGGGAGGCAGCATATTCTCGATGATCCTGTTCAACCCGAGCCGCACGAAATTCGTCGACCTCGAATTGAGCGCGCTGCAGGCGGACGGCAAGGGCAAGATCGTCTCCAGCCCGCGCGTAATCACCACCGACCAGGTAGAGGCGACCATCGAGCAGGGCACTGAGATCCCGTACAATTCGGCGACCTCGAGCGGTGCAACCAGCGTGTCGTTCAAGAAAGCTACGCTCTCGCTCAAGGTCAAGCCCCAGGTAACGCCCGACGACAACGTGATCATGAATCTCAAGATCAACAAGGATTCCGTGTCGGCCCTGAACACCAATCCCCCGGCGATAGACACCAAGCAGATCGCCACCGAGGTGCTGGTGGAAAACGGCGGCACAGTCGTCATCGGCGGTATTTATACCCAGGACGAGAGCAGCGGCACCAACAAGGTCCCGGTACTGGGTGACCTGCCGTTTCTCGGGTTCCTGTTCAAGCAGAACCAGAAGCGTGACGACCGGCGCGAACTCCTCATCTTCATCTCGCCGCGGATTATCAAGGACGGCCTGACGCTGCGCCAGTAATCGGCTGCGGGGAACATAAAAAGGCGGCTGCGGCCGCCTTTTTTGTTGGTGCTCGCCCGGGCGCACGGGTTAGGCGGGGCCTGCGTGTTCCGTTAGAATCGCCCCATGAGCGACCGTGGGCAAAAAACAGAGGCCGGAAAGGGGCCGGTCCCTGGCAACATCTTCCTGGTGGGATTGATGGGGGCGGGCAAAACCTCGGTGGGCAGGCTGCTCGCCCGGCGCCTCGGCAAGACCTTCTACGACTGCGATCACGAGATCGAGTGCGCAACCGGGGTCAAGGTCGCGGTAATTTTCGAAATCGAAGGCGAGGCCGGCTTTCGCGCGCGGGAAGCGAAAACCCTGGCGGAACTGGTCAAGCGCGGGGATATCGTGCTCGCCACGGGCGGCGGCGCCGTGCTATCCGCCGACAACCGCAAGCAGCTCACTGAAAACGGCGTGGTCGTCTATCTGCGCGCAGCCGCAGCGGATCTGTGGAGCCGCACGCGCCACGACAGGAACCGGCCACTCCTCAAGACAGAGGGCCCGCTCGCCAAGCTGCAGCAGCTCTTTGACGAGCGCGACCCTCTCTACCGCCAGGTCGCGGACATCATCGTCGATACCGGCGACCAGCGCCTGGGCAATCTCGCGCATAAGCTGGAACAGCGGCTGCTCAGGCATCAAGCTGGCACCGCCGGGCGCGAGAGCGCTCCGCTGCGCCCCGGCTGACCGGTGATCATCATGCAAACCCTGACGATGGAACTGGGCGACCGCGGATACCCGATATACATCGGGGCGGGCCTGCTCGCGCGTGCCGATCTGATCGTGGAGCGGCTGCGCAGGAAAAAGGTGGCCATCATCACCAACACCGTCGTTGCGCCGCTCTACCTTGCGCCGCTCAAGCGCGCCCTGGAAGCCCGGGGCGTGGAGGTGGTGACCATTACGCTCCCCGACGGCGAAGCAAACAAGAACTGGGAAACCCTCAATCGCATTTTCGATGCGCTGCTCGAGCATCGATGCGAGCGCGGCACCACGTTGATCGCGCTGGGGGGCGGCGTGGTCGGAGATCTCGCGGGTTTTGCCGCGGCGGCATTCCTGCGCGGCGTGCCCTATATCCAGGTGCCCACTACCCTCCTCGCACAGGTGGACTCGGCGGTCGGCGGCAAGACCGCGATCAATCACCCCCTCGGCAAGAATATGATCGGCGCTTTCTACCAGCCGCGGGCGGTAATCACCGATACCGATACGCTCGCGTCCCTGGCGCCGCGCGAGCTTGCCGCCGGGCTGGCGGAAGTTATCAAGTACGGGTTGATCCGCGACCCCGCGCTCTTCGAATGGCTGGAAAAAAACGTGGCGCGGGTCGTGAAGCGCGAGGGCGAGCCGCTCGCCCACGCGATCGAGCGCTCCTGCGCCATCAAGGCTGAGATCGTGGCGCTGGACGAGCGCGAGGATGGCGTTCGGGCTTTGCTCAACTTCGGCCATACTTTCGGCCACGCCATCGAGGCCGGGATGGGATACGGCGCCTGGCTGCACGGCGAAGCGGTCGCTGCCGGCATGGTGCTGGCGGCCAGGCTTTCGCAGCGGCTCGGACTGATCTCGGTGCAGGACGTGGCGCGAGTGAGCGCGCTGCTCGCCAGCGCCGGATTACCCGTCGCTGCCCCCGATTTTGGCCTGGAGCGCTATCTCGAATTGATGGGTCACGACAAGAAGGTCGAGGGCGGTCGCATCCGTTTCATTCTGCTCAAGCGCGTAGGCGAGGCATACGTCGCGGACGAGGTGCCGCGCGCGGCCCTTGCCGATGTCCTCGGCTCCGCCCAAGTGCATGCCTGAGCACGGACTGGCGCCTTACGCAGCGTGGCCGGAGCGTTCCCGCGGCCGCCGTCATCGCGAATCGCCTCCGCGCGGGCGCAGCGAGTACCAGCGCGACCGCGACCGCATCATCCACTCCACCGCCTTCCGCCGCCTCGAATACAAGACCCAGGTCTTTATCAACCACGAAGGCGATTTGTTTCGCACCCGTCTGACGCACAGCCTGGAGGTGGCGCAGATCGCACGGTCGGTCGCGCGCAGCCTGCGGCTCAATGAGGATCTCACCGAAACAGTCGCGCTCGCCCATGATCTCGGCCACACCCCGTTCGGCCACACCGGGCAGGATGCGCTGAACGCGTGCATGCGACCCTACGGAGGGTTCGAGCACAATCTTCAGAGCCTGCGCGTCGTGGATGTGCTCGAGCAGCGCTACGCTGCTTTTGACGGCCTCAATCTCACCTTCGAGTCGCGCGAAGGGATACTGAAACACTGCTCGCCGAAGAATGCCCGCGGCCTGGGCGATGTGGGAGAACGGTTCATCAAGCGCAGGCGGCCATCGCTGGAGGCTCAGCTCGCAAACCTTGCCGACGAGGTTGCGTATAACAACCACGACGTGGATGATGGCCTGCGCTCCGGGCTGCTCAATCTCGAGCAGCTCTCGGAGGTGAAAATCGTTGCACGCCATTTGAAGGCCGTACTGAAGGATTACCCCCGGCTTGAGGGCCGGCGCCTGGTCCACGAGACCGTGCGCCGCATGATCGATACACTGGTGACCGACCTGGTCCGCGCCAGCGCGGAGAATATTCGCAAACACAGGCCGGATTCCATCGAGTCGGTGCGGCAGGCGCCTCCTCTCATCGCCTTCAGCCCGCGGGTCCATGAAGAAAGCCAGGCGCTCAAGCAGTTCCTGCACCTGAACCTCTATCGTCATTATCGCGTGGTGCGCATGAGCACCAAGGCGCGCGGTGTCGTATCCGGGTTATTCGCGGCGTTCCTGTCGAACATCCGGCTGCTGCCTCCGGAATTCCAGGAGCGCGCGCAATCGGACGCGCCCAGGGCCATCGCGGATTACATCGCCGGCATGACCGACCGCTACGCGATCCTCGAGCACCGGCGGCTGTTCTCCATCGAGGAAACCTGACCCCGCTCCCGCCGGAAGACGATTTCCTGGTTGAATCCAGCCACTTAAGACAGTAAACTTGCCGACTGTGCGGCGTAATTAGGCGCGCTTGCAGAAACGCGGCATTTCAGACTGCAGCTCATTGTAATTAAGACTTTTTCAGGGATCACCCCTTGGACCAGCCCGGCCTGCCTACTGAGCAGGGACTCTATAACCCGGCCCACGAGCACGATGCATGCGGCGTGGGTTTCGTCGCGAACATCAAGGGCAAGAAGTCGCACGCCATCGTCGAGCAGGGTCTTACGGTTCTCAAGAATCTCACGCACCGCGGCGCGGTCGGCTGGGATCCCAAGCTCTCCGACGGCGCGGGCTGCCTGATACAGATTCCCGACAAGTTTTTCCGCGAGGATATGGCCAAGCGCAGCGTGAAGCTGCCGCCGGCCGGCCACTATGGCGTAGGCATGGTATTTCTGCCGCGCGATCCCGCCTCGCGCCTTGCCTGCGAATACGAAATCGAGCGCGCGATCAAGGACGAGGGCCAGGTGCTGCTCGGCTGGCGCGATGTGCCGGTGGATAACTCGGATCTCGCCGAGCCGGCCAAGCGCATCGAGCCCGTGATCCGGCAGGTGTTCATCGGCCGCGGCAAGGGCATCACCGTCACCGACGCGCTCGAACGCAAGCTCTACATCATCCGCAAGAGCGCAGGTCACGCGATCCAGGCGCTCAAGCTCGCGCACGGCAAGGAGTTCTACGTGCCCTCCATGTCCGCGCGCACCGTTTGCTACAAGGGCATGCTGCTCGCCTACCAGGTCGGGGAATACTACCTCGACCTCAAGGATGCACGGGTGGAATCGGCGCTCGCACTCGTACACCAGCGCTTCTCGACCAATACTTTCCCGAGCTGGGACCTCGCTCATCCGTTCCGCCTGGTCTGCCACAACGGCGAGATCAACACGGTGCGCGGCAACATCAACTGGATCCGCGCGCGCCAGGGCGCGATTTCCTCGCCCATGCTGGGACGCGACCTCGACAAGATATGGCCGTTGATCTACGCCGGGCAATCGGATTCGGCGTCATTCGACAACGCGCTGGAGCTGCTGGTAATGGGCGGGTATTCGATCGCCCACGCGATGATGATGATGATCCCGGAAGCATGGGAGAACCACACGCTGATGGACCCCGCGCGGCGTGCGTTCTACGAGTACCACGCCGCGATGATGGAGCCGTGGGACGGCCCTGCCTCGATCGCGTTCACCGACGGGCTGAGAATCGGCGCGACACTCGATCGCAACGGTCTCAGGCCATCGCGCTATATCGTCACTGCGGACGATCTCGTCATCATGGGCTCGGAGTGCGGCTGCCTCCCGATTCCGGAGGAGAGAATCATCAAGAAGTGGCGCCTGCAGCCGGGCAAGATGTTCCTGGTGGATCTCGAGAAGGGCCGCATCATCGACGACAAGGAGTTGAAAGACACTCTCGCCTCGGCCAAGCCCTACGCCGAATGGATCGAGAGGATCCGCGTCAAGCTCGATGAAGTCGAGACCGAGAAGACAGTGCCGCTGAAATCGCAGGTGCCGCTGCTCGACCGGCAGCAGGCGTTCGGCTACACGCAGGAGGACTTCAAGTTTCAACTTTCGCCGATGGCGCAGGCCGGAGAGGAACCGGTGGGCTCCATGGGCAACGACGCGGCCCTCGCAGTATTATCTAGTAAAAACAAGACGTTATATCATTATTTCCAGCAGCTCTTCGCGCAGGTCACCAACCCGGCAATCGACCCGATCCGCGAGGAACTGGTGACCTCGCTAGTCTCTTTCATCGGCCCGAAGCCCAATCTGCTCGGCATCGACGAGATGAACCCGCCGCTACGGCTGGAGGTGGGCCAGCCGGTGCTCGATTTCTACGAGATGGAGAAGATCCGCCATATCGAGCGCTATACCGGCGGCAAATTCAGGTCCCTGGAGCTCGACATCACCTACCCGGTCGCGTGGGGCAAACAGGCGATCGAGGCGCGCCTTGCATCGCTTGCAGCTCAGGCCGAAGACGCAGTGCGCTCGGGCTACTCGATCGTCGTAGTGTCCGACCGCCTGGTCGACCAGGAGCGCGTGGCGATCCCGGCGCTGCTCGCGCTCTCGGCCATCCACCAGCACCTGGTGAACAAGGGTCTGCGCACTTCGACCGGGCTCGTGGTGGAGACCGGTAGCGCGCGTGAAGTGCATCATTTCGCGCTGCTCGGAGGCTACGGGGCGGAAGCAGTGCATCCCTATCTCGCGCTGGAGACGCTGCTCGCGATGCACCGGGAGGACCGTGCGGCGGCGAGCAAGGCGGTGAAAAACTACGTCAAAGCAGTCGGCAAGGGGCTGAAGAAGGTGATGTCCAAGATGGGCATCTCGACCTACATGTCGTACACCGGCGCGCAAATCTTCGAGGCGGTGGGGCTGGCGCGCTCCCTGGTGGACAAGTATTTCACCGGCACCAGCTCGTCGGTCGAGGGCATCGGCATATATGAAATCGCAGAGGAGGCTATCCGCACCCATCAGGCCGCGTTCGACGAGAACGACCCGGTGCTCGCGGGTGCGCTCGACGCCGGTGGCGAGTACGCATGGCGCGTGCGCGGCGAAGAGCACCTGTGGACGCCCGGCGCGATCGCAAAGCTGCAGCACTCGACGCGGAACAACTCCTACGCCAGCTACCGCGAATACGCGGCGCTCATCAACGACCAGTCGCAGCGCCACCTGACGTTCCGCGGGCTGTTCGAATTCAAGTTCGAGCGGTGCAAGCCGGTTCCGATCGAGGAAGTCGAGCCCGCCGCCGAGATCGTCAAGCGCTTTTCGACAGGCGCGATGTCGCTGGGCTCGATCTCGACCGAGGCGCACACCGTGCTCGCGATCGCGATGAACCGAATCGGCGGAAAATCCAACACCGGCGAGGGCGGCGAGGACCAGAGGCGCTACGCGAAGGTCGCCCAAGGCGAATCGTTGATGTCGCGCCTGGGCCGTGAGCGCGTCGAGGTCGACATCCCCCTCAAGGAAGGCGATTCACTCAAGTCCAAGATCAAGCAGGTCGCCTCCGGCCGCTTCGGCGTCACCGCCGAGTACCTGGCCTCCGCGGAGATGATGCAGATCAAGATCGCGCAGGGCGCCAAGCCGGGAGAGGGCGGACAGCTGCCCGGGCGCAAGGTCTCGGAGTACATCGCGGAGATCCGCTACTCGACGCCTGGCGTCGAGTTGATATCCCCGCCGCCGCACCATGACATCTACTCGATCGAGGACATCGCGCAACTCATCCACGATCTCAAGAATGCGAACCCCGAGGCGGCGGTGAGCGTCAAGCTCGTCTCCGAGACCGGCGTCGGAACAGTGGCCGCAGGCGTGTCCAAGGCGAAGTCGGACCATGTGACGATTTCGGGTCATGACGGTGGCACCGGCGCTTCGCCCTGGTCCTCGATCATGCACGCCGGCACACCGTGGGAGCTCGGGCTCGCCGAGACCCAGCAGACGCTGGTACTGAACCGCCTGCGCGGACGGATTGCGGTCCAGGTGGACGGCCAGATAAAAACCGGCCGCGACGTGGTGATCGGCGCGCTGCTGGGGGCGGATGAGTTCGGCTTCTCCACCGCGCCGCTTGTCGTCGAGGGCTGCATCATGATGCGGAAATGCCACCTGAATACCTGTCCAGTGGGGGTGGCCACCCAGGATCCGGTGCTGCGCCGGAAATTCGAAGGCAAGCCGGAGCACGTCGTCAATTATTTCTTCTTCGTCGCCGAGGAAGCGCGGGAGCTCATGGCGAAGCTCGGCGTGCGCAAGTTCAACGATCTTATCGGGCGCGCGGAATTACTCGACACGCAAAAAGGCGTCGAGCACTGGAAGGCGAAGGGGCTCGACTTCTCGAAGATCTTCGCCATGCCGCAGATGCCGGCGGAGGTCTCGCGTTACCACCGCGAGACACAGGATCACGGATTGGAAAAAGCGCTTGACCGGCGGCTGATCGAGCTGGCGCAGCCGGCACTCGATCGCGGCGAACGGGTGACGATCGAGATGCCCATCCGTAACATCAACCGCACCGTCGGAACCACGCTGTCGTGGGAAATCGCCAAACGCTATGGCCACGATGGGCTGCCTAACGACACGATCCATATCCGGCTCGCGGGGTCCGCGGGGCAGAGCTTCGGCGCGTTCCTGGCGAAGGGCGTCACGCTCGATTTGATCGGCGACACCAATGACTACTGCGGCAAGGGACTTTCGGGCGGGCGCATCTCGGTGCAGCCCTCGCCCAAGTTCCGCGGCGAGCCGACCGAGAACATCATCACCGGTAACGTTGTGCTCTACGGCGCAATCTGCGGCGAGGCTTACTTCCGCGGCGTTGCCGGGGAGCGCTTCGCCGTGCGAAATTCCGGTGCGCATGCTGTGGTGGAAGGTGTCGGCGACCACGGCTGCGAGTACATGACCGGGGGCAGCGTGGTGGTGCTCGGCCAGACCGGGCGCAATTTCGCTGCCGGCATGTCCGGCGGCATTGCCTATGTATTGGATATTAATGGTGATTTTTCAAAATACTGCAACTCCTCCATGGTGACACTGGAGCCCCTGCTCGCGGAGGCCGAGCAGGAAGCGAAGCTCACGCGCGAACTGTGGCATGGCGGCGTCGCGGACGAGACGATCGTGAAGAGATTGATCGAGAACCACGCGCGCTACACGGGAAGCGCGCAGGCGAAACACATACTCGAGCGCTGGAGCGAGTTCCGGCCGAAATTCGTCAAGGTGTTCCCGAACGAGTACCGGCGCGCGCTCGGCGAGCTCGCAGCCAAGCAGCGCCGCCAGGCGGCTTAACCCCACCGCCCGGCGCGCTGAAAAACAATGGGAAAAGTCACCGGATTCCTCGAGTTCGAGCGGGTCGAAGAGGC
>Ga0137465_1000756_pt1 | contig 10873 bp, 8 predicted proteins | sample EasRivERMGT828_2_FD_104906 | JGI IMG/M metagenome (GOLD analysis project Ga0137465, IMG submission 104906) | Soil microbial communities from meander-bound floodplain in the East River, Colorado, USA - East River MetaG ERMGT828_2 | ecosystem: Environmental > Terrestrial > Soil > Floodplain ... | reverse complement strand
ATGGAGCCCAGGCCGAGCACGCCGAGCAGCACCCCGGTCAGGAGGGAGTCGACGTTGAGGGTCCAAAAGTCGCCCTCACCGACCGGCTTCGCGAGGAAGGTGAGGTGGTGCTGGATGTAATCGGCGGCGTTGAATTCCTTGCCTGCGGCCATCGTCAGTCGTATTCGCGAACAAAAAACGCCATAGTGAAAATCAGGACCGTGATCAAGAACGATCCGAACAGTGCGGGCGCGACGACGTCTTCATACGCCGCCAGCACCAGCCACAACAGGATCACGATGAGGCCGATCTTGACCGCCTCGGCCCTCAGCGCGCCGAACAGGACCTCCCCTGCGGACCGCGCCTTGCCTCTAGCTGCCACTACCGCGGAAACCCAGCCGGCGCAAATGCTGACCGCGCCACCCAAAGCCGCCGACACGGCGCCGTCAACACCTGCCAGAACCCCCCCGGCGAGCGTCAGAGCCGCGGTGGCGATCAATTGCCACCGCAGAACCGTGCGGACTGGCCTGCGCAGGACGCCCAAACCAGCGCTCATCCCGGCTCGCCCCCGTAAAACCGCGCGATTTTAGCGTTTTGCAGCAAGGACGGTCAACGCGTTGCGGCGCAACATCGGCCCGGTTCGCTGCTCAACGGAGCTTCTTCAGCAACTGCTCGAGGTGATCGAGGCCCGAGTAGTGCACCACGATCTTCCCGGTTCCCTTGCGCCCGGCGCGGATCTCGACGGTCGTGCCGAGCCGTTCCGAGGCCTCCTCCTCGAGGCGCGCCAGGTCGCGATCGCCGCGCTTCTTGCGCCGGGGTGCGGGTCCGCGCAGCCAGGTGTGCACCAGCGCCTCGGTCTCGCGCACCGACAGCCCTTTCGCGGCGACGCGGTTGCCAGCCTCGATCTGGCGCGCCGCGTCGAGCGCGAGCAACGCGCGCGCGTGACCCATTTCGAGCGCGCCTTCCAGCAGCATCTCCTGCACCGGCCGCGCCAGCTTGAGCAGCCGCAGCAGGTTGGTGGTGGCCGAGCGCGAGCGGCCCACCGAGTCCGCGGCCTGCTCGTGGGTCATCTTGAACTCGTCAACCAGGCGCTGCAGGCCGGCAGCCTCCTCCATCGGGTTGAGGTTCTCGCGCTGGATGTTTTCGATGAGCGACATGGCGAGCGCCGCGTCGTCGGACACCTCGCGTACCAGCGCCGGAACCTCCTCGAGGCCGGCCATCTGCGCGGCGCGCCAGCGCCGCTCGCCGGCGATCAGCTCGTAGCGGTCGCGGTCCACCGGGCGCACGAGAAGCGGTTGCATCAGGCCCTGCGAGCGGATCGATCCCGCCAGCTCGGCGAGCGCCTGCTGGTCCATCTTCGTGCGCGGCTGGTACTTGCCGGGCCGGATGCGCCCGACGGGCAGCGTCAGCAGCGCTTCGCGCGGCGACTCGTCGCCGCCGAGCAGCGCGTCGAGGCCGCGGCCCAGTCCCTTGGGTTTGTTCATGCGGGTTGTCCCTGAGCGAGGATTTCATCGGCGAGCGCGAGGTAGGCCTGCGCCCCCTTCGAAGCAGCGTCCCACACCACGGCCGGGACGCCATAGCTCGGCGCCTCGGCGAGCCGCACGTTGCGCGGCACGAGCGTGCGGTAGACCTTGTCGCCGAAGTGCGTTTCGAGTTGTTGCGACACCTGTTGCGAAAGCATGTTGCGCGGGTCGTACATCGTGCGCAGCAGGCCGGCGATCTCGATCGCCGGATTCAGATTGGCGCGTACCCGCTTGATGGTGCCGACCAGGTCCGACAGTCCTTCCAGTGCGTAGTACTCGCACTGCATGGGGATCAGCACGCGCTGCGCTGCGGTGAGCGCGTTGACGGTGAGGAGGCTGAGCGACGGCGGGCAATCGATGAGGATGAAGTCGTACTCCTGGGCCACGCGCTCGAGCGCGCCCTTCAGCCTGGTCTCGCGGTTGGGCAGCTCGACCAGCTCGACCTCGGCGCCCGCCAGCTCGCGGTTCGCCGGTAAGAGGTCGTAGCCGCCGCGCTCCGCGCGGGTGCGGATGGTCGTCACGTCGCCGAGCCCCAGCAGCACGTGGTACACGGTGCGCCCCACGACGCGCTTGTCGATGCCGCTTCCCATGGTCGCGTTGCCCTGCGGGTCGAGGTCGACCAGCAGGACGCGCCGCCCGGCCTGGGCGAGCGCCGCGGCGAGGTTGACGCTGGTCGTGGTCTTGCCGACGCCGCCTTTCTGGTTGACCACCGCCAGCACGTTCGCCATTCAGCCCCCGACCCGGCAAAGCACGAGGTGGCGCTGCGCATCGAGCAGCGGCACCTTGAGCTCGACCACCCGGCAACCGGCTTCGAGCGCGCCCGGCGCGGCGCCTCTCATTGCGGCGAGCACGCCGCCAGGGGCGACGAGGTGGCGGCACTGCGCGATGAACTGCGCGAGATCGGCGAAAGCGCGCGAAATCACGACGGCAAAGCGCGCCGCGGGTCGCCACGCCTCGACGCGTCCTTCGTGGACTTCGGTATTGCGCAGGCCGAGCTCGATCGCGGCCTGGCGCAGGAACGCGGTCTTCTTCTGGCTGGAATCGTTCAGCGTAATGCGCCATTCGCGGCGCGCGATCGCCAGAGGAATGCCGGGCAGCCCCGGGCCCGAGCCGACGTCCGCGAGCGCGCTGCCGTCAGCCATCGGCAAGTGCGTCACCACCGCGAGCGAATCGAGCAGATGGCGGCTCACCATTTCCAGCGGATCGCGAATCGCAGTCAAGTTATAGGTCCGGTTCCACTTCGTGAGCAGCTCCGCGTACAAGAGAAACTGCTCGGCGGCGCCGGCCGGCAGCTCCAGCGCGAGCTCATCCAGGCCGCGCTGCAGCGCGGCGCGCGGCGTCATGCCGTCTTCTTCTGTTCGGTCCTGAAGCCTCGCTTGAGATGCACAAGCAGCAGCGAAATAGCTGCCGGGGTGATCCCCGAAATGCGCGACGCCTGGCCGATCGTTTCCGGCCGGTGGCGGTTGAGCTTCTGCTGCGCCTCGGCCGATAGCCCGCGCACTTCGCGGTAGTCGAGGTCCTGCGGCAGGCGCGCGGATTCGGCGCTCTTGCGGCGCTCGACCTCCGCGCGCTGGCGGGTGATATAGCCCTCGTACTTGGCTTGGATCTCGACCTGCTGAGCGACGGCAGGATCCGCGACAGGCGCCGTTACAGCGCTGGCATACGTAACCTCAGGACGCTTGAGCATCTCGTAGACACTAGCCCTTTTCTGGAAGCCAGCACTTACATACGTTGATTTCAGGCGCTCCGTTTCGGCGCTGATCTGGTCCCGCTTCCGGTTGAAGGCGTCCCAGCGCTTGTCGTCCACGAGTCCCAACCGGTGGCCGGTCTCGGTCAGGCGCAAATCCGCATTGTCTTCACGCAACGTGAGCCGGTACTCGGCGCGACTGGTGAACATGCGATAGGGCTCGGAGACGCCTCTGGTCGTCAGGTCGTCGACCAGCACGCCAAGGTAGGCCTGGTCGCGTTGCGGCCACCAGGGCTCGAGCCCGCGGACTTTCAGCCCTGCATTGAGACCCGCGAGCAGGCCCTGGGCCGCGGCCTCCTCGTACCCGGTGGTGCCGTTGATCTGGCCGGCGAAGAACAGGCCCTCGACGCTCTTGGTCTCCAGCCAGGGCCGCAGGTCCCGCGGGTCGAAATAGTCGTACTCGATGGCATAGCCCGGCCGCACGATGTGCGCGTTCTCCAGCCCGCGGATCGAGTGCACCAGCTCGAGCTGCACGTCCAGCGGCAGGCTGGTCGAGATGCCATTCGGATAGATCTCGTTGCTCGTCAGACCCTCGGGCTCGAGGAAGATCTGGTGGCTCGACTTGCCGGCGAAGCGATGAATCTTGTCTTCGATAGAGGGGCAGTACCGCGGCCCAACCCCCTGGATCACTCCGGTAAACATCGGCGAGCGGTCGAGGCCGCCGCGGATGATCTCGTGGGTGCGCGAGTTGGTGTGCGTGATCCAGCAAGGCAGTTGCTGCGGATGCATGTCGCGCTGGCCAAGGAAGGAGAACACCGGCTCCGGCTGATCGCCCGGCTGCAGCTCCATCACCGAGAAATCGATGCTGCGGGCATCCAGCCTGGGGGGTGTCCCGGTCTTCAGCCGGCCGGCCGGCAGATTCATCTCTCGCAGGCGCGCCGCCAGAGTGATCGCCGCAGGATCTCCCGCGCGGCCGGCCTGGTACTTCTCCAGGCCAACGTGGATCAGGCCGGACAGGAAAGTCCCGGCGGTCAGCACGATCGCACGGCCGCGGAACCGCACGCCAAGCTGCGTAACCACGCCGACCGCGCGCTCGCCGTCGAGCGAAATATCGTCGACTGCCTGCTGGAAGATCGATAGGTTGGGCTGATTCTCGAGACGGCGCCGGATCGCGCCGCGGTAGAGAACCCGATCTGCCTGGGCCCGCGTTGCTCGGACCGCTGCGCCTTTGGATGAATTCAGGATCCTGAACTGAATACCCGCTTCGTCGGTAGCGATCGCCATCGCCCCGCCAAGCGCGTCGATCTCCTTGACCAGATGCCCCTTGCCGATACCCCCGATGGAAGGATTGCATGACATCTGCCCAAGGGTCTCGACGCTGTGCGTCAGGAGGAGGGTCTTGCAGCCCATCCGCGCCGACGCGAGCGCTGCTTCGGTGCCGGCATGGCCGCCGCCGACCACGATGACATCGAATTCGGTTGTGAACAGCATTGGAGGCGGCGAATTTTACGCGATGGTTCCACGTGGAACCAGGGACGCTGTGGTTTCACGTGGAACAACGGTCAAGCTGATGCGGTGCTGCGGTGCAGCATAGCCCACTGGCGTGCGACAATCGCCGCCCTTTCGTGCTCGCAAAGCCATGATTTCCCTTGCTCGCTACGCCGCGCTGCTCGAGCCGCGCGAGCTGCGCCAACTTTTCGCTGCGTCGATGATCGGCAGGCTGCCGATCGGCATCACCGGGCTGGCGATCCTGATCCTGGTCCAGTCGGCGACCGATTCCTTCGCTCAAGGCGGCGCGGCGACCGGCTGCTATGTGGCCGGCCTCGCTGCGGTAGCACCTGTGCTTGGCAAGCTCATCGATCGTTACGGGCCGAGGCCGGTTCTGCTCGCCTGCGGAATGCTGTTCCCCACCGCACTGTGTGCGCTCGTTCTCGGCGTCTCTCGCGATGTTCCGGCATGGTTGCAATTTCTACTCGCAGCAGCGGCGGGCGCGAGCTTCCCGCCAATCACCGTATGCATGCGGACCCTTCTCAGGCGCCGGCTGGGCGAGGATGCACTGCTCTCAGCGGCCTATTCGCTCGAATCGGTGCTGATCGAGTTGATTTTCATCGTAGGGCCGATGCTGGTGGCGTTGTTCGTCGCAGTGGCGTCACCCGCGGTTGCGGTGTTTGCTGCGGCAGGCTGCGGCTTCGCCGGGACGCTCCTTTTTCTTCGCTTGCCTGCATTGCGCACCTGGCACATCGAGCCGGCCGCCGGGCGCAGCCTGTTCGGCGCGCTCGCCGAGCCGGGATTTGCGCCGCTGATCGGCGTCATCCTCTGCTACTCCATCGCGTTCGGGCTGGTGGAAATCGGCTTGACTGCGTACGCCACCGAAGCCGGCAGCCCGGCGCTGGCGGGAGTGCTTCTGGGATTGATGAGCGCAGGCAGCGCCGTCGGCGGCCTTGCCTACGGAAGCCGCAGCTGGCACTACCCCCTCGCCAGGCAGTTCGCGGTGATGCTTGCCTTGATGGGCGCGGGTCTTGCGCTGCTCGTGCTGCCTTGGGCTCCCTGGCCGTTTGCGGCCTGGTCGGTGCTTGCCGGCGTGGTGATGGCGCCGGCGCTCATCATCCAGTCAATGCTGGTGGTGAAGACCTCGCGTCCGGAATATCTATCGGAAGCCTTCACCTGGTCGGCGAGCGCGCTGCTGTCGGGAGTCGGAATCGGCCTGGCCGCGGGCGGCGGCCTGCTCGAGTTCCATCGTTCGGCGGCCGCTCTCGCCGCCGCCGCGTCCGCGGCGTTCGTCGGCGCGATCATGGCGCGGCTTGCGCTGCGGGGCGCCGCGCGCTAGCGCGCGGGATCTAAGCGACGAACTTCAGGCAGCGAGCTTCTGGTGCATGCGGCCGCGGCGCGTCTCGAGTGCCTCGGGCAGACGCGAGCCGAACTTGCCGAAGAGCTCGTCATGCGCCGAGAGCTCCTCTTTCCAGGCGCCGCTGTCGACCCGCTCCAACTCGGCGAACTGCGCCGGCGAGAGCTTCTCGAGCCCGGCCCAGGTCAGATCTTCGTAGCGCGGCATCGTGCCAAGAGGCGTATCGACTCCCTCCGCGCGGTCCTGGCAGCGCTCGACGATCCACTGCAGCACCCGCATGTTCTCGCCGAATCCGGGCCACAGGAACTTGCCGTTCGCGTCGCGGCGGAACCAGTTGACGCGGAAGATCTTCGGCGGCTGGCGCACCGCCTCGCCCATTTTCAACCAGTGCGCGAAGTAGTCGCCCATGTTGTAGCCACAGAAAGCCAGCATAGCCATCGGGTCACGCCGCACGACGCCGACTTTGCCCGTAATCGCAGCTGTCGTCTCGGAGCCGAGCGTTGCCGCCATGTAGACGCCGTCCTCCCAACTGGGCGCCTGGACGACGAGGGGTACCGTTGAAGAGCGCCGGCCGCCGACCAGGAAAGCCGAGATCGGAACGCCCTGCGGATCTTCCCACTTCGGATCCATCGAGGGGCACTGGGCGGCAAGCACAGTGAAGCGCGCGTTAGCGTGCGCCGCCAGGCGGCCGCAGCCGGACGTCCATTCCTTGCCCTGCCAGTCGATGAGGCGGGCCGGGGGCTGGGGCGTCATCCCTTCCCACCAGACGTCGCCTTCGGGCGTCATGGCGACGTTGGTAAAGATGACATTGGCCTTCAACATCTGCATCGCGTTACGGTTGGTTTCGTCGGAGGTTCCCGGCGCGACGCCAAAGAAGCCGTATTCAGGATTGATCGCGTAGAAGCGGCCGTCCTCGCCCGGCTTGATCCACGCGATGTCCTCGCCGATGGTGGTTACCTTCCAGCCTTTGAACGCTGCCGGGGGGATCAACATGGCGAGGTTGGTCTTGCCGCAGGCGGACGGAAAGGCGGCGGCGACGTAAGTCTTCTCGCCGCGCGGCGACTCGATGCCGAGGATCAGCATGTGCTCCGCGAGCCAGCCCTCGTCGCGCGCCATCACCGAGGCGATGCGCAGCGCGAGGCACTTCTTGCCGAGCAGCGCGTTGCCGCCATAGCCCGAGCCGAACGACCAGATTTCGCGCGTCTCGGGAAAGTGCACGATCCACTTTTCCTGGTCGTTGCAGGGCCAGGGCACGTCTTTCTGCCCGGCGGCAAGCGGCGCGCCGACGGAATGCACGCACGGCACGAACTTTCCGTCCGCGCCCAGCCACTCGGCGACCGCGCGTCCCATCCGGGTCATGATGGCCATGCTCACCGCGACGTAGGCCGAATCGGAGATTTCAACCCCGACCTGCGCGATATGCGAGCCGATCGGCCCCATCGAGAACGGAATCACGTACATCGTGCGCCCGCGCATGCAGCCGTCGAACAGCCGGTTGAGCGTCGCGCGCATCTCGCGCGGGTCGATCCAGTTGTTGGTCGGCCCGGCGTCCTCCTTCTTCTGGCTGCAGATGAAAGTGCGCTCTTCCATGCGCGCCACATCGCTCGGATGCGAGCGGGCGAGATAGGAGTTCGGCCGCAGCTTCTCGTTCAGCCGGGTGAACGTGCCGGACGCCACCAGCTCACCGCACAGGCGGTCGTACTCCGCTTGCGATCCGTCGCACCAGACAACCCGCTCCGGCTTTGCCAGGCGCACGACCTCCGACACCCACTGGCGCAGGCCCGAATGACGCACCCAGGCGGGAGCTTGAGACTGGTCGGCGGCGGATATCGGTGCATTCATTCAGCTAACTCCAGAAAGGCAAACGGCCCAGCAGAGGCTGGGCCGGCGGATGGGGAATCTATTGGCGGCGGATTTTAGCACCGGGCGCGTTGCGGCTGATGCAGGAGGGACCGGGGCATCCGGATAAAGTTCCAACCAGACAATGACTTAGCTAATCGTCCGGGCGCTGCGAATCAGGCGAAAACCGGGTCCCGTGGTAGTGATCAGGATCAGGACCCGAGCCACCTGCGCCGCGGTCACGAGCGGCACGCCGAGCTGCAACACCTTGGCTGTGATGCACATCTCCGCGATACCGCCCGGAGCCATCGCAAGCACCAGCGTAGGCGCCGGCAGCCCGGACGCAGCCGCCATCAGGAAGGCAAAGGCGGCCGCTGCCACGATGACAGCCACGACGCTTGCCAGCACTCCGAGGACATAGCGGGGGGCGCTCCGCAAGGAGCGGCGCTCGAAGCGAGCGCCCAGCGTGGAGCCGAGCAGTACCTGAGCCGCATTCGACAGATGTGAAGGCAGGGACGAAAGCTCGACTTCACCGACCGTCAGCACGACTGCCACTGCAAGGGGGCCGAACATGAAGGCATTCGCCATGCCGAGGTGCGCAAGTACTGCGCCCGCCCCAGCGCCGACCGCCAGCAGCAGCGCAAGCCGCTCCCACTGCAACGGCAGGGGTGCCGGTTGGTAGAGGTCGGTGCCGTGCGCACCCGAATAGGTAAGGGCAAACGGCACGACGATGACCACCACCAGAATGCGCAGCGACTGGGCAAGCGCGACGCGATCGGCGCGAGCGCCGTAGCGCTCGCCGAGGAGCGTCATTTCCGCTGCTCCGCCCGGCACGCTCGCAAAGAAAGCGGTAGTGGCATCGACGCCAGTCGTGCGCCGCAGGATCCAGCCCCCGAGCACGCCAAGAAAAACCGCGAACAATCCGCCCGCTAGCAGCAGCGGCCAGTACGAAACGACCTCGCGCGCCACGAGCGGAGTGAAATACAGGCCCAAAGCGGTGCCGATCACGGTCTGGCCGACCTCCCGCCCGCCGCGAACTGCACGCAACCCGACGCCCGCGAAATTGCATGCCGCCATCGCGACCAGCGGCCCGATCATCCAGGGCAGCGGGATTCTCAGCCAAGCGCAAGCCGCCCCTGCGCCGGCGCACAAGGCGAGGGCGAGCACCGGATTGATCCAGCTTTCGCGCGCCGCCTTCATTTGCCGAGGCAGAAGCGCGCAAAAATCTCGCCCAGCAGGTCATCGGCGGTGACTTCGCCGCTGATAGCGCCGAGCGCGACCTGCGCAAGGCGCAATTCCTCCGCGAAGATCTCCCACCGCGGCAGCTCGCGTGCGGCTGCTTCGAGGTGCGCGCGCGCGGTCTCGAGCGCGCGCAGGTGCCGCTCGCGCGCCAGAAAAACCGATTCGCCCGTTGCAACCCAGCCGGCCGCCTCGAGTATCGATTTGCGCAGGGTGTCGATTCCTTCGCCGGTCTTCGCCGATACGCCTACCGCGCGATGCGCGCCCGCCGGCGGGCAGAAGCCGCGCAGCAGGTCTGTCTTGTTGTACACGTCGATCCGGGAAACGTCGGCAGGCAACCCCTCGATGGTCGCTGGCGTGGCGCCCGCCTCGAACACCGCCAATACCAGATCCGCGCGCTCGAGTTCGCGCTGCGTGCGCTCCATCCCCAGGCGCTCCAGCGTGTCGGCGGAGGCTCGTAGTCCCGCAGTGTCGACGACCACTAGCGGCACGCCCTCAATCTGGATCGCCTCGCGCAGCGCGTCGCGCGTCGTGCCGGGGATAGGCGCCACGATGGCGCGCTCCTCGCCCGCCAGGCGGTTGAGCAGGCTCGACTTGCCGACGTTCGGACGCCCGGCGATGACGACGTGGATCCCACTTCGCAGCAGGCTCCCCTGGCGGCTGCGCGCCAGTACCTCGTCCAGCGCGGCCCGCACCCGCGCAAGGCGCGAGGCAGCGTCGTCGCGGTGGAGCGAGTCCACGTCCTCTTCCGGAAAATCCAGCATCGCCTCGGTAAGCGCACGCAACTCGACCAGTTGCGTGACCAGGCCGGCAACCGCCGACGAAAACTCGCCCGCGAGGGAGCGCAGCGCCGAGCGCGCCGCCTCGCGGCTCGCTGCGTCGATCAGATCGGCGACCGCCTCGGCCTGCGCCAGGTCGAGTTTCCCTTCCAGGAAGGCCCGTTGCGTGAACTCACCCGGCTCGGCCAGACGCGCCCCAGCGTCCAGGCAGGCGCCAAGCAAAGCTTGCATGACAACCGGGCCGCCGTGGCCCTGCAGCTCGAGGACCGGCTCGCCGCTGTAGGAATGCGGCGCCGGGTAATACAGGGCGATGCCCTCATCGACGCGTTCACCGCGTGCGTCCGAAAAGGGACGCAGCGTCGCCGTTCTGGGTTCGGGCAGCCCGCCGATCACGGCGGCGGCGATGTCGGCGACTGCGGGACCGGAAACACGCACTATTCCGATTCCGCCGCGACCCGCCGGGGTCGCGATCGCGGCGATGGTGTCGCGCGCTATCTCACCGCTTGCCATGGGCAGGCTTGTCGCGGTCGAACATGCGCTGGATCTGCCATTGCTGAAGGATGGAAAGGATGTTGTTGACGAGCCAGTAGAGCACCAGCCCGGCGGGGAAGAAGAAGAAGAAGATGCTGAACACGTACGGCATGAACTTCATCACCTGGGCCTGCACCGGGTCGGGCGGCACGGGGTTCATCTTGGTCTGCAAAATCATCGTCACGGTCATCAGGATCGGCAGCACGTAGTAGGGATCGAGCGCCGACAGGTCCCTGATCCACAGGATGAACGGCGTATGGCGCAGCTCGATCGCGGCGAGCAGCACCCAGTACAGCGCGATAAACACCGGGATCTGCACCAGGATCGGGAAGCAGCCGCCTAGGGGGTTGATCTTCTCAGTGCGATAGAGCTCCATCATCGCCTGGTTCATCTTCTGCCTGTCGTCGCTGTACATCTCGCGGATCTTGGTGAGGCGCGGCGTGATGAGCTT
>Ga0137465_1000755_pt1 | contig 10883 bp, 20 predicted proteins | sample EasRivERMGT828_2_FD_104906 | JGI IMG/M metagenome (GOLD analysis project Ga0137465, IMG submission 104906) | Soil microbial communities from meander-bound floodplain in the East River, Colorado, USA - East River MetaG ERMGT828_2 | ecosystem: Environmental > Terrestrial > Soil > Floodplain ... | reverse complement strand
TGGAAGGCCGCTTCTTGCCGGGTAGCGGCGTCCCTGGCTTGGCCCTGCTCGAGAGGGGGCTCGACCGCTTGTCTTCGGCTTGAATGGGCGGCTTGGACAGCCTCGAGATCAAGTCCTGAAACTCTGACGCCGAGATCACTTCTTCGGCTTTGACCGAAGAAGCCCGGGGATAGACGTGGAGTTCGATCAACTGCAGATCTCCAGGTTCCAGTGGTCCTCTTGAGCTCTGAGCAGCACCGTCATGTCTTGGCGCGCTGCTTCTGCGTCCGCGCCGGGACGCAGCGAGGCGAAGAAGCAGCCCTTGCGCTCTCCGACGCACAGGAGCGAGCCGAGAGTCCCGGCCAGGTAGAGCAAGTCCAGGAGGTCCAGGATCCGGTCATCCAGGTCTTCGTCCCACGCCACCAGGACCTCGATCGCAGGACCTTCCTTCAAGCGGTGCTTGAAGGTAGTGACCGCGACGGCCCAGCCTTGAATCTCGCTTGGAAGGGAGATCGAGCGGGCATCAGGGCGGTGATTGCGGGCAGGCCTGAGGTACTTGGATTCCCTCATCGAACTCTCTTTCCAGAGGACGCCAGCGAGTTTTCAGCCCGCTGGTTTGTGGTACAGTACCACCTGCACAGAGAAAGTATAGTAGCTCGTCCTCGAGGAGACTGACACCATGCTGCGTATCCGGAAGCTTCGATGATCCGAGTTACCGTCGAGCTCGTTCCCGGAGGCGTCGGGAAGCCCAAGCTCTTGGGCACCGCCGTCATCTCGAATCGCGGAGGACTCGAGGGTCATCGCGTCGGGAACTACGAGGTCATGTTCTGGGAAAGGCGCCGGGGAAAGGCCCTCCGGTCGGTCCAGGTCGAGGGATTCCCCCGCCTTCGCCTGACGGCGTGGGACCTCCTGTACCGGGCTCTTCGAGAGGCCTTCGGCGAGAGGAACCAGCCGTGACTCAGTTCTTGGAGTGGCTTGCCAACGTCTTCTCGTCTTGGAAGCCATGGATCGTCGTCCCTCCATGGGACGTCGGCGTGAGGGTGAGGCTGGGGAAGAAGGCGGCGACACTCGCTCCCGGGCTTCACTTCAGGGTTCCGCTCCTGGACGAGGTGATCCTCGTGAATACCCGGCTTCGCGTGGTCACGGTGCCGCCCGTCACGGTAGCTGGTTCGCCGGGAAAGTGCAGGACCATCATGGCCACGGTCGGATTCTACGTCCGGGATCCCCTGGCCGCCATGATGCGCTTCGACCAGCCGACCGTCGCCATCCAGGCTCGCGCTCAGTCAGAGCTGGCCCGTTGCGGAGGCGCCGACGCCTGCCTAGAAGCCTTGATCGGCTACTTCTCTGAGTTCGGGATCGACGTGGACTTCCTCCGCTACGTGGAGGACGTCGAGGTCCTCGCCGTCAGGGTGCTGAACGCTTCTTGGGGCGTGTCTTCGGACACTCCGCAGCAGAACTCGAGGACTCCCGGAGAGAGGTACTGATGCCCGAGCTTCGCCCCTACCAGCGCCGAGGCGTGGACTGGCTCAAGTCCAGGAAGCGGGCCATCCTCGCCGACGAGCCGGGAACTGGCAAGAGTTGCCAAGCCCTCGTAGCTGCGGAGCTGCCCTTGCTCGTCATCTCTCCCGCGGCCGTGATGGTTCACTGGCGGCGCGAAGCCGAGACGTGGCTCGGAGCCCGAAAGGCTCGCGCCGTGCAAGTCCTTTCCTGGGCTGATCCCGCCGTGGCGGACGCCGACCCTGACTCGTTCCGCACCGTGGTGCTCGACGAGGCTCACTACGCGAAGTCGGCCGGGGCCTTGCGAACTCGTCGAGCCATGCGCCTGATGAGGGGAGTCGCGTCGAGGGGAGGTCGAGCTTGGGCCTTGACCGGAACCTTGGTGCCCAATCGCCCGGCCGAGCTGTGGCCCATCTTGTATGCCCTGGGCCTCCTCCCGAGCCGAGTCCGCTCATGGGAGGCGTTCACCCGCCGCTACTGCGCGGCCCGCGAGACCGAGTGGGGAGTCGACGTGCGGGGCTCCAGCCACGAGAGCGAGCTCCAGGCCCTGATCGCTCCCCACGTCCTGCGCCGCGCGAAGGAGTCGGTCCTCCGCGACCTCCCGCCCGTGTCGTGGCGGGTCCTCGCCCTCGACCTTCCCCTGCCAGAGCGGGAGAAGCGGTTCGACCTGGCCGAGCTCCGGCGACTCCCGGAGTCCGTCGCCTTCGAGGCCGTGAGTGACGTCCTCCGCGAGCACATGCGGAGGAAGCTGCCCCTCGCGGCCGAGCACTTGGAGTCCCTCCTCCAGGGCGGGACTGACAAGGTCGTCGCGTTCGCGCACCACCGCGAAGCCGTCCATCGCCTCGCGGTGGAGGGACTTCCCGAGGGCTGCGCGCGGGCGGCGGTCGTGATCGGGGGCCAGTCCCAGGCGGAGAGGCAGGCCGAGGTCGACAGGTTTCAGAATGACCCAGCCTGCCGGCTCTTCGTGGGACAGATTCAAGCCGGGGGAGTCGGGCTCACCCTCACGGCCGCGCACCGAGTCGTCATCGCCGAGGCGAGCTGGGTCCCCGCCGACCTAGAGCAAGCCGCGGGACGATGCCACCGGTTCGGTCAAGGGCGACCCGTGCAAGTAGACGTGCTCACCATCCACAGGAGCCTGGACGAGCACATGCTGCGGCGAGCCTTGGAGAAGGTCCGAGTGATCGAGCGAATCCTGCCCGACGAGGCGGCCGACTTGCTGTCTTGAGCCTGACGGACGTCCTGACGGGCGCCAGGAAGTGTACTCATGGTATGCCATGAGCTACGTTCCGGCATGAGCGGGAGCCCCGGAGACGGAACGCGATGGCCATGAAGAGCAAGAAGCCCCAGAAGAAGACGTGCGCGCGCTGCCTGAAGGTGAAGTTCCTGGACTCCTTCGGAGACAACCCGCGGATGGCGCTCGGCAAGAAGAGCTACTGCCGACCCTGCTCGGCAGAGCTCCAGCGCGAGTGGAACCACGACCAGCGGCTGGTGAGCTGAGTGCTCGAGCACGCCATCCAAGCCGTCGTCGCCATCTCGATCTTCGTCGGGCTCTGGACCATGTTCGGCTGCGCCGTCAAGGCCTTCATCGATTCCCGCCGAGCCATGGCTCGGCCCACACCACGGAGAGACAAGAAGATGAGCAAGTCGCTCGAGACCGTCAAGACCAACCTCCAGGAAGCGCTCGCGCTCGTCGACGGCATCCTGGAGAGGGCAGCCGCGAAGGCCGCGGAAGCCCCGGCCAAGTCCGCCGCTCCCGCCAAGCCCGCGAAGCCGGCCGCCCCGGCCAAGGCCGCGAAGCCCGCCAAGAAGGCGGGTCCCACCCTCGAAGAGGTGCGCGAGCAGCTCCTCCAGGTGATCGAGCAGCGCAGCAACGACCAGGCCCGCGCGATCCTCGCCGAGCACGAGGCCAAGCGCCTCAGCGAGCTCGACGAGGCCAGCTACGCCGCGGTCATCAAGGCCTGCCAGGACCTCCTGAAGGCCGAGGACGCCGGCGAGTCCGAGACGGACGAGGACCTGACGGCGTAAGCGTTTCGGGAAGGCGCGCGGGAGGCATTGGCCGAGAGGCCTTGCGCCACCGCTCCCGCGCGCCGCTCCACCACCTCAAGGAGCCCCCTCATGACGGCAGTCTTCCTGATCTCCGTGGCGTGGGTCGTGACGATCCTCGCCCTGGCCTTGCTGCTGTCCGCGGGATCGGACTGATGGGCCGCCACCTCTTCTTCGCCGCCAGCTCCGCTCACCGCTGGCTCCAGTGTGGCGCGTCCGCCGTGGTGGACACTTCCCGCCTCAAGCAGCGCCGGAGCTCTCCCGCGGCCGAGCGCGGCACTCTCCTCCACTCGGTGGCCGAGGCCTTGCTGGTAGGGTCTCCCGTCCCCGCCCAGCTCGAGGGCGAGGACCTCGAGGCTGTCATGGCGTACGTGAGCTACGTCCGCTCCAAGGCCGGGCACAAGCTCTTGGAGCTGCCCGTCATATTCGTGCCCGACTGCGGCGGCACGGCCGACTGCGTGATCGTCCACCACTCGGGCCTCCTCGAGGTGGTTGACTTCAAGTCGGGGTTCCACCCCGTGGACCCGATCCAGAACGTCCAGATGGCGATCTACGCCCTCGGCGCGATCCGCGAGCTCGACTCCGTCCTCGAAGACGTCGCCGAGATTCGGCTCACGATCGTCCAGCCGAAGTGCGGGGAGCCCCGCAGCTGGGACGTGAGCAGGAAGAGGCTCGAGTCGCTCGGCGGGCGGATCTCTGCCAAGGTCGAGGGCATCAAGGACGGAAATGCCGAGTTCTGCCCCAGCGAGGAAGCCTGCCACTGGTGTCCGGCCAAGGCGATCTGCCCGGCCCTCCAGGCGCGGGCCGCGGAAGTCGCTCGGGAAGACTTCAAGCCCGAGGTTCCCGAGGGAGGCGAAGCCGCCGAAGCCCTCGGCAAGCACCTCGCCGAGCAGCTGGAGCTGGTCCCGACCCTGAAGGGCTGGATCAGCTCGGTGGAAGACGAGGCCAAGGCCCTGCTCCTGGCCGGAAGCCCGGTCCCGGGATGGAAGGTGGTGGAGGGACGCCGCCCCCGGAACTGGACGAGCGAGCTCGAAGCCAAGGCGAAGCTCCTCTTCCACCTGTCCGAGGACCAGCTGTACGAGACGGCTCCGTTCGTCTCTCCGGCCCAGGCCGAGAAGCTGCTGAAGGCTGCCGGCGCCGACAAGAAGCTGGTGGACCCGCTCGTGACGAAGGCCGAGGGACCGCCGACCATGGCGAGGGAGTCCGACAAGAGGCCCGCGATCCGTCCCGGGGACCAGGCCAAGCGAGACTTCGCCGAAGAGGCGTCGAGCGACGTCAGAGAAGTGTAGCGAGCCCGGAGATCGTGGTACAGTATGATCATGCCCAAGCTGCCGACCACGATCGTGATCAGGCTGACCGAGCACGAGCGCCTGACCATCGAGCTGGCGGACAGGTTCACCGAGGCCCTCAAGGCGGGGGACGTGGTGGAGCTGTTCTTCGCCAAGGTCGCCGCGGAGATGATGCTCGCGCGGCAAAATCAGAACCAGAAGGAGCAGTAATGAAGAGAGATCCCAAGATCACGAAGGCGGAAGCCTCTGCCATCGTGTGTCATCCGGCCTTCTTGGAAGGTTCGGCTGAATCGGGCCGCTACAGCAACCGCGTCGTGGCTCCGAAGGCCTTGAAGCGAATCAAGAAGGACATTCCCCACGCCAAGCTTCACTTCGTTCAAGACCAGCTGCGCCGAAGCTTGGTTCTTGGCAAGAGCGCTGGAGAAACTGGGATCTACGACCGATGACCCAAGTCATCACCATCGCCGAAGCCGTCAACGTTCCCGGCGTTCCCGCGTGGATCTTGCCCCGCCGGGCCGAGATCTTCCTCGGGCGGGCCCTCCTGGTCGGCCGCCCTCCCTCCCGTCTGGAGGTGGAGATCGTCAGGATCGCCTACGTGAGGCTGGAGGACCTTCCGCTCGCCGTCAAGTTCGTTCGTCCCGAGCACTTCGACCTCGTGGCCGAAGCTTTGGAGGCCGACGCACTGCCGGGAAGCCAGTGCACCGTGATCCACTACGCGGCCGTGGCGCCGCACAAGGAGGCCTGACGTGGCCAAGAAGGACCCGATCAAGACCCCGGCCTTCCGGGGCAGCTTCGTCCAGCTGATGAAGCCCCGCGCGTACGGAGACAACGAGCCCAAGTACGCCATCACCGTCGTCCTGCCGAAGGAGAACCCGTTCTGGAAGCTCCTCCGCAAGGCGGTCGAGGAGGTCGCGATCGACAAGTTCGAGAAGGTCCCCAAGGGCTTCAAGAGCCCGATCCGCGACGGCGACGACACGGAGTACGAGGACTGGAAGGGCTGCTACTTCGCCAAGCTCCAGTCGGACGTGCGGGTCCCGGTCGTCGAGGTGCGCGACGGCACCATCGAGCCCGTCGACGCGGACGAGTTCGCCGACAAGGTGTACTCCGGCGCGTGGTTCAAGGCCACCTTCCGGCCGTACTCCTGGCACTACCCGGGGCCCCCGGCCACGAAGGGCGTGAGCCTCCAGCTCGATAACGTCCTCTCGGTCCAGCCGCCCAAGGGCGAGACGGCGGAGCCGTTCAGCGGCCGCTCCAGCGCGGCGGACGACTTCGCGGGCGAGGTCGACGGAGCCGGCGAGGTCGGCAACGAGGACGAAGACAGCCTGGTCGACTAGATCAAGGGCGCGGCCCTTGGCTCGAGGGACAACTGGGCTCCCCGTACCCGTGACCCCTCGGGCCAAGGTCCGCTCCAGCGGAGGAGAGCGAGATGGATGATTTCTGCGAGAAGCTTCCGAGGCAGGACCTCTTCATGCAGGTCCTCGAGATGCACGTGAAGTTCGGGTGGCAAGACGAGACTCCCGCGCCCGCCGCCCTGTCCCCCGACGAGCGGCGGTACCGGATCGCGGCCATGCTGGAGGAGCTGTCCGAGTATGCGGCCGCTCCCGACTCCGACCTCGAGGCCCAGCTCGACGGCCTCGTCGACCTGATCGTCTTCGCGCTGGGCACGGCCGTGCGCCACGGCTTCTACCGCTTCGACGAAGCTTTCGAGCGCGTGATGGCGGCAAACAAGGCCAAGGTGCCGGGCGCGAGCGGGAAGCGCGGAGGCTGGAAGCGGGACCTGATCAAGCCCCCTGGCTGGAAGCCGGCTGACCTGTCCGACCTCGTCGTCTCCTCTGCGGAGGACTTCGCCGCGGTGGAGGACGCGGCGGATAGGGTGGGGATGCTCGCGGCCACCAGATCCGCTCGGGCCAGCATCCACGCCGTGGATGACGTGAGCGCAGAAGACCGGCAGATGCCGAGCCGATTCGCGGCCGACGAGGAGCTCCCCTTCAACCCGATCCTGAAGGAGTGCTCCGACCTGATCATGCGGAAGAGCCGGGACTACGGGGACAAGGACCTGGCCAAGCGCCAGTATCACCCCTACGGCGACGCCAGCTACCTCCAGATGCTCCACACGAAGCTGCGGCGCCTGGAGAACGTCCGCCTCCGCAACAAGGGCCAGCAGAACTTCGAATCGGCGAGGGATTCGGTCCTCGACATGATCAACTACGCCGCCTTCTACGCGGCGTGGCTGGACGAAGAGGCCGGGAAGTGAGCAGCAACGTCAGGCGCCTCGAGCGCCGCCACCAAGCGAAGAAGGAGAAGGCCGTGACACCCGAGCAGCCTCAAGTCTCGCTTACCATCGACTTCGCGGACCCCACGACTCCCACTCGGCACTTCCAGCGCTGCCACTTCTCCATCCAGGGAGTCGGAAACGAAGTCGTGATGTCGGTCACGGACAGCCTCAGCTTCTCGACCCACTTCTTCCGCTGGGAGCTGATCGCCGAAGTCAGGGCCGAGGCCCCCAGGGTCGAGCTCGCCGTCGTGGTCCCGTCGTGAAGTCCGTGGAGGAGATCAGGCACGAGTTCCGAGAGCAGCTGCGCCTGGGTCAGATCGTGCCCGGGGCCAAGCCGGACGACGACACCATCGAGATCCTGGCGGCCCAGTTCGAGCCCAAGCTCCACTGCCTGTCGGACCGATCCATCTTCGGGCGGGTGGACGAGGACTACGTGGAGCGCGAGCTCCAGTGGTATGAGAGCCAGTCCCTGAAGGTGGCGGACATGCGGCCACCCGTGCCGAAGATCTGGCAGGACATTGCCTCTCTCGGTGGCGAGGTCAACTCCAACTATGGCTGGTGCATTTGGTCTTGGGAGAACGGGTCCCAGTACGAGAGCTGCCTGAGGGCGCTGCAGAAGGATCCCCTGAGCCGACGGGCGTGCATGATATACCAGCGGCCGTCCATGCACGTCGACTGGTACCGAGACGGGATGAAGGACTTCATGTGCACCGACGCCGTGCACTGCTTCCTCCGCCCAGCGGAGGGGATCGGCCTGGCGGGACCGGCGGAGCTGGAGCTCCACTACCACGTCTTCATGCGCTCCAACGACGCGGTCTTCGGATTCAAGAACGACTTCGCGTGGCACAAGCACGTGATGGAGAACCTCGCGACCGACTTGTCCGTGAGCCCGGCAAGCTTGATCTGGCACGCGGCGAGCCTCCACGTCTATCGGAGGCACTTCCCCCTCCTCGTCAAGGGAGCACCCCAGTGAACGAAGAGCTTCGCGAGGCGATCCGCGGCGCGATCTGCTGCCCGAGCTGCGGAGCTCATGACGCCGCCGTGGAGAGGATACTCTCCGCGGTGATTGACGTCCTCTACCAGGACGTCCAGGAGCTTCAGTGAGCCCCCTCCCGCTCCCGATCCGCTGGGACCGGAGGTTCCTCCACCTCGCCAGTCTCGTGGCGGGGTGGTCCAAGGATCCCAGCACGAAGACCGGAGCCGCGATCGTCAGGCCCGACCGGACCGTGGTGTCGGTCGGGTACAACGGATTCCCCCGCCGCATGCGCGACGACCTGGCTCTACTCAGGGACCGCGCCATCAAGTACTCGAGGACGATTCACTGCGAGATGAACGCGATCCTCTCGGCCAGGGAGAGACTGGACGGCTGCACCCTCTATACCATGCCATTCTTGACCTGCGACCGGTGCGCGGTGCACGTCGTCCAGGCCGGGATCCGCCGCGTGGTGTCGATCATGGCGACTGACGACCAGCTGGATCGCTGGGGAGAGTCGTTCGAGCTGGCCAGGAGCTACTACCACGAGGCTGGGATCCAGGTGGTGGAGTACGCGCCAGACCTCATAGAGCTCGTCCGATGACGTGGTGGATGGCATCACTCGCTGGCAACGCTGCGATCATCGCGATCGAGTACTTCAATCGCTCGGCGACGGGCTCGTGGGCGGAGACGCTGCTACGCACGGCTCCCTTGATCGTGCTGGCCCAGTACTTCCTCTTCGTCTCGTTCAACGGAGCCCCGCACTGGTTCACGGCCTGGGCCGTCTTCTCGCTGGGCAACAGCGTCATGCGCGTGGCGATGGTGGCGGCGACAACCGCCGGCGGGGGAGTGGCGAGCTGGCCTCAGGTCCTGGCCGGGATCGCGGCGATCCTGGCCGGTCAATACTACTTGAAAGGAGGCTTGAGATGAGAGTGACGACCTTGGTCCTGATCATGGCCACTCCCATGCTGGCGGCGGTGCTCGACAGCGCGGCGACTCCGATCATCCCGGCGTCGCTCGAGCGAAGGGAGCCGGCCAAGCCCGCCCGCGGGGAGGAAAAGTGCCTGCCCGGCCCTCGGTGCCAGGGGATCGAGGTGTACGGAGACGACCGGATCGAGTGCACCCGGATCGAAGACGGCCCTCGCGGGGGCCTCCGGCTGGTCTGCACGTGTGGGGAGGAGTCGTGAGCGACGGCTTGAACTACTTCGGGCCTCCCCACGCGGAGAGGTTCAAGGCCGGAGAAGAGCTGGACCGGGACTTCGACACCACGCAGCTGCGGTTCAAGACGTTCCAGCACAGCCCACACAAGGACTTCTTGGGCCACGTGTTCCGCTGGGGATTCGCGAGCCGCTTCGTGAACCGCCAGTCTCGGATCCTCGACGCCGGCTGCGGGCAGGACTTCCCGCTCCTGCTCTCGCTCGGCGGGTCGAACCCCAACACGGTGCCGGAGCTCTACGTCGGGGTCGACTTGAACCCGCTTCCCGATCCTCCCAAGCGCAAGTGGGCGAGCGCGCTCGGGGGATTCAACTTGGTCGAGCGGTGGGACGAGCTCCAGTTCCTGTACGGAGACTTCAGCCTGATCGCGAGCCTGGAGGTCCTCGAGCACGTCGCGCCAGGGCTCTCCCTCCGTTACCTCGAGGCCCTCCGCGACCTCGTGTCGTCAGACGGCCTCCTGATCCTCTCCACTCCGGTCTACAGCCACCGCTTCAAGATGGCCCGGAACCACGTGAACGAGAGGACGAAGGCCGAGGTCGAGGACGACCTCAAGCGGACGGGCTGGAAGGTCGTCGACCAGTTCGGGACCTTCGGGAACTTCCAGGACTACGCCAAGGTCATGACGGAGGACGAGAGGTCGGGGTACGATCGGCTTCGCGAGTTCTATGGAGACGAGGTCCTGGGCTGCTACCTGGCTCCCAAGTACCCGGAGGCGAGCAGGAACGTCACGCACGTGGCCGTTCCAGACACTTCCGACTTGCCGGCCTGCGAGCTCCGACCCTCGGTAGTTCGATGAGGAGCCGGAGCATCGCTCGGGCCAAGGCCATCAGGGAGAAACTCAAGACTCCCACGGCGAGGCGCGCGCGCCCTGGAGTCCGCACGTGGATGGCAGAGCGCCAAAACCAGAGCGCCGTCGAGCTCGTGACCGCGTGGCTGGAGATGAAGTTCGAAGGCACTACCGACTGGCCCCTCTCGCGGCTCCACAGGGAGTTGATGGAGGAGCACGGACTTCCGTACAGGTGCCCGACTGCGTTCCTGAAGTGGATCTCGTCTGACCACCACGAGGCCTACGAGAAGGCGATGGGGAGGGACGCGTGATGGCGAAGAAGTTCCAAGAGCTGCAAGACAAGATGCGACGCCGAGAGAGGACGGACGAGGAGGCGCTGGCCGAGGAGCGCGGCCGCGTGGCGGCCGTCGGGCAGCGCGTCGAGCGCGAGCGCGTGGTGAAGGCCCTCCAGAAGGAGGTCAAGGTCCTGGAGTCTCGCCAGGCCTTCATCGACGAGATCAGCTCTGCGCCCGACCCCGAGCCCCTCGTGATCAAGGCTCTCAAGGGTCAAGGGAAGACCCTCCCGGCCGCGACGTACGTGATGCTGGCTTCTGACTGGCACGTGGGGGAGCGCGTCAGGCCCGAGAACGTCGGCGGACGGAACGAGTACACGCCGGAGATCGCGCAGGAGCGAGCCCTTCGGTACTGGAAGTCGCAGCTGATCATGCTGAACGCCGCCCGCGCGGCGTGGGACGTGCGGTGGGCCGTCCTGTGGCTCGGCGGCGACCTCATGACGGGCTACATCCACGAAGAGTACCTCGAGGAGAACTTCCTGTCCCCGGTCGA
>Ga0137465_1000751_pt1 | contig 10929 bp, 10 predicted proteins | sample EasRivERMGT828_2_FD_104906 | JGI IMG/M metagenome (GOLD analysis project Ga0137465, IMG submission 104906) | Soil microbial communities from meander-bound floodplain in the East River, Colorado, USA - East River MetaG ERMGT828_2 | ecosystem: Environmental > Terrestrial > Soil > Floodplain ... | reverse complement strand
TGCGGAATCCGAACCGTCAACGGCCTTCTGGAAGTCGTACAGCTTGCCGACCGTGCTGGAAAGTGTCAGACCAACCAGAACGAGACTGGCCCCGTCGAGCGTCCCCAGGGGAATACTGGTTCCCGGCAGAACGAGGGTCTCGGTGACTTTTGCAGCCGCAGCGAGAAAGACGCTGGCTACACCTGCGATCCAGACCGCGGCAAGCGTGAAAGCTCCGTTCATGTCCTTGGCTCGCAGGTACTTGAAGAACTCGATGACCTTGCTGGCGAGCAGGCCGATCGTGGCAAACGCTAGCGCTTGATCCATTGACTTCTCCCTTGTTTCTTTGGATTGGTTGGGAACTGGTGATCAGGCCTTCGACTAGGCGAGCGGGTCGGTTTCGACCAGCGCGATCCACTGCTCTTCCGAGACCTGGCCGTCGAAGTCGGGGAACCTGCTCCGCATGGCTTCCTCGACCTCAGCATCGAACGGGTGGTTGACATCCATCCCGAGCACTTGCATCAACTGGATGCGGGCTTCGCCCATGACGCCTTGGCGCAGTGCAACATGCGGGAAGTCGTAGCCGGGGTCGTCGGCCGCGTCGGTGACGAGCACGACCACACTCTCTTCGGGGGGAGCGAAATCCACAGCTTTGTCCACATCCTGTGGATCACTTGTCTTGTCCATCTTCATCTCCATGGGTGGGGCCAGATCACCGGAAGGTGCATCTGGATCGGGCATGTCTTGAGTCTCATCTGGTTCGGCCATGAGGGATCATCGTAGCACCCGAAATCGCGCTCGTCCAGGGTCGTAAGAGAGACCAGATTTATCTTTAAGAAGTTAGGTGGGGTAACTGGGGTATGGAATTTGTTCCGAACCACGAATACGCGGGGGTACACAAGAATGGCACCCATGATGAATCATGACGATTCGAGGTTGTGTATGAAATGCGTACCCCAGTTACCCCACATACATACTTAGATATATACACACAAAAGAAGATACAAGTATATATACTTATATATATATGATGTATAGGTATTTCTTTTATTTACTTCTACGTATAAGATACTATCTGTCGAACATGTGTTCCTAAAGATGTGGGGTATGGATGCTGTACCCCAGTTGTACCCCAGCTACCCCACATACCCTTTAGGTGGGGTATGGGGAGGACCGGAGTACATACCCCAGTTACCCCACATACGTACCCCACATAAAGCGAACACATGTTCGCCTTACCTTCCTAGAAATTTGGTGCGCGTGGATTGTGGCCTAAGAGCGCAACTAAGGGGGCCGGTCTGGATTTAAAGGGGCGGGTCCAGTACCTTCCAAGGATTCTATAGGACCGATAGTCTACGCTATCGGTACTCTATAGCAAGGTGATCGACGGAGCGTATTAAGATCAATGCAAAGAGCGTTAGGGGCGGGGTCAAGTACTATAGTTCTCAAATTCCTCTTCATTTAGTCCCTAAAGATGCTCTCAATTTGACCCTAAGTACACTCACGTTACCCTCCACATTACCAAGTATCCCCGCCCCAAGATCACGTTATCCACAATCTATCTGTTGTCATATAGAGCGTACCGTGAGACTATCTTTATCACTCTCATCATATCTTTGCACACTATCCATCGACGCTAAGTCACACGTAATCAATCTATTAAGTATGCCTACGTGACCTACGTCACAGGCACCCCGTCGAGCGTCGAGCATCCCCGCGACCATACCCCGTGGTCACGCGGTATTTCTCCGATGAGTCATACCCCTAGGGGTATCGCTATATCGGTACAGAAACGTCGAGCCGCGATCGGGCTTCACTCTCCGTGGTCGATTATGATGAGCTCTTTTCACTCTCCGTGGTTAATCCCCGCCGATCCCCGCCGATCCCGTATGTGACCTAGGTCACACATCCCGCCATTCCGCTCACGTTGCCTTCTCCCGCTCCGCGACCCCGTTTGGCTACCGTAGGTCATTCTTCTCCCGATCGGAGACCACGCGGGAAACGGGGTACCAATGGGGTCACACGGGGACCTTCTCCCGCTCCGCGTCCCCGATCCCCGTCGAGCGTCGAGCCGATCCGCACCCCGATCTTGTTAGGTTAGCTTTACGCTCGGTGTAGTGCCGGCACCTACACTCGTCGTTAGGTATACCTAACAGAATCCCGTGGTTGTTGCGTCGAGCGTCGAGCGTCCCCTTCTCCCCGTGTGCATCCCGTCGAGCGTCCCCCGATGTCAACGTCGGCCTGTGTGACTTCCGTCACACTAGCGACTTTTCTCCGTTTCCCTATTGCATCCCCCGAACAACGGTGTAACGTGAGCATCGACCCCGCACCCCGCGGGACATCTCACCCCGAAAGGCAAAGTCATGACCACCACCACCACGGAGACCACGGTCCCCGAAGTCGCGGAGACCACGGTCCCCGCAACGGAGACCAAGGTCCCCGTTTCCGAAAGGCGCGACCACGCGGCCGCGGCTTTCATCGATCCGACCATCTCCGCCGATGACGCGGCGAAGTTGTTCGCTTCGGTCCCCAACGGTCGCGAATTTCTCGACGCGACCTACAATGCAACGGTCGCCGCGATCGTTGCCGATCCCGCTACCCTTGCCGATCCCGCGACACTCGGTGAGAAGTTGAGTGTCCCCGCTACTCGGCGCGAAACGGTCGCCGCGGCCATGACCGCGATGAAGGTCCCGTCGAAAGCATCCCGCCCGATCGATCCCGCCGCGGAGCGGAAAGTCATCATCGATCGACTCTCGACGCTTTCCGCGATCGGCCGACATCTCACGGAGGCATCGACTTGGATCGAACACCTGTTCGAAGGTGCCGATCCGGGCGACGTGTCCCCCGATGAGAAGGCATTGATCGACGCGGCCACGGTCCCCGAAAAGGTCTCGACGCTTACCGAGCGGATCGCGGCCTACGTCACCAAGGCACCCCGCGCCACGGGAGACCACGGAGACCGCGCACCCCGCACGGTGACCCCGCACACGGTCCCCGCCGAGGGTACGGTCCTTGCACACGGTGACCACAAGGTCACGGTCTCCCATGACACGGAGAACAATGTGACCTACGTCACAGCCGACGGGACCGCTCACAAGTCCATCTCCGCCGCGGCGAAAGCCCTAGCGGGATGCGAGACCAATGGCTGGAGGTACTTCGGCCTAGCGTGATCGGCTCACGGGGTCGGGACTTCGGTCCCGACCCCGTTGGCGCGTCGTGAGACTTTCTTCAAACGGAAAGCTTGACGATATGCCAACGGTAACCGCGATCCGAAAAGTTGAAACCCGACCACTTTGGTCGGGTATTGTCGCGTCCCCCGATCGATCGGAACCTAGCGGGGTCTCCGTTGCATTATCTTCTCACGGTGTAATGACTTCTAACGGTCCCCGCGACCGTTTGGCTATGTTAGTACCTTCACCCCTACCCGCGCCGATCCTAGGACCTTCTAGCGGGGTCTCCGTCGAAGATACCGTTATCGACCGCGTGCACCTTTTCGATCCCCGCTCGACGCGGGAGACCCCGCACACGGTCCTACCACGGGGTATGCATCCCGCGGGGTACCTTCATACATCTCCCCGCCGATCGACGCTCACGCGGTCACGTAGCGGGGTCTCCGTGGTCTCCCGCATCGATCCCCGCTCGACGCTCGACGCTCGACGCTCGACGCTCGACGCGGGACCGTTGCCTTATCCCGATGATTCACGCGGAAGGTGCTATTGCCAAAGGTGCGATAACTTGCGCCTCATTGATGAAAGTCTCCGCTATCACAACATCTCAAGTACCCCTACCAACACCAGAAAGGCAATCCCGACATGACTACCAAAGTTCCTACGTTGACAATGGGAGAAGGTGCTAGCAATTCAGACCTTCTCCCCGAAGTTCCAAACTTCGAGAATATCCGACAAAGTATCGCGGCTCGCTGCGCGACCAACGATAATGGTTGGCAAGAAACCAAGCCCCGTAGCGGCGAAATTCTGAAGGCTGCGATGATGGGCGAGACCCAGGCCGTCGTGGTCTTTGAGGTCAAGTACGGCGAGAAGCCCGGCTATCGGACAATCGTCTACAGCCGACCGACACCGACCGACAAGTTCTGCTTGGTCACATCGGCTTTCGCCACGACCCCGCAACTTCCCAAGGTCGTGACAAAGGTCGAACGGAGTAGCTGGAAAAGCGTGATCGACTACTCACCCAAAGTTGAGCCGATCCCGATGACCCCAGCGGACGGTGTTTCTCCCGTGATGTCTTACACCTTCCACGTGAGGTCGCTGGGCGATCGGCACGTGATCTGCTCGACAACCAGCCTGGCCGATGCCAAGCGAATCGTCGCTGCCCTCGGTAACTGCGCCGTGTTCCAGTTCCGCAATGGCACCCAGTATGACACGGACACTCTCTGGAAGGTCGTGTGACAATGAAGAGCAGATGTTGCAACCAGAGATTGACAACGGCCTACTGTTGACAATGAGCTGGTTCTTGAATCGCCACGACGCCAGCTAGGGGTGCAAGAAACCGACCCTACCAGCCAGGTAGGGTGTCCGCGAATCAACGCGCTGATGAGCACCCCGCCCATCTGAGAATCACGAAAGGAAAGCCCGATGAGATTCACCTTCAGTGTTTCAACGGGTGATCTGGAGTCCGGTGCAGCTAACCCTGCGCTGTTCGCCGTACAGATCACAGAACTGAACCCCAGCGAGTACGATCTGGTGCCCGACATCGCAGAGATGCTGCACGTCGGCTATTGCGCCAAGTACCCGCCGACCGAACGCGAACCAGGCGAGGAACTGACGCTCGTCGGCGTGACAGGTGGCCTGGAGGATGAGCCGATCACAGATGATGCAGTCATCGGCTACCACGACGGCCACGAATGGGAGCAGTTGGTCGACTGGTAATCTCTTAGGGGTGCAAGAAACATTAGCCCTGGACAACGGCGTCTAGGGCTAGTCTGCGAATCGACGCACTGATGAGCACCCCGCTCTGATGCCACAACTGAGAACAACCGACCCCGCGGGACAGTAGAAAGTCCTGGCCCCGACAACGGGCCAGGCTCCACGCTTAGCGTGCTGACGACGCATCCCGCATCGCCTGTGTACCGAAAGGTAATCTGATGAGCGTTACCTGTGACAACATCCCCGAAGGCACCGTGTGTGCCTCTGACGACGAAACAACGCCAGTCGTCACTCAACCAGTTCCAGAGCAAGTCACCACGACGACTGTGGAATGCGAGAATGGCAAGATCGTCGGCTACACCCCGACCGGCCAGCCTTTGTTCCTGATCTGTGGGCCGACGAACCCGATGCCTGGTCAGGACGAACCAGTTCCCGACCATTGCCTCCCGATGGGCCAGATGAGCCAGTCGTTGATGCCATGCAATCCGGCAACAGGTCAAATCATCTGGGACGGCCCGACAACCAGCGCTGTCGTCGCTGTTGGCCAGCCACCCGTCCCCGTCACGTTGCCAGATACCGGCACCCCAGTCGGCGCGACAATGATCTTCGGATCGTTCGCCTTGCTGATGGGCGTCGTGCTTCGCTGGACGGCGCGGCGACACCAGGCTCGCACCTTCGGTCAAGCCATGAACTGCCCGACAACGGGCGAGAATCGGAGCAACTGGCAGGAGGTCTTGTGATGTGCAAGATGTGTGAAGATTTCGTTGCCGCACAACGTCCAGTCATGCCACCTGCTGACGCCGAGACCATGGCCGAGACCGTCCAGCGTATGGTGCCAGACATGCCACCGCTCCCCAAGGGCGAGCGCAGCACCTACGGTCCCCGAATGCTGGCGCGTCGGCTGTCCGATGGAGAACTGAGCGATCGGCTTCGCCTGCTGGCAATTCATCCCCGACGATTCACCAACGAAGAGAACATCGCTGTGATCGAGGAAGCCGCCGAACGACTCGACAAGGACAGTGAAAGGTGAACATCGATGTCATCGGCGGGGCAGCGTTAGTTGTCCTCGCGCTCACTTGGGCGCGGATCAACCAACTTCGGAATCGCCGCCCCCGACAAGAAATCGCAGATATCGATTGACAAGAACCAAGTTTCATGAGATAATACCCGAATGGCCGAAGTCTCGGTCCCGACAACCAGAACCCACAAAGGGGAAAAGAACATGACCACCACAAAGACATTCTCAGCCGATGAGGTCTCGGCCTATCTGCGCGATCCGATCGTGACAGATGACCACGACCTGGGCGACATCAAGACGTGCCTCCGAGTGATCGGTAGTCACGAAGTCACCGATCCCGACCGTGACACTGACATGGTGACGACCGCCATGCAGAACATCGCAGAATGGGCCGAGGACTTCGGCATCGACATCGACTTCGAAGTCATCACCCGCTGAACAAGGTTCGGTGCGCCTGGGCCATACCTGCCCTGGCTCAGGCGCACCGTTCAAGCCCAGCGGAAAGGTCTGGACAACCAGACTTTTCCGGTGTTCTTGAACACCAATCCCGACAATCCCGACAAGTTGAAAGGCAATCCCGACATGACCAACACACCTACTCCGGTGACTGTGGGCAAGTCATGTTTGCAGTGTCCAAGCTATCGGTCGGCAGATCAGATGATGGGCGAGTACAACGCTTCCATCGGGTGTGCCTTCTGTCCAACGACAGGCCGAGTGCTGACGACCCCGCCAAACACGACAGACTCCGATGATCACAGGCGTCTACTGGAAGGCCTCGCTGAGACCTGCCCGTCGTTTGGCAGCAATCCTCCGATCGCTGGCAATGACACCTGGGATACCACGGCGTCGATCGGCTTCGGCAATCCCCAAGTCTCCGTCGTGATGAGCCAGAAGGCTCCAGTCCCCGACATCGAAAAGCCGTTCAGTTGCACGTCGTGTCAGTGGTTCATTCCTGGCCCGATCGTCAAGACCGAACTTGGTTACGACGCACCCCTTTGCTCTGCGAAGGGGCGTTTGCTCTTCCCCCGCAATTACCTTCGGGAAGCGGCGAACTGTGGCACCGGCCTGAACGGGCCGAACGGCACCAGCACCAACGGAATGATCATGAGCCAGGACTACAGTCATCTGGCTCCGATCCCCGTTCCCCCGCCCGTGCTGCCCGACCTGGTTGTCGAAGCTTCTCGGCACGCGGTCGATCCCCGATCGTACTTCTCCGACAGGCCGGTCACGGCCGAAGATGCGGAGAAGTCCATCCGCGCATGGCGCAAGATTGAGGACCCCGAAGGTCTCCATGAGCCGAAGTTCCTCCCGATCTACAACGGCGAGAAGCTCTGTGGCTTCGATCCGCGGGAGACCTACGGCAACATGCGCCCAGACCTGTACGTCGATCACGCTGGCCTGCTCTACGATCTGGCCTGCGAACTACTCGACGGCGAAGCTCCACTCTTCGTGGGTGGTGCTGGTACCGGCAAGTCCGAAGCCGGGTGCTACCTGGCTTGGTTGATGGACCTGCCCTTCATCAGGATCGTGGTCGAGAAGCGATCGGAGTCTGACGACTTCATCGGGACCAAGGAACTTGAGACCGACCCCGCCTCCGGCACGCCGGTCACCCAGTTCTACCGCGGTCGCTTCGCTGAGTGGTTCGATAAGCCAGCCGTTATGCTGGTGGATGAGCCGAACCTCAAGCAGGACATCTACGAATTCCTGCGGCCCGCCATTGACGGCACCAAGGAAGTGTCGATCGACAAGGCTGGACGAGGCGGCATCAAGGTTCACAAGCACGATGCCAACTATCTGCTGCTTGCTCAGAACCCCGGCTGGGACCCGCTGTACGTGGGCGCAGAGCCGATGAGCGCTGCCGAGATTGACCGCGTGTCCCCCATCTGGTTTGACCTTCCGACCGAGCCGGTCGAGCGTCAGATCATCAAGGCACACTGCAACGACATCGGCTATGACATCCCCGACAAGACCGTCGATCAGATCATGCAGGTTGCACATGACCTGCGCGGCATGATCGCGGACGGCACGCTGCCGATCGCTTGGGGTCTCCGTGCTCAGATCAAGGTTGCCAAGAAGACCCGCAACTACTCCTTCGAAAAGGCGTACCGGCGTGCAGTCATCGACGGCATGGAGCCAGCAGTCATGGACATGATCATCAAGTCTGTTCGGACGGTGGGATCATGAAGCGCACTCAAGGTGTGGTCTTGAACCGACCACCGACAGCCTTCGCTGGGACGTTCGGTCCCCGTGACAGTACCGCAGAAGCGGCGCGGGCGTTCCGCGCCGTTCGCCGTATGACTGACATGCTGCCGATGCTCAACGGCATCTTGCGAGTGATGACCGGGCGCACCGACGTTCAGGTACGAATCACGTCTGGCGTGCCATGCACGGACGGCAGAATCGTCTACCTACGACCACCGATCGAACTGGGCGACACCGTTGCTCATGACCGGAAGCTCTGCTCTCGCCGCGACGAGAACAGCAGTCCGGTCTGTCCCGCGTGCAAGCAGATGGAAAAGGTCGATGAGACCTTCTTTCACGAAATGGCGCACATCGTCTTTGAGTCGATGGTGCAAGTCGATCCGGCCGAACAGTCGGCTCTCTTGACGCGTGTCCTGATGGAGCACCCCGGTCTCAAAGGTTCCCGCCTCGCTGCGATGCAGCAGAGAATCACCGAAGCCTTCCTGAGCAACAGGGCGAACTACATGGGGATCGCCCAGGTCGTAAGTCCTTTCTTGCCGACAATCATCAACGCGCTGGAAGATGCCCGTGTCAACCAGCAGATGTACCAAGTTCGTAACGGGACCTACCACATGTTCCGTGCCAAGATCATCGAGACCTTGACAAACGGTGTCGATCGCCTGGACGGGACAACCTTCCGCTGGAGCGGTGAGGATGAGAATGCCCAAGTGATCATCGGTTGCCTGTGCAAGGCATCCGGCTACGATCCGAAAGAGGGCCAGCTCTCCGACAACGTACTCAAGGCGTTGTCTGATCCAACACTCACAGCGGAAGTCACCGCCGATGCTGCCGACGCTCGCGCCGTGTACCATCGGAGCTTCCGCGTGCTGGAGTTGCTGCGTGGCCTAGGCTTCTGCCGACGCCCCGACGACCCCGAAGATGAGCCGGAACCAGAACAGTCGCAGGAGCAATCGGATGAGCCACAAGATAGCGACGACACCGAGTCTCAGGACGAGGAAGGCGAAGGCGTTAGCGAACCTTCCCCCGATGCCGATAGCGAAGATTCAACAGATAGCGGCGAGCCTGGCGACGACGACGATTCCGAACCTGAGAGTGGCGACGACGACGGCGACAGCAGCGATGACAAATCTGACGATGATGCTTCCGACGACGACGAACTGGACGAATCCGGTGGCGGGGACGACGACGAACAGCAGTCGGATAGTTCTCCAGATGACGGGGACGTTGACGAAACAGACGATGGAAGCGAATCGGAGACTGAACCTTCCGACGCCGAGCGAGAGTCTGCGCCTGGGAGCGATGGACTGTCGTCCGACGGGGAAGATAACGACGACGGTGACGAACTGGGCGAGGGTGAGGAAGATGCTCAGCCAGACGACGATGAGGATTCCGAAGTTGATGGTTCCTCTGGAGATTCGTCAGATGAGCTTTCAGACGACGTTCCCGAACCAGACGAAGATGGAGATGCGGGTGCTGACGCCGGGTCGGATGCGCCTGGTTTCGACCAGGAAGAAGCGGACGAACGGATGGAGCACAGCGATCCCGACACCGTAGCCAAGCTCATCCAGATCTTCGGTGGTCACGATCCCGACAACCAGGACGTTGACCCCGACACCGAGCGTCAACTGGGCCGTGCCATTATCCAGGCCGAGCAGATGGACGAAGCGTCCAACACAGTCTCTCACTACAACGTCCACCACTTCGACGCTCCCACGGAGCGCACCTGCAAACTGTCGTGGCACTGCCTCGATCCGCAGGCTGACGCCGATCGCTGGACCCGTCCATGCTTCGACACGGCCGACATGTACGAAGTCCCTGAGTCGATGATCGGTCGGGCGCTTCTCAAGATGCGAGTGATCTTCGCCGACAACAAGAAGTCAATCCAAACTGGTGCTCACCGGCACGGCAGCATTATCGCATCCAAGCTCCCCGGCGTGATGTCGGGCAACTACAAGGTCTTTTCGCAACGGCGTCAGCCTGGGCGCAAAGACTACTTCGTGTGCTTGGCTCTCGACGTGTCCGGTTCCACCCAGGGCCAGCGACTCATCAACATCAAGAAGATGGGCCTGACGATGGGCGCTCTGCTCAATCGGTGCGGCGTCAAGTTCGCTATCTACGCTCACACGGGCAGCTACATTGGCCAGGGAACCTATGGCGGGCAGTACGAAGGCGACGTGTTCGTCATCAAAGAAGAGAATGATCCCTGGGACGAGCGAGCCAAGGATCGCCTTGCCAAGCTCAATTCCTCCGGCAACAACTTGGACGGCCATGCACTGGAGTTCATGCGGAAGCGCTGCGACAGGTCAACCGCCACCGACAAGGTGCTGCTCTACGTGACTGACGGCGACATGCCCGAAGCCAACGATCAAGACGAAGAAGTCGTGCTGCGACGAGAGATTGCCGAATGCCGCAAGCGTCGGTATTCACTGGTTGGCGTCGGCATCGCGACGGATTCCCCAAGGCAATACGGTCTGGACACCATCCAGATCGATGATCCCGAAGACATCAGTCTTCTGGTCCGTGAACTTGAGCGGCGTCTAGCCGTTCGGGTCTGAGAGAAAGTAATCCCGACAATGACCATCAACCAAGCCACCGACACCCAAATCCAGTCTTTACTGGACTTGGCCTACACGAACGCCTGTCTCGACATACCCGAGATTCAGACGTACCTCGACAAGTTCCGCCAGATGACCTTCGATCAGGCACAGGTCCTCATCGACAGTTGGCTGTCCATCGGACACCAGCGACTGATGGACAACGCCCATCGAATCATCTGGCGACCACAGGCACCGTTGTCACAGCCGACAGCACCGGCCACCCAGCCCCCACGGTTGATCAATGCCAAGT
>Ga0137465_1000750_pt1 | contig 10930 bp, 7 predicted proteins | sample EasRivERMGT828_2_FD_104906 | JGI IMG/M metagenome (GOLD analysis project Ga0137465, IMG submission 104906) | Soil microbial communities from meander-bound floodplain in the East River, Colorado, USA - East River MetaG ERMGT828_2 | ecosystem: Environmental > Terrestrial > Soil > Floodplain ... | reverse complement strand
GATGAAGCGGTCCGACTCGCTGCGCACCAGCCGCCAGCCTCCGTGGCTTCGGCGTTGACTAGCGCCGCGATGTCGGTCTCGCTACCGAATCCACCCCACCAGCCCGACCACTTGGAGATCAGCTTGTAATCGTACATGCCACCCAGCCTTCCAAATTGGCCATCTTTGGCCTCACAGCGCAACGTGCGGGCTTTGCTCTCCTTGCCTCCAGGCGAGTCGAGTATAGATGATATAGCGCCCGAATTGACAGAGCATCTGCCTCTTAAGCACAGGGTCCACGATACCGCTCAGCTGTGTCTAAATGAAGCTCGTCATGCCCTACGATCTCGAAGGCTTGGTTGACGAGTTCTTCGCAAGGGTGTCGAGTGGGCCAAAGCGATCGCCGAGTGGATTATCAGTTTAGCTGCATCGTCGCTTTCGCGAACGCGCTGACCGATGAAGCGAGGGTTGAATTCTGCCGCGGATATCTTCACGATGTTGATGTCTTCAAGGCGCAGTAGCATCGTTAGTCGATCTAGCTCAGGTGTTCGCGGCGTTGTATGAGGATTGGCTCTCCGAGCAGCCTTGGTCTCGTCTTCTTCGGCACTAAGCTTCTCGCCCAAGCGGATCAGGCACTTCTTGGCATCTCGTTCGGAAGTAGCTTTCCGCAGCAGTTCTAGGCCTTTCCGTGAGAGGGAGATCCATACGTCCGGCAATGAGTTCACAATCGGCATGGCTGGCGCAATCCCGGTCCGGTACCTCTTTACAAGCGGGTTGGAGGCAATGCCAGTCTTAGGATCAAATACTAGGATCGAGTCACGCCACGTCGTTTCAAAGTAGCCCCACAAACGTTTAAGCTGAGACGTTGTCGGCAACTTGCCGCCGCCCGCGGTCTCGATGCTCTCAGACACGGCGGGTGGTCTCTCTACGAATCGCTTCTTCAAGCCCGTGGGAATCACTATGGTCGTACAATCAATCGTACTTGCCAGCGCCGCTCTGCGATCGTTCAATAGGCGGACGTAGGCGGCGATATTGTCATCGGAATGATAAAGTGCCGCGCTATCACGTTGCAGAAAGGAAGGGCCCAGGAGGACTGCCGGGAGCTGGTTTCGTATGATGAACAGCCAGCCTTCGTTTCGTGTTCCACTGCTACGGGGCGCACTGACCAGAGCATCGAGATCATCCTGAAGATTTGAGACTTGGCGCCTAATTTGCTGACGTTCTAGTTTGGGGCCGGCGATGTCGGCCCGGTCCTTCTTCCACCAATAGCGCGATACCGCTTGAGAAGCGAAGCCTTCCGCTTGGGCGGAGAATAGTTTGATACCTTCGACCACATGTGGTTGCGAAAAGAGCTTCCATTCGGGCGGTAACGAAATCAAGTGAGGAAGATCTGCCACCTCGATTAGATTTATGCCCTCCTCCGGCCCAGCCTCAAGAATCCGGGGTACCGAGACGATGGGATCTCGGCCACCTGCCACGAAGAGCAGGCGCGACTGATACTCCGAAACGCGAGACGAATACGACCCGGGATGCTCCTGTACAAAAACTTCATTAAAGATGCGGTAAAAGTAGCGAAAGAAGTCTTCCGGCAGGCCAGCTACATTGAATGCGGCGTGGGAAGATGGACGCGCTACGCTTGAAGAGAGCCCGGCGCTTTGTTGCAGTCGGCCGTCGAGCATAGCACTTTCAATCTCATATTTCATTGCGCGCATCACCGTTTGCCACTCTTCGGGATTCGCGAACTTCGTCAAGGTCAAGTCGCTCAATGCTCCGCCGGAGCAAATCGTGGTGCAGCTTGAAACTGCGAAGGGCCAGCTGAAAAAGACCGACTGTGCTGCATATCCCCCGAGGCTGTAGCCGATCGCATGAAGTGACGGACGCAGTGCCTCTGGATCGGGCGGTGAGTCGAGGTTTACAGCGGTAAGTTGATCGCCCGTACGCTTCCCAGCCCAGGGTTGCCAACCAAGAACCTCTCTAAGCTCGCGAATCGCGCCTTCAATGGCGTCTACTGTAACTTTCCTTCCTGCTTTTCGACCGCTGCGCTCACTCGAAAGGAAGAGCTGGTGCCAAGCTTCGAATATCGCCCCAGCCAGGTGTGCTGGGCGTTCTCGGGCTGGCTTTGTTTCGGTTCCTTCGGCAAGCAAGTCAAGTCCGGCAACCGCTCGGTATGAGCGAAGAGGGACGAGCGCACTAATCAACCACTGGGTTTCTAGCATGAAGCGGAGGTACTGCCTGAAAAGATCGCCCGCGTCGGCTAAGTATCTGTCGAGAGGCTTCTCTGCAAATCGTGGTAGCAATGGGAAGCGCGTAAGGTGACCAGGAAACGGCCTAATAATGCAGGCAGACTCTTCGTCCGTCAGTATTCCCGCGAGTTTGTAATAGAGCGTAAGGTGCTCAAGTTCATTTAGGCCGTTGTGCAGAATATAAATTCGCTTGGCAGGGACAACCTCTGATCCGAACGCGCCCTTTCGCACAACCCGTAGCGTGTGATAGTTGATCCTCTTTAATCTTTGTAAGTAGTCATCTCGGCGGTGGATGCCATATACCGGCGCCGACGGCCACCGAATAATCGTTTCGACGTATCCCGGGTCCAATTGACGCTCAGCAGAATGACCAGCACGCTTCCAATCAGGTCCTAAATTCGAGGTCCAGGTTTCCGAATGCAAGAATAGGTTCGAGTCACGTTCACGATCGAGAATTCGCCCGCCATTGGGCAGTCTGAAATCACTTCCAGGGATTTCCATTAGCTAACTCCCTACCAGGTGACAGGCATTATACTTCGGGACCGCGTCGGATAGACGTATTCACTCTTCAGAAGGACCAACTCGCATGCCGCAAGAAGTCGAATCGCGTGGAGGGGCCCACTACTTTTTTTCAGGAGGGACCATTCGCGGGCGTAGAAGCTGCGCGATTTGGCTCAGAGATTAGGTTGAAAGTAGTAGAAGCATCTGCTTTCGAATTACCGGGTTGACCACCTGCTTTTTGAGCAGGGCGGTTGGTGCCTAGATTTTGCGCGGCCTAGCTACGAAAAGTCTGGGGAATTGATAGAGCATCTGCTTTCGAATCACCGGGTTGACCACCTGCTTTTTGAGCAGGGCGGTTCGTGCCAAGATTCCGCGGCGTCTAGCTGACAACCTGCTTTTGAGCAGGGCGGTTTGTGCTTAGCTTCGGCGCCGTCTCGCTACGAAAGTCTGTCGCTGATGGAGCATCTGCATTCGAAGTGGTGACCCCAGTTTTGGCCGCAGTGCACAGCGGACTACACTATGCGCGCATTGGGCCGGGCCGTACCCGTGACCATTTGGGCCCAAGCGCTGCTTGCTCGGGTCGTAGCTTCGGGCTGCTCTAGACCCGGAAACAACGCTTCAGGGGCCGATTGCGCGTCGGGTCACAAGAGCCAGGCTTTGAGTGCCCGAAATCCCTTACTATGTAGACGAACTCGGCTGGGTTGACCCGACAAGGCTACGGTGTTATGCTCGTGCTCCCCAAAACTTTCATCGGCCCTAGCAGGCCTGGAGGAGGGATCCAGACGCCGTTAGCTAATCGATCTCATGGTGAGCGAATCCCTACTGACGTTTTGCGCAACATCGAATAGTTGGTGCAACCGCAGGTTCATGAAAGGAGTCTCGAATGGCAGCCGGAGCAGGCATTGGACGGACTGTGTTCGCACATGCAGACAGCCGTCTAGTCTTTCGGAGGATGGTCGTAAGACTCGCTGTAACGCCCGACGAATTAAGTGAAGAGCTGTCGATTTCTGTGCCGCAGGTTACTCGGATCCTCGACGACTTTGCAAAGTCCGGCTTAGCCGTCACCGCCAGTGGCTCGAAACGAGGTTCGATACTCTTCTCGCCAACTGTAAGTGGGATGCAATTGTATCGTCAGTGCAACAGTCGACATTAGCCTGTGTTAATAGTGGGACGCAAATAAGATCAATAGCCTTACGGCCACTCCTTACGAGAAATAACTCCCTATCATAGTACGAACTCTCGGTTTATGCGCGGAGGGACGAATGGCCGACGACCTAGTTTCCGTTGAGCGTGCTACCGATCTCCAAGCCTACGATCGGTGGATCAACTTTGCTAAGCAGCATCCTCCAGGAGGGGTAGATCCCCTTCGCTTCATGGATTGGGCGGAACGAGAACGTGCTCGTTTCGTTGACGTGGACGACGCAGGCAGGAGGAGAGACTTGTATGTCGCAACGCTGCCTAAGACGCGCCCGCTAGGGGAGAAGGCCATAGTCGGGGCGGCCAGGATGAAGTGGTCGGATAGTCACGTTGATGTAAAGGCCCTTTCTATCTCCACGCACGACAGCGTGTCGGGAAGTAGAATCCTCGAGCACCTTGTTCGGAAGGTTCAGGGGCAGTGCGTTCGGGAAGGTATGCAACAGCTTCGCTTAACGGTGGATCGGTGCATCGCAGAGCTTCTCATTGGCCTGCCGGAATTCAGGTTGGTAGGACTAGAAGAGGCAACGCAGGAGCTCATCCTAGAGAAGCGCTTTGGCCCGATCTATGCGGGCGACACCGCGTCGTGGCATGACATATGTAAATGGTTTCTAAGTGAAGTTTGGGGCCTTTCAAACGCGGATGTTCAAGCGACAGCAGGTCAGGCTCCAAGCGGAACTTACGCATACCGGTTAAGGCCAAATTCGCCAAAACATGGCGCCCTAGTGCCAAAGTCGCTGTTGCCAAGCGGAATAGCGGTTATTAGCGAACAGGAACTGGATTCCGAAGGGCTTTGGGAAGTCCTACGAGCTGTGGGCTATGAGCAGGAGCATCTTATCGCTTTGTTCCTTCCAGAGGCTCCAGATGAAGGCTTCTTCGGTAGAGACTGTTTCGTCATCAACAGAGATCAGATCGTTGAGATGATTCGGCTCGCTTACATCGACGCATATGTTGCTGACAGAACGGACCCAAGCGAAGGTTTAGTTCTTCGAGCTATCGCCGGACAAAAGTACGCTGTGCCGCTCGAAACCCGCCCAAGGGCCATAATGGTAGACATTCGCGAGGAGCACTTTAGGAAGCTCTTGGCTACGTGCCTGAGAACGGAAACGGCCTTCGGGATTCACTTCATTGGATCGCTTTTAGGTGGAGCCCTCCGACCCGGTGATAGTGTTGTGTTCTACGTGTGGGACTCGCTGGAGTTTCCGGAAGGGGCTATTGCTGGTATCGCTAAGCTCACGGAGCAACCCACTCTCATGAGTTCTGCCGATTCACCCACCGTGGAGCATGTCCGGCAATCCGGCTTCTCCGAAATGGAAGCTGCATTAGGGTACTTGAACGGAAAACCGCATTGGCGCGTGCTTGAGTTCGAGGACTTAACTGTGGCCGAAGGAACGACGTGGACTTACGAGCAGGTCGCGTCTAGTCTACTCGGCATCAATCCTAACGATCAGCGCGCACTCGATTCCGCATTCCGTCATTGGCCCAGTGAAGACGTTGGTTATACGTACCTGTCGCAGGAGCAACTTGAGCGAGTGCGCGCGGAGATAGAATTCTCGGTGCCGACAGGAGATTCTCGGTGGGCTGTTCGAGGGCAAGCCGCTTCAGCGATTAAGGAGAGTCTCCGCGGTAAGCCGTGGATCAACCAGAAGGTTGGGGTGTGGCAGACTTACCAGCATTGGCTGGGATTGCGCGAGCCGATGAGGCAATCGATTGAGCGATTCTTGAGTCAGCTCAACACAGTTGAAGAGGCTAGCCTCGTTGAAGAACTCCTTGGCCACATCGACTATTGGGATCACACTCAAATGGCGGAGGAGTTCAAAGCCCTACTAGACGTGCTGCGAGAAGGCGGTGATGGGCGTGAGATAGTGCCAGTCCCTTTCGGGGGACTGGGCGACAGCTCTGCGCACATTAGCTACGTCATTCAACAGCCTGGTATCTACTCTCGAAGCATTCATGACGTACTTGGTGACGACAACCTTTCTCCAAAGGCGAGCACTTTGCTGTTGTACGACGACAACATTGCGACTGGTTGGCAGGCCGAGTTGATCATACATCAGCTGCTCGGCATAGACGACCCAAGAACAGAGAGAGAGTTCCATGCAGAAGCCTTGTCACCTCAGCAAACGAGTCGCCTAAAGCGTTTTGAGATTCTTTTCGCGTTCCTGTGCGGCAACATGGAGTCGGCGAAAGGCCTTGTCTCTAAGGCCAGGAAGCTAGGCCTAAACGTCAAGGATCCAATCGTTTGCCACGAACAGCAGCCAGGAATCCTGTTCTCGGATCAGAGTCCCCTTTTCTCGAAAAGTGCAAAGAGAGAAGACTTGATTGAGCGTCTCAGGCTTGTTGCCCAGGGCGTCGGTCTACAGCTTCTCCTGGAGAAGATGGACACAGAGAACTGGAGCAAGGAAAAGTGCCAGGATTACAGCCTTGGCTATGGTGGGCATCAACAATTGACTATCTTTTCTCATAATACGCCGAGTTCGGCTGTAACATTTCTCTGGAAGGCAGGGAAGCTGTTTGATGGCCAGGATTGGTCTCCTTTGTTTCCACGGCGGTCCGGAGCCAAGCCACCAACTGTGGAACAATTTGTGCGGTCAAGGCTATCCGCGGCGAGCAACCAGTTTCGGCTCGAAGTGATCAAGATTTGCCAAGAACGAGGCTTGGCGGTCCGAGATCTTGTCGCTCCAATAGCGCAGCTGCGAGAAAACTTGGCAGAACAGCAAGGTAGGGCCGCACGCACTCGGGGAGGCATCAAGACGACAGTAGCGAAGGCCTTTGATTCATTGCCCATGGGGAGACAGTGACAATCGATCCGGCGGCATTATGCCTTTATGAGCGCTATCCGAAACTTTTCCAGCTAGCGTCCTTTTCGTTACCAGAGCGCGAGGATGCTCCGGTCGTTCCGCGGCTGCGCGAATTGGCGACGTTATGCGGTATTCACGATGTGAGCGTCCGCCCGCTTGCTGTTCAGGCTTTGTTGGTCGACAAACCGAGACTTGAGGTCTGGCTGAACCAAGAGGATCCTCGGACCGTACGAAACTTTTCACTTGCTCATGAAATCGGCCACGTACTTATAGGGATGCCTCACAACCCGCTCTCCTCAGGTCCGGTCGTTGAAGAACGCTGCGAGCGGATTGCCCGGCAGATCGTGACGCCGCCTCCAGCTGTGGCTGAGGTTGCGTCTCAAAGCGGTGCCTCGTTGACGGTCTTGTTCAGCCTTGCTAGACAGTTTGATGTGTCGCGTCATACAATGGCCGCTTCCATTGTGAGCGATGGCAGTTGGAACGTAGTCATCCTCCTCTGGACAAGGAAAGGGAGACCAGGATCTGGTCAAAAGAAGATAAGGCCTGAACGTTGGTGGAAGAGGCCTGGTCAACGAATTTACATTCCGGACAATCTTCCTGCCCCTCCGTTTTCCAACGTGTACAGAGCTTATACGGACGGTCATGCGCGCCGAAGCAGAGAAAAGTTGAGAAGAGGTACGCTCAATGGCATGTTCGAGACGGAGGCCATTCGCCTCGGTCCGGGCCCCTTTGGCATAAACGAAGGGAAAGCGACGTGGATCTGGGAAATGGTCCATCTAGATTAGTGTGGAAGTGAAGGGTGGCGAACCGCGTGCGCAGTAACCTCGCTGCACCATAGCGAGCGCGCTACTGGGTCGAGGATGTTGGCCTATTCGATGCCTGCGCCTTGGCCGAACGTAGGGCCAACACGACTGTGTCCAGGATGAGGCAGCTAACTCCGCGTGGGCCGAGGCTCAGGCGGTTATGATCCTAACGGCCTTTCAGCCAGTCAGGCGAACTGACAGAGCATCTGTTCACCGGGCACAGGGTTGAATTGAAGAACGCCCTGCTCACCGAGCACAGGGTTGAATGGATAAGGCCCCTTGCTCACCGAGATGGGTTGTCTGACAGTACCCCTGTACCAAGCGGGTGCAGTCCGATTGTGCGATGTCAGCCCAGAAGGGACAGCAGTCCTCGACAGAGCAGTTTGGTGAGATGGCGAATCACCGCGTACTGCGTCTCGCTGATAGAATACCAATTGCAGGACACCAGAGTCTTGCACGGGAGACATTGACCACTCCACGGGTCAAAGCTAGTGCTTAGGCTGTTCATGGAGACTGAGTTTGCCTGGTGAAGAATGGGCGCGCCGCATCGTACAAGCGGAGTTAGGCAGGCCTGTCCATCTGAACGACGATGGACGGTCCCCGTCGCAATATGATCTGCGCATCGGCTCTGTTGATGCGCCCGAAGTAGCAATCGAGGTTGTAGGCGCGGTCGATAAACTGTTCACGGAAACATGGAACATCGGGCCGGCAGAGGGTCCGCTTCACTTGCCGATCGAGGGGGACTGGATACTGGAGATAACTACTGAATGCCGCGTGAAAAAGCTCCGCGACGCAGCAGAGTCTCTCCTACAAGAGTTGGAGCTGCGAGGCATCGAGAATGTCCAAGTCGAGCACAGGCTGCATTGGACTGACGAGCCGCTGTTCAATCAGCTCAATGACGTTGGGATCAGATGGGCGAGATGCTACCGCTCGCCTGGAAGTGGAACCGTCCATCTAACGATGCCCGGGATCGGTGGAGCTGTCGACAACGCTGGTGCGGCACTGCCGACTTGGTTGGGGGAGTTCCTGCGTGACGCCCGTCGAGCGGACGTCATTCGCAAGCTTGATCTGCCCTGCGCTATATCTCGCGAAGCGTTCATAATCGTGACCTTTAGTGGTGCTCCATGGCTAGTGGAGTCCTACCTGACAGGAAGTCTCGATGTGATTCCACCCCACAGCCCTGATCTCCCATCACCGATTTCGGGCGCGTGGGTGGTGTCTGGCGGCAACTCGAAAGGCGTCCGCTGGGACGGGACCAAATGGAGCATCTTCCGGGCCAGTGGTGCAGCAATCGTTGCCTAGACTATGGCCCTCTGCTTTTTGGGCAGGAGGTTGGTCCCGAAAGTTTCGCCGCTCCCAGCTAGGGAAGGCCGCTGAATTGATGGAGCATCTGCTCATCGATAACAGGGTCAACCCGCTGCTTTCCAGCAGGAGACTGAGCCGCCTGGATCTGGCCCGGTTTAGGTACGCGTCTCGCTCGAATTGATGCCCTCCTCCTTAGCATTTTCGGCGAGCCACTCCGATACGAAGCCATTAAGTCTGTGTTCGACCGGCTTCAGAGGAAGGCGGGGATTGCGCGCCTCCATCCGCACTTGCTGCGGCATACGGCAGCAACGCGGATGCTTGCGAATGGGGCCGACCTCCACACCGTTCAACGCTTGCTCCGGCACTCGGACATTCGCACCACGCTGCGTTACTTACACCTTGCGCCTGACCAGCTCCAAGAGAAAATGCGCCTGTTCTCTCCGTTGGATGGAATTGACAAGAGCCGAAGACGAGCTGTGCGCCTTTGATGAGGCTTTGGCAACTCACGACTTAGCTTAAACAAGTTCAATGTCATCCGCTTGAGCGTAGAGCAGTGAGTCGCCATCACCTGATGTCCTGGCTAGGGAGGCAGCATCCCGGGCCAAGTCGAGAGCACTTATTGCATTGATCGCTGTTCCAATTACCGGAACTAAGCCCAAAAAGAAGAGAATCAGAGCCTTACCGGTCCTAAGCTGTTGATCTCGATGTTGGTCGATTGAGTCCGCTACATCGACGGCCCCAAGTTTCGCGAGGAGCTGCTTATTCTCGGCCATCGCGATTACATCTTCTACGGTAATCTGCGCCGGATTGATGGAGACTTTCCGTACGATTGGCACCATTGGATCGGATGAATCGATCTTGCGAACGAGACCATAGGTTCCGAAGGTCTCCTGCACAGTCCTTCTAGTGTCGCGGGCCGGCGTTGAAAGTTGGTATCCCAACCGCAGGAACGCATAGATCTGGGAGTAGGAATTGGTTGCCTTTCGAAATCTTTCATAAATCGGGTACTCATCAGGGGTACGGTTATCCCAATTGACGTTTCGTTTGTAAATTTCAATAATTTCATCTGGGTTTCGGTTGGTGTCCCGCCCTATTGCCGCCGCGGCGATCTCTCCTGCCCTCTGATAAATCGACCGATCCACCTTCTCTTCAATCCAAGTATTCCCAACGAGACCTCCTAGGTACGAGGCCCAATCTGCATCCTGGAGAAACTCCGACCAATCGCTTGTGGCAACACCTCGTGCTAGGCCTACAGTACAAGCGGTAGCAAGCAGCGCCGAACTTGCGATTAGGGGTGAATGCCCCTCTGTGTAGAGCGGTTCACGAAGGTTCCGAACAAGTTTGCCAGTGCGACTCCCGAAAATATCAGCTGTCATTGTCACGCCAAACTCTGCCGACATCTCTTCCCAGAGCCACCCAAGCGGTATTAAGACAGGCCTGTCTCTCTCACTGAAGACTGCCAGGTGTAGCGCAAAGCTCAAGGGGTTTAAGACAACCTGAGGGTCGAGCAACACAAGCGGCATCATGCTTCCTTGACTAGCCCTCGTCCATCCTGACGCGGATCGCGAAGCTTACCGTGTTCCTCGCTTCCCGTCTCCAAATGGTCTCCTCAGGATGGTGACCTTCGTGGACAATAGAATTTCGGACACGAAAGAGCTCGGAGAGTCGAGCATCGATCTCCATGGGACGGGGCCTATTAGCTCGTGTCGACGAACTGCTGAGCCTTTCTGTTAGCCATGCGCGTTTGCCCTGTAGTGGGACTGTCCACATGGACTCAAGGGCAATCATGTAAAGTGCCACAGCCTGAGCATCGCTTTGGCTATGGAACGCTCGCATAAACCACTGGATGCCCGCCATGATGGGAGTGTCCGTGCGCCCCAGGTTCTTCATCGGATAGCTCAACAGCCTAGACAGGAATCCCTTCGCTGACTCGTCGAGAGATTCAAAGAGCTCTGGCCGAAGTTTTAGTGCGAACGGTCTCGCCCCGGAGCGTCCGAGATTGATTTCGCGGACTGTGAACACATCAGGTAGGTCGAGTTCCGACAGAAAGAGATCCGCGGCTTCGGAATTAGCCGGACGCGGGAAACTGACCAGGATATCTGGG
>Ga0137465_1000749_pt1 | contig 10934 bp, 28 predicted proteins | sample EasRivERMGT828_2_FD_104906 | JGI IMG/M metagenome (GOLD analysis project Ga0137465, IMG submission 104906) | Soil microbial communities from meander-bound floodplain in the East River, Colorado, USA - East River MetaG ERMGT828_2 | ecosystem: Environmental > Terrestrial > Soil > Floodplain ... | reverse complement strand
GATGGGGAAGATACGTTTTTCGGATATGTTGAAGGTCATGAGAAAGAGTTAGGCTACTTTAGTTTAGGTGAACTAGAATCAGTTAGGGGGAGATTCGGCCTAAAGATCGAAAGAGATCTCTACTTTACTCCTAAGCCATTAAGCAAAATCAAGAAGGGATGACAAGGTATGACCGTAGCAATTGATATCAGGATCGTTCAAGCTAGAGCCAGAGTACAAATACTCCATCAAGAGATCAACGAACTACAGAACAAAGAGGATGTCGGGCTAGCAAATGTGATTGTTACCCAACATGAAATCATCAAGCGGTTCAAAGAACTGGTGTATACTATGGAACAGCTTTATAAGCTAGAGAAGGAGGTTAAGTGAAGAAGGCTGACATACTTAGAGCTATGCTAGATGCAGAGAGACTGAAAGAGACTGTAGAAGACCTGTCAGATGATGCCGACACTGATGATAGATTGAAGGTCGGTAGGATAGCTCAAGCTGTAAGCGGTGTGTTCGACGACCTTAAGAAACTATTAGATAAGGAGGTTGAGAATAATGGCTAGCAAAACAGCAACAAGATGCAAGCGAGCAATCGATGATCTAAGAACCAAAATCCAGTTCAAATCAGATCCTATTGACTATGAGGCCTTATCGCATATCTGTGAAGCTTTAGAGCTATTGGATGAAAGAGTTGACAGGTTGGAAAGGATTACAATGGAACTAGGCGAAGAGCTAGATTACAATATCGATGAGAAATAAACTCTTGACATAGTATCTGGTAAGTATTAGGATGCGAGTGTAGCAGTTAAAATATTCCAATCCTCAAAAATAGGAGAATCAAACAATGGCTTTCAAGAAATCGGAATTCGTCGATGTTGCAGTTGTTGACACTATCGATGAAGGCTCTGACAATCCCACGATCACGAAGATCACCCTTCAGGATGGACAGCCGCGAGTCAATATCCGTAGGTTCTATACGGATCGCCGCAGCGGAGAACTTCGCCCGACTTCGAACGGCATGTTCCTCAAGCCTGAGCAAATCGATGTAGTGATCGAATCTCTCCGTAAGGCCAAGCAGGAGTGCGTGCGGCTTTACAGTACAGCAGCAGCAGCGTAATTTGACCGAGTGGCTACAGAGTCGGTAGAGTGACCATCCCCACTCGTGACCGATGCTGACGGGGCGGCGATACTGCTGCGGGTCGCAGTATCACGCTGTAGCCACAGTAGGAGTCAAAATTGTTAGAATTGACTGAAGAAAAACTATTCAACGCCATCATTAAGTGTTCAACTCCTAAAGAGGCTGAACAGTTAATTGATGAGTATGTAGCAGGTTCAGAATACAAAGAAGGCCTCAAGAAACTAGTGAAGCGCAATCTTGCATACTTTGCCGGTTACTATGCGCCTGATAAAGTCAAGAAGTTCACAGAGTTAGTTAATGAGCCTCATCCGTATTTCGGGTTCCCTAATAAAGATGGGACATATAACGTAACTCCAAGAGAGGCCCTTCAGATTGGAGTTGAATTAGGTCGTAAGATGCTGAAAAATAAGGAGAAGGCTAATTGACTGACAACGTAAAGAGATTCATTACTATTGGGATTCAGGTTGAACAGTTATTGCTCTCTACTCAATTCAGTTGGAGAGAGAAGTATCTGGCTCTCATGAGTAATGACTTTCAGATGCAAGTCAGGGCTACTGGCATTAGCTTTAACTACTTCAATCCTAATATGTCAGATGAACACGATGCTAAAGCCTATGGGAATGCACTTGTTGATAAAGCGAGTGAATTGTTGGCGTTAGTTAAGAAACAGGAAGCAGAAGCTAAGGCAAAAGAGGAGGCCAATATCGATGTTCATGGACACCAATAAGAAAGAAAACATGAGTGAGGAAGAGAAGCTAGAGGCTGCTAGAGAAGTTGTTAATGTTGCCGATGAAATAATGGTAATTCTGCTTGAAAAGCTTGAGAGCGCCGGTTATGATCCAGATCATATTGTTGGGTCTATTACTCCATCAGTTCTTATCGTCATGTTAACTAAGGCTATCTGTTCTCGAAGTGTTGTCTTGTGCAAGGAAATAGGAGCCTCTTTAGAAAAGACGATTGAGTTTAACAAAGACGCAATCAGAGTAGCCCACAAGACAATCGATCTGTTTCCATACGATGAGTCAATCAAGAGGCTTTACGGAAGCAGAGACGATGATGCTGAAGATGGGTCTGATACAAGCGAGCAAGAACACAAAAGCTGCCTCTAATGCCGCCGCCGAAGGGAATGAAGCGTTGTAGAGTTTGGCATATGAATGTCGAGAATACGGATTTGGTAGATGGGGCTAAGTATGGGCACGCTGGAGATACTTGTAATTGTCCAGTCTATGAGCATAAAGAACAGGTTAAGACACAAGTTAAAGTTGAGAAGGAAGCAACACCTAAGGAGAAGAAAATCGATATAGAGATTCCTGACGCCATAGAAGTCAAGATCTCTAATCAAGGGTTCACTCAAGTCATGAATAAAGTAACAAATACAGTCAAAAAGAAAGGTAAACAATTGCGATGAGTGAAGATAAGCCAGATAACAGTGCTCCTAAAGATAAGAAGTGGGCTAGTCCAGAAGAGGAAAATGCGTTCTATGCTAAGCTGACCCACGAGACTGTTAGGTTCGTTTACAACAAGATGAAGGACGAAGGGCTTAGTGATGATGAGATCGTTAAAGCTGGATTGATGGCGATATTGGGAGATGCGTTTGTTAGCACAATTGGACTAAGAGCCTTCATTCAAGGAAAGATGTATGCTAGTGGAGACATTGGTAGGACTGTATCATTCTACGATGAGGCTGTCGTAGTCGCTAAGAACATGCTCGATCAGTACCCAATCAAGAAAGCAATCATAAATTACAAGAAGATGGAGGCAGATGGAACACCGATTGTCGTCTTAGGTGGGACGAAGAAGGTTAACAAGACGTTCTCTCTTAGAGATGATGATGTGCCTCAAGAGATTCTCGAAAAGGCAGCTAATTCACAAATGACTGATTGGCTTGAGAAGGGACCGCCGAAGTGTTGATTTTGTTTATGGACGATCAAGAAGAGAGGCACAAGTCATTCAAGAGAAACTACTTCGAGGGGAATGATCTGGTTAGAGTCTATGATGCACAGGAGGCAATTAATAGCTTGCTGTCTATGGGCCCTAATCGATTCGATGTAGCTTTCTTAGATCATGACTTAGGTGGGATACCGTTTGAACCATGTAGTGATAAGTGTGGTTGTGCTGTTGCTAAGTTCATTAGGGATAATCCCCAATATCGGCCTAAGCTGATCATCGTCCACTCTCTTAACAAGGGAGGGGCTGATTTGATGTTAGGAAAGATGGGATTAGATGCTATCAATCATATTCCGTTTGCATGGGAAAAGGTAAATCTGATCAAAATAGGAGAATAATAATGATCATAGCCTGCACTTGTCTAGGTTCTGAAAGCAATGTTCGTGTAGCAAGAACTACAACGAGTTTACAAATGGAAGGCACTCCGTTTATTATCGAAGCCGAGTCTGAAACATTCTTAGGCCGGCATCTTGATGAATGCCCAATCTGTCAGAAAGAAACTAACGATGGACACTTCTACTTTGAAGACCTAAGAGAGAAGCTAAATAGATTTGTGAAAGAAGGCTTAGTCTTTAACAACATCGATGAAGTAATCGATAGGGCTGTAGAATCTATGAAGATATCTGGCATCTATTTCGTCATGCATGATGATGGAACGCTTGAAAGATTAAATGATAATGGGCATAAATGCGCTGTTGGTGACTAAATAGAGTCAAGTAATATTGGATTAAGCTCATAGATTCAATAGGTTTAGACTCAAAATTAGTGTTGGTTTCAGCGTGTATTTTCATACGTTTGGTACTAAAGCGTTGTTGATTTAACACACTTTAACCAAAATAGATCCAATCACTTACCAATATAGCAAAGCGTCTCTTACTAGCCTAACATCAAGAGAACAAACAGATTAGCCATTACTAAAACAATGTCAAAGACTACAAAAACTGATGATTTTACCTATTGCAAATATGTCAAACGTGTTGTTTAGGTATGCTTTTGGTATGATTCAGATAGACCCAACATAAGTGTTGACACAGCATAGGGCTTTTATTAGACTGAAACTGTGGAGATAAAAATGGAACAAAAAGACAAGCCTGTAATGTCTGCTTCACTAGAAGATTGGTTGGAAGAAAGATGTTCTATATTGACTCCTGCAGGCGAGATAGAGCTTCTGGAGTTAGTCAGAACTAATCCTGAAATGGCTGTAGGGATCGTCAGGTTCCTGATTAAAAGCCTAAGGAAGTCAGAGCAGGGAATAGAAGTATACAATAGTAAGTATTTGAGAGAATGCAACAAAAGGCTAGAAGTTGAGGATGGATCTCAACTGATGTATCGCCAAAAGGAAATCCAACACAGTCTTAAACATGCTGGTCAACAACTTGAAATGATGAACAGAAATTTGGACATTATCATCAGGCAGCAAAAGGGAGAAAATAATGGGTGAGGAAAAAGAAAAGCCTGTAAGAAAGAAGAGAGAAGAGAAGAAGGTAGATCTCCAGTCTATCATGAATTTCCTAAACGAACGAGCAGAAAAGCCTGAAGAGAAAGAAGTCAAAGCGGCCATCAATGAACTCAAGCTAAACTCTGAGTTCCTGCCAGTAGAGAAGATCGAGAAGGAAGTTCAGGAACTCAGTAAGGCCGAGATCATTTCGACGTGCAAGATCGCCGCTACTATTGTAAGCACGATGGAAGATTACCTCTACATCAAAGGGGATGAAGACCCAACCGCTAATCTTGATGTAGCAATCAACTCTTTGATCGTGAGTCTTGTGGTTCTGATGATTCAGAATCAGGAGAAGATTGATGGTGATCTCGTTGATGTAAACAAAGTCATTGCCAGCAAATTTAATGCGATGCCGATGAACGAGTTGAAAGACCTCAGCGGCGAGAAACTCTACAAAAAGATTGCGGGTCTATAATGAGCGAACTCAATAGGAAAATCTTTACGAATAGAGAGGGACTTTGGGTTGAACGCAAGCCGGTAGTTAAAGACAAAAAGAAAGACAGAAGCAGAGGGTCTAACATCGACTCTAATATGGCTAACATGATTTGTCATAACGTCTTAAACAATTTGAAGGTCATTCAAAAGACACAGAACGTACCAGTATCTAGTGAAACCGTAATGTCGGCTCTAAGCGCGGCTTTGACTCAATGGGCTGTTGATGAGCTTGCTCACGAAGGCGATCCGGTTAAGTTACGAAACATTCAAGAGGAACTCATCAGGCGAGTTTACTCGTTTGATTGGGGCCGATATCAAAAGAAAGACAAGAAAAGCTAAGTCACCAAAGAAAAAGTGTTGACAACACATGAGGTAAGGATCAATATGAAAGCATTAGATTTGCTTGAAACTCTACACGAACAATGCCACTTCCAGACTAGAGAAGGAAAGAAAGTAGGAGTTGCCAGCAAATCCGAACTCAGACGCTGGTTTAATAATGGAGCGGTCATTATAAATGGAGCTAAGGCAAGCATGAACGACGAATTGACTATGCCAGTAAAATCCTTAGTTCTGTTCCCTAAACATCCAGTGACGTTAGCCTAAAGGATAAACATGAAAAAGATTGATTTAGGGGTCGGAGATATCGTCGAATATAAAGCTTCTGCTATGCGGGAAGAGATCTCTTATGGTATTGTAGAAGAGGTTTTCTTCTCGCTTAGTTATGGCGATAAGATCAAAGCGAGTGTTGCTCCAATCGCGCTTAATAGTGAAGGCGAGGGAGATCTTCCTGTGTTAGTTGAGGATTCGAGAATAACTAAGGTATACAAACAATACAAACCTCAAGAAGCAGGAGAAAAAAAGGATGGGAAGAATAGGAGAAATAAAGGAGGTAAATCTCGAAGGTGAAGTCGCTAAAGTTCAGATCATAGACAGAGGAACAAGACCTAATACTGATTGTGTAGAAGTAATATCTGGTAATAGGAAGCACGAGATCATCGATAATATCCGCTTCGGTGGTCGTCAACTCGTTATTGAGAACGGTTCTCACCTAAATAGAATTTTAAGGGAGTATGGACTATGAGATTCAGTAAGTTTGTGGCTAGTGAAGTTAAGGATAAAGTAGATGCTGTATTTGATGATGTCAAAAAGAAAAGCTCTAAAGGCTTTGATAAAGCTATGTATATTATTGAAGTCCTGTCAGCCGGAGCGCCGGACGCTATTGCTTCTGGCAAGATGAAAGTCAAGAGTGAAGATGCTATTAGGGTTGTTGGATCGACTATGGCGGGAGCTAAGGCTAGTCTGCTAGCTATTAAGAAAGTAATGGATGATGCTGAAGGTAGCAAGAACACGACAGTCGAGAAAGAGATTGATATGCTTGCTAGCATTATGGTGTCATACACTATGCTTTCGATTGCAAACGCTCATGATATCTCTGAGGGTAACAAGGAAATTGCTAGAAACAAATACGAATGGTTTAAGGAAAGGATGAAGTTATCCTTCGATGATTTTCCATTCGAGGCCGTTTACGAATTGCTTGAAAAGGAAGAACTATTCAAGCGAATCATTAAGGTGAAGAAAGATGAGTAAACTATTAGCTTTATTGGTTGTACTGATTCTAGTTTCTAGTTGTGGAATGTTGGGCAATAAAGAGAAAGATATATCTAAGCCTCAGTTATGTCAGTTCCAATACTGTCAGGAGTATGCCACTTGTTTGTTTCAGTTGGAAACCGGAAACGAGTGCTATTGCAATAATCATGGGGGCTATATGTGGGTTAATGTCTACTGCAAGAAATACGGATTCAAAATGAGTGATTGGTATGCAGATGAGGTGCATCCTACTGAAAATGTAAAGAAATAACTTGCATTGATATCGGGTAATAGTTACTCTTGAGCAAAGGGGGAATAATAGACAATATGACAAACAATATCGGCCCTACAAGAGTCAAGACTTACGGTAATGGGATCGAAGAGCTTGCGAGAAATATGGGTATTTCGATCGATCAGTTTCGTTCGATGTTGAAGATCAAGCGGGCTGAAGAGGGATTTATCAGAGATGTTTTGAAAGCGAAGAGAATGGGTTTGGGAATCGAGAAGATCCGTCACATCAGGCCAGTCAGGAGTTCAATCGGCTAAAAGAGGAGAATATGAGCCACTTTTCAACAATCGTTCTAGTAGATCCAGCTAAAGCAAATCCGAAGAAAGGCGCAGCAATCTTTAACAAAGAAATTGCTAGATTGCTAGCCCCCTATAATGAGAATGTTGAAGTGCCAGAGTATGAGAAAGCGTGCGGTTGCAAGAACTCTAAGGCATACGGTGAAGCAACAAAGCTCGCCGTTAAGGAGACTGGCAAGACTATTGAAGATCTTAGGCAAGAGTATAATGTAAAAGTAAGTGCGTTGTTTCCTAGGCCAGAAGATACAGAGTCTAATTGGGAAGCCAACAAAGAATACAGTAACAAGATTTTTGCTTTTCAAGAATCTGCTGAAGGCAATAAGCTGTGGAAAGAAATATCGGGCGAGTATTTCAGTATCGTCAACAGAGAAGTCAAGAGGCTCGAAAGCATTGCAAAGCCTAATCCAGAGTGTGAGACGTGCAAAGGAACTGGCGTCTACATGACTAATTACAATCCTAAGTCACAATGGGATTGGTACGTTATTGGAGGTCGCTGGACCGGACTCTTGACCGGATACAATCCCTACGAAGATCCAGCCAATTTTCAGACGTGTTCTCTTTGTGAAGGGACCGGCAAGAGAAACGATGACCTTGGGAAGCAACAACGAGCAACTTATCCTGACTACACTTGCAATGGGTGCGATGGAAAGGGTAAGTCAGTCAAGTGGAACCTAAATCCTTACGAGAAGGATATTCTCGCAGTCAGTGATATCACTCGCCCGTGGAACGAGATCGTCCCATTCGCAATCATCACACCGGATGGGGAGTGGCACGAGCAGGGAGATATGGGATGGTGGGGGATCGTGACGGACGAGAAGGATCAGAAAGTATGGAAAGCTGAAGCCCTTAAGATCTTGAACACTTACAAGGATCATATCGCAGTCGTCGTAGATTGCCACATCTAAGATGACCTTCATGCATGTGTTTTGGATCTCGTTAGGAGTAATGTTTCTGATAGCCTGTATAGCAGAAAGGATCAGACGGTGACATGCCCATTCTGTAAAAAGAGTTTAGATGGACATACTCAAGTCGCTAAAACAGATGAGGCTACAGAGGAACTAAAGCTCGATCTTGACAAAGGGCCGAAGCCTGAAGAAGGAGCAATTAGCTTCTGTATCTATTGTAGCAGGCCGGCAATATTTACAATGGATGAAAACAATGAACTCTCGCTAAGAACGCCAACAAAAGAAGAAGTAGGGGAGATGTTTTCAGAACCAATAATCGCAAAGATTCACTCACTAATAGTCGACCTAAATTCAAAAAAGAAGGGAAAAGATGCAGAATCTTCGAAAGTGGCTGAGTTTAAGCGCAGACTTTCTAGTTAGACCTTTAGTCTACTTGTTTGGAGAACTTAAGGCTCCGTTTGTAGGATGGAAACATGATCCAACCTTCGGAGAACTATTAAATCAAGGAAAGTATCAGGAGGCGATCGAGTATCTAAAAGATGAACGCGCAAAGCGTCGCCGGAGGCAGTTAGGATTTCTGGTGTTTCAATTCACTCTGACCGCTTCTATTGGAATTGATTGGGTCTTAAAGGGCAATTATAACTTCTTTCAAGTCTTTATGTTGTCACTCATGTGGGCCTTGACTTGTTCGTATGCTCGCGAGTATTCTCAATATCTTAATGGTACGTCTAGCTCTGATGGACTGATTCGTGATGCTGAGAATCTATTAGGGCTTGCTAATACAATCAAATCAGTTCGCGGAGGTTCTAATCCTTCTTATTTGAAGCTGCTGGACTAGGAGAAAATACATGAACCCAGAACAAACACAACAATTGATCGACATGCTAAAGCAGGCTATTGATAGTGGGTCAGCTTTAGGTACTCAATTGGTTCAGGAATATGCTGTAAGGGAACAGTTTTTGTCTGTTGCTAATATTGTCTGGATGGGGGTAGGATTGCTATTGATTGGTGCATCACTCGTCGGCGGCTATAAGCTATTGAGACATGGCACTAAAAATAGTGACGGTGAAGCTGAAGTTGGTGGATTTGTAATCATGATCGTAGGCGGAGCTATTGGAGCTATTGCAATCATGGCCAATATTAGCTGCTATGTCGAGCATCAAGCTAACGCTCATAGTCCTACCTACTCAATCATTAAGAGTCTAATTGGACAATGACACTCAATAGGCGCAGAACACTTATCATTGGGATATCTATAGGAATCCTAATGCTGTGGTTTAATACAGCATACACTGTATTTGCATATAGGCATCCTTGGATGACCAGAACAGAGATATCATTACATTTCAAAGAAGTGATGACCTTTAAGAGAGTTCCAAAGGGAGAGCTAGAGTGAGAGGGTCAGATACAGTCATATTCTTGACTCACTTGACTTTCTTTGTTGTCGGGCTTGTTGTTAGGGAGATTGCCCATATTCCATTATCAATGCTTTTAGTGTATACGTTTATTGCAGCAGGGGTGCTATTTATCACTTTGCCCATAATAGCTGTCCTGTTCTATAAGAAAATGTTTTAGTAACTAAAAAAGGGAAACAATGACAACCAATAAGAATATCTTTTACAGCTATGCTGATTCAGACATAGGAGATAAAACTGGTATGATCTTACAATTTATCGGTCTAGCAGTTGTTGGGCTTGTTACTGTGATTAGTCCGTTTGCTGTAGCTGTCTTATCGGCTATGATTGAAGGCTTTGTTACTATGACGATTTATAATTGGGTCATGCCGCAGACGTTTGGATTGCCAGTATTAACATATCCAATCGCGTTATGTATTGGCTTTTTGATCTGTAACATTACTGACCAGCATATCAACATAGAAAGTGATTATCCGAAATGTGATGGCAAAGATCCAATTGAGATATTGAAAAATCATTTCAAATATCTTGGCAAAGTGTTCTTCATGCACTCCGTATTTAGACCATTCCTATACTTGAGCTTTGCTTACTTTGCATTGAGGGTCTTTTAATGGATTGGAATATAGCAAGAGCCTTCAGAAGAGTATCTATATTTGAGTGTTGTTTGTATGGCTTGTTTTGGGGAATGTTGATTGGATTTTTAGATATATTTATATTTGCAAAAACTAGTTTATGGTTTCTATTGCCGTTTGTGACGGGATACAATTACATTTTTAGGTGTGATTAGGAGCAGAAAATGGTGAAAAAGAAACTACTTGCTTTAGGATTAGTTGCTTTAAGCTTGACAGGCTGTAACTGCATTAGGACGGAGTATTCTCACACTATGTATGAGAGAGGCATAGTTAAAGAGATGTGCTATGTACCAGCCGGACACGGTAGCGGTAGCGGTACGGGTATTAGTATGAATGGAGATCTATCTATAACCTATACTACGGTCTACATTCCTGCTAGATACGCTGTTGTGTTTGGCTGTGAGCACGGGAGCTTCGTTGTCACTAATAATGACGCTATTAGGCTCTATCAGACTTTATCTGAAGGGGATTCAGTTGACATAGCCTACAGAATCCTGTATAATAACACTTACAACAAACACAAGGAACTCATTAGCTCACAACAGGTTGATTTAGATTTCATCGATGCGAGCCCTCGTAGCTCAATGGATAGAGCAAAAGATTTCTAATCTTTAGGTTGGGGGTTCGACTCCCTCCGGGGGCACCAACTTTTCTTAGGAGTTAGAAAATGTTAACCGTCCAAAAACTAGAAGATTTGGCATATCCATATTATATCTTCGCAGGGGGAGTCGAATACGATACTCCTGAAGGCTTACATATGGAAGGAACAGGAAAGTTACTTACCTGGGTAGCAGTTACGGG
>Ga0137465_1000748_pt1 | contig 10940 bp, 13 predicted proteins | sample EasRivERMGT828_2_FD_104906 | JGI IMG/M metagenome (GOLD analysis project Ga0137465, IMG submission 104906) | Soil microbial communities from meander-bound floodplain in the East River, Colorado, USA - East River MetaG ERMGT828_2 | ecosystem: Environmental > Terrestrial > Soil > Floodplain ... | reverse complement strand
CGGCGACCTGAAGTGCAACCGCCGCACCCATCGAAGCCCCGAAGAGCCCGAACTTTCCGGTTGTCAGGCCTGACCGGTCCTGCAACCAGGTGATGATTGTGCTCGTGTCATGCTTCTCATAGAAGCCGTACGTGCAGAACTTTCCCTCGCTGTCCCCATGCCTTCGTGAATCATACAGGAAGACGTTGTACCCATGCTCGTGAAGCTGCTTTGCCAGCGGAAGTCCGACAATCTTGCACTCACTCACCCCATGAAGGTAGATGATCGTCCCTTTCGGGGTTCCCGCTGCAGGAAGCAGCCAGCAGCTCAGTTTCACTCCTTCCGCGGTCTTGAGGATGATCTCTTCATACGCGATCCCGAGATCCTTCGGATGCAGGATTGATGTGCGGGTGCGATAGTAGGCGATGGTTCTGCGATGAGGATGGAGCAACATGCCAGGACCGATGACAAACAGAACCACCGAAGCAAGCAACAGAACGAGGAGGAAAAGAAGAACAACAATTATGAGAATGGTCATATGATGGGTCCGACGGATAATATAAAGAGCTAAAGAATTAACCACAAAGGCACAAAGACACGAAGGTTGAGAATAATACTGGCTCAATCACTTTGTGTCTTGGTGTCTTCGTGGTAAGAATTCATCGCAAAGGTACGACCTCCTTGCAGCTTCCCCCTCTCTCCGGTATATTCCTCACCATGTATCCGCCGCGTCGCGTCGCTATCGTTCATGAGTGGCTCACCTCAATGAGAGGAGGGGAGAAAGTGGTGGAGGTGTTATGTGAAATGTTCCCTCAGGCGGATGTGTACACACTCCTTCACGTGAAGGGTTCGGTTTCACCCGTGATTGAGAAGATGCCGATCCAGACCTCATTCATCCAACACCTTCCTTTCTCGAAGTCACGATACAGGCACTATCTTCCACTTTTTCCTCTCGCAATTCGAAGACTTGTCCCGGATCGGTATGACCTGGTGATTTCTTCTCACCATAGCGTTGCAAAGGGGGTGACGACGGGCAGCCGGACGCTCCATGTCTGCTATTGTCATACTCCAATGCGGTACATCTGGGGTCTCTTCGACGACTACTTTGCTCCCGGGAAAAGCGGGTTCATCACGAGAACCGGCGCGAGGTTATTCAGAAAATATCTGCAGCGATGGGATGTACGATCCGCCTCCCATCCGGATGTTTACATCGCCAACTCCGAGAACGTGCGCCGACGGATACAGTCGATCTATGGGAGAGATGCGGAAGTGATCTATCCTCCGGTTGATGTCAGCTCATTCCGGTGTTCCCCCACAAGAAAGGACTACTTTCTTGTAGCCGGTGCCCTCGTTCCATACAAGCGGGTTGACATTGCGATTGATGCGTTCAATCAGACCGGTGAAAGGCTCGTGGTTGCGGGGAGCGGACCCGAACAGGCGCGTCTTGAACGGATCGCACAAAGCAACATCGAATTTCGGGGGCAGGTCAGTGACGGTGAGCTGCGGGATCTTTATTCGGAGTGCCGTGCCCTTGTTTTTCCCGGTGAAGAGGATTTCGGGATTATTCCTCTGGAAGCAATGGCGAGTGGCGCTCCCGTGATTGCCCTTGGGAAGGGTGGAGCTCTCGAGACCGTGGTTGATGGCGAGACAGGGATCTTTTTCCCCGAGCAAACCCCGGCTGCCCTCGTTGCAACGCTCGAGAGGTTCGGAGGGTACAGGTTCGATCAGACCCAACTGAGAGATCATGCTGCCGGATTCGACAAGAAGATCTTCGTCGAAAAACTGGGCAAAACCATCCGGAACCATTGGGATGAATTTGATCGGCAGGATAAGCGCCAGAATTCGTCTTGAACGAGACACCTGTTATTCCAACTGAGGGGGAAATCGTTGACATTCCTTCCCCTTTTTCATATATTTTTTGACCATTTTTGCAGGGTTTATCATGCCCTCTGACAGGGCCCGTCGCAACAAAAAGACCGACCAGTTTGACATTGTTATTATCCCGGCCGGTCAGGGCGGGACCTCACGAAGTTACCGGTTCACAAAGTGGAAACTCTGGCTTGCGGGAACCGGAGCGCTCCTTCTCATAGTTATAGCTTGTCTGGCAGGGCTCGCGTACACTCCCCTTGCGTTGATTGTCCCGATTTCGGATTCAGTTCTCGAGGAAAAGTACGGACGTCAGTTGCTTGCGACCCAGAAGGATCTGCAGGCGATCGGCCAGGAAGTGATCCGGTTGGGTGAATACAACAGGAAGTTGAGAAAAGTTCTTGGTGATGTTGAGGAGAGCGCAGCGGTCGTTCCGATGGACACCCTTCTTTCGGACCCGGAAGAAGGCATTGGGGATGTTCCGGAGGATCTTTCTCTGGCACCGCTTCAGGAGGAGTTTTCTCAGGGAGCGGACGAGGAACGCCGGGTGCAATATGTGGCCTACTCCGGTCCGGAGCATCACGGGACCCTTCCCTTTGTGAGCCCAGTTGGCGGGATGGTTACACAGCGTTTTGATTCCGACCGAAGACACTACGGAATTGACTATGCCTCCAGGCTCGGCACACCTGTTTTTGCGGCCGCCGATGGCTATGTGGTCTTTGCAGGGTGGACATACGAGGACGGGAACATGGTGATGATCTCGCATGGTGGCGGAATGATGACAGTGTACAAGCATAATCAGTCGCTGCTCACACCTGCTCATGTAACCATAAAGCGTGGCGACATGATTTCTCTGGTAGGATCTTCGGGCAGCAGCACAGGACCCCATCTGCACTTTGAGATATGGAAGGATGGCACTCCGATGGATCCTGAGGAGTACCTCCTGGGATCGTCTCAGGGATGACAGTATTCAAAAACCATCTTCGACTATTGACACATGGCAGATAAAAATCAGATTCTCGGCGAAGTAAGCCTTGTAGGAAAAGGCTCTCTTTTGGAAGGGTCGATCAAGACGGATGGGGGAGTCCGGGTTGACGGGAAGGTGGTCGGTGAGATCGTCGCAAAAGGGAATGCTGCAGTCGGTGAAGGTGGAATTGTTGAAGGAAGTCTGACCGCCAAAAGCATTTCCGTTGCGGGGAAGGTCCACGGTAACATATCGGCCCTGGAAAAACTGACATTGGAAGCTCAATCGATTGTCTCCGGTGATATTCGTGCCACACGCCTGGTCGTCGACGAAGGTGCAGTATTTGACGGCAGATGCGAGATGAGCACAGATACTGCCAGTCCTGCGGAAAGCACCTAACTCTGCCGGCGATGGCTCCGCCTGGTGATAGCGAAGAGCCGGGCCGCGGCAAACAACCCTGGGGTCAGGAGTTAGGACCATTCCTCACGCTTGGTATTCAATTGGCACTCTCGGTCGTCGTTTTCTTTTTCATCGGTCGGTGGGTTGACGGGAAACTGAACACGGAACCCTGGTTTATGTTGGTTGGTCTCATCATCGGGGTTACCGGGGGGTTCGTCAAGTTTTTCAGGACTGTCTCCCGACTCGGGAAGGAATCAGACCGGGAACAGAATGGTTGACCGCCGGTTTCTCCTTCAATGCTTTGTCGCCATTGTTGTGGTCGGCGGTATCGGGGAATTCTGGTTCCTGCGTGATGCTCCCGTCGAAGCACAGGTTGGCGCAATGGCCGGCCTTGTGATGAGCACACTCAACGCGGTCGCAGGATCTCTGTGTATCGGATATGCGTTCGATAAATCACAGAACGTTTTCATGAAGGTAGTTTTTGGAGGAATGGTTCTCCGCATGGGGTTCCTGCTCCTGGCTTTTCTTGTCCTGATCACGGTATTTCACATTCACAAAGTCGCACTCACAGTATCACTCCTTGGATTCTATCTGATATTTCTGGTTATGGAAATCCTCGCAATACAACGGCGGGCTGAAGAAAGGGAACGGACGGCGGCATGAGTGACTCATCGTCGACAGCCATGCCGGATTCTCTGCATCACGCCGTGGACACTCTGGCGGCAGGGGGTGAGCACGCAGGAGAACATGGCGGAAACATGTTTGCCAAACTGCTTCACCATGTTCAGGATTCCGATACGCTTGAGGTGCCGTTTGGCCATGTCGCTCTTCCGCAGTTTGATCCATTCACCGTTGCCGGAATCACGCTTGATCTCTCTATTACAAAGCATGTGGTTTTCCTTTGGATCTCGGCTCTCCTTCTTGTATTGCTTGCGACTCTGGCCGGTCGAAAGAACAGCCGGTCCCTGGTCCCTACCGGTTTCGGCAATCTTTTCGAAATTTTTGTCGTGTTCATCCGCGATGAAGTCGCTATCCCGAATATGGGCCCCGCGGGAATCCGCTACGTCCCCTACTTGCTGACCACCTTCTTTTTTGTTCTGATAATGAATCTGATGGGCCTTTTCCCGTATGGTGCTAGCGCAACGGGCAACGTGAGCGTCACCGCAGGACTTGCAATAATCGCTTTCATCATGATCCAGGTTGCCGCAATCCGGGCGCAGGGGTTCGGCCACTATATCATGCATCTGACCGGCGGTGTTCACTGGGCCCTCTGGCCAATCATGATCCCGATTGAGGTCCTCGGTTTGTTTACAAAGCCGTTCGCCCTGTGCATTCGTCTATTTGCGAACATGACGGGGGGACACATCGTCATTGTCGCCTTGCTCGGACTGATTTTCATCTTCAAGTCGTATGTCGTTGCGATCGGTCCGTTCGGTTTTGTCCTTGGCATCATGCTGCTTGAGCTCTTTGTTGCTTTTCTTCAGGCCTACATCTTCACAATGCTGACTTCCCTCTTTATGGGCCTCGGTATGCAGGCGGCTGAAGGCCACGCGTCGGAAGATCACGGATCACACTGAAACCTGTAACACAATAGAACACACATCAATAGTTACCCATCTCTTAGGAGGAGTTACGTTATGGAAGCAACTGGTCTTGGTTTTTTTGCAGCCGGCATTGGCGCTGGACTGACGGTTATCGGAGCCGGCCTCGGTATCGGCAAACTTGCTGCCGCTGCCATGGAAGCCAGCGGTCGTCAACCTGAAGTAGCGGGACAGGTTCGTACCTCGATGCTCATCGCAGCCGCCCTTATCGAAGGTGCGACATTTTTTGCGCTTGCGATCTGCATCATTCTTGCCACCAAGTAAACCCCTGCGAGGAAGAGAATGCTTGACATCAACCCAGGGTTGATCCTCTGGACCATACTGACGTTCCTTGTTCTTCTTGTGGTGCTGAAAAAACTTGCGTGGAAGCCCTTGCTGCACGCTCTCACAGCCCGCGAAGAGAACATTCGTGTTTCCCTGCAACAGGCAGAGGAAGCCCAGAAAGCTGCAAAAGAACTCCTTGAAGAGAACAGGAAGCAGCTTGCCAAATCCGGGGAAGAGTCGCAGAGGATCATCAGGGAAGGCCGGGAGCTGGGGGAAAAACTGAAGGCAGAAATTGTTGAGCGGGCGAACTCGGCTTCACGGCAGATGGTTGCGCAGGCGAAAGAGGAGATCGGCCGGGAACGCGAGGCGGCTCTTCTGCAGCTGCGTGGCGAGGTGGCCGATATTGCCATCATGGCCGCCGGAAAGATTCTTGACGCCAACCTTGACTCTCCAAAACAGAGAGCCCTCGTTGATAGCGTTCTTCAGAATCTTGCGAAGGAATCGCGGTCATGAAGAATGTCCGGGTGGCCCGCCGTTACGCAGTGGCCCTGATGGCTGCAGCGGAAGAGGGCGGGTCGATTGATACGATTGCCGCCGACCTTCGAAACGTTGAAAAGTTGCTCAAGGAGTCCCGGGAACTTCTGCTCCTTTTGACCAGCCCGGTCATTCCCGCACGGAAGAAGAGCCTCGTCCTGAAGGAAATTTTCGAGAAAAGAGTGGGAAAGGAAGTTCTCACATTCTTCCTGCTCCTGACGAAGAAGGGGAGGGAGGATGTTATTCCCGACGTGATCGGGCAGTTTGCGATCCTGCTGGACCAAAGGAACGGCATCGTTGATGCAAGCGTGAAGTCTGCTATTGCTATCGACAAGGAACAGGAACAGCTCCTCAAGCACCGCCTGGAGGCGTACACGGCCAAATCGGTCCGAATGAATCTGGGAATTGACAAAGAACTGAAGGGTGGATTGGTGATACAGATTGGGGACACAGTGCTCGACGGAAGTGTCCGTCACCAGTTGGAATTGCTGAAAGACCGGCTCATGGCCGGTGGAACTCTCTCTTAAAGTCAGATCACAAAGGAAATTCAGATGGCTGAAGTCAGACCGGATGAAGTCTCTGCGATCCTGCGCAAGCAGCTTGCAGGGTTTGAAAAAGAAGTTGATATCTATGATGTCGGAACAGTTCTGCAGGTCGGCGATGGCGTGGCGCGTGTGTACGGTCTCACCAAGGCGTTGATGAGTGAGCTTGTTGAATTTCCACATGGCGTCTTCGGAATGGTCCTCAACCTCGAAGAGGACAACGTCGGCTGTATCCTTTTTGGTGAGAGCCGCGAGATCAAGGAGGGGGATACCGTCAAGCGCACCGGTAAAGTCGCGTCAATTCCTGTTGGTGAAGGAATGCTCGGACGGGTGGTCAATTCGCTCGGGCAACCTATCGACGGAAGGGGCCCGGTCAAGACCGACAAGACAATGCCGATTGAGCGGAAGGCTCTGGGCGTGATCCAGAGACAACCGGTGAAGGAGCCATTGCAGACCGGGATCAAGGCGATTGATGCGATGATTCCAATCGGACGTGGACAGCGTGAGTTGATCATCGGTGACCGGCAGACCGGGAAAACCGCCGTCGCGCTTGATGCGATTATCAATCAGAAGTACACCCATGGCGAGAAGGCAAAGAAGGAAGGCGTTAACCCGGTCTATTGCATCTATGTTGCGATTGGCCAGAAGAGCTCAACTGTCGCACAGGTTGTTGACAAGCTCCATCAGGAGGGGGCGATGGACTATACCATCGTCGTTGCTGCCACAGCCAGCGATCCTGCGCCGATGCAGTATATTTCCCCGTACACAGGGGCAACTCTTGGTGAGTTCTTCCGCGATTCGGGAAGGCACGCGCTTGTGGTATACGATGACCTTTCGAAGCAGGCTCAGTCGTACCGTCAGGTCTCTCTTCTTCTGAGGCGTCCTCCGGGCCGTGAAGCATATCCTGGAGATGTCTTCTATCTGCATTCCCGGTTGCTGGAACGATCGTCCAAGCTGAGCGACAAACTCGGTGGCGGAAGTCTGACGGCACTTCCGGTGATCGAGACTCAGGCAGGCGACGTCTCTGCGTATATCCCGACGAATGTTATTTCCATTACCGACGGACAGATCTATCTTGAGCCCTCGCTGTTCAACTCAGGCGTTCGTCCGGCAATCAACGTTGGCATCTCGGTTTCGCGTGTCGGTGGGAATGCGCAGATCAAAGCAATGAAGAGAATTGCCGGTCGCCTCAGACTCGAGCTTGCCCAGTACAGGGAGCTCGAAGCCTTCTCGAAGTTCGGTTCGGATCTGGACAAATCGACGCTTGCCCAGCTCAGGCGCGGATCACGTCTGGTTGAACTGTTGAAGCAGGGACAGTATGTTCCGATGACGGTTGCCCAGCAGGTCGCCAGTATCTTTGCGGGGACAAACGGGTACCTGGATGAGATCCCCGCTGAGGAAGTGGGGCGGTTCGAGACAGAGTTTCTGGAAGTGATGGAATTGAAACATCCGGACATCCTGCAGGAGATCGCTGAAAAGAAGGATATGAGTGAGGACCTGACTGCACGGTTGAAGAAGGTCCTTCAGCAGTTCACCGAATCGTTCAAAGTGTCGGCGGGTGCATAACAGCAATGGCAACCCTCCGTGAGGTTCGGAACCGGATCAGTGGTGTCAAGAAGACACAGAAGATCACGAAGGCCATGAAGATGGTGGCCGCCGCAAAACTACGGCGGGCCCAGAGCGGCGTCGTGGCAGCACGTCCGTATGCCGCGAGGATGAAGCAGCTGCTCCACCACCTCGTACGGAGTGTAGACACAAGCGTGAATCCCCTCCTCGTTCCCAGAGAGGTGCGGAATATCTCTGTTGTGGTTGTCACTTCGGATCGGGGCCTTTGCGGTGCCTTCAATTCGAACCTCATCAGGACGACGCTGGCCCATCTTGCTGAAAAGTATCCCGGTGCCCGGGAAGAGGGACGGCTGAAACTGTTCTGTATCGGTAAGAAGGGATTTGATTATTTCTCGAAGCGACACTTCAAGGTCGACGGAAAGTATATTGGCGTCTACAACGATCTGGTTTTTACTCAGGCCCGCGCAATAGCCCGGGAGGTCATTGAAGACTATCTGAAAGGCAATTCGGACGTCGTTGAAATTGCCTACAATGAATTTAAATCTGTTGCGAGACAGAATGTAGTGTTTGAACGGTTTCTTCCGATCCCGACTGAACCGGATCCTGGAAAAGCCGCAGAAACGAAAAACTCAACCGACTATATCTATGAGCCATCGGTCGCTGAAATCGTCAACGGGCTGCTCCCGCGGCATCTGAACTTCCACATCTGGAAGGTCATCCTTGAATCCAATGCGGCCGAGCAGGGAGCCCGGATGGCAGCAATGGAGAATGCAACGGAAAATGCCAATGAGCTGATCTCACATCTCCAGCTGGTTTACAATAAGGCTCGCCAGACAGCGATTACAAAGGAGTTGCTTGAGTTGGTTGGTGGAGCCGAGGCTCTCAAGAAAGCGGGATAACCCCCAGAAGGACCATTTTTCCAGGCACCGCCCTTTTGGAGCGGTGCTTTCATTTCCCGGCTCGTTTTGAGATGGTGACCCGCCACAAAGTCGCGAAGGCTCAAAGAACTTGATTTTGTAGGGTATTGCGTCCGTTCGCGTCTTTGTCCGAAGGACCCCGTTTGGGAGTCTTCGCGGCAGGATCGAAATCACCAATACGGGCATGAAAGAAGTTTGAAACAAAGGCAGGTTTTCGGTATTTTTAAAGTCCTTTTCCCTGCCTGAATATGAAGGGATGTAACCGGCAATGTTTGAAGATCTGTCCAGTAAACTCGAGCTTGTTTTTAAGAAACTCCGTGGTCAGGGCAGGATCACGGAGGAGAATATCGCGGAAAGCCTCAGGGAAATCCGGCGCGTTCTGCTGAACGCGGATGTCAATTATAAGGTCGCAAAGGACTTCATTGAAGTAGTCCGGGCGAGAGCTGTCGGCCGGGACGTGTTGCAGAGCATTACTCCCGGTCAACTCATCATCAAAATCATCCATGATGAGCTTGTGTCGCTCCTCGGAGGTACCGCAACCGAACTTGTTTCCGCGCCGCTTCCTCCGGCAATCGTTCTTGTTGCAGGATTACAGGGTTCAGGGAAGACGACCTTCTGCGCAAAGTATGCTCTGTTCCTCAAGGGGCAGGGACGCCATCCTTTGCTCATCGCGGCCGATGTTTACCGGCCGGCAGCGATGGATCAGCTGGCGAAGCTCGGGGCGGACAGTGGCATACCTGTATTTGTCGACCGCTCTGCGAAAGCCGTTGAGATTGCGGTTCGTGGAATCGAGCACGCGCGGAAGAACGCGCGCGATGTGGCGATTGTTGATACTGCCGGAAGGCTGCACGTCGATGACGAGATGATGGCCGAAGTGGAAGCGATCAAGGCTGCCACGCGACCGCACGAGACACTGTTCGTCGTTGATGCCATGACCGGACAGGATGCCGTCAACACGGCCAGGGCATTTCATGACCGGTTGGATTTCGACGGTGCGGTTCTGACGAAAATGGACGGCGATGCACGGGGTGGAGCCGCTCTTTCACTGCGGGCAACCGTCGGGAAGCCGATCAAGTTCATCGGCGTGGGCGAAAAGATCGATGCCCTCGAACGGTTTCACCCGGAACGGATGGCGTCAAGGATCCTCGGTAAGGGAGATGTTGTTACCCTGGTCGAGAAAGTCCAACAGCAGTTTGACGAAGAGAAAGCCGGAAAGCTCGAAGCGAAACTCCGCAAGTCGGCGCTTACCTTTGAGGACTTTCTGGATCAGCTTCAGCAGGTAAAGAAGATGGGACCGCTCAATCAGGTGCTCGGAATGATTCCAGGCATGTCGAAGATGCCGAAGAACGCCTCGATTGACGAGAAATCACTCGATCGCACAGAGGCGATTATCCGGTCAATGACCCCAAAGGAGCGGAACCATCCGCAGATCATCAACGGGAGCCGCCGTCGCCGGATTGCCCTGGGGAGCGGGACGTCGGTTCAGGAAGTCAACAGGCTCATGAAGCAATTCGAGCAGATGCAGCGCATGATGAAGACCCTGAGCAAGAATGTCTCCAAAGGTAGATCGTTCAGAGGATTCAACTTGCCCGCCTGACCGAAGTAGTTCAATTTTAGACGGGCAGCCCGCATAGCAGAGACCAGAAACGTTTTTCATCAAAAGGAGATCAACATTGGCGGTACGATTGCGGTTACGACGCGTTGGGAAAAAGAAGAATCCGATGTACCACATCGTCGCGGCAGACTCCCGCGCGGCACGGACCGGGAAATTTCTCGAAGTCATCGGCAGGTATGAACCCATGCAGAAGCCGGCCCTGATCAGCGCACGCGAGGACCGGTTGTTCTATTGGTTGCGGCACGGCGCACTTCCAACAGATACCGTTCGCAGCCTGCTACGGAAGAATGGTGCCTGGATGAAGTGGTCGCTTAAGAAAAAGGGGGCCGAGGAGGCTACCATTGAACGGGAGCTTGAGAAAGGGCAGATGCTTAAGGATGCGAAGAAGGAGAGGGAGGCAGAAAAGAAAACCCGCCGCCTTGCAAAAAAGAAGCAGGCTGCCCAACCGGCAACGGAAGCCGGAACTGAAGCAGCCCCTGCAACGCCTCCTGCCGAAGCAACAGCCTGATTCGGGCCGGCGTTTCAATGGGTGGGTCCCTCTATGCCATTGGCAGGGTGGTGAAGGCGTTTGGCATCCGGGGTGAAATGATCGTTGAGCCCCTGACTTCTGTTCCTTCCCGATTCTCTTCACTCAAGCATGTGCTGGTGGGGCGGACCGAAACGAAGGCGTTCAAACGGTCGATCACAACAATG
>Ga0137465_1000747_pt1 | contig 10956 bp, 9 predicted proteins | sample EasRivERMGT828_2_FD_104906 | JGI IMG/M metagenome (GOLD analysis project Ga0137465, IMG submission 104906) | Soil microbial communities from meander-bound floodplain in the East River, Colorado, USA - East River MetaG ERMGT828_2 | ecosystem: Environmental > Terrestrial > Soil > Floodplain ... | reverse complement strand
GTCCGCAGCCTCAAGGTGACGATGATATATTTCTTTTAACTTCTTCATCAGGAAACGTAGTGGATACAATTTATGCTGAAGAAAGACAGGTGGGCTCATTGTCATCAACAGAATTACTGTATGCAGGTGCAGAAGAAAAGTTTCTTTCGGCAGATTATGGAGATGCAGAAATTATTTACAATCAGATCGCTGAAGGCAATGATTCAATTCATATAAAGCTTGATGCATACTTCAGATTATACGAAATAGGAAGACTCACATTCAAACCCGAAACATATTTCGATGATCTTTACAACACCTTTATCACGTTAGAGCAATCCACAGAAGATTCATTGATGAAAAAAATATTCAGCCAGCTTGGATCACTAAGCTTAATCGGGAAAGAAGAATATGTTCCTGCAATAAATATCTTTGATGAAATAGTTCAGCAAACCCAGGGAACAGAGGAAGCAGTTTATGCAGAGATAGATGCGATCACAGCATCACTGCTTGTCGAAGGAAATGACTCAACACTTCAGAAAGGAAGCCTTAAAAAGTATTTGATTAAAACTTCTGGAGATTACTTCAGCAAGCTTGATGAAATTCTCAGAAAGAATTTTGGAAATGGCAATCAAGAAACAGAAAAAGAAATACTTCCAACCGAATACACGCTTTATCAGAACTTTCCAAATCCTTTTAACCCAACGACAACGATAAAGTATGATCTTCCAAACACAAGTGAAGTATCTCTAATCATTTACGACATACTCGGAAGAAAAGTAAAATCACTGGTAAACGAAAATCAGCAAGCAGGAAGATATGAGTTAAGTTTTAATGCATCGGGGCTGGCAAGTGGAGTTTATGTTTATCAGCTAAGAACAGAGAAATATGTTAATACGAAGAAGATGATTTTGTTAAGATAAAAATTCCTGCGTGGGACTCACCCTGAAGGTGAGTCTCGCTCAACAGGTTTTCTTCAATTCACAAATATCTTTCTCAGCTCCTCAATGTTTTTAGTCTTGCCAAGTGCAAGAATCAGTTTTATCCTTGCTTTCTGTCCGTTCAGAAAATCGGTAAATATAATCCCGAGATTGTGAAGATGTTTTCCGGCTCCTGGGTAACTGTAGATATTATCGGTCTCGCCTGCCGGACACCGTGAAACCAATACGACCGGAATCTTTTTTTCAACAACATATTTTATTCCTTCAAACGCTGCCGGCGGAACATTACCAATTCCCAATGCTTCTATAACCAAACCATCTACTCCGCTGTCTGCTGAAAATTTAAAAAACTTTTCATCCATACCTGCATATACTGTAAGCAAATCTACATTCGGATTTAATTTATCCGTATCGATGTGTTCCAAAAACCTCGGCAGACGGTTGTATACAACTCTTCCCTGCTGAACAAATCCGAGGGAACCAAAATCCAGGCTCATAAATGTATCAACAGCATTCGAATAAATTTTTGTTACTTCGCTTGCAGCATTTATTTCTCCATTAAGACAAACAAGAACTCCCAGGTTTTTCGAATTTTCATTTAAGCAGATATTAATTGCGCTGAGCAGGTTTCTTGGTCCGTCCCAGTCGGGCTCAGAGCTGTTTTTCATAGAACCGATTACAACGATTGGCGTTTCTGTTCTGATTGTCAAATCAAGAAGGTAAGCAGTTTCTTCAAGTGTATCAGTTCCGTGAGTTACAATTACTCCATCATATTTACCAGTCGATAAAAACTCTCTGATTTTTTTCGAAAGCTGAAGCATTAGTTCAGGTGTAACATGCGGACCGGGATATTTCCCGAAATCATAGGTTTCTATTTCAGCAAGTTTGAATGCCTCGGGGATCATCTGCATCAGTTCATTTCCGGAAAAGTAAGGTGATGCACCGCCGGATTTAGTATCAATTTTCATTGAGAAAGTACCGCCTGTAAATACAATCAGTATATTTTTAGATTTTCTTTCAGCCATTTGATTTCAATATTATTAAAGGATTTAAGAATAACCGCTGTTAAGTTAAATTTATTTTGCGAAAAAGCCATCAAATTCAATCCGGGAAATGAATTTATAACTTGAAGCTGTGACCATCTTAGATTAAGTTTAAAACAAAAAAAGAGGTAATTATGTTAATGGTTGAAGATGTTGATTTAACACCGAATCCCCACGCATTAAAATTTATATTAAACGAACGTCTTCTGAAAGTTGAAACAAGACAATATCCTGACAAGCAGTCAGCTCAATCTGATCCGTTTGCTTCAGGTATTTTTAATGTTGAGGGTGTTGTTTCAGTTTTTTATATGGATAAATTTGTAACCATTGAAAAATCCCCCGACTCAAACTGGGGACAGATTCAGCGGCCATTTATAGATTTTTTAAAAACTTTCGACCAGTCACTCATTCCCGAAGAAAATAAAATTGATAAAAACATTGATGATAGTGAACTGATTAAACTAGTAAACAACCTGCTTGATCAGAAAGTTAGACCGGCTTTGGCTGGTGATGGCGGAGGCCTGGAAGTTATTGGTGTTGATGGCTACACTGTCAAAATCAGGTACCAGGGTGCTTGCGGCAGCTGTCCGAGTTCAATTTCAGGAACTCTTATGGCAATTGAAGGTTTGCTGAAAAGAGATATTAATCCGGCAATTGAAGTTGTTGCTGCTTAAATAAAAATCATTAGTTGCAAAATCGTGGGGGAAGAAATCATTCTTCCCCCATTTTTATTTATAAATAATAGTCACTTTTGTTTTGATGAATGAAAAATTATTTTTTGCCGAAGATATTTTAGCAGGGATTAAGATTGGGGTGATTACTTCATCGAAGGGAATCAGAAATATATTAATTAATAAATTATCACTGCCGGAAAATTTTCCAGGTACAACAAGACTCTATCCTGATGATCCGTATATGCTCTGTGTATTTGATCAGCTGAGAGAATATTTTAATCATGAAAGAAAGAAATTCGATCTCATGCTGGAAATAATCGGAACAGAGTTTCAGAAAAAAGTCTGGAATGAATTATTGAATATCAACTACGGTGAAACTATTTCTTACAAAGAATTGGCATTACGACTTGGAGATTTAAAATCTATCCGGGCTGCTGCAAGTGCAAACGGAGCCAATCCTTTGCCGATTGTAATTCCCTGTCATCGAGTAATCGGGGCTGACGGTACACTTGTTGGTTATGGTGGTGGGCTTGATGTAAAAGAAAAATTACTTCAGCTTGAAGGCAGTCGTACATTAGAATTATTCAACTGAATCACCAGCCTATTTATTAATCATCTCTTAAATGCAGCAACAATTTCATCGCTTACTTTCATGTCTAGAGATAAAAAATTCATGACTCTTGAAATATTCATTTACTGTTAACTCAATCTGTGAGATTTTAAGCGGAAGAAGTTTGAATCAAAAAAGAACTCTCATCTTCTTTGAAATCATATTTATTCAGATGGTTAGCACAATTTGGATTTAAATTAAAATTGAAAGAATATTTATTCTTTCAATTAAAAATGCAGAAATCTGGAAAAGCTGTTATTAGCCTATAATAGGTCTATTTAAGCAAAGATAGCTTGTTTAGGTCATCAACTTTAACGAATTTTTCGTTGAATTTATACGATCCTTTATCAGTTTTAATTGCTTTAACCAATTTTACCGATATGAAGTCAGATTTTTTCTTTTTCTTCAGTTTATCTGCAAAAGCTTGCTGTTTAGCCATAAAATACTCCTTTAAAATTGGGCACAAATATATCAAATCATCAAAGCAAAACAAAAATCAATACAATAATACGCTTAATAAATCCGAATACACTATACCATTAATATATATCGTGTGAAACTTTTACCCGGACCCATCATCTAAATGAGTGAATAATTAAAATTTTAATGGCATACAATTTCGTTGTATATTTATGCTTTAATAATTAGTTTATTTATTGAAAATCAAAAGTTAACAATATGTTGTTATTGGCAATTATAGTCATCTTATCATACCTTGTCGGTTCAGTTCCGAACAGCATTATTGTGAGCAAAATGGTAAGAGGAATTGATATCCGGCAGCACGGTAGTGGCAATGCTGGCGGTACGAATGTTATGAGAGTTTTGGGCTGGCGGTACGGCATATTTGTAATAGGTCTTGATGCCGTTAAAGGTGTTATTGCTGTTTTACTGATTGCCAGATTGCATTATGGTCCGCTTCCATTTAATAACGTTTCACCTTTTGATGATTTTACCCTAGTTCAGATAATTGCCGGTGTCGCAGCTGTCATCGGACATATATGGACGGTCTTCGCCGAATTTAAAGGCGGTAAAGGTATAGCCACAGCACTCGGAATGCTGATGATGTTAATAACATTTGAAATGCTGATTGCCATCGGAGTATTTATCATTGTCGTAACCATTTCAAAATACATTTCTCTTGGTTCTTTAGTAGCAGCACTTTCGATTCCTCTTAGTTTAATTTTAAGAGAAAATGTACTGCACGATCATATAAATGGATATAATACAATTCTTCCGTTTGTAATCTTCTTAACATTATTAGTTATTTTTACTCACAGGAAGAATCTTGTCAGGATATTTAACGGTACAGAAAACAAATTTAGTTTCAAGAAAAAATTTAAAACGTAGTTCAAATGAAAATCTCCGTACTGGGCGCCGGAGGATGGGGAACTACCCTCGCTATTTTACTTCACTACAATGGTCATGCAGTTACCCTCTGGGAATACAAGAAAAGTTACGCTAAGGTATTAAACAAAAAACGGCTAAACCCTGACTACCTGCCTGGGATAAAAATCCCTAAAGAAATTATTATAACTCCTGAGCTTCACTTCTCAGCCGAAAATAAAAATCTGATCGTTCTGGCAGTTCCTTCTCAGTTTCTTCGTGGAGTGATTAAGAAAATAGCTACATCAGAAATAAAAAATTCTATCCTCGTAAACGTTGCAAAAGGCATTGAGAAAGATTCACTACTGACAATGTCTCAAATGCTTTTAGAAGTTCATCCTGAATTGACCAAAGATCAGCTCAGCATTCTTTCGGGTCCAAGCCATGCCGAAGAAGTAGCCAGGCGAATCCCAACTACTGTAACTGCTGCTTCAGAAAATTTGGATACTGCACAATTTGTACAAGCAGCTTTTATGAATTCATATTTCCGTGTTTACAGATCAACGGATATTCTTGGTGTTGAATTAGGCGGCGCTTTTAAAAATGTTATCGCAATCGGTGCGGGAATAATAGACGGTGCTGGATTTGGTGATAACACCAAAGCTGCGATAATGACTCGTGGTGTTGCGGAAATATCCAGACTTGGTTTAGCAATGGGTGCAAGACCGGAAACATTTGCCGGACTTTCCGGAATGGGTGATTTAATTGTTACGTGTATGAGCCGGCATAGCCGTAACCGGTTTGTTGGTGAACAGATTGGCAAGGGTAAAAAATTAAAGCAGGTTTTAAAATCAATGGATATGATTGCTGAGGGAGTTGAAACCAGCCGCTCTGCTTCACAGCTCGCTAAGAAACATAAAGTAGAAACTCCTATCACGAATGAAGTTTACAAAATACTATTTGAAGATAAAGACCCGGTAAAAGCTACAACGGATTTGATGACAAGGGATATGAAATCTGAATGACAAACCCGAATTATTAATTATTCCGTAACTCTTCCACCCGGCAATGAGATTCCATTAATCTTTCTAAATAAAGAAACAGCATAAGAATCTGTCATCCCTGATACAAAATCAATTACTCTTAGCAAACGCTGATAAAGATCATTCGTTGGATTATCAGTTATTCGTTTTGGAAGAAGGTTTATTACTGCCCGGTTCTTGGGGGAAAGATTGCCTTCATAAGCTTCATTATATGCATGAATAAAAGTATCCAGCAATCCTCCCAACACCTCGTAACCAGCAACTTCTCTTTCCACAACGCTCCTGGTTCTGTAAATTTTATCTATCGAAACTGTCGTAATATTTTTAAGAGATTTGGCTTTTGGAATAACAGAGATAAGATCATCCTCTAATTTTCCCGAAAGGATATTTTTCTCTTCGTCTAAAAAAGCTTCAGCCAGCTCATTAACCAGATCGCTGATTGCTTTCGCACGGAGATAACCAATCCGCTCATTTTCATCTCTTCCTTTATATCCGGCAAGATTCTTTTTTAAGATTAATTGAAATAAAAGTTCTTCGGTTTCAGGGAAAGAAATCAATCCAAGTCTGAACCCATCTTCCAGATCCATTATCCTGTAGCATATATCATCAGCAGCTTCAACAAGAAAAGCTAAAGGATGACGGCACCACCAAAAATCATTTTTGTTTGTTTTGTGTTCCAGGGACGTTGCATCAGCAATTTCTTTAAATATATTTTTTTCTGATTGAAAGAATCCGAATTTTTTATAGGCTTTTTTCTTTTCAAGCTTACTCATCTGTGCTGGTGAGTAAGATTCTCTCGGATATTTTGTGAATGCTGCGAGCGCTGCAAATGTTAATTGCAATCCGCCCTTAACGTCAGGGTTCTGTAAGGTTGTAATTATCCTGAAGCCTTGTGCGTTACCTTCGTACTTTATTAAATCATCCCATTTTTTATCATCGATTTTATCCCTGAAATCCTTGCCTCGTCCCGTTTTAAAATATTCAGCAATCGCTGCTTCTCCTGAATGGCCGAACGGCGGATTTCCAATATCATGTGCAAGGCATGCTGCGGCAACTACTTCACCAAAATGAAATTTCGTAAAATAATTTTTCAGGATCGGAGTTCTGTCAAGAATTTGTTCACCTACTAAATTTCCGAGTGATCTTCCAACAACTGAGACTTCCAGGCTGTGAGTCAGTCGTGTATGAACAAAATCACTTTCGGGGAGAGGAAACACCTGCGTTTTGTCCTGAAGTCTTCTAAAAGCTGGTGAGAAAACTATCCTGTCAAAATCTTTTTGAAACTGGCTTCTGCCATCCCGGCTGTCCTTAGTTGACTCAGTATCAACCCCATATCTTTTATTGTTTAGTAATTTTTCCCAGTTCAATTATATCACCTGTCAGTTCTTTATTGTTATTCAAACTTAAGTAAATTTTGAAATAAATAATTCTGTTTGAGTTTGCCCAACTGAAAAACTATTTTTCTAACTGTGAAATCAAATAAAGAAAACATTTTAGGTCAATCTATACAGTACATCAAATCTGTCGGTCCAAAAAGAGCAGAATCATTTGGAAAGATTGGAATCAACACAATCCGTGATCTTCTGTTTTACTTTCCATCCCGGCACCTGGACAGGACAACTGTGTTAACAGCAGCAAAAGCCTATGGATATGTTATGAACGGATATGATGGCGAGCTTACTGTAATAGCCAGGGTTGAAGATAGAGAAAAAAGAAATTTCGGACGGAAGGAAGTGCTTAAAGTTCAGTTTAGGGATTCGACAGGATATTTTGAATGTGTCTGGTTCCACGCAACGAAGTATTTCTACTCTGTCTTTAATGAAGGTGATATTTTTGCAATCTCAGCTAAACCTGAAACTTCAAAATATGGAAATCTCCAGTTTATCCATCCGGATTTTGACAGGATAACCGATGAGGAAGAGAAAAATTTTCTTCATACAGGAAAAATCATTCCATTTTACAGAATACCAAAGGAGCTCAGAGCAACAAATATTGGTGATCTTGGTCTACGAAGAATTGTTCATTACGCTGTAGAAAATTATTCTGACCTGGTTGAAGAATCATTGCCGGTTGATTTAATAGCGGAAGAAAAGCTAATAAGTCTTAACCATGCAATCAAACAATTTCACTTTCCTGAAAACCATGACCAGCTTGTCAAAGCAAAAACAAGATTCAAATTTGAAGAGCTTTTCTACCTTGAGATTTTGGTAGCGCTTAGAAAGAATAACTACAAAACAAAACTTTCAGGCAATGCAATGAAAATCAGGACAACTCTTGTATCCGATATTCTGAAAACACTTCCGTTCCGGCTTACTAATGCTCAGTTGAAAGTTTTAGGCGAAATAAAAAAAGATATGCTTTCAGATAAACCGATGAACAGGCTCTTACAGGGTGATGTTGGAAGCGGTAAAACGATTGTCTCGGTTATAGCAATGCTTATTGCAGTTGATAACGGATTCCAGGCTGCGATAATGGCTCCGACAGAAATTTTGGCTGATCAGCATGCAAAAAATATTTCTATAATGATGAATAATCTTTCTAAAATTCATAAAGATAAAATTGTCAATGTGAGTTTGCTTCTCGGCGGGCAGCAAAAATCTGTACGTGATAAAAATTTACAGGCGATTGGGCTTCAGGAAGCAGATATTATTGTTGGAACTCATGCTTTGCTGGAAGAAAAAGTCAATTTTAAAAACCTTGGCCTTGTTATAATTGATGAACAGCACAGGTTTGGCGTCAGGCAGCGTGCACAATTACAGAGTAAAGGTAAAACACCGGATGTTCTTATTATGAGTGCAACTCCAATCCCCCGTACTCTGTCAATGACAATTTATGGTGATCTTGATCTTTCCATAATAACTGAAATGCCTGAGAACAGAAAACCAATCAAGACAGTTTTGCGCGGTGATGATAAATTGCCGGCTGTTTATAAATTCATAAAGGAAAAAAGTAAAGAAGGATACCAGTCTTTTATCGTTTACCCACTGGTCGAAGATTCCGAAAAGCTGGAATTGAAAGCAGCGGAAACATATTTTACAAAATTGAAGAACATGGATTTAAAAGAGTTACGCCTTGGTTTGATACATGGCAGGATGAACTGGCAGGAAAAAGAAGAAATCATGTTTTTATTCCTTAAGAAAGAATTTGATGTTCTTGTTTCAACAACTGTTATCGAAGTGGGAATAGACATTCCCGATGCAAATATAATTGTGATTAATGATGCCCATCGTTTTGGATTATCACAACTGCATCAATTAAGGGGAAGAGTTGGAAGAAGCAGTAAGCAGGCATATTGTATTTTGATCACTAAAAATAAAATCGCATCTGTTAACCCGGAATCCAGGTTAAACCTTGATTATATATCCGCTGCCCAGGTTGAGAAGTATAAATCTTCTATCAGGCTTCAAACCATGGTCAAAACAAATAATGGTTTTGAAATTTCAGAAGTGGATTTGAGGCTGAGAGGACCCGGTGATATCTTTGGAATACAGCAAGCGGGCTTCCCTTCCCTGAAGCACGCCGACCTTACCTCTGATGTGGAATTAATCATCAGGGCGAAAGAGCAAGCTTTTAATTTAATTGAAGGCGATCCAAAACTTAAGACACCCCCCGGCGAAATTATCAGAAAAAATTTATTACTTCACTACTCCGATTCGCTCAGGTATGCGAAGATTGCATGAAAAATATTTTTCACCACACTCACTATTATACTATCAATAAAGAGCGCAGAACATATCAATATTTTTACAGATAAGAATATTATTACCGCGAGAGTCACAGTTTTAAAAAATATCTTTACCCTGAACAGGAAAAACTCCCGCTTCATCCCCCTAAAAGAATTTTCAATCACTTTTTAAAACTTGTTGACTTAAATGATAGAAAGATTATATTTGGTGTAAATAAAATTAAAAAGAAATTTGACAGGAGAAAAAATTTTATCGCCTTCGACTAACGCACGCTTAAATGTTGCATTAACGTTTAATGCAAAACCTGAAAGTGAGTCTTTCCATGAAGAAATATCTTCGATCGAAACAAACTCTCCGTCGGAATTAAAAAGATCGGTTGATACATATGCTGAATGGGATACGTGGGAAACTATTAATGCTGTTAAAGCGGCGATTGAATTTTTTCACGATGTAACTATGATTGAAGCTGATGAAAATTGTTTTGAGAAGTTTAAACAAACGAAACCGGATATCGTCTTTAACATTGCAGAGGGTATCAACGGTATAAGCCGTGAATCCCAGATGCCGGCGATATTAGACCTGCTTCAAATCCCTTACACAGGTTCAGATGCATTGACTCTTGGCATCTGTCTTGAAAAATCACGTGCAAAGGAAATATTAAGCTACCATAAAATACCAACCGCAAAATTTTTAATCGCAGATTCACTTGAAGATATAAAAAACCAGAAGTTCAGTTTCCCGGTTATAGTTAAACCGGTTTCAGAAGGATCCAGCAAAGGAATATTTTCATCCTCGTTCGTAAGAAACAAAGATGAGCTTAAAACCGAAGTTGTTAGAATTTTGAGCCAATACAATCAGCCGGCATTAATAGAGGAGTTTTTACCGGGACGAGAGTTCACGGTTGCAATTCTCGGTAACGGAGATGATGCCCGGGTTCTTCCTATTATAGAAATTAAGTACGACGATTTCCCGAAAGATGTAATTCCTCTCTACTCCTATGAAGCAAAGTGGATACTCGACACCAAGGATAATGTGTTTGATGTTTTTGAATGTCCTGCAAAATTAGATAACGATGTTGAAACTTTAATTAAAAACATTTCGCTGAAAACTTATAATGTATTACGATGTAAAGACTGGAGTCGTATTGACCTGCGGATGGACAAGAATAATATTCCAAATGTTATCGAGATAAATCCCCTGCCTGGTATAATGCCGGACCCGAATGAAAACTCCAGCTTTCCCAAAGCTGCCAGGGCAGCAGGAATGGATTATAACGAAATGATTCAGGCTGTTTTATTTTCTGCTGCAAAGAGATACAATCTTTTATGAAGACTCAAGCCAAAATATTAATCTGTTACAATTCCCCGGTCAGCATTTTTTCAGTTTACAATGGCAAACCGGTTGATCAAAGCAATGGTGAATCAGATACATCCGAAAAGAGTTTTTCAAAAGAATTGAATTCGGTTCAGAAATCATTATCCGACTTTTTCACACAGGTTGAAGTGTTTGCAGTGAATAAGAATGTAAGAAAAACCATTAACGCTCTTAAATCCAAAAACCCCGATGTTATATTTAATTTTGTTGAATCTGTAGAAGGTATTGCGACCTATGAATGGTGTATTGCCGGGTTGTTTGAACTGGCAGGTTACGACTATAC
>Ga0137465_1000746_pt1 | contig 10958 bp, 8 predicted proteins | sample EasRivERMGT828_2_FD_104906 | JGI IMG/M metagenome (GOLD analysis project Ga0137465, IMG submission 104906) | Soil microbial communities from meander-bound floodplain in the East River, Colorado, USA - East River MetaG ERMGT828_2 | ecosystem: Environmental > Terrestrial > Soil > Floodplain ... | reverse complement strand
TTATGTTTTTGAAATTCGCACCTCTGAAAGAATAAATTGATTGAGCATCATCACCAACCACCATAACATTTCCATTATGTTGAGCAAGAGCTTTTACAATTTCCGCCTGAAGCTTGTTCGTATCCTGGTATTCGTCAACCATCAGAAAGTTTATTGTTGAAAGAAGTGATTTTGATGCAGGAGAATCGCTCAATACAAAATCACGCAGGTAAATCAGCAAATCATCATAATCCAGAAGATTATTTTTTCTTTTGTAGCTGGTATAAATTTTCTGGATGTCTAAAATACTATCAAGCATTGGAATGAAATGCGGATAATCTGCTTCAATCATTTGCTCTACAGGAATTCCCGTGTTTGCATGAAGACTAAATACTTTGTTGAGTGTTTCTTTCTTCGGAAATCTTTTATCCTTGCTGATGAATTTGTCCTGCGACCGAATCAGATTTATTATATCAGCACTGTCACCCTGGTCAAGAATTGTAAAATTTGAATCCAGGCCAGCAGCTTTTGCATATTTTCTTAAAGTAAGATTTGCGAATGAATGGAAAGTTCCGCCGCGAATTTTTGAACATCTGTCGTCAAGCAGCAGCGAAGCTCTTTTCAACATTTCATTAGCGGCTTTGCGTGTAAATGTAAGCAGAAGAATTGATTGAGGATCGTAACCGGATTCTATTAATCTTGCAACTCTGTAAATGAGAGTTCTTGTCTTGCCGGTTCCCGCACCGGCGATGATTAAGTAAGCACCGTTGACTGCAGCTACAGCTTCGAGCTGAGAAGGATTTAATTCCTGCTGGTAATTAATTTGAAAACGGGATTCGTCAATCTTCTTTACAAATCCCGTTTTGCCAGTTCTTTTAAGTTTATATTTTTGCTGCATCAATTCCGCAAAGCTTTAGGTTTCCCGATAATTTCTGAAATAATAATATAATCTTTCAGTGCTGAAGGATTAAGAAGTCTTTCACGAATATTCCTGCTGATCTGGTTTGCTGTTGATCCTTTTACCATAAGATGTTTTTCAAATTCAGCTGCCTGTTTTTCAATATCCGAATTTATCCTTGCGGTTTTCTTATCTGCCTCCGCTTTTTTTCTTTCCCAGATATTCGTATACCTGTGTTCAGATTCAGTTTTCTGATGCCAGCTTTTTTCCAAATCTTTTTTCCTCTGTTCAATCTCTATTGGTGTAGATCTTTCCAGAGACGGCTGAATTGATTCAGGTGGTGTGGATTTTTCCAGACTGTGTTCTGATTCTTTTTCACCTTCGACTTTAAAGAAATTTTCAAATTCCTTCATCAGATCGTAATCATAGTTTTTGCCAGATTCAGTCAACACTTCAGTTTCGGTTTCTTTTTGCAGATAACTTTGTGGCTGCTGCGGACTAGTTCCCTTGGGCTTAACGGGTTTTTTCTTTTTAAATAAAGAGCTGAGAAAACTGATTATTATCAGTGCATAAATTAATATTTGAAAAACATCATCCATCAATCATGTCCCTTCTTTTTCTGTTCCGGTTTGGCTATGGCTTCTCTCATTTCAGTATCAGACTGGATATTTCTCAGGTTATAATAATCTAAAACACCGAGTCTCCCGGTTCTGAATGCTTCTGCAATCGCACGGGGAATTTCGGCTTCAGCTTCAACAACTCTTGCTCTTTGTTTTGCAACTTCAGCAATATTTTCCTGCTCGCTTGCAACTGCAGCAGCACGTCTTTCTTCAGCTTTTGCACGTGCAACTTTTAAATCAGCTTCCGCCTGATCAGTCTGTAAAATTGCTCCGATGTTCTGACCGATATCAACATCTGCAATATCAATTGATAAAATTTCGAAAGCTGTTCCAGAATCCAATCCTTTTGCCAAAACGCTTTTGGAAATCTTATCAGGATTTTCAAGAACTTCTTTATGCGAATTGCTCGACCCAATGGTTGAAACAATTCCTTCACCAACTCTTGCAAGAACTGTTGCTTCACCTGCACCTCCAACCAGTCTTTCAATGTTAGCTCTGACTGTTACTCTTGCAATCGCTTTTAACTGGATACCATCTTTAGCAACAGCAGAAACAAGCGGTGTCTCAATAACTTTTGGGATTACAGACATCTTTACTGCTTCAAGAACATCTCTTCCTGCAAGATCAATAGCTGCAGCTCGTTCAAATGTTAATCCGAGGTCAGCTTTATCCGCGGAGATTAATGCATTAACAACTTTAATTACATTTCCTCCTGCAAGGTAGTGCGCTTCCAGTTTTCCTTGTTGAATTATCAATCCGGCTTTAGTTGCATTTATCATGCTGTTCACAATTATAGCTGGTGGTACGCGTCTTAATCTCATTCCGATCAAATCTTTAAAAATCTGGATTTTTACGCCAGATGAAATTGCTGCTATATACAACCTGACCGGTATGAAATACAGCAGGAACATAAGGAATACAACAATCGCAATAATGAAAACAAATGACAGACCTGTAATAGCTTCCATAACTCACTCCAAAAATTTTATATTCACAAACTTATGTTGTTAATATAGTTCTTTATTAAATAATTTTCGATTTTAGAATCTGGTGAATTGCTATTGACGTATCGGCAGATAATTCGTGTTGCATGTCAATATTAATGTAATTGTGTCCTGATGTATGACTTAACCAGCAGGATTTCTTATTTTAGTGTTGATGCTTTTATATAATGTGTTGGTTTTCAAACTTTTAAGGAAGTTTTTCTGCCCTTTCGTTGGCATGTTTTTTGTCTATTTTTGTAACAAGTGGTTGAGATGAATTCAGACTACATATAAAAGGGCATTATTTAAGATTAATCTGCAATTGATTTAATATTGAATAATATGTTTATATTAGTTGAACTTTATCTTAAAAAATACGTTTTCTAGTAATAAATAAAACTTTTAAGGTATTTTATGGATGGAAACTTTTCAGACAGACTTCAGGATGTGATCAGATTAAGCAGAGAAGAAGCTTTAAGATTAGGGCACGATTACATTGGAACCGAACACCTTCTGCTCGGAATTATCCGCGAAGGTCAAGGTGTTGCTGTTAGAATTCTCCGAAATCTCGACTGTGATTTGATGAAACTCAAAAAAGCAATTGAAGATACTGTCAGAACTTCAGGCGGAACTTTAACCATTGGAAACATTCCTCTTACCAAGCAGGCAGAAAAAGTATTAAAGATAACTCAAATCGAATCAAAAATTTACAAAGCTGAAGTTATTGGAACCGAACATTTACTTCTTTCACTTCTCAGAGATGAAGATAACATTGCTACTCAAATTCTTCATCAATTTAATGTTAATTATGATAACGCTCGATCGGAATTAAATTCACTCCTGAGCAGCAAAGGTTCTAAAGACATCGGCTCAAGACCTGTAATGCAGGATAAGAAAATTGAGAAAACAAAAACACCTGTGCTTGATAATTTCGGAAGAGATCTTACGAAGCTTGCTATAGATGATAAGCTCGATCCTGTAGTTGGAAGGGAAAAAGAAATTGAAAGAGTTGCTCAAATCCTCAGCAGAAGAAAGAAAAATAATCCTGTGCTCATTGGTGAACCAGGTGTTGGAAAAACAGCTATCGCAGAAGGTTTGGCTCTAAGAATAATTCAAAAGAAAGTTCCCAGAATTCTCCAGGATAAAAGAGTTGTTACATTAGATCTTGCCGGATTAGTAGCAGGTACAAAATACCGCGGACAATTTGAAGAGAGAATGAAAGCTTTGATGAACGAGCTTGAAAAAGCAAAAGATGTAATTCTCTTTATTGATGAGCTCCACACTATAGTTGGTGCAGGTGGTGCTTCAGGTTCGCTGGATGCATCCAATATGTTTAAGCCCGCACTTGCACGAGGAGATATTCAGTGTATCGGTGCAACTACACTTGATGAATACAGAAAATATGTTGAAACCGACGGTGCACTCGACCGGCGTTTCCAGAAAGTAATGGTCGATCCTCCGAATTACGAAGAAACAATTCAGATTCTTGAAAACATAAAATTTAGGTATGAAGAACATCATCACGTAAAATATTCCTCTGAAGCAATTGACTCTGCAGTAAAACTCAGCAACCGTTACATCACCGACCGGCATCTTCCCGATAAGGCCATCGATGTAATTGATGAAGCAGGTTCAAGAGTGCATATGGGTAATTTTGAAGTACCTCAGGAAATTCTTGATCTCGAAGACGAAATTGAACAAGTAAGAAGAGAAAAAGCTGCTGTTGTTAAACGACAGGATTATGAAGAAGCTGCAAGACTAAGAGATAAAGAAAGAAATCTTCAGTCCGATCTTGAAATAACAAAAAGAGAATGGGATACAAAGACGAAAGATATCGTTCACGATGTGACCGAAGAAGATATAGCTACAGTTGTTGCAATGATGACAGGTATTCCTGTAAACCGTATTGCACAAACAGAATCCGACAAATTATTAAAGATGTCAGAGTCACTTAAAGAGCAAATCGTCGGTCAGGATGAAGCCATCATCAAATTAACAAAAGCAATAAGAAGAACACGTGCAGGACTGAAAAATCCAAACCGTCCGATCGGCAGTTTTGTTTTTCTCGGTCCAACCGGTGTCGGTAAAACAGAATTATGCAAAGCCCTTGCAAGATATCTTTTTGATTCGGAAAATTCTCTCGTCAGGATAGATATGAGCGAGTATATGGAAAAATTTTCGCTTTCAAGATTAGTTGGAGCTCCTCCTGGATATGTCGGCTACGAAGAGGGCGGACAGTTAACAGAAAAAGTAAGAAGAAAACCTTACTCAGTTGTTCTCTTCGATGAAATTGAAAAAGCTCATCCGGATATTTTCAGCATTCTTTTGCAGGTGCTTGATGACGGAGTTCTCACGGATAGTCTCGGAAGAAAAGTTGATTTTAAGAACACGATAATAATTATGACCTCCAACATCGGAACGAAGGATATTAAGAACATAGCTTCATTCGGTTTCAGCGATGCGGATGAAAAGGGCAGGTACGCAAATCTAAAATCCACTGTTGAAGATGCGATGAAAAAACTTTTTAATCCTGAATTTTTGAACAGGATAGATGACACTATAGTATTCAGAAACCTGGATAAAACCGATATAATGAATATCATCGAGATAGAAATAAAAGGTCTTTACAAAAACCTCGCTGAAAATAAGCTGGTACTTATCCTTGATCAAACTTCAAAAGAGTTTTTGGTTGAAAAAGGTTATGATGAAAAATTCGGTGCAAGACCTTTAAGAAGAGCAATTCAGAATTATGTTGAAGATCCGCTTGCCGAAGAAATTTTAAGACATTCGTTTAAGGATGGAACGAGAATTGTCGCAAAGCATGTTGAAGGTGCAGACAGTCTTATATTTTATGATCAAGCTGCCGAGGTTGTAAAACCAAGTGAAGAAACAGAGAAAACCGATAAGAGTGAAGTGTAAAAAAATAAATTATAACCGATTATTTTAAAGCGTCCCAATTTTAACGGGACGCTTTTTTTATTAAATTTCTTTCCAAAATATCGGAGGGATTGAAAATGGCAATACTAAATAAAGATGAGATCAGCAAAAAGCTGTCAGCTTTTCCTGAATGGGATTTTGAGAAAAGACAAATCGGGAAAGAATTTCAGTTTAAAGATTTTGCAGAGGCATTAAACTTTGTAAATAAAGTCGGAGATTTCGCCGAAGAGATGAATCATCATCCGGATATATTACTGCATTCCTGGAACAAAGTTAAGATAACAGTTTCAACCCACAGCGAAGGCGGGGTTACGCAAAAAGATTTTAAGCTTGCCGAAAAGATTGAAAGCATTAAATGAAATTTAGTGAAACCGAAATCCTTAAAATCTTCGAGCTGTCAAAAGCCATGCTTACAGGTCATTTCCTCTTAACTTCCGGAAGACACAGCGATAAATATTTTCAATGCGCAAAAGTTTTGCAGTATCCTGAATACACAGAAATTCTCTGCCGTTTAATTGCTGAAAGATTTAAGAATGAAAAAATTGATTCAGTCATTGCACCTGCAATCGGAGGTTTGGTTGTGGGACAGGAAGTTGCAAGACAATTAAATAAACGATTCATCTTTGCTGAAAGAGAAGATAAAAAATTATCACTGAGACGCGGGTTCACTTTAGATGCCGGAGAGAAAGTTCTTGTTTGTGAAGATGTTGTTACAACCGGCGGATCTGTGTTTGAAGTTATTGATATCGTAAAAGCAAATGATGCAGTCGTCGCCGGAGTTGGATTTATTGTTGACCGAAGCAACGGCAAAGTTAATTTTGGCTTGTCCCGGCAGGACGGAGTCCTGACGGAATATCCTCAATTCAGTACTTTGAAATTGGAAGTGATTTCTTATCAGCCTGAAGAATGTCCTCTTTGTAAAAAAGGAATTGAACTGGTAAAACCGGGTTCAAGAAAGGTTAAAGTTTAATTAATGAAATTGGTAGTCGCAGGCTTTAGCCTGCGTTAAACTAACGAGCGCAACCTGAAGGTTGCGGCTACCATGTGATTCAACAAAATTATTCCTCAACTCTCTCATCCAAAAATCTTATCTTTGTTCTACAAATTTTTAGTTGTTTCCAAATCGATTGATCATTCAAAATTTTCAGGATGAATTATGAAAATCGTTCTATTTTTTTTATTTATAACTTTATCGGTTTATCCACAGTTCAAGTTCGAGCACTATTTTCTCGATAAAACTTTAAGATTAGATTACTTTCATTCAGGTGACAGCGAAAATGATTTTTACTCATTCGATGAATTGCTTGAAGAACCTTTTTGGGGTGGTTCAAAAAATAATTTAATTGATGACTTTGATTACGGAAATTATAAATTTACCGTACGTGATATAAAATCGAATCTGGTTATCTATTCAAGAACTTATTCAACATTGTTCAAGGAATGGCAGACAACTGAGGAAGCAAAAAATACTTCAAGAACTTTCAGCGAAACAGTTGTGTTTCCATTTCCGCAGCAACCTGTTCGGGTTGAATTTTTTGGCAGAGACGAAAATAATAAGTTCGACAAAAAATTCTCCTACGTTGTAGATCCCGGTGATTACTTTATCAAGAAAGAAAGAGCTTACGAATTTGATTCGTTTGATGTACTGATTAATGGTAAACCTTCAGAGGAAGTTGATATTGTTATTATACCTGACGGATACACAGTAGAAGAAATGAAATTATTTAAAAAAGATTGTGAGAAGTTTGCCGGATATCTTTTTAACAGTTCACCATTTAAAGAGAACAAAGATAAGTTCAATATCAGAGGCGTGTTTGCCCCTTCAAAGGAATCCGGAACAGATCTTCCTGGAGAGAATATCTGGAAAAACACAATTATGAATTCAAGATTTTACACCTTCGACCTTGAAAGATATTTAATGACATCAGACAATAAAACATTAAGACATATTGCTTCGAACGCACCCTATGATCAAATTTATATTTTGGTTAATCATGATAAATATGGAGGAGGTTCAATTTACAACCACTACTCTGTCTGCGTCAACAATAATCAATATGAAGAATTTACTTTTGTTCATGAATTCGGTCACGGTTTCGCTTCACTTGCCGATGAATACTATACATCTGATGTTGCATACCAGGATTTTTATTCGCTCGATATAGAGCCGGTTGATCCAAACCTTACCACTTTGAAAGATTTTGAATCAAAATGGAAAGATCTTGTTGATGATGAAACCCCCATTCCTACTCCGGCAACTGAAGAATATAAAAATGTTGTCGGTGCTTTTGAAGGCGGAGGTTATGTTCAGGCAGGTGTTTACAGACCGATGCAGGACTGCACGATGAAATCAATAATTGTTGATAAATTCTGCCCGGTCTGTAAACGAGCATTACAGGAAATGATAGATTTTTATTCGGAGTAAATAAATGCCAATAGATCAAAAAAAATTACATAAACTTGTCGAGTCGATTGCTTCAGGTAAATTTAAAACTGAAGAGGAAATGCTCACCAAAACTGTCGATGAAATTGTAGATAATGAAAATATTGATGTGACCGGCGGAAGGATCTGGAAGCTGAATGAACGGGCAGAAACTTATAAGCTTTTATATCAAACCGGGAACATTGAAAAGATTGATACGAAATTTCAGATTGATATTCACAGGTATCAAATTCTCGACTTAATAGCTGAGCAAAGAACGATTATAGGCAAAGAGACAATAAGCGCACTAAGGAAAAAAGGGATTTTCAAGTATTCAGCTTCAGGTGTCGGTGGAAGAAAGAAAATCAAAGATAAATTCTTTTATGAATACCTTCTGGCACTGAACAGCGATAAAGTTAATGAGGATTTCAGAATTAACCTGAACATAATTGCAACAGCCCTTACATCTCAAATAAAGCAAAGGAGATCTTCTGCAAGCGTCGTTCATCTTAAAGCAGATATTGATAGCGCACGCCAGCTTCAGAAAAGCATTCTACCGGAACACGAATTTAAGTTTTATGATTACGATCTTTATGGAATTACGAATCCTGCAGAAATAGTCAGTGGAGATTTTTTCGATTACCTTGAACATGGAAGCGAAAATGAGAGACTCGGAATCGCTATTGGTGATGCTGCAAGCAAAGGTATCGGGGCTGCTGCTGAAGCAATGTATATCTCAGGTGCTTTGAGAATGGCAAGCGGATTCGAGATAAAGATTGCAGCCTTAATGAGGCGAATGAACCAGCTGGTAAATCTTATTTTTGAAGATGATAAATTTGCTTCACTGTTTTACGGTGAATTAACTACTCATTCAGGCGGATTATTTCTATATGCAAATGCCGGGCACAACCCGCCGATTTTTTTCAATTCAAAAAAAAATGAAACTGAATTATTGCAAACTACCGGACCGGTGCTTGGACCTGCTCCAAATGCAAAATACTATGTTGAGAACATTAACTTTTCGAAAGATGATATTCTATTGTTGTATTCTGACGGAGTAACTGAATCTGCAGACCGGGATTTTCAAGCTTACGGTGAATTAAAGCTGATTGCAAAAATTAAGGAACTTAAAAATAAATCTGCTAAAGAAATCGTGCTGGGCATTCTGGATGATGTTCTCGGTTATTCGAAGCATGGTGAGTATTCCGATGACATAACACTTGTTGTAATTAAAAAAGTAAAATAATAATGTTAGTATCAATAAATCCGGCAACAGGAAAAGAAATCACATCATATTCCGAGATCGATCATCCGGAGATTGAAAAAATAATTTCTTCTGCGGATGACGCGTTTCAGAAATGGAAAGAAGTTTCATTTAACGAAAGATCAGAATTAATGCATAATGCGTCTTCAGTTCTCAGAGAAAACAAGAAAATATATTCTCAGTTGATGACTGATGAGATGGGAAAGCCTATAAAACAATCATATGCCGAAGTAGAAAAATGTGCATGGGTTTGTGAGTATTACGCTGATAATGCTGAAGGATTTTTAAACGATGAATTAATTAAAACAGATGCAAGAAAAAGTTTTATTACTTACCAGCCGCTTGGAGTAATACTGGCTGTTATGCCCTGGAATTTTCCTTTCTGGCAGGTGTTCAGGTTTGCTGCACCAGGTTTAATGGCTGGTAATGCAGGAATTTTAAAGCATGCCTCAAATGTTTCCGGCTGTGCGCTTGCAATCGAAGAAGTTTTCAGGAAAGCTGGCTTCCCTGAAAATATTTTCAGAACAATTTTAGTTCCATCAAATAAAATGGAAAGAGTTATTGCGAACGGTCATATAAAAGCTGTAACAATAACTGGAAGTGTACCTGCAGGAAAATCGGTTGCAAAAACCGCAGGTTCATTATTGAAAAAAACTGTGCTCGAATTGGGCGGAAGTGATCCTTACCTTGTTCTTGCTGATGCTGATCTTGAATTTGCAGCCAGCGCATGTGTGACTGCAAGGTTGATAAATGGCGGGCAAAGCTGTATCGCCGCAAAAAGATTTATCATTGTTGAATCTGTTTATGATCAATTTGAAAAACTGTTCGTCGATAAAATGAAAAAAATAAAAATGGGAGATCCGAATGACGAAAAAAATGATCTTGGTCCACAGGCAAGCAGCAAGCTAAGAGATGAATTGCATCAGCAGGTTTTAGCGAGTGTTAAGTTGCGAGCAAAATTATTACTTGGAGGAAAAGTTCCGGATGGAAATGGCTCTTACTATCCGCCAACAGTTTTGTCAAATGTTAAAAAAGGAATGCCCGCTTATGATGAAGAATTATTCGGACCTGTCGCTGCATTGATAAAAGTCAAAAATGAAGATGAAGCAATCGAAACTGCAAACGATTCTGTGTTTGGATTAGGTGCTGCAGTGTTCACAAAAGATCTGGCTAAGGGTGAGCTGATTGCAAAAGAAAAACTCGATGCCGGCTGCTGCTTTGTTAATGGTTTTGTTAAATCGGATCCAAGACTTCCCTTTGGCGGTGTAAAAGAATCTGGTTATGGAAGAGAACTATCGGTATTTGGTATCAGAGAATTTGTAAATATCAAAACTGTTTATGTTGGTTAGATTTTGTCAGCATCTATATTATTAATCATAAATTTAACCCTATTCCCGACGTAAGTGAATAATTACAAACTTTTAATTCAATATGATGGAACTGAATATTCCGGCTGGCAGTCCCAGCAGAATGCGAAATCCATCCAGGACGAAATTTCTGATTCCATCAGCAAATTATTGAAGCACAAAATAGTTTTAATCGGTTCAGGACGAACCGACACAGGAGTTCATGCAATCGGACAGGTCGCAAATTTTAAGAGTTCCGTGCAGATTAATCCTGGAAAATTTCAATATTCATTGAACTCAATCCTGCCTTCAGATATTTCCGTCATTTCAATCGAGCCGGTTGATGAATTTTTTCATTCACGGTTTAGTGCCAAAAGCAGAACCTATCTTTACGTTATTTCAAAAAGAAAATCTCCGTTTTATAAAATGTATTCCTATTTTTACAAAGGAAATTTAAATGTTGAAATTCTTAATGAGCTTGCCAAAATTCTGATCGGCGAAAAGGATTT
>Ga0137465_1000743_pt1 | contig 10988 bp, 26 predicted proteins | sample EasRivERMGT828_2_FD_104906 | JGI IMG/M metagenome (GOLD analysis project Ga0137465, IMG submission 104906) | Soil microbial communities from meander-bound floodplain in the East River, Colorado, USA - East River MetaG ERMGT828_2 | ecosystem: Environmental > Terrestrial > Soil > Floodplain ... | reverse complement strand
GCCAGAGTCGAAGGCTCTCATCGAGGCCATGCCCGAGGAGCACCGCCTCATGGTGGATCTGTGGCTCAACACGGGCATGAGGCCGCAGGAGATCTACGCCCTCGCGTGGGACAACGTTGACCTGCAACAACGGGCTGTAACGGTTTCTGAGGCCTGCACGAACCCTTCCACGGTGAAAGAGACTAAGGGGAGGACGAAACGCCGCCTACGTGTCTCTGAGCGCCTTCTAGGGGCATTGCAGGGGCATGAGTCCCAGCGCCCCATCAAGGTGGAGTTCACCCCCACCCTGGGCACGCACCGCACCGTGATCCGCCACTTCGTCTTCCCGTCGAAGGGCTCGAAGATGCGGCCGATGGTGGACGGGCCGTACTTCCGCGACAACGTCTGGAAGCCGGTGGTTCGCGCCATCGGTAAGCCGGACCTCGTTCCCTACGACCTGCGCCACACGTTCGCCAGTAGGGCGATCCAGGCCGGCGCTGACATCAAGGCGTTGCAGGGATGGCTGGGGCACTCCTCGGCCACGCTGACGCTGGACACCTACGGACACCTGTTCCCCGACCGGCTCGATGAGCTGGCCGACCGCATCGAAGAGACATGGGAGGAAGCATGAGCACCTTGAATGGTTCGTGGGCAATCGTGGCCGAGGACGGTTCTGTAGAGGACCGCTTTGAGACAGTGCAGGAAGCGGGGGCAGTACTCTCCGAGTACGAGCCGGGCTCCTCGATCATGTGGCTACCGGAGCCCTCCGCCTCTGGGGAGGAAGCATGAACCTCATCTACTCCAACCCCAAGTACGCGCAGCCCATCAGCGTCAACGTCGAGCCCAGCAGTCCGCTGTCGCGCCTGCTCGCCGATGACCGGACGGTCCGCGTCGAGATCGTGGACGTGGACGGCGTGGTTCACACCTGGGAGGTGGAGCACGATGACGTGGTGGTGTAGTAGGGACCAGCACAAGACGTGCGCCTACATGGTGACCGACTGCAACTGCAAGTGCCACCGATGACCGGCCGCAGCATCCTCCGTGGCATCGCCGAGGGCAGCTTCATCGCCCTCATCCTCTTCCCGATCAGCCTTGCCATCCTGCCGGACCGCTGGAGTCCCGGCGAGATCGTCGTCGGGCTCGTGTTCATGGCGCTCTCGTGTGGCCTACTGCGCGGGTATCAGCGCTAGGGCCGTGGCCGGCGGGGCTTGCGGCGCTGAATGCGGATCTGCTTCACGACTCGTCCCCCGTCAGGATGGCGCGGATGTTGTGGACTGGGCACGTCGGGTACCCGTCGATGCAGTCGCAGTACATGCGCCCCGCCTCCTTCAGCGCTCGTGCGATGCGGTCGCGGGCGTCGAGCAGCTCGGCGGCGACGACGCGAGTGGTGGTACAAGGGAAGATCTCCCACTCCTCGGCGGTCACGATGCCTCGCAGTCGTTCGTCGCTGACCCGGTCAGACACGGATCTTCCCCTCCACTCCCAAGGTGAGGCACCAACACTCGCAGCCCTCGTCCACCATGTCGCAGTCGTGCAGGTGGTGGTAGGGCCAGTGTTCCTCCTGGCGCTGGCAGTAGTCGCAAGGGCCGCTCACCGCTCCACCGGCCAGGTGATCGTCGGTGGCTGCCACATGAAGTAGAACTGCCACCGCTCCTCACCGCAGGGGCAGCGGTACAGCGCGCCGTCGTTGGTGGGGTTGGTGTAGACCAACGAGCCCTCGTGTTGGCCGCGTGCGTCGCAGACGGTCATGCGGCCTCGTCCAGCGCCGCGCAGAACTGCCGCGCTCGCGCCTTCAGGTGGTCGTGGGCGTACTCCAGCTCCCAGGCATACTCGGGGGCGCTTTCGCGCCCACGCTCCGCCGACAGTACGTGTAGGGCTGCCTCTAGCAGCCGCTCTCGCGCCTCGTCGGCGGTCATGCAGTCCTCTCGACGCCGGGGGACTCTTCCCACGGGAACGTGTGATGCAGCACGTCCGCCAGGAATCCTCGCTGCTCCGCCCGCAGTAGGTCGATCTCGGCCAGGAGGCGAGCCTCCTCGACCCGCAGGCGCACGTACTCCTCGATGAGGGAGTTGATGCGGGCGTCCGAGAGGATCAGCTCGTTCACGGACAGCGACCGGATGTCAGTCACGGCTTGCGCCTTTGGCCGGCTGTCTGCGTCGTTGCATGAGGGGAATCGGATGAGGTGAAAGCGCCACCACATCGGGTCGCCAGTGGCGTCCTCAACCCCGCAGTAGGGGCACATCTGCACGTCGTCAGTCACGGTCCCTCCAGGCTTGCGCGTCGGCGAGGAACCGCTCACAGTCCTCGTGCGTCCACACGTCATCGGCTTCCACTCATGGCCTCCCTCATGCGTTGGATGAACACTTCTGTGTCGGTTGGTTCGGCGAAGCTGGCCTGACAGCCGTTCGCGTCGATCTCGCGGCCATAGCGGTAGCGCAACGTCGGCCCGCCGCATGACCAGCAGACAGAGGACTGGCCGGCCACCTCGCACCGCGCGCAGCGTTGGAGGGGAGGCTCAGAGTAAGGGGCCGGACCCACCGGTCTGCCTCTCGTTCTCGACGGACCGCAACAACACGGCGCCGCACTCGGGGGAGCAGAGCCACTGGCCGTAGCGCAGCCAGAGGTGATCCTCTTCCGGCTCGAAGCGCTCAAAGCAGGACGGGCAGATCACATCTGACTCCGACGCACAGCGTTGGCGATGGCACGGTGCAGGGCACGCTCCACGCAGGGGATGCGGAGGGCCAACTCCAGCAGGAAGAACAGGAAGCGGATCACGCCGCCGCGCTCCAGGCCGTCGCCATCAGGATGTCTGCCCCGACATGCGCGGTGTAGGCCGGCGGGAAGCCTTCCTTGATCGAGGCCCACGGCAGCGAACGGCGAGCGCCCATGACCTCGCGGGCGTGCTCCGCGTCCCTCGCCGTGCGCCCACCCTTCGGGATCGAGTCGCCGGGTACGTGGTACACGCCCCACGGGCGAGGCTTCCCCGTCACGGGGTCCAACGGGAAGCGTTCATGGTGGCAGTCGGTGCCACGCAGGGGCACGTTGCTGGCGAAGAGGCGATGACGCTGCACCTGAAGGTGGAACGCCGACCCGCACAGGCGCACGGCGCCAGACATCAGGGGCCTGGCGTTCTCGACGTTCTCCACGACCCAGGGGATGTTGCGATAGAAGTTGTTCAGAATGTCCAACGTCGGCGTGAGCAGGTCCACGAGCTCCTTCGACCGACCGCCCTGTGCGTCCCGAAGGTGCTTCGCTCTCGTGAACAACTGGCAGGGAGGGGATGCGTGGATCGCGTCAAACTTGCGGGCTTCACCGCGCCCCCACCACGCCATCGCATCTCCCTGATGGAACTCGTACGGGTAGTTCGGCTGCGGGTTGATGTCCACGCCCACCACCTCGAAGCCGACAGAGGCGTATCCGTCAGCCGCGAGGCCGGCGCCGCAGAACAGGTCGAGCAGGCGCATCAGAATCCGACGTCCTGTGCGTGCAGGCGCATGTAGGCGTCGAGGTCGTGCCGCTTGAACCTCAGCCCGCCACCGGGGAGGCGGTGGAACCGCACCTTGCGGGCATACACGAGGCGCCGGACGGCGGTGATGGACATGCTCAGGTAGGCGGCTGCCTCCTGCACGGTGATGTACTCGGCCATCAGCCCAACTCCCGCAGCCGGCGGAGTGCCTTCAGGAACTCCGTGTAGAGGCTTCCCTGCGTGCCGTCGTCAATGAACTCGACGCGCGTGGTGGGGCGCAGGAAGATGTCGGCAGCCGTCTCGGAGATGGCCTTGCGTAGACGCACCCGTTCGACCAGGCCCATCGCACGCAGGCCCTCGCCGAGGGACCACTCAGCGTGTTGCGGTTGCACGGTAGAGCGCCCTTCTCTGAGGTGGGGTCATGCCGCCGATGTAGCCCCAGATCGCAGTGGGGTCCTTCGTCTCGCGCTCCCAGATGGACTCCAGGCACTCCGTCACCACCGGACACCGCTTGCAGACCTTGGCGGCCTCCGTGTAGAGGGTGATGTGGTTGCCGCCGCCTTCCGGGTAGAAGACCTCGGTGTCCACGCCCTTGCAGGCCGCGCGGTCCATCCACGGACCTTGCTCCACGAGGGGGAGCTGTTGCCGTGGGCCACTCTCGTCACGCCACTGTGTCGGCCAGTCCTCGCCGAAGGGCCGCTTCTCAGCGCCCTTGTGGCCGTGAAGGTTGCGGCCGGCCTCGGCTGCCTCGACGGCTTCCTGCCAGGTGTCGAAGACGCCGACGCCGTCAACTCTTCCGCTGGAGGCGGGGACTCTCGCGCTGAAGCGACCGGATGGGAGGCGACGGATCGAGGTACCGGTCTTCACGAGGTCACCGCCACGCGCGAGTTGGCCTCAAACACGGCCCGCGCGAAACCCTGCGGCGTGACGGATCTGAGGTCCCCACGTTCAGGACTGGGCGGCATGCGATGGATGCGGTCGTGGCCCTCGCTCAGGGCGATGGGCCTGCGCTCCGGCATCTGGAAGCCTCCGCCCGTCCACAGGCACGTCAGTTTCGTGTAGCCGTCAGCCAGCCCGCCGAGGTACCCGCCGTACTCGTACGGGTGGAAGCGGTGGTCCGGCTTGCGCCAGTACGAGGAGATCGTGGACACGGGGTTCTCCAGCATCCACGGGGCACCCGCCCACTCCGCGATCTCAGCGCACCGCTGGACAAGGCTCAGGCCATCCACGAGGGCACCGAGGCCCTTCGACTTGAACCAGCGGGCACCGCTGACTGCGAGGTTCGTGCAGGGCGGGAACGCTGACACGAAAGCGTAGTTCGCAATCGGGGGGAGCCACGGCTTCAGGAGGTCGGCTCCGACGAACCAGACACCCTTCTCCCACGCTAGCCCTTGGTGCTGGATGTCAACGACGATGCAGTGGTAGCCCGCATCGCGCCAAGGGGTGACCATGACCCCGGTGCGGTCACAGAGGGAGAGAACGATCCCCTCCCCGTTGGGTGAGGTGGTCGGCAGGTCGCCGGTCTTCACTCCAGGCCCGCGTACTCGATGCCGGCGTCGTAGCCCTCGGCGTAGCCGTCTTGGTGGCCTTCCTGGTAGCGGTCACCTTCGACCACCTCGGCCAGGCCGACCTTCAGGCCCTCATCGAAACCGGCGTCGTGGCCACGCTTGAACGCAGCAGCAAGTTGATCCTCCACGCCTTCACCCTTTCGATCCGCAGCGGGTTGTCCAAACCTCGCCGCATCTACTCTGTCGTGGTCACCGTACACCTAGGGTGCGACAGAGTCCAGCATCTTCCCGTGAAAGCACGCGCGGTTCGTCTCGACTCCGCCTTTCCACTCGATCAGCGCCCACGGAGGCTGTTCGGGCCAACGAGCCGCGAGTAGGCGACCCTCTACGGGTTCACCGCAGGCCATGCAGTCGTAGTCGGCGTTCACCGAACCTGGGTCACCGCAACGCCGGCATCCCTGCGGGTGCCACGCGACCACGTACCGCAGCCCTGGCACTGGAACCTCTGGAAGCGGCCCACGCCCGTCATCGAGAACCCACGGCGCTGCAACGGGCCACCGCCACAGTTCGGGCAGTCCCCTTCGGCGCCGTACAGGCCGTGGTGCGGGTGGCCCTTGATCCAGGGGCGCAACTGGTCGTACAGCGACTCCAGCAGCTTCACGTCCTGAATGTTGTAGCGGCGCATCCTCTTCCATGCGTCCTCGTCGCCGGCCATGCACTTGACCCACAGCTCGTGACCCTCGTGCTTCGCCTTCGCGCCGATGCCGAGGGCCTTGCTCACGTAGGCCAGGCTGTTCGACGGGAACCGGAACTGCTGCCGTACCACCTTCAGCAGGTCGATGGACTTGTACGGTGCCGGCGGCGTGAGGCCGGCGAGCAGGAACTCACGGTGAATGTGCTTCAGGTCGAACTGGTCGCCGTTGTAGGTGACCACCGCGTCGGCCAGTTCGAGGAAGCCGTGGGTGTACTCCACCATCTCCCTGTGGCCCATGTCATGCTCGGAGGCGAAGTACATCTTCTTCTCGCCGTGCCACTTGGCGGCGAAGCACAGCATCCTGGCCGAGTCGCGGATCTGGTTGAGGGAGACATTGACGTCGTAGAGCTGCCAGGCGTCAACCAATAGAGGCGAAGTCTCGATGTCGAGGAGGAGGATTCTCACCGGTCCTCCGTCCAGCCGTGCTCGGCCTTGAACTCGTTCACGAGCCTGGCGCCTTCCTCTTCATCGTCCGTGTACGGCAAGTTGAAGCGGATGCCGTTGCGCTGGAACTCCGTCTTGAACCGGCCGCGTACACGGTCCCAATGCACCCCCCGGTACAGGGACTTCGCGGTGTCGAACGGGTCCACCTCGCGCCCGTAGTCGAAGTAGACGCCACCCCACACCCCCGTCGCGTTCCTGCCATCCGCACGCGCCATCCGCAGGCAGGTCTGCTGAAAGAAGCAGTCCTCGCAGGCCGCTGCCATCTCTTGCAGCTCCGCCCTGGTCCTCGTGTCAGGGTCCGCGACGGCGGTCCAGTCACGACCAGCCTCGGAATCTGTCTGACAGGGAGTTCTGGTCTGGCTGTCGGCGTCCACCACTGTCCTGTGATCGGTGGTCTGAGGGTTTCACGTTGGCTTCAAGCCACAGGACAGCGTCTCTCGCCGACAAGTTCTTCTGCTGCATCACGATGGTCACACTGTTGCCGCCCGCTCCGCAGGCGAGGCACCGGAAGCCGTTGATGTTGACGTTGAGGCCGGCGCTGGCGGTGCGGTCATCGTGGAACGGACACCGGATGTGCTGCCAGCCGGAGGAACTACGAGGGTTGCCCTCCCAGCCAAGGGCTCTCAGAACGGAGACGATGGGCCATTCCCGGTGCGACGGCGTGGAGTGCGATGCTGTAAAGATCAACGGCGTCCTCCAAGGTCATCACGACATAGGACTGGCTGACGCCCTTCATACGGCGCTTGGAGACAACCCAGCCGAAGCGGCCGAGGTCCACCCTCAGAACGGCCTTCTCCACCTGCTTGATCCAGCCGGCCAGGTCGATGGCCTTGTCGTCCTTGCACTCCACGACCAGCCACGGGATGTCGTCGGGCTCGATGTCGCCCTTCTCGTAGGAGCGGGAGCCCGTGCGGCGGACTGTCCAGCCGAGGCGTTCCGACATGTACCGGGCGACTGCCGTCTCCCATTTCGTGCCAGTGGCGCGGGACTTGCTCACCAGAGCCCACATCCACAAGTCTCCGACTTGGCCCGCTTCACGGCATCCTTCTGCTGCCAGAGTTCTGTGTGGAGTTGGCGTACGACCCTCTCGTGGCGGTCCGCCAGCGCCTTGTAGCGGGCACGGAGGCCGTCCACGACGGGGAGGTAGACGTCGCGGTAGACGGCTTCGCGGGCGATCTCCTCACCAACCGCAAGGCCAAGGTCGAAGCCGTTACCGAACGCCCGCCGCCGCCCCTTCCTGCCCCACATCACAGACTCTTGCGGGTCAGGTCGGCGATGATGCTCTCGGCCACGAGAAGGTCACGGCGCAGGTCGCGCAGCTCGCGCTTGGCCGTGATGAGGTGGGAGCGCAGACGACGGTCGCTGGCCTCAGAACGCAACACGAGGGCGCGGTAGCGGGCACGCAACCCGCCCACTACGGGCAGGTAAGCCTCCCGGTACACGGCCTCGCGTCCCGCCTCCCAGGCCCAACCCGCGCCCACGTCGCGGCCCTCGTGCCAGCCCTCGTAGTGGCCCTTACGGTACGCCGACCTTCTGAACCAGATCATGCTGTCTCCTGGGGAGTGAAGAGCGTCATCGTCCGCGCCCACTGGAACTGAGGGTCGGTGAACTCGGGGAACGGGCCGAGGGGTCGCTCTCCGCCCCAGCCGGGGCGCTGCGACAGGACCTCCTCCACCGTCAACTCGACCAGCGATTGCAGGTCGCCGAGGCTGCCGCAGTTGGCGATCTCGATGTCGGCGTCGATGTTCTCCACCGCCGACTCGGAGACGTGCGCGTTCACCGGGCCGACGCCTGGCCGTGTGATGCGGATGAGGGTGCCGCCGAGATCCTTCACGGCCTGCACCTCGTTGGGGTAGCGCACGTCGGTGATGACCACCTTGTCGCCCAACTCGATCTGGTTGAGCGCCGAGTTGATCCAGAAGTTCTCGTCGTACTTGCGGACGCGGAGGCCGAGGTCTTGCAGGAAGGCGCGGACGCCGGGGAAGGTCTTGACGCGCTCCCACCCCTCGCGCTCGACCATCTCCTCGAACACCCATCCCTCATAGCCGGCGAGGTTCAGTTCCAGTTCGCTGGCCGACTGCGACACGTCCTTCAGCGCATCCGCGAACGCGAGCCTGCGGAACCCAGCCGGCGCCATGAAGCCAGCCGTCGTGTCCTTGCCGGACTGCGCGTAGCCCATGAGGCCCACGACCACCGTGTCCGGCAGGTGCCGGATCGGCATGTCGAGGGCCTGCGCGATGTGGACCTCCAACTTGGCGCCCTTCGACTCGCGCCAGCCGGGAAGGGTCGCCAGGTCGTCGCACTTGACGAGTTCGGGGAGATCCTGACGGAGGTAGTCCTGCCAGGTGGGGTTGTAGAGGTAGTCGTCCGTCTCGACCGGGTTGATGACCTCGTATCCGTCACGGCGCAGGCGGGACGCGGCGAACGCGAACTGGCCCACGTAGTTGTCGTTGCCGGTGATGGGACCGGACAGGTAGGTGGTCACTCGGTCACGGCCTCATTGATCTCATCTAGAAGCGAGTTCAGTGCGGCGGTGAGGATCTGGTTGACCCTTGCGACGCCCTCCAAGGCGGCGTCATTCAGGCCAGGCGTCAAGCCATCGACCTCAGCCAATATGAGGTCGCCCAACCTCCCAACGGCGGCGCTGGCTCCAGCGATGGTCCTCACTCCCCTGCTCCCTTCTCGCGCACCAACGCGCGGTCGTGCTCCGCGATCAGCGGGAACGGAACCTGACTGATGCCAGACCGGTTCTTGTGAACGAACAACTCGACTCCTCGTCCTCCGGTGCGGTGCAGGGACATGACCACCTCTGCGTACTTCTCGGGCTTGAACTGGCCCTCGTTCATGTTGGGACGGAAGTTGCCCCCGGCGGCGGCGCCCTGGTTCAGGTGATGAGCCCAGACCACCACCGCTTTCAGATAGCCGGCCAGCTCTGCGCCGGACTGCCACATCTCGTCCCATCCGCCGTAGTCATCTGACCTGCGACGGACGTTGCTGGCGGTGTCGATCACGAGGAGCTGGGGGCCTTCGCCCCAGACCTCAGCCAGTGCCTCGCACTGTTCCGCTGCGCGGTTCAGCGAGATTCCCGGCGAGTAGTCCATGACGAGGTCCGGGTACTCCGACCGGATCGCGTCTGCGTAGTTCTCTCGCCAGTGGAGTTCGCTCTGCATCCTCGCCTCGACACGCTCTCTGGGGTGCCCGGTGGCGAGGGCTGCGAGCTGGGTTGACATGGTGAGCGAGTCGGTGTCGGCGCTCAGGTAGAGAGCGCGGACCTTGGACCGGGCTGCCCAGTTGAGGCAGAAGGCCGACTTGCCGACACCGGGGGCCGACAGGACCATGACCTGCTGCCCGCCCCTCGGCTTGACGATTCGGCTGACGGTCGGCCAGGGTGTCGGTAGCGGTGCGGCGGTTCCTGCGGCCCAACTGGTAGTGGAGGAGGCCGCGTATTGCAGCTAGTCCCCGAAGAAGAAGCGGCCGATGTAGTAGCCGAAGGCGACGGCGATCGCGGCCAAGATCGCTCCAAGGACGATGCCCACGGCGATGCCCACGGCGACCTCCATCTAGAACGGGACCTCCTCGGAGGGGGCCGGCTGACCCGACGCCTTCAGCGCGACGATCTTCTCAGTCGGCGTGCCGTCCTGCTTGGTGTGCGCGTCGAACATGACCTTGACGCGCTTGCCGACGAGGAGGTTGCGGACGTTGGGCGGTGGCGCCAGCGACGGCTTCTCGCCGGTCACGTCCACGATGAGCTTGTGGAGCTTGTTCTTCGGGGTGTCCGCGAGGTACGCGGTCGTGAAGAACCACACGTCGTCGTCCTCGCCGTCGAGGCGGATCTTCCAGACGTAGTTGTCGTTGCCGAACTTGTCCTCGACGGCCGGCTTCACGGCCACGTCGTTGATGGCGCCGTGGAACCACTCATCGAAGGCGTGCAACTCCCGGTCGCTGCCGGTCTTCGGGATGAACGGGTCCGCCACGGTGTTGGTGTCTGTCATTGGCTGTGCCTCCTAGCGGGGGATTGAAGAGAGTTGGATCGCGGCCTTCACGACCTCGATGTGCTGGGCTGGGGTGACGGCCATCTCGGCGGCGGCGCGGAGGGCGGCCAGGGCGATGGCGAGGGGTTCGGGTTCAGACTTTGCGGTCGCTTCCAGCGAAGAGCTGGCATAGACGCGCGGTCCCGAATGCCAGAAGCCGAAGACGTTGTCCACCTTGTCGAGGGTGATCTCATCACCGATCTGGTCGGTACCGCCTCCGGCGCTCGGGCCGACCACCCGGACCCTGTCACCAACCTTGAAGCTCATGTCACCCTCCTGTGTGTGCAGCGCATCGGACCTGGCCGTGGATCTCCAGGCTCAGTTCGGCCCGCGCCGGCTTCACGGCGACGGCACATACTTCGCAGACTTGGACTTCGCCTCCGCCTTGATCTGCCTGATGAGCCTGTTCACGTTCGTCAGGTAGGGGTGAGGGTCCTGCTCCAGCAACTCCGCCCGCGTCAGCCGCCGCCCCCTCGACGGGAGCATCTTCAACTTCCACTCCTCCGTCACGAACTGTGCCCCCGGAAAGTGCGCTATCAGCAGCGCCAGGGGGCCGAGGTCGCCCCGCCGGCAGCACCGCCTCGGTGACGCGCTTGTTGATGCCGTCGAGGGCTGCGCTGATGAGGATGCGCACCTCGTCGGTGCAGAGCGCCTTCTCCAGTTCGACGGTGGCCTCGTTGAGGGTGGTCCCCGTGCCGGAGATGAGGGTGCCCTCGTGGATGATCCCTACTACGACCGGCATCTAGGCCTCCGCCTGCGGGAGGGGCACCGGGTCGGGGGTGGTTTCGTCGTACAGGTAGGATCGG
>Ga0137465_1000742_pt1 | contig 10989 bp, 9 predicted proteins | sample EasRivERMGT828_2_FD_104906 | JGI IMG/M metagenome (GOLD analysis project Ga0137465, IMG submission 104906) | Soil microbial communities from meander-bound floodplain in the East River, Colorado, USA - East River MetaG ERMGT828_2 | ecosystem: Environmental > Terrestrial > Soil > Floodplain ... | reverse complement strand
AGGCGGTAAGCTGCGCATCTCGTGCTATTATCGGCCATCACCGCTAAGGCTGGAAAGGACAATCCATGGACATCGTAGGTAAAGTCGCGCTAGTTACAGGCGCGGGATCGGGCATCGGGCGGGCGTCAGCAGTCCGCCTGGCGGCCGAGAACGCGTCTGTTGTCGTCGTTGACGTGAACGAGCACGGCGCGGACGAGACCGTCGCACAGATCGAAGCAGCAGGCGGCAAAGCCGCCCGAACACGCGCCGACGTCACGAGCATCCACGACGTGAAGGCGATGATCGAGTTTGCTGAACGCACCTACGGCGGGCTGGACATCCTTCACAACAACGCGGGCATCATCACGGGCGAGCCGCGCTACCCCGACAACGAACCTGAGCACTGGATGCGCATGCTTGAGATCAATCTGACCGGCGTCATCCTTGGAACGCAGTTCGCGATCCATGCGATGAAGAAGCGCGGCGGCGGAGCCATTGTGAACACCGCATCCATGGCGGGGATCGGCTATGGTTTCGCGCCCAACCCGGTGTATTCAGCCAGCAAGGGTGGCGTTGTGCTCTTCACGGCGTCGATGGCACCGTGGAAAGACGAAGCGAACATCCGCATCAACTGCGTCTGCCCAGGCGTGGTCGACACGCCCATGGCGCGCGGTGGTGCACAACTCTCCGACACGGAGGAGAAGGCGTTCTACGAGCGCTTCGCTGCCCTTCAGATCATCGCGCCGGAGGAGATCGCCGACGTGGTGGTTGAATTCGTGAAAGACGACTCTCTCGCCGGACGGGCGATGATGGTGCGCAACGGCAGGCCGCGGGAGCTAGTGCGAACTTCGGACTTGCCGCGGCTGTTCTAAGCCTCCGTGGATCGAACCGCCTTTGACAGAGGCTCGTAGCCCCTCAATACTGAGGGCATCTCAGGGCGGGGGCATCAGTTGACAAACGAACTTCCCGAAGGCACAGTCACCGTCCTCTTCACCGACGTCGCCGGTTCCACAGAGCTGACGAACCGGCTGGGGGACGACGCCGCACGCGAAGTGCTGGGCGGCTGTGATGAGCTGGTCCGCCAGCAAATCGAGCGGCATCGCGGCCACGAGGTGAAGGGCACCGGCGACGGCCTGATGGTCGCGTTCACTTCAGCACGGCGCGCGGTGGCCTGCGCGATCGACATCCAGCGTGCTAACGCAGAGCAAGGCCGCCGCGACGCCGCGCGAGCCGTCGGCGTTCGCATCGGGCTGAACACCGGCGAAGTCGTTCGAGAGGAAGCCGACCTCTTCGGCGCGACGGTGAACGCGGCGGCGCGCATCGCGGCGGAAGGCGACGCGGGTGAGATCCTTGTGTCCGAAGGCGTGAAGATCGTGCTCGGCGCCGGGACGACAGTCGAACTGGAAGACCGCGGCGAGACGCAGCTGAAGGGTTTTGGCGAGCCGTGGCGCCTCTTTTCGGTGCGCTGGCGCGAGGCTGGTGGCAGCGGTATTCCCGGCACGTCCGGGCGCACTCCATACGTCGGACGCGATGAAGAACGCGCGGAGCTGCGGCGCCGCCTGAACGAGACGCTTGCGGGCAGAGGATCGCTCGTGATGATCGGGGGCGAGCCGGGCGTCGGCAAGACGCGCATCTCGGAAGAGCTGATGGCGGAGGCCGCGGACCGCGGCATGCTGGCGTTGATCGGGCACTGCTACGAGCAGGAAGGCTCTCCGCCGTACATCCCGTTTGTTGAAATGCTAGAGACCGCGACGCGCACGGTTACCCCAGAAGGCCTAAGGACGGCATTAGGTGACTCCGCGCCGGAGGTGGCGAAGCTGTTGCCGGGACTGCGCAAGCTCTTCCCCGACATACCGCACCCGCCCGAGCTACCGCCGGAGCAGGAGCGGCGCTATCTCTTCAATGGCATGCTCGCATACATGGCCCGCGCAGCGGAGGCGCAGCCACTGCTGTTCGTGCTCGATGACCTGCACTGGGCCGACGACTCGACGCTGTTACTGATGGAACAGCTAGCACAACAAGCGCCGCAAAACCGGCTGCTGATCGTCGGCACGTATCGCGACGTCGAGCTCGAGGTGGGACGGCCATTGGCGCGAACACTGGAGGCGCTCCTCCGGCAGCGGCTCGCGCACCGGATTAGCCTGCGGCGTCTGGGCGAAGACACGGTCGGCGCAATGCTGCGCGCGCTGAGCGGCCAGGAGCCGCCGTCGGCGCTAGTCGCAGCCGTCTACAAAGAAACTGAGGGTAATCCGTTCTTCGTCGAAGAGGTGTTTCAGCACCTCTCCGAAGAGGGGAAGCTCTTCGATGCCGAGGGACGCTGGCGCCAGGACCTCGAAGTCAGCGAGCTGGACGTTCCGGAGGGCGTACGTCTCGTTGTTGGCAGGAGACTGGAGCGCGTGGGCGAAGAGTGCCGGCGGGCTCTTGGCGCGGCGGCCGTAATCGGCCGTCGCTTCCGTTACGACCTCGTCGAGGCGCTGGACGAAGTCGGCTCTGATGCGCTTCTGGACGCGATCGACCACGCAGAGCGAGCGCAGCTCATCGTTTCGGAGGAGGGTGGGCCCGAAGCGTGGTTCACCTTTGCGCACGAACTGATCCGCCAAACGCTGCTCAGCGGCATGTCGTTGCCGCGACGCCAGCGCATGCACCTGCGCGTCGCCGAGGCGATGGAGCGCCTCTACGGCGCGACCGCAGACGAGCACGCCGCCGATCTCGCCCATCACCTGTTCCAAGCCGGCGCAGCCGCTGACGCGAAGAAGACCGCGCGCTACCTCACGCTCGCCGCCGACCAATCGATGGCATCGGCGGCGGGCGAAGATGCCTTGCGCCTGTACGAGGACTCAATGCAGATACTCCCAGCGGACGACACCGCCGCGCGCGCCGCTCTCCTCTACAAGCGCGGCATGGCGTTGCGCAGCGTCGGTCGCTGGGAAGAGTCGCTCGCAGACCTGGAGGCGGCGGCGGACGCGTATGAAACAATCGGTGGAGGTGAGGATCTCGCGCTGACGCTCCGAGATCTCAGCATGCAGCTCGCCTGGGCCGGTCGCCCGGCAGAGGCCGTCGCCGCCGCGCGCAATGGATTTGAGAACGCCGGCGAGGAGCACACTGCATTACGCTCCCAGCTGCTAACGAACCTCGCCGGGTTTGCCAGTATCAACGGCGACTACGCGGCGGCCGAACACCTCATACCTGATGCCATAGCGACGGCGCGGGCAACTGGCGACCAGTATCTGCTCGGCCGGGCATTCACCACAGAGGCGTTCATTCATTTCCACTACATGCGCTTCTCACAGCAGGCGGAAGCGGGGACACGGGCTATCGAGCTCACGCGGCCCTCCACCAGCCTCTGGGACTTGGCAGACGCGCTGTTTGCAACGCAGCTGGGCCTCGCTTTTGTTGGAGACTTCGCCGCAGCCGACACGATCGGGGAAGAGCTGATGCCGCTCGCCGAACGGGTCGGCCATCTGGGCGCGCTCATGTGCGCCGCCCGCGCCCGCGCGATCATCGATCTCTGCCGAACGGGTGACTTCCGCGCGGTTGAGGAGGCGATGGATGGCGATGAAGAGCTCTGTAAGCGGGCCGGCATGCCCTGGGTCTCGCACGCGTACACATGGCGCGGCCTGTCGCACCTCTGGCGCGGAAACCTTGCGAGCGCGCTCGAACAGCTCGAGATCGCGGTCACGCTCGACCCACCGGACGTCTGGCACGGCGGCGACTGGGGACCGCTGGCGATGGGGCGGGCGTACGCTGGAGACCGCGATGGCGCACTCGCGATCTGTCGCGAAGGCACGGCGTTAGTGCAGCCCGGCCGGACCCTGACCGTCGGTGCGTTTACGCGCCTGCTGTGCCATATCGAAACGTTTGCCTTCCTGGAGCAGCGCGAGGAGGCTGCCGCGCTTTATCCCATCGCGCTCCAGGCGGCACAGCAAACCGCGATGCGTCCGCTGGACCTGCAACCGATCGACATGATCGCAGGCATCGCGGCGGCCGCCTGCGGGCAGTGGGAGAAAGCGCAGGCGCACTTCGAGAACGCGCTCCGCAGCGCGGCCGACCTGCCGATGCTTATCGGTCGGCCGGAGACGCGCCGCTGGTACGCCTGGATGCTCATCGACCGCAACGCGCCCGGCGACCGCGAGAAGGCGCGCGCACTGCTCACCGAGGCCGCTGAGCAGCACCGCAAGCTCGGGATGCCCATGCACCTCGAGCTAGCGCAGACGCTGCTGGCTAAGGCGTGAGGAGCCCGCCTGACCTTCACCGCGCCCCCTACCCTTTCGAGCCAAGGACAGTCGCCGTCTTGCGGCTAAGAGGGCGATGCCTCAGAATCATAGACGATGCGAACATTAGCTGTGCTGTTTCTCACCATGACACTGGCTGTGGGGATCGTGGCGTGTGAGGACGAGGATGCCGTCGACAACGGGCCTGAACCAACATCGAACGGCTCGACACCGAGCGGTAGCGCAGAACCGACGGCTGCAGCAACGAACATTCCTCAACCAGAGGTGGACGCGGAGCCGACGGTGACATCGTCAGGGCTGACAATTATCGATGTCGAAGTGGGCACGGGGCAGGAAGCTGTGGTCACCGACATCGTCACCGTGCACTACACCGGCTGGCTGGAGGACGGCACCACATTCGATTCATCGGTCGCTCGGGGGGAGCCATACCCCACATCCCTGGATCAGGTCATCTCGGGTTGGACCGAAGGCGTGCCTGGCATGAAGGTCGGCGGCAAGCGCCGACTGATCGTCCCACCAGAACTCGCGTACGGCGACGCGGGCTTCGGCGACACCATACCTCCGGGCGCGACGCTCACCTTCGATATTGAGCTCATCTCGATCGCCTAGGCGGCCACAGCCACTTTCAGATTCGCCGATGCGCCGAGGCGTAGCTTCAAATGGCGTTGACAGGCCATCTTGGAGGCATGGTAAAATACGCCGAAGCGTTCCTCGTCGCGAAACCGGCAGCACTCGCACCGCACTCGACGACCAAGGAGCCAAAAAGGAGGCGTCGAGTGTCTTACACCGACAAAACACTAACGTGCCAGGATTGCGGAGCACAGTTTACGTTCTCCGCCGACGATCAGGAGTTCTTCTCCACGAAGGGCTACTCTGAGCCGAAGCGCTGCCCGTCGTGTCGCTCAGCCCGCAAGGCGGAGCGAGGTGGCGGCGGCGGCGGCGGTGGCGGTTACGGCGGCCCGCGCCAGATGTTCCCGGCGACATGCGCCGAGTGCGGACGGGAGACGGAAGTGCCGTTCGAGCCTCGAGGCGACCGGCCGGTCTACTGCCGCGACTGCTTCTCGCGGCGACAGCCGGCGCGCAGCCGGTTCTAGTCTCTCCAACTTACAACTGAATAGAGAGAGGCGGACGTAAAGTCCGCCTCTCTTCTTGCCAGTTTTGAGCGCCCTAGGCGGAAGCGGAAGCTGCGAGGACAGCTTCCACGCGAGCGTCTAGCCAGTGAGCGATTTCGGAGAGGACTTCGTCCTTCTCCGGCTCGTTCAGCACCTCATGGTAGAGACCGTTGTAGACCTTGAGCTGCTTGTCACCGCTGCTCGCGCGCTCGACCAGCTGGCGGCTACCTTCCGGATCGGTGAGTGCATCCTCGGAGCCGTGGATGACAAGCAGCGGCAACGCAAACTTCTCGAAGGTGTCGTTCATCTCGCGGCCAGCCTCGATCATGGCAACGAGGGTACCGGCGGGCATACCTCGCCTGTAGTTGAGCGGATCTGCATCGTAGAGCGCCACCACCTCCGGATCCCGAGAGACGTCCCCGGCAGCGAGCTTGGTCAGGCGCAGCTTGGGTAGGAACCTGCCGACGAGCCGGAAAAGCCAGAGGACGGGACGCGGCGCGCTGCGACGGCCTCGAATTGCTGGGCCTGTGAGCACGACACCAGCCAGGTCCGGCTGCTCTCGAATGACGTAGAGCGTGACAATACCGCCACCCATACTGTGGCCGAGCAAGAAGATCGGAGTATCGCCATGGCGGCTCCTGACATCCGAGAGCACAGCGCGCAGATCGTCGAGATATTCGTCGACGCTCCGGACGAATGCGCGACGTCCCGGCGACTTGCCGTGGCCGCGCAAGTCGAACGCCTCGACCGCATAGCCGCGCTCCGTGAGCCACGTACCAACGTACTCGTAGCGGCCGCAATGCTCGGCGTAGCCGTGGACGATCACCACGACTGCCCTCGCATCGCCGCCTGGTAGCCAGCGACACGTGAACAGCGACTGGCCGTCGGAGGCTAAAGTGGACTCTTCGGCTCGCATCAACAGGAGGGTAGCATGGGCGCAGCGGTCGCACCCGCCTCACGAGTGCTGCCTTGCCAAGCGGTCAACCAGGACCCGCAGGCTGCGCCCAGCTTGACCCCCTACCCTCTCGTCGCGATACACTCGCAGCGCGAATCTCCTGTACTTTGAAAGCGAGGTACTCTCAATGGCTGATGACGTTCTCTTCGACAAGCGTCCGGACGGCGTGGCGCTCATCACACTGAACCGCCCCGACAGCCTAAACGCGATGGGCGGCGACCTCATGCCGCAGCTGGCGCAGTACTTGAGCAGATGCCAGCACGACACATCGGTGCGCTGCGTGGTGCTGACGGGCGCAGGACGCGCGTTCTGTGCCGGTGGCGACGTGAAGAGCATGCAAGGCGGCGGCGTTGGCGCCAACACCGGCAACGGCGCCTCGCAGCAATCGGCTCCGCCAGAACAGATCGAGGCACCGGTCCCCGCCCCTGCCGAGCGCCGCTCGGCGTTCAGCGCGCTCGACCCATCGGTTGGCATGCTGCGCGAGTCGCAGATGCGCACGAGCTATGTATTGCACACGATGGGTAAGCCGACGATCGCAGCAGTGAACGGCCACGCGGTCGGCGCGGGACTGAGCCTGGCGCTGGCGTGCGATCTGCGCATCGCGTCGGACAAAGCGAAGTTCGGGACAGCGTTCCGGAACGTCTCGCTGAGCGGCGACTTCGGCGGCAGCTACTACATGCAGCGGCTCGTCGGGATGGGCAAGGCGCGCGAGCTGTACTTCACAGCTGAGATCATTCAGGCGGACGAAGCGCTACGCATCGGGATGGTGACGCGCGTCGTCCCCCATGACGACCTCATGAACGAAACGATGACGTGGGCGACAAAGATGGCTTCGGGCCCAACGGCGACGATGGCGCGGACGAAGGAGAACCTCAACCTGGGCGAGTACAGCGACCTGCGGACGCTGATGGACCAGGAGGCCTTCTACCAGCGCCTGACTAGCCTGACGAACGACCACCGGGAGGCCGTGAAGGCGTTCGTGGAGAAGCGCGAGCCGAAGTTCGCGGGGAATTAGACGAAGCATCAGCGGTTCGAAGAGTCGCGGAGCTCAGCGATGAACGACACGATTACGGCGAAGGATGGCTACTACGTCGGGCCGTGGCGGGCACCGCAGAACGAAATGCGCGACACGAGCGGCAACATCCACGCCGACGAAGACGCGCAGCGCCTCGGGTTTCGCGGCGGGCTGGTGGCGGGCTCGATTCACATGGAGCAGCTTGCGCCGGTGCTCGTGCACGCATTCGGAGAACACTGGCTCGAACGCGGCTCGATCTCGCTGTACTTCCTAACACCGACTCTCGACGGCGAGGAGGTACGGGTGGTGATGAGCGTGCCACCAAGCGGCGCGCCGGACACACAGGTCGAAGCGTGGATGGAGAAGCGAGATGGCGACCGTATCTGCGAAGGTACGGCAGCGATCGGTGCACCGAACGAACCATCGGCGCTTGGCGCTCGACAGCTCGACCAGCATGGCGACGCCGAGCTACGCATCTTAGCCCAAGCGCGCGACGGCGATACGTTGCCGATTGTGGACACGATCGTGGACGACGAGACGCTGGACAAGCGCCTATCACAGATCACCGAGCCGATGCCGTGGTACACGGACGCGTCGCCCTGGGGTGGCCGCGTGCCGACGACGGTGAACCAGGTGAACGCATTGATGGAGACGGCGTACGCTTATCTGCGCGAGCGCCAGGCGCCCGCAATCGGGCTGTACGGCGCGATCGAGCTGCGCAACGTGAACGGCCCGATGCTCGTAGGAACCACCTATCGCTCAGGCGGAACGCTGCTGCACGTAGGTGAGACGCCCAAGACCGAGTACGCCTGGTTCGATACATGGGCGGATGACCCCTCGAGCGGCAAGCGCGTCATCGAGATGCGCATGATGCTGCGCTTTATGAAGGCATCATCGCCGGCGTACGAGGGCGCCGAAGTCGAGGCGAGGGCCTAAACCAGCCGCGCGTCGACGGAGACCTCGACGTTGCCGCGGATAGCGTTCGACACAGGGCACTTCTTCTCGCCTTCCTGTGCCACCGCCTTGAACGCGGCCTCATCGATGTCCGGCACGTCTCCAACGACAGTGAGCGCCATGTGCGTAATCTTCAGCGCACCATCGATACGGTCCAGTGTGCACATGGCGGAGACCTCGAGCTGCTTGGGCACCTTGCCGTCCTGCGAAAGCATGTTGCTCAGCACCATCGCGTAGCAGATCGCGTGCGCGCCGGCGAGCAGCTCCTCCGGACTGGTCATGCCTTCGGGCTGTTCCGTGCGAGCGCTGAACGTCACGCGCTGTTCGGGGACGGCGCCGCTGCCGACCGATAGCAACCCGGAGCCGTCGCGCAGGCTGCCTTCCCAGAGGACCTTGGCGTTGCGTTCTTGTAGTGGCATGGGACCTCCTTGATTCGTGAGAACGTGCGTGTTTAGGTCTCAGCATAGCGGGCGAGCCGGTGCTCCGCCTCTGGTCTGAATTGTTCGCTAGGCCAAGGGCTTGTTAGCGCGGGAAGTCTGCTATCTCGATGCGTTCGATTGTAAGCGCATCGGTGTGGTGCAATCGGTACCACTGGCCTCGATACTCTAACGGCGGTACGTTCGCGAGTCCTTGCGAACTAACATGATACGCAATGAACGCAGGTATCGTGTGCCCGTGCGAGCAAGCAACGACGTGCCCGTCTGGCCAGAGCGCCTGCATCTGCAAAAAGGCGTGTTGCATGCTGCCAGCCGCGAAGGCTGCCTCGGCAGGAATACCCAAGCTCCTAGTCCTCTCGTCCCAGCCGGGCGGGACACGCCAGGCGTGCTTCTCGCCGAGCTCCGGAATGACATCGACTCGCAGCCGGAGGCGCTCGCCCAACACGCCGAGCGTCTGGCGGCAGCGTAGCGCCGGGCCGGCGTAGAGCGCATCGATCGCCTCTCCCACCAGTGCGTCAGCAAGCACGCCGGCCTGCCTCCGGCCAAGGTCCGACAGTGGACGCTCGTCTTGATCACCGGCCCATGTGTCGCGGTCACCGGCATCCATGTGTGGAATAAGGTCGCCGCTGAACACCAACTTAGGGGATCGCGCCGCACTCTTTGAGCGCGATGATGGCGTCCCAATCGTAGCCCAACTCTAGCAGCACCTCTTCAGTGTGCTGGCCGAGCTCTGGGGCGAGACCGCGCGGACCGGAGGGCGTCGCTGAGAAGTCGGACGGCGTAGCGACGAAGCGGACGCTGCCATCGGGGCCATCGACATCGCGGAAAACGCCGGCTTCCTGCGATACCGGGTCGGCGATCATCTCGCTAATAGTGTTGACGGGCGCCCACCAGACATTGTGCGCGTCCATGATCTCGCCCCACTGCTCGAGCGTCTTCGTGGCGAAGGTCTTGTCAAGCTCCTCGACGAGCTGCGGACCGTTCGTGCGGCGGATCGTAATGTCCGCGAAGCGATCGTCTTGCATGAGGTCCTCGCGATCGAGCGCGCGGCATAGGTCAGGCCAGTGGCGGTCGGCCTGCAGAAGCAGCAACCAGAACCAGCGGCCATCGCCCGTCTGGAAGCAGTTAATGATCGGATTGACGGCATGCTCCCGATCGTACGCCTCGATCGGCACGCCGAGGCGCAGAGCCAGCATTACATCCCAGCTCATCATGTACGCACCGGTGCGGATCAGCGAGCCCTGGACGATCTGCCCACGGCCAGTGCGTTCGCGTGCGAGCAGCGCAGCACAGACGCCGCCAGCCGCGCTCATACCAGTCATGTGGTCGCCCATGCCACCGCGCTGCTGGGGTAGCGGCGTTCCTTTCGGCGCTAGCGATGCAGCTACGCCGGCGCGCGCCCAAAAGCCTCCAATGTCGTAGGACGCACGATCACGGCTGGGGCCGTCGGCGCCGTAGCCGGTGATCTGACAGTAGACGAGCTTAGGATTGGCCTTCGAGAGCGTGGCGTAGTCAAGGCCAAAGTTATCAAGCACGCGTGGGCGCATGTTCGTCACGAAGACATCGGCGCTATCGATGAGCTTTCGTGCGATGTCGCGGCCGCGGTCATCCTCCAGGTTGATGGCAACACTCCGCTTGCCACGGTTATCGATTTCGAAGGGAGGATTGAGCGCCCCGGGAGCGCCGAGGGCCGAGGCAAAGAGGCCACGGAACGGATCGCCGGTTGGCGGCTCCAGCTTGACCACGTCAGCTCCCCAATCGCTGAGAATGCAGGCGCAGGACGGGCCAGCTACCCAGACACCCATTTCTACGACTTTCATACCTTCCAGCGGGCCAGGCATCCTAAGACCTCCTCGAAGCGCAGGGCTTCGGTGGATTATCGAAGGGTCTGGGTCAGGGGTCAAGGGCCAGGCCGCCTGGGCGGGCTATGCGCGCGGTTCTCGCCGCCCGCTGAGCCGGGTTCAAACTCGGGCTGCTGCCGTACGTAGCTTCGTGTAGACGCGCAATACCTTCGCTTTACACGGGGTGACACGTCCGCCTTCTTCTACTACCATACCGTTCAGTATGGACGAGCTCGCAGCGATGTTCACCGAGCGTTGGTATGTGCTGGCGTTTCTCGCGTCGTTTGTGGTCATTGCTTGGGCGGAGCGAGGCTGGCAACGGATGCTGGTCTGGCTTGTGACCGGCACGTTCCTCGGCTGGCTGATGGAGTTCAGCAGCATCCGGAACGGCTTTCCGTTCGGGGACTACTCTTACCACGACGCGCTCTTCCCGGACGAGCTGTTCATCGGCGGCGTACCGATCT
>Ga0137465_1000739_pt1 | contig 11001 bp, 10 predicted proteins | sample EasRivERMGT828_2_FD_104906 | JGI IMG/M metagenome (GOLD analysis project Ga0137465, IMG submission 104906) | Soil microbial communities from meander-bound floodplain in the East River, Colorado, USA - East River MetaG ERMGT828_2 | ecosystem: Environmental > Terrestrial > Soil > Floodplain ... | reverse complement strand
TCCCTGATGCCGCCGGGCGTCCCGGTGAAGATCGCCGATGAAGCGGCCGCCCCCGCGGCGCCCGCGGACAAGAAAGCACCCGAGGGCACAAAAGCGCCCGAGGGCGCGAAGGCGCCGGCTGAAAAGAAGGCTCCGGCGGCGAAGAAAATATAAGGCGGCTGCACATGATTTCACGCTTTTTCATCGACCGGCCGATTTTCGCGGCCGTCCTCTCGATCTTCATCGTGATCGCAGGCCTCGCCGCGATGAAGGCATTGCCAGTCGCGCAATATCCCGAAATCGCACCGCCGGTAGTCACGGTGCGTGCGATCTATCCGGGCGCCTCCGCAGTGGTGCTGGAGCAAACGGTGGCGGCGCCCCTGGAAAACCAGATCACCGGCGTCGAGAATATGCTCTACATGAGCTCGACATCCACTTCGAGCGGCGTGGTGGAGATCCAGGTCACGTTCGACATCGGCTCCGACGTGGACAAAGCCGCGTTGAACGTCAACAACCGCGTTAGGCAAGCCGAGCCGCGCTTGCCGCTGGAAGTCCGGCGCCAGGGCGTCACGGTCGAAAAGGGCTCGTCCTCGTTCCTCCAGGTGATCGCGTTCAGCTCGCCGGACGGCAGCCGCGACGATCTGTTCATTTCGAACTACGTCACGTTGAACGTGCTCGACGCGCTCAAACGCATTCCGGGCACCACCAACGTGCAGATTTTCGGCGCCAAGGACTACGCGATGCGCATCTGGGTGCGCCCCGACCGCCTCGCGCAGCTGAAACTCGCTCCGTCGGACCTGCTGCGCGCGCTGAACGAGCAGAACGCGCAGTTTGCCGCCGGCAAGATCGGGCAGTCCCCAACCGGCGGCCCGCAGGAGCTGGTCTATACCATCACCACCAAGGGGCGCCTGTCGGAGCCCGCTGAATTCGAGAACATCGTGTTGCGGGCGAACCCCGACGGTTCGGTCCTCCGGCTGAAGGACGTCGCGCGCGTCGAGCTGGGCTCCAAGGATTACGAGTTCATCGGACGCGTCAACGGCAAGACGGCGACGCTGGTAGGTATCTTCCTGCAGCCCAACGCAAACGCGCTCGCAACCGCGGACCGCGTGAACGCGGAGATGGCCCGGCTCTCACAGGCCTTTCCGACGGGCCTCGCGCACGCGGCGGTGTACGACACCACGCGCTTCGTCAAGGTTTCGATCAACGAGGTGGTTCATACGCTGGTGATCGCGATGCTCCTCGTCTTCCTCGTGGTCTACCTGTTCCTGCAGAACTGGCGCGCCACCTTGATCCCGTTCGCGGCGGTGCCGGTGTCGCTGATCGGCACCTTTGCCGGGCTGATCATCCTCGGCTACTCGATCAACACGCTTACGCTGTTCGGCATGGTGCTCGCCATCGGTATCGTGGTGGACGACGCGATCGTGGTGCTGGAGAACGTCGAGCGCATCATGCACGAGGAGCACCTGGAGGCACGCGAGGCCGCAATCAAGGCGATGAAGGAAGTGACCAGCCCGATCATCGCCATCGTGCTCACACTGTGCGCAGTTTTCGTGCCGATCGCCTTTCTGGGCGGCTTGACCGGAGAGCTCTACCGTCAGTTCGCGGTGACGATCTCGATCGCGGTGGTGATCTCGGGCCTCGTCGCCCTCACCCTGACGCCCAGCCTGTGCGTGCTGATCCTGAAGCGCCAGCACCGCGAGCCCGGCCGTTTCTTCCGCGGGTTCAACGACTGGTTCGCCCGCATCACCGGGCGCTACGTCGACGGCGTCTCGTGGATGCTGCGCCGGGGCGCAATCGCGCTCCTGCTCTTCGCCGGCATGGTCGCGATCACGTTCGGCCTGTGGCGCACCACGCCGGGATCGCTAGTGCCGGACGAGGACCAGGGCTACTACATCGCCGCGGTGTTCCTGCCCGACGGCGCGACGCTGGAGCGCACGGACAAGGTAGTGAACGAGGTAGTCAGCATCATCAAGTCGAACCCCGCGAACGAGTCGGCCATTGCTTTCACCGGCTTCGACTTCCTTGGCGGCGGCTTCCGCAACAGCGCCGCGACCATCTTCGTCACGCAGACGCACTGGGACAAGCGCAAAGTCTCGACACCACAGCTGGTCGGCGAGTTCTTCATGAAGACCGGGCATATCAAGGAAGCCCTGGTGCTGGCCTTCGGCCCGCCGCCGATCTTCGGCCTGGGCAACGCGGGCGGATTCGAGTTCTACCTGCAGAACCGTGGCGAGGGCGGCGCAGGGCGGCTCTTCGAAGTGACGCAGCAACTGCTCGGCGCAGTGGCCAAGGATGAGATGTTCGGCCAGGTCAACACGCTGTGGCGCGCCAACGTGCCGCAGCTCTACGTCGAGACCGACCGGGAGAAGGCCAAGTCGCTCGGCGTGCCGCTCGACGAGCTCTACAACACGCTCGCCGCGACGCTCGGCTCATTCTACGTCAACGATTTCAACAAGTATGGCCGCACCTGGCAGGTGCTGATGTCGGCGGAGCCGGCGTACCGCAAACGCCCCGACGACGTCGGCGCGGTCTACGTGCGTTCGGACAAGGGACAAATGGTGCCGCTCGCGGCGCTAGCCAAGGTCAACTACTCCTCGGGCCCGGACTCGCTCGATCGCTTCAACAACCTGCCCGCGGTGAAGATATTCGGCTCGACCAAACCGGGCTACAGCTCGGGTGAAGCGATCGCCGGCATGGAGAAAATCGCGCGCGCGACGCTGCCGCCGGAATTCACCTTCGACTGGGGCGGTGCTTCATTCCAGGAAAAGCGCTCCGGCGGCACCTCGCTCATCGCCCTTGGCCTGGCCGCGCTTATGGTATTCCTGATTCTCGCGGCGCAGTACGACCGCTGGTCGCTGCCGCTGGCCGTGATGCTGGCTCTGCCGTTCGGCACTTTCGGGGCGCTGGCGGCAATTTTCATCAACAACCTGCTGCCGATGCCGTACTACATGGCAATGGGAATCCCGTGGCTGCAGTGGCTGCTGTCCCCCCTCGCCGGCATCGAGCGGCTCTCCAACGACGTCTACTTCCAGATCGGGCTCGTCACACTGCTCGGCCTCGCGGCGAAGAACGCGATCCTGATCGTCGAGTTCGCCGTGATGAAGAAGCATGAAGGGCTGTCGACCGCGGCCGCGGCGGTCGAGGCGGCGCGGCTGCGCTTCCGGCCCATCCTGATGACTTCGCTCGCCTTCATCCTCGGCGTCATGCCGCTCGCGTTCTCGAGCGGCGCCGGCGCCGGCGCGCGCCATTCCGCCGGCACCGGCGTGATGGGCGGGATGCTGGCCGCGACCTTCCTCGCGATCTTTTTTATCCCTTGGTTCTTCAAGCTGATCGTGGACCGCAGGCTTTCGGAATCGCGCTCGACCGCCGAGATCGAGGAGGAGGCGAAGCATCACCGGGAAGCCGGCCTGCGCAAAACGCGCACATCGCATCACCACCCGGTCGCGAAAGGAGACGACGATGCAGACTAAGGTTCTGGTTTCTGCCGCGTTGACCGTGCTGCTCGGTGGCTGCACGCTCGGCCCGACGTATGAAAGACCGGGCGCGGAGCTTCCGGCGGCCTGGACCGGCGCACCCGCGCAGGGCGTGAAAGCGCCCGGCGAGCGCTGGTGGACGCTATACGGCGATCCCGCACTCGACCGGCTGGTCGAAGAAGCGCTGACCCACAACCAGGACCTGGCGCTGGCCGTCGCCCGGGTGGACGAAGCGCGGGCCCGCGCGCGCGCGGCTGATTCAGAAAGATGGCCGGCCGTGGACGCGACGTTCCAGCGCGATCGCACGCGCTCCTCCGAGCGCTCCCCGCTGCCGATTCCAGCCAGCGCATTGGAGCGCAACAGCTATCGCGGACAACTGAACGTCTCGTACGAAGTGGACCTGTGGGGACGCCTGCAGAGCGCGAGCAACGCCGCCCGCGCCGGCCTGCTCGCGACCGAAGCTGCGCGCGAAACCGTCCGCATCACACTCGCCACCGAGGTGGTGCGCGCCTATTACACGCTGGTCGCGTTCGATGAGCAACTCGCGGCCACCCGCCGTTCGCTTGCACTGCACAGCGAGGGACTAGTGCTGCAGAAAGTGCGCCGCCAAGCGGGACTCATCAACGATTTCACCCTGCGTCAGCTCGAGGCGGAAGTCGCGGCGGCCCAGGCGCGATTGCCTGCGCTCGAAGCTAACCGCACCGCGCAGGAACTGGCGCTCGCCGTGCTGCTTGGCCGCAGTCCGCGCGCCATCATGGAAGACGCGGTCGCGCGCCGCGGCGAACAGGGCGAGCCGTCCGTGCCAGTCGTGCCCGAAGGATTGCCGTCCGACCTGCTGCTGCGGCGGCCCGACGTCGTCCAGGCCGAGCAGATCCTGATTGGGGCCAACGCACGCATTTCGGAAGCGCGCGCCCTGTTATTCCCGCGCGTCGGGCTATCCGGTTACCTCGGCAGCGAAAGCTCGGCGCTGAGCGACCTGTTCTCCGGTCCTGCGCTCATCTGGCAGCTTGCTTTCGGGCTGGCGCAGCCGATTTTCCAGGGCGGGCGGCTGTTCGCCGAGGTCGACGCGGTCAAAGCGCGCGAGCGCCAGGCGGTCGCCCAGTACCAGAAGACGCTGCAGGAAGCGTTCCGCGAGGTGCGGCAGGCGTTGAACACTCAGGTCAAGGCGCGGGAAGTGTTCGACGCCGAGAGCGTCCGCACCCTGGCGCTGGCCGACGCCGCGCGGCTCTCCCGCATCCGCTACGTGAATGGATTGATTTCGCAGCTCGAGGTAATCGACGCGGACAGGAACCTGCTGCAGGCGGAACTAAACCGCAGCGACGCGCTGCGCGTGCAGCGCGCGGCAGTCGCCGACCTGGTCAAGGCGCTGGGCGGAGGGTGGCAGGGTTTCGATGCCGCGCCCGTCGCGCAGGCAAAATAACTGCAGTAAAACTAGTCGAGCGAGCAGGCGCCCGGGCCACGCGGGTCACCGCACATGCCGCACGCGGCCAATTCTGATTGGCTCATCGGCGTCGTTGTCAGGGCGCCCGTCCCCATCGCAAATACCGACATTTGCTTGTCGAGCGACGTGCTCCTGCACGACGGACATTCAACGGTCGTGGACCCCCGGACCAGCGTCTCGAATCGCTTGTTGCACTGCTTGCATATGTATTCGTAAATCGGCATTTGTGTTTACCTCTCCTGCTCCCGGGGACGGCCCCGGCACGCAACCACGACCATCTTTTCAGTCAACCAAGCCTATTTCGATTTCCGGCGGGGATTGCAGCTCCCGCCTGGGTTCCCGCACTGGCTTCACGGCGCGCATCTCGCAAATCATTTCCTTCACCATGTTTCTTTCGTATTGAATTTTCGTGAAAGTCTCCTGGAAACTCAAACCCACGCAACGATTCCTGGCAACGAGTAACTGAATTTTATCGGGTTGCCAGTCGGCCCGATAGCCGTAATCCGCGCGCCAGTAGTAAGGTTGCGAAAAATACCCGAAACTGCCGACGAAATAAGAGCGGACATGCGTCGGATCCTCCCAGGCATCGTCGCTGCCGCCGTGCGGCACCCGGATCACAGCGATAGCCCCGGGAATCGCGAGCCGCCAAAGCTCCTGCATCAGACCGAGACTGTCCCGGATATGCTCGATGACATGGGACAACAGGAACCGTTCCACCGATTCGTCTGGCAGACCGATCGGAACCTGGCGCAGGTTTTCCAGATCGCAGACGAGATCGACTCCCGGCAGCGCGGCTGAATCCAGGTTAACCCAGTCCTCCCTGATATTCCTGCCGCAGCCGACGTTCAAACGGTAAGGAGGCTTGCCCAGGTCTGCGCCATCACTCACGCTAGCCTCGCTTTTTTCCTGAACTGCAACATTAGAACAGTTGCACCGACGTCGGCGCGAAAAACCCGATCAGGATAAACGCGATCCCCACCGCGCCCAGCCCCATCGAGCCCCACAACAGGAACGCCACGCCAGTGATGATGTTCGCGGTGGCAAGCACGATCGCGAGCTGCAGCGCCGCCGACGACATCTCGTACTGGTGGTAGGCCGCGAGCGTGCGGTCGCGTTTCTTCTCGGCCTCCTTCGCGCGTGCGGCGAGTTCCTTGCGCCCTTCCTGAGTGTCCGGCTCGGATTCGTAGCGGGCGGCGGTCCTGCGCCATTCGGCGATGCGCTTCGTCATGGCTTCCTTCGCCCGCGCATTCTGCTCGCGCGCGAGATCGGCTTCGAGCGCCTCGGCCGCGGTTCGCAGCGTCGTCATGCGGATCGTTTTTGCCTGGAAAAACGACCAATAGTTGGACGCCTCGATGGTCGAGCTCAGCGAGGCAGTCTGGGCACTTTTTCCCAGAGTTTCGGAGAAAGCGAGCCCCGCCGCGATCACCGCAATCAGCAGCGCGACCCTCTTGTTGGCCAGGTCGATGTGGCCACCGTGTCCTGACATGCTCATACCCCCCTTTATCGAATGAACACGTATTTTGCCCCGTTCCCGCATGCTAAAAAAGCACCGCGGCACGGCACCCCCGCCGTGGCGCTTTTTTTGTGCTAGGATTTTGCCAAGCTGAACCGGCTCCAAGGAGGTTGGCCATGAAATTCTTCGAAGGATTCCTGCATCTCAACATCCGCTGCGCGAAAGAGGATCTGCCCGCAATCGAGAAGTTCTACGGCGATGTGCTGGGGCTGAAGGCCGGCTACCGGCCCGATTTCAAGTTCGCGGGGATCTGGCTCTACGACGGCAAGGATCCAATCGTCCACGTCGGCGCGCGCTTCCCGAAAGGCTCGCTCATCAAGGACAAGCACAGCGGCAGCGTGGACCACATCGCCTGGAAGGCATCCGGCGCGGTGGATTTCCGCAAGCGCCTGAAGAAGCTCGGCATCGAGTTCGAGGAGCAGAACATCGAGAACGCCGGCTACCAGGTCTTTCTCTACGACCCGGTCGGCACCAAGCTCGAGTTCAATTTCCTGAACGAGCACGTCAAGGATGCCGTACCGCTCGGTACCACGGCGGACGCCAACATGCGCTAGCGGCTGTGTGCGAAAGAAGCCCGCGATTTGCGGGCTTTTTTTGCCTGCGCGGCCTGTAACTCGCGGATCGCGGCGTGGATTTAGAGTTGGCAGCAACTGCGAACTGCCCACTCTGCAACCTTGGCATGGTTTATCGCTTGATCATCACCACCACTGCTGGCCGGCAACCAGCGTGCGCACGCCGGAAGCGACGAACTGCACGCCGATGCATACGAGCAGAAAGCCCATGATCCGGGTGACCGCTTCCATGGCATCGGGTCCCATGGCCTTCGAGATACTCCGTGCAGACCGGAATGTGACCCAGATCGCGACGCAGGTGACGAGTATGCTCGCCACCACGCCCGCGTACGCCATCGTACGGAAGAGAGCAGTTTCCAGCTCGGCGACCTCGGTCGAGATGCCGATCACCACCGCGATCGCACCCGGCCCGCTGATCGCGGGCAGCGCGAGCGGGAATACCGCGATGTTGCGCTTGCCGCCCTGGGCGGTAAGTCCGACGTAGCCGTAGCCGAACAACATGCGATAGCCGAGCAGCGCGATGGTAAGGCCGCCAGCGATGCGCAGCGCCCCGTGCGAGATGCCGAACGCCTCCAGGATGAACACGCCGAAGAAGAGAGTGGCCGTCATCAGCACAAAGCCGTAGAGGCAGGCCTTCCACGCCACGGCGTGCCGCTGCCGCTCCGTCATGTCTTCCGTCAGCGAGGCGAACAACGGGATCTTCGACAGCGGGTTGCTGATGGACATGAGGCTCAGGAGCCCGCCCAGGAAGTACGGCCAGAACACGGCGTGGACGAAAGTTTCAAACATACGCGTCGAGTGTCGAGTGAGAATTGACGTGTGTCGAGTGCCGAGTGGTTACCCCCTCGACCCTCAATCCTCAACACTCTTTCGCCGCCCGCCTTCGGCTCAGGCGGCGAAGCCCTTGCCCCATCCGCCCTCGAAAAACTTATCGGCGAGCGACTTGCGCCCGCGCGGCTTGAGTTCCTTGGCCTTCGTTTCCTCGTCCAGGACATCCGCGCTCGCCTGGTAGCCGACCGCGATCATCGCCATCGGGGTGTACTCGGCGGGGATATTGAATGCGGCGCGCACCTTGTCGGCGTCGAAGCCGCCCATCTGGTGCACCATCAGGCCCATCGCGGTCGCCTGCAGCGCCATGCTGACGCTCGCCGCGCCGGTGTCGTGCTGGCCCCAGCGATTGGGCTTGCCGGTGGCCCCGAATATCGAGCCGCTGCAGGACAGCATCAGCAGCGGCACATTCTTCACCCATTTCCTGTTGTTTTCCGAGAGGACGTCGAACGCCTTCTGCCAGCCCGCGGGATCGCGGCTCTTGTCCCAGATGAGATAGCGCCACGGCTCGTCGCCGTTGCAGGAAGGCGCCCACCGCCCGGCTTCGAGCAGGGTGATCAACTGCTCGCGGCTGACGGGCTTCGCCGCATCGAACGCGCGCGCGCTCCAGCGGCGCGCGAGCAGGTCATGAATGGGGCGGCTGGTTTGTGCGATTCGGTCTGACATTGTCTGCTCCCTCTAATCTTGTTGAGAAACGGCATTCTACCTAATGAGTTGGCAGTTTGCCGTTGGCAGTTGACAGTTTGCTGCTGACAGCTGGCAGCTGGCGGCTTACCCGCGGTCCTGCTCGAACAGCGAGCGCAATTCGGCGCGACCCGCCCGGGCGATCTCGATCAGCTTGCTCCGGTCCGCGTGATGCGCCGCGGCACGCCGCAACAGCCGCTCATCGTGCAGGGTGAAGATGCGCACCGTCTCCTCCGCCGTCGAGTCCGGCAGGCCCAGCTCGGACAGCACGCTTCCCGCCATGTCGGCGCTCGAGTGGAAGGTCTCGCGCCACACGCGCGTGATGCCGAGGTCGAGCAGCTGGTAGGCGTGCAGGCGGTTGTGCGCCCGCGCGAAGATTTTAAGATTCGGAAAGTGCTGTTGTGCAATCTGCGCGCATTTCAAGGAAGCCTCGATGTCGTTGATCGCGATCACCAGGATGGAGGCCTTGTCAGCCTTGGCCGCGCGCAACAGATCGAGGCGGGAAGCGTCGCCGAAATAGGCTTTTTCACCGAACTGGGTCACGAAATCGAGCTGCTCCGAGTCGCTGTCGAGCGCGGTGAACGTGATGCCGCGCGTGGCGAGGATGCGGCCGACGATCTGCCCGACACGGCCGAAGCCGGCGATGATCACCGGGTTCTCCTCGTCCGGGGGCGCGGCGCCTTCGGCCGCGGCAGGCTCCTTGCGCTGCGGCAGGCATTGGAGCAGCTTCACCAGGAACGGCGTGGTCAGCATGCTGATCGTGACGACAGCCACCAGCAGGTCGGCGAGCCCGGAAGGAATGAGCCTTTCGCCGGCCGCCAGCGAGAACAGCACGAAAGCGAACTCCCCGCCTTGGGACAGCACTACCGCGATCGCGTAGGCCGAAGGCGTCTTCTCGCCGAAGGCCCGGGCAAGCGCGAAGACTACAGCTGCCTTCACCGCGACCAGCGCGACGACCAGCCCGGCGACTTTGAGCGGCTCGGCGCCGATCAGGCCGAAATTCACTGACATGCCCACGGCCATGAAGAACAGCCCCAGCAGCAGCCCCTTGAACGGCTCGATATCGGCCTCGATTTCGTGGCGGAACTCGGAGTCGGCCAATAGCATGCCAGCGACGAAGGCGCCGAGCGCCATCGAGATGCCGAGCTTGTGCATGAAGACCCCGACCGCCAGCACGATGAGCAGCGCGCCGGCCGTGAACACTTCCTGGCTGCCAGCCGTCGCGAGCACGCGGAAGTACGGCCGCAACAGGTAGCGCCCGGCTGCGACGACCGCGGCGAAGAGGAGCAGCGTCACCAGCGGCGACAAACCGCCAGCGGAATGCACGACCCCGGCGGACCGGTCGGCCAGCGCCGGCAGCACCGCGAGCAGCGGTATCACGGCCAGGTCCTGGAACAGGAGTACCGCGAAGCCCGCCCGCCCCTGCGGCGTCGCAAGCTGCTTGCGCTCGATCAGGATCTGCAGGCCGATGGCGGTCGAGGACAGCGCCAGCCCGAACCCGATGATGGCCGCGGCGCCCGGCGCGACACCTAGCGCCCACGCCCCAAGGCCGAGCGCGGCGCCGGTTACGGCCACTTGCGCGGCGCCGAGCCCGAACACCGAGCGGCGCAGCTCCCACAGCCGCGACGGCAGCAGTTCCAGCCCGATCAGGAACAGCAGCATCACGATGCCGATCTCCGCGTAGTCGCGCACGCTCTCGACGTCGCCCGCGAGCGCGAGCCCCCACGGCCCGATCGCCGCGCCGGCCACGATGTAGCCGAGTACCGAGGACAGGCCGAGCCGTTTCAGCAGCGGCACGCCGATTACCGCGGCGGCGAGGAAGACCGTCGCCTGGACAAGAAATTGTTCTTCGCTCATGCAATACCCCGTAGTGGAAGGAATTCAGGGGCCATGACTGGCCCCCGCGCAAAAAAAATCACGGCCACGCGGCGAATCGCGCGAAGCTATCGCGTTTTGCCGACATCTGCTGCTGACCGCTTGCGGCTGATTTGGTCAGCGCTTGCGATTGTCGATGCTGTACAGACCGGCGCCGAAGGCCATCACGTAGAGCATGCCGCCCATGATGCACAGGTTCTTCATAAACTGGATCGTCTCCATCCGCGCCGCACCACCAGTCACCGCCCAGAACGGGTGGAAGATCAGCGTCGTCGGAATCAGGAACAGGAAGATCGCGGTCGCCGCCCAGCGCGTTTGCCAGCCGACGATGAGCAGGATGCCGCCGATCAGCTCGACCGCGATCGCACCGACAGCCGCGAGTTGCGGCAACGGCATGCCCTTGCTGGCGATGTAGCCAACCGTGCCCTCGAAACCCGTGATCTTGCCGAAACCGGAGATCACGAATATCAGCGCCAGCAGTACGCGCCCGGCGAATGGGCCATATGTCTTTACCGCTTCACACAATGCATTCATATGCGCTCCTCACTCAGTCGTTGCAAAACCTTCGGTTTGACCGCCCGCCTCGATCCAGGCCTCCAGCCCGCCTTCCAGCGGGCGCACCCGCCGGTAGCCCCG